>JAANMT010002828.1_pt1 | contig 13541 bp, 12 predicted proteins | sample 7279711 | NCBI WGS metagenome assembly JAANMT01 (sample SAMN14094538, study PRJNA606508) | bioreactor metagenome | isolation source: A lab-scale SPAN reactor treating ammonium-rich wastewater day 1 | place: Ireland: Galway | collected 2017-01-16 | reverse complement strand
GTCTTTTTATTCATCCAGTCTTGCCAAAAAGAAACAGTAAATCCAAAAGAAAATAACATCGTGAATGCTCCGGTTAATCATCAGGATCAATTATCAGATTCGGTTTCTGCAAAAACGGCAGCTGGATTAGAAAAGTTTTCAATGCCTGCGGAAGTCGAAGGTTGCTCCTGCTATTTCGCCAAAAACAAAGAAGATTACGAAAACGAGAAATATATTTATGTTGACGATTATGGAAAAAATGCTTTCATTAAAACAGCTGGGGAATTGATCAAAATCCCCATGACAGATGGAGATTTTGAACCTGATAACTTTAGGAAGAACATAGAAAACAGTGAGTACAAAGTTACTCTGACCGGAAAAAAAATAAATGAAATGGATGAAACCATGATGTTTCAGGGAGAAATGAACGTAGAAAACAAGAAAACCGGTGACCAATATTTTACACCAATTTATGGTGAGTGCGGCTGCTAGATCAGCTTAAATTTAATATTCACGCTTCCGAAAATTCCGGGAGCGTTTTTTTATTCTTAAATTTGATTAAAATTATACTTTTATGGCACTTTCACAATTAGAACCTCAACTGATCTGGAAAAATTTTTCAGCATTAAATGCTGTTCCCAGACCTTCCAAAAAAGAGGAAAAAGTAATAGAATTCATTAAAAACTTTGGCGAAAATCTCGGCCTCGAGACCACAGTTGACGAAGTGGGCAATGTTATCATTAAAAAACCTGCAACTGCAGGCATGGAGGACCGTAAATCTGTTGTCCTTCAGTCGCATCTTGATATGGTTCACCAGAAAAACAACGATGTAAATTTTGATTTTGATACGCAGGGAATTCAGATGGAAATTGACGGCGATTGGGTAAAAGCAAAAGGCACAACACTTGGTGCCGACAATGGCTTGGGCGTTGCCGCAATTATGAGTATTCTCGAAAGCAGCGATATCCCGCATCCCGCTCTGGAAGCACTTTTCACAATTGATGAAGAAACGGGAATGACTGGTGCAATGGGGCTGAAACCGGGACAGTTGAACGGTGAAATCCTTTTAAATCTTGACACCGAAGAAGATGACGAAATCGATATCGGCTGCGCGGGCGGAATTGATGTAACTGCAACCCAAAATTACGGTTTGGAGAACGCAAGAGGACAGATTGTAAAAATTGAAGTGAAAGGTCTTCAGGGCGGCCATTCAGGAATGGATATTATTAAAGGTTTCGGGAACTCAAATATAATTTTGGGGAGACTTCTTTATACCGGACTTTATAACCAAAACATCCAGTTGATTTCGATCGACGGCGGTGGACTGAGAAATGCGATTCCACGGGAAGCTAACGCAGTTTTATCCGTTCGTCATTCAGTAGAATTCATTGAGCAGGTTACTGCTTTGAAAAAAGAAATTCTGGAAGAATTCGCAAGTGTAGAAAAAGATTTACATATCAATATTGAAACGTTTTCATCTGCTGAAAAAGCCCTGTCCGAAGAAGGCTCAAAGAAAATTATTTTAGCTTTAAAATCTGCGCATAATGGCGTTTACCGTATGAGCCCAGATGTTGAAGATTTGGTAGAATCATCCAATAACATCGCGCGGGTAGAACTGAAGCAGGGCGAACTGAAGATCTTAAATCTCTCCCGATCTTCTGTAGAATCTACAAAATATGCGGTTGCCGAACAGTTGAAATCTGTTTTTGAACTTGCAGGAATGAAAGTGGAATTCAGCGGTTCCTATCCCGGCTGGAAACCAAAACCCGGTTCCGAAATAGTGAAACTCATGGAAAAAATCTACGAAAAAGATTTTGGGTCAAAACCTCATGTAGTGGCCTGTCACGCAGGCTTAGAGTGTGGAATTATCGGCGCCAATTATCCAGAGATGGAAATGGTGAGCTTCGGTCCGACGATTCGCGGCGCACACTCACCCGATGAGAGAGCAAATATCCCGTCAGCACAGAAATTCTGGAAATTTTTAAAAGAAATTCTGGCAGAAATTCCAAAAAAATAAACTGAAAATCAATATCCAATATGCGAAAGTGTTTTGGATATTTTTTTAATAAAGTTTTAAATCCAGATTTTGTTAACTTTAGTTCAAAATTAAATTTATGCCTGCTGCAAAAATTACTTCCAGAGAAATGCTTTCTATCCTAAAGGTACGTTTTGAAGAAAATCCCGATCGCCACAAAAATTTAATTTGGCAAAAAATCCAGCAAAAACTCGAAGCCACTCCGAAAAAGCTTGCGGTTCTTCAAAAAATGGAAGAAACCGGGGGCGAACCCGATGTTGTAGATTTTGATGAGAAGTCCGGCGAATATGTGTTTTTCGACTGCTCTGCTGAAAGTCCGAAAGAAAGAAGAAGTTTTTGTTACGACCGTGAATCCCTTGACAAAAGAAAAGAAAACAAACCTAAAAACAATGCCCTGGACGCGGCCAGGGAAATAGGAATTGAACTCTTGAGTGACGAGGAATATCGCTATCTTCAGACTCTGGGCGATTTCGACACCAAGACTTCCAGCTGGCTCGAAACACCTGAAAATATCAGAAAACTGGGCGGAGCAATCTTTGGAGATTTCCGTTACGGAACGGTTTTCATTTATCACAACGGCGCAGAATCTTATTATGCAGCGAGAGGATTTCGGGGGAAAATGAAAGTTTAGGCAAACGAGTCGTAGAATTCTCGCTGATTATACAGATTGAGCAGATTACAAACTGATAAAAAATCTGCGAGATCCGTGAAATCTGCGAGATACAGCGTATAGAAAACCATCACTTAATTGCAAAAAAATCCCGAAATAATTTTCGGGATTTTATATTTTAAAATGATGTTTATGGATAAGGAGCAATTGCAACCTCCAAACCATCGATTTCCTCTGTAATATGAATCTGGCAGCCCAATCTGGAATTATCCTGCACATGAAACGCTTCGGAAAGCATTGCATCTTCCTCATCACCCATTTCTACCAGTTTTTCTGAACCTTCCAAAACATAAACCTGACACGATGCACACATTGCCATGCCGCCGCAAACACCAATAGTTCCTTCTTCCGCAAGCTCGTAAGAACGGATCACTTCCATCAGGTTCATCGACATATCCGTTGGCGCCACCACTTCATGAGTTTCGCCGTTTCGGTCGGTAATTTTCAAATTGATATCCTGCATGATTTCTTAATCGATTTTTTTAACAACTGCTTTTTCGGCTTCTTTACGGCTTCCGTCGAAACCGTCAACTCCACTTACCGTGGTATATTTCAGGACGTATTTTTTGCCCGGATTCAGCATATTATAGACACTTTGGCACATTAACGTCGCTTCGTGGAAACCACATAAAATGAGTTTCAGTTTTCCTGGATAAGTATTGATATCACCGATTGCATAAACTCCCGGAATATTGGTCTGATAGTCTAATGCATTATTTACAACGATTGCATTTTTTTCAATATTTAAACCCCAGTTACCCAAATCCCCCAGTTTCGGCGTTAGTCCGAAAAGCGGAATAAAATAATCTGTTTCGATATCAAAAACTTCCCCATCCTTTTCTACGGTAATTGCGGAAACTTTACCTTCGCCTTTAATTCCTGTAACTTCTGCGGGCGTCACCAAATGAATTTTACCCTGATCCTTCAGCGCCTGCACTTTTTCAACAGAATCCAGCGCACCGCGGAACTCGTTTCTTCTGTGAATTAAAGTTACTTCACTTGCGATGTTGGCAAGAAAAATACTCCAGTCCAGGGCAGAATCGCCGCCGCCGGCAATCACTACTTTTTTACCGCGGAAATGCTCAGGCTCTTTAATGAAATATTCAACACCTTTTTCTTCGTAATCGGCAATATTGTCGATCACAGGTTTTCTAGGTTCGAAAGTTCCCAATCCACCAGCAATCGCTACTGCTTTAGCCCGGTGAACAGTTCCTTTATTTGTAATGACTTCAAAAGTTCCGTCTTCAAGTTTTGTTAAAGTCTGCGCGGTTTCTCCTAAAGTGAATCCCGGCTGAAACTGCTTGATCTGCTCCATCAGATTATCTACAAGATCACCTGCGTTAATAGAAGGAAATCCGGGAATATCGAAAATAGGTTTCTTTGGATAAAGCTCGGTTAACTGACCGCCCGGTTGAGGCAGCGCATCTATTAAATGACATTTCATTTTAAGTAAACCGGCTTCAAAAACTGCGAAAAGCCCTGTAGGTCCCGCTCCTATAATCAATATATCGCTTGTAATCATCGATGATTTTTAAAAAAATTAATTTTGCAAATTTACGAAAAATAAAAGAACGGCGGATTGCATAATACTGAAAAATATCACTTTAAATACCTTTGAAATCAATGTTCTATATTTGTGGCAAATTTTTTGCAAAACCATGTCTATGAAAAAGATTTTAAGTGTTATTACCCTGCTATTTTTTGCATTGGGGTTCTCCCAAAAACTCGATAATATTCAGCCTGGCGAGGCATTAAATTACCGGATTCATTATGGTTTGCTGAATGCCGGAACAGCTACACTAACCACCGTAAAGACTAATTATAAGGGCCAGCCCCATTATTACGTTAAAGGCTACGGCAGAACCACTGGTGCGGTGCGCGCTTTCTTTAAAGTTGAAGATAATTACGAAAGTTACATTAATTATAACACCGGATTACCAAGTTTTTATGTGCGTAATGTGCAGGAAGGTGGCTACACCCAACATCTTGAAGCCACCTTTAACCAGAACAACGGTACAGTATCCCTTACTGATAAAGAGAAAAACACCACGAGAAACCTAAAATCAGTGAAAGGTGTTCAGGATATGTTATCTGCTTTCTATCATTTGAGAAGTCTGGATTCCACGGATTTGAGAGTTGGCAGTGTAAAGAAAATAAATGTCTGGATCGACGATGAAATGTTCCCTTTTCAGATTAAGGTTGTAGGCACAGAAAACATCAAAACAAAATTCGGCACCATCAATACCCTGAAAATCGTTCCGCAGGTAATGAGCGGCCGCGTTTTTAAAGACAAGGAAGGCGTTACGCTTTGGGTGAGCAACGACAGAAATTATGTTCCGATCGCCATTAAAGCAGATTTGGTGGTAGGATCACTGAAAGCAAGTATTGATTCTTTTAAAAATGTGAAATATCCTTTAAACTTTAGGAAATAGAACCTTAAAACAATAGTAAACCGGCCGATGCCGGTTTTTTTTATGACCCGTGTAACAAAAGTTCCTGTTATGGTGTCTTATTCATAACAAACTAACACCGCCATGAAAACCCCGATTATAAGTGCCCTCTGCATTCTTTGTTTCAGTCATCTTTTTTCACAGAATATTGGGGCCGACAGTATCTCAAGAAAAAAAATCACTGCAATTCCCGTTACCCAATCACCAAAGATCGATGGAATTCTGGACGAAGAAATTTGGAAAAACGCCACTTCAGCAGGCAACTTTATTGAGCGCCGCCCCAATAATGGCAAACCAGCAGATGAATCCTTCCGGTCAGAAGTAAAAATACTTTATGATGATACCGGAATTTATTTCGGGGCAATACTTTTTGATACCGAACCCGGCAAAATAGCCAAAGAACTCACCGAACGCGACAATATTGAAAATGATGATATTTTTGGAGTTACATTAAACGGTTATAATGATCACCAGCAAAGCCTGGAGTTCCTGATAACTCCTGCCGGAGTGCAGGCTGATGCAAAACTTACCACCGATTTCGGCGAAGATTTCAGCTGGAATGCCGTATGGTTTTCAGCAGTCCAGATCACTGAAAACGGTTGGGTTGTAGAAATGAAAATTCCATATTCTGAACTCCGGTTTCCAAAAAAACAGATACAGGAATGGGGAATCAATATCTTAAGATTGGTTAACCGTACAAGCACGACATACGACTGGAATTTTGTTGACAATAAAAAAGGAAGTTACATGCTGTACGACGGACTTTTAGAAGGTATCGAAAACATTAATCCGCCCACAAGACTCTCCTTTCTTCCCTATTTTTCTACCTATTTAAACCATTTTCAGGGAAAAACAACAACCAATTTTAATGGCGGAATGGATTTAAAATACGGCATTAACGATGCTTTTACTCTAGATTTAACACTGATTCCGGATTTCGGACAGACTTCTTTTGATAAATCTGTTTTGAATCTCTCTCCTTTCGAAGTACAGTTTCAGGAGCAGCGCCCGTTCTTTACAGAAGGGACGGAACTTTTCAGCAAAGGAAATCTTTTTTACTCAAGACGAATCGGGGGAAATCCTTCTGTCTCGCCGATTTTGAATGAAGATGAAATATTTGTGGAAAATCCTGATAAAGTAAAATTATTTAATGCGGTGAAAATTTCCGGAAGAACAAATAAAGGGCTGGGAATCGGTTTCTTCAACGCGGTTACCGAGAAAATGACCGCAGAGATCCGAAACATTAATACCGGAGCTACACGGACAGAAGTAACTGAACCTTGGGCAAACTACAATGTTTTTGTTCTCGACCAGCGGTTTCAGGGAAACTCTTCGGTTTCCCTCGTCAATTCAAATGTTACAAGAGACGGAAGTTTTCGAGATGCTAATGTAACAGCGTTACTTTTCGACATCAGAAATAAGAAAAACACCTATAGATATTTTGGTGGTACAAAAGCCAGCTTCGTATTAAACGGTGGTACAAAAGCTGGAAACGAGTCTACCGCAGGCTTTAATAAAGTTTCCGGAACTCACCGTTTTGGTGCCAATTATTTTATGAGAACCAAAGATTACGATATTGGCGATCTGGGATATTACGACAGAACCAACTTCCACAGCATCAACACCAATTACTCATACCGTTATCTGCAGCCGAAAGGCGGACTAAATGCTTTGAATTACAATTTAAATGTTTCCCACAACCGAAGACTTGATGAGGATTTATTTACGCAGTTTGTCATTCATAACAGTATTGAAATGCAGACAAAGAAATTTTTCAATTTTGGTGGCGGACTTATGATTTGGCCAATCGGAGAAAACGACATTTATGAGCCGAGAACCGCAGGCAGATTCCTTAAAGTTCCAGCAATGATTAACCCGTGGATTTTCATCAATACCGATAACCGCAGGAAATTCCGGATCAATACCTATATCGATTATTATGCGTACGATGAAAAAGGCCGTTACCAGTTGATTTATCAGCTAAATCCAAGTTACAAATTCTCGGACAAGCTACGCCTCTATTACGATGCAAACTTTAATTACCAGAATAACGACCGGGGATTTGTAGGCAAAAACAGCAGCGAAATTTTTATGGGAAACCGCAACCGTTTCACCGTAGAAAACGGGATCTCCTCACAGTACACCTTTAATAATAAAATGGCGCTGAATCTTTCTTTCCGTCATTATTTTTCTCAGGTTACTTATAAAGGTTTCTCGACTTTAAATGCAAACGGAAGCGTTACCGACACCAGCCTTTTCACAGAAAACCGCGACGGAACTTTCAATTCGTGGAATGTCGACTTGCGCTACTCCTGGTGGTTTGCACCCGGAAGTCAGCTCACTTTACTGTACAGAAATGCTGTAGGAAGCTATTTGGAGGAATCGGGAATCGGCATTAAAGAAAACTTCAACCGACTATTTAATGAGCCAATGGTGGATAATATTTCTCTGAAACTGACCTACTATATCGACTACAATCAGGCGAAAAACTGGTTAAAGAAAAAAGGATAAGCAATAAAAAAGACCATTTCAAAATTTGAAATGGTCTTTTTTTATTTTAATTTTTTACAGTGATTTAAACTGTTCGAGCATTCTTTTATCGTTTTCGAAGAACATTCTGATGTCGCTCATTTGATAAAGCAACATTACAATTCTTTCAATTCCCATTCCGAAAGCGTAACCCGAATATTTATCAGCATCGATATTTACATTCCGCAAAACAGCAGGATCCACCATTCCACAGCCCATAATTTCGAGCCATCCGGTTCCTTTGGTGATTCGGTAATCGGTTTCAGAATTCAGTCCCCAATATACGTCCACTTCCGCGCTTGGCTCGGTGAACGGAAAATAAGACGGTCTAAGTCTGATTTTTGATTTACCGAAAAGTTCTGTGGTAAAAAACTGAATGGTCTGTTTTAAATCTGCAAAACTTACATTTTCATCGATATAAAGTCCTTCAATCTGATGGAAAATACAGTGCGACCGTGAAGAAATTGCCTCGTTACGGAAAACCCTTCCAGGGGAAAGAATCCGCATCGGCGGCTGGTTTTCTTCCATATATCTGATCTGTACCGAAGAAGTGTGGGTTCTTAAAAGAATATCCGGATTGGTTTCGATGAAAAAAGTATCCTGCATATCTCTTGCCGGATGATATTCCGGGAGATTAAGCGCGGTAAAGTTATGCCAGTCGTCTTCAATTTCCGGTCCGTCTGCAACCGCAAAACCAATTGATTTAAATATTTCGATGATTTTACTTTTCACCAAATTAATTGGATGACGCGTTCCCAATTCGGATGAAAATCCTGGTCTGGTGAGATCTTCTTTTTCAAGGATAAGATTAGAAGAAGTTGCGTTTTTTAAGTCTTCAAGTTTGGTTTCAACCGCCTGTTTCAGGGTATTGATCTTCTGTCCGAATTCTTTTTTCTGCTCATTCGGAACATCCTTGAATTTGGAGAAAATATCGTTCAGAATTCCTTTTTTTCCGCTGAATCTGATTCGGAACTGCTCAATTTCATCTTTATGTGCTGAGCTGAAATTGCCTACCTCAACCAATAATTCATCAATCTTTTCTAACATCTCTAATATTTATTGAACTGCAAAAATACAATTTTTAACTGAAAATTTCGGCGGTAATTTCAATCTTAAATTTTTTAATGAGCAAGTTCTGGGGTGTTTTCTTTCTAGGAATTGAGAAAATTCAGAAACTTTTCGATGGCCTGTTTCCGGTGACTGATCTGGTTTTTTTCCTCTGCTTTCATTTGTGCAAAAGTGACTTCATGATTTTCGGGAACAAAGATGGGATCATAACCGAAACCTTTTTCCCCACGGATTTCGTGAATTAAATTGCCGTAAACTCTGCCTTCAAAATAATGTTCACCGCTTTCATCAACCAAACACATGACGGTTACAAAATAGGCTTTGCGGTTTTCCTCATCTTTCAATTCCTCTAAGACTTTCGCCATATTTTTCGCGAAATCGTGGTTACCTGCATAACGCGCGGAATAAATCCCAGGTCTCCCATCAAGACTTTCTACCACCAGGCCGGAATCATCTCCCAGACTTGGCTTTCCGGTTCTTTCGAAACAGTATTTTGCTTTAATGAGCGCGTTTTCGTGAAAGGTGTGTCCGTCTTCCACAATTTCGTCGTGGATATCGTAATCTGTTAAAGAGGTAACTTTAAAATCTCCGCCTAAAATCTGCTGAATTTCTTCTTTCTTGTGTTGATTGTGCGTAGCGATGAGGATTTCTTTGGCCATGTGGTTGAATATAGTATAATTATTTTTCAGAATAGTGAACTCGGTATTTCCGTGTAAAAAGATAGTAGAATACGGCAAAAAGCATAATTCCGATCGCCAGAACAATCCATTCTGAAAGACGGAAAACATCTGCAAAACTTTCGGAATCACCGTAAAAAATCAAAATCGAGGAACACAGATTATTAAACGCATGAAGCAAAATAGGAAGAAGCAGAGATTTTGTCCTGTGATATACAAATCCTAAGACGCAGCCCAGCAAAACCGCGCCCACAAACTGCCACGGGTTAGCGTGAACCAACCCGAAAACTACCGAGGCAATGATGATGGCGGTTGCAGGATTCATTCCTTTATTAATCAATCCTTTCTGAATAATTCCACGGAAGACAATCTCCTCAAAAATCGGTGCCATAATTACGGCCAGAACAATCATCGTGGCTTTATCTTTAGTCATTTGTTCCATCAGGCGTGAGAAAAACTTATAATCTTCACCGAAAAAAGGTCCTGTAATGGGAATTTGGGCAGTAATAAATTCAGCAATAAACATCATCCCGAGCATCATCGGAAAGATCAGAAGATACGTTCCGACATTTGTAGGAGAAAAATTGAAGTTCAGCTTCCTGCCGGTCTGCGGTCTTGCAATAAAATAATCAAAAGCGAAAATAGCACCGAGAAATCCCGCAGCATTTGTAAGCATTAAATAGAAATCTTTATACTGTAGATTTTCATTGAAGACAAACATTGAAAATACATTAATTACAGAAACTGCTGCTGTGCCTACAATCATTCCGCCGATCAGCGCGAATGCACCTTTCCAGTCGAAAATAAATTTTTTCCGTGAGGAATTTTCTGCCATGAAATTTAATTTCAGCAAAGATAAATTAAAAAGATAAAAACTAAATCCGGCGAAGATAAAACTGGGTTTTCATTTTCCATAAAAAAACACGATTTTTGCAAACTCAAATATCATTATGTCTGAACTCATTAAAGAAATAGAAAGAAGAAAAACTTTCGGAATTATCTCTCACCCCGATGCCGGAAAAACCACGCTTACAGAAAAGCTGCTGCTTTTTGGTGGTGCAATTCAGGAAGCTGGGGCGGTAAAATCGAACAAAATTAAAAAAGGAGCCACCTCCGATTTTATGGAAATCGAGAGACAGAGAGGAATTTCTGTCGCAACTTCGGTTTTGGCTTTTGAATACCGAAACCATAAAATCAATATTCTCGATACACCGGGTCACAAGGATTTTGCAGAAGATACGTACAGAACTTTAACTGCTGTTGATTCCGTAATTGTTGTTATCGATGTTGCAAAAGGAGTTGAGGAACAGACTGAAAAACTGGTAAAAGTTTGCCGCATGCGGAATATTCCGATGTTGGTTTTCATCAATAAATTAGACCGTGAAGGGAAAGATGCTTTCGATCTTTTGGACGAAGTGGAGCAGAAACTGGGATTAACAGTTTGCCCATTATCATTACCAATCGGTATGGGAGGCGATTTTCAGGGAATTTATAATATTTGGGAAAATAACATACAACTGTTTTTGGAAGAGAAAAAACAGAAAGTCGGTGAAGCGATAAAATTCGATGATATCAACGACACAAAAATCGACGATGTTATCGGGGAAAAAGCTGCCGCAACTTTAAGAGAAGAACTAGAATTGGTGCAGTCGGTTTATCCCGAATTTAACCGCGAAGACTATATGAACGGTGATCTTCAGCCGGTATTTTTCGGTTCTGCGTTGAATAATTTTGGGGTCCGTGAACTTCTCGATGCTTTTATCGAGATCGCTCCCAAACCTCAGCCGAAAGAAAGCGAAACAAGGATTGTAAAACCTGAGGAAAAAGATTTCACCGGTTTTGTGTTTAAAATCCACGCGAATATGGATCCGAAACACCGCGACAGACTGGCTTTCGTGAAAATCGTATCCGGAACATTCAAAAGAAATGAAAACTACCTGTTGGTAAGAGACAATAAAAAAATGAAATTTTCTTCACCAAACGCCTTCTTTGCTGATAAAAAAGAAGTTGTTGACGAAAGTTTTCCAGGCGATATCGTAGGACTTCACGATACAGGAAATTTCAGAATCGGTGATACTTTAACGGCGGGTGAAAAAATCAGTTTCAAAGGAATCCCCAGTTTCTCTCCGGAACATTTCCGCTATATCAATAATGATGATCCGCTGAAAGCAAAACAGCTGGCAAAAGGAATCGATCAGCTGATGGACGAAGGTGTGGCGCAGCTTTTCACCATGGATATGAACAACAGAAAAATCATCGGAACCGTGGGTGCGCTTCAGTACGAAGTTATTCAATACCGTTTGGAGCACGAATATGGCGCTAAATGTACGTACGAACCACTATCCATCCACAAAGCCTGTTGGATTGAAGCAGATGAAAAATCTGAGGAGTTTAAAGAATTTGCGAGACTCAAACAGCGTTTTATGGCAAAAGACAAATACGGGCAGCCGGTTTTTCTTGCCGATTCGTCCTTTACCATTCACATGACCCAGGAAAAGTTCCCGAACGTGAAACTGCACTTCATCAGTGAATTCCGAAACAAACAATAAACTGATCTCCGGCAAATCCGGAGATTTTTTTGTAAACATTTTGTAAATTGATTTGCAATTCATTTATTTATAGTTATTTACCGGAATACAAATCGAAATATGATGTTTTGAGGAATACATTTTGATTCTTTTCCGGCGTTTATCATTAAAATCAATTCATGAAGAACTTATTTATTATCATAATTACTGCGGCCGCTGTAATTTCCTGCGACAAAAGCACGATTCAGCAGACAACCGATAACATTAAAAGAGCCGACAGTCTTTTTACAAAAGCCAACGACGGAATCAAGACTTTGGATTCTATCTCAAAAACAATTTCAGATTCTGATGGCATTGCTAAAAAAGTAATCATGCCCGAAATTGAAAAACAGAAAAAATCTATCGACAGTACTATAAAGTCGGGTGGCTGGCGAATCGATTCGATCAACAAACAGATTGAAAAAATCACGAAAAATGTGGTGGTGGGAACTGAAGTTGTGAAAACTTTAGACTCCGCAAACAATGCGCTGAAAAGCGGTGAAAACACCATAAAAGTACTTACCCAAACTGCCGATAAAATTCTGAAGCAAACCAAAAAACAAAATTCAACACCGGAAACTCCCACTGCTGAAAACCGTGCAACTCCACAGGAACAGAATAAACCGGTTATTGTGCCGCCTGTTGCAGAAAGAAATCCTTTGGTAAAAACCGCCAAGCTTGAAATTCAGGTGGATGATCTTAATGCTGCAAAAGCGCTTCTGAAACAGAAAATCAGAGAAAACAACGCGGATCTGGTGACTGAAAATTTCAGTCAGAATGAAGGCATTCAGCGTGAATATATTACCGCGAAAGTTCCGCTTCAGAATTTTGATCAGCTGCTTTCTAATCTTTCCGGTCAGCTTGGTGATGTGAAATCGAAAAGCACGGAATCTGAAGGTAAAGATTATGTAGCCTCGCAAATGTGTGACATTGAAATCACGCTTTTACAGAACGAAAATATCGCGTCCAATCCTATTGTCGAAAATCAGAACGAAGAAGATAAGAACAGTTTCGGGAATGCTTTTATGAAAGGCTTCAAAGTGTTAGGTGACGCCCTGCTATTTCTCCTTCCCTTCTGGCCGATATTTTTGATCGGAGCATTGATTTGGTATTTCATCCAGAGAAATAAAAAGAAAAAAGCTCAGGAAGAATGGGAAAAACAGCAAATCCTGAATCAGCAGAGCGCTGCGTATCCAACCCAGAACCAGACTTCTACCGAACCTGTTCAGGAAGATAAACCGGCAGAAACTCCGGATACAGATTACTCTAAATATCTTCCGAAGAATTAAATTGAAAGTCTCTCGCTGATGGAGCTGATGACGCAAATTTATTTAAACTTCTATCCGTGAAATCAGCAAAATCTGCGAGAACAATCACCTGTAATATAACGATATCAATCAAAAAAGCCTTCCACATCCGGAAGGCTTTTCTTTTTATTTCATATTCACAATGCGGTCTACAACATAAGTTGTATTTCCGCGCCATGGCAGTACACCGTGATACTCTTTATAATGCAAGTCAAACGTTTTTCCGTTGTTAATTTCGAGCTGTTTGAAGATTTCTTCG
>JAANMT010002826.1_pt1 | contig 13546 bp, 10 predicted proteins | sample 7279711 | NCBI WGS metagenome assembly JAANMT01 (sample SAMN14094538, study PRJNA606508) | bioreactor metagenome | isolation source: A lab-scale SPAN reactor treating ammonium-rich wastewater day 1 | place: Ireland: Galway | collected 2017-01-16 | reverse complement strand
CCGGGTCCTTCACCGACCCGGCCGAGATGAAGCAGAAGAAGTCCTCTGGTACCCGCCCCTCGGTGGCGTCGGCGTACATGCCTTCGAGGTCGAACGAGTCGTAGTACCAGTAGTTGGTGCGGGGCATGGTTTCGCGCAGGTCGATATCGAGCCCCAGGTAGACGACGAAGAAGGGCAGGGCCATGCGGTAGTCGCGGACCCGCGCGGCGGTGGCCGGCGAGATGTGCTCCTCGCCGACCATGTCGAGCATGGTGCGTTTCAGGTCGGCGTTGGAAATGACCACCGGAGCGTGGAACTCCTCGCCGGTATCGAGCCGCACGCCGCAGGTACGGCCGTCCTGCACGAGGATGCGCTCGACGCGGGCGCGGGTGCGCACGTCGCCGCCGTTCGAGCGGACTACATCCACCAGGTGCGCGGGCAGTACCTGCCCGCCTCCGCGCGGGTAGTAGGCGCCCTTGAAGTAGCCGTTGAGCAAGCCGGCGTGGAGGGCGACGGGCGTGCGCGAAGGCGGCGTGGCGTAGTCGCCGCACTCGGCGGCGATGACGGCGCGAGCCTTTTGGCCCACACCGCAGGCCTCGAACAGGTCGCCGAGCGTCCGCATGCCCCACTGGAGAAAGGCGGGCGCCTCCTGCATGAGCCGGGGGAGGTCGGCCTGGTCGACGGGGAGCTTGATTTTGCCCTGCTGCTGGTTGACTGCCTGGAGGATGTCGATGCAGCTGTGGATGGCGGACTCGTCGTCGGGGAAGGCGGCGACCAGGCGTTCGCGGTACAGGTCCCAGCTCGCGGGCACCTTGAAGGTAAGGCCGGGGAAGATGAGGGTGTCGAACCCGTCGGGGTCCATCTCCACCCACTCGATCTTCGTATCGAGCCCCAGCCCGCGGAACGCCTGGGTCACGCCGCCGTTGGGGCCGCAGTCACCGACGTAGTGGACGCCGACATCGAACTCGAACTTCTTCATGCGCCGGAAAACGTGGGCGTTGCCGCCCGCTACGTAGTGTTGTTCGAGCACCGCGACGCGGCGGCCGAGCGCGGCCAGGTAGGCTGCCGCGGTGAGCCCGCCCAGCCCTGAACCGACGACGACGACATCCCAATTCGAACTGTCCATCTCCGCGAACCCCTGGCAAGGTGAACGGTGAGGGTATTTGGAGCGACGCGGTTGGCGGTAGGGAACGGACGGTATCGGCGCGATTCCAGCGCTAATTCATCACGAGCGTGGCCGGCTCGGTGACGAACACCCAGTAGGACTTGAGCTGGAAGAGCCCGTTGAAATCGTTCAGGTAGCGCGGCTGGCCCGGCAGGTGCGACAGCCAGGTATTCGTCGGGTTATCGAACTGCAGCACCTGGGTGTACTTGACGCCGGCAAGGGCTTCGGAAACTGCCCGTGCCGTGCCGGTGTAGGTGAAGTTGTTCCAGCCCGGCTCGAGGGCGACCGTCCGGCCCGGAGGCGGGTTCGGGTTCAGGCTCGACATGTTCGATGCCGGTGCGTCAACCCAGTAGGTGTCGTACTGCTGGATCTGGAGGTAGTCGCTCGCATAGGCGGGCGCCAGGCGCGCGAAGCGCCGGTAGCCACCCGGCTTATCGAGGAACATCTTGAGCGGGTCCCAGCGGTAGATGACGTTCCACGGCGTGGGCAGCCCGGGGGCGGCGCCGGGGAGGTTCCCGGTCGGCTCCAGGTGGACGATGTTCGACCACTGGCCGTTCAGCTGCTGGACAACCAGGGCGCCGGGGCCGGGCGAGACGGAGCTGACATCCTTGCCCAGCAAGGAAAGGTCCTGGTTGGCCCCGCCCCAGGTGAAGGTGGGCTTCGCGGGCGACCCGGCGACGTAGAGCTGGACCGTCCGGCCGGGAAGGCCGCAGCCGGGCGCCTCCGCCGCGCTCTTCACCTTGATCGAGTAGGTGCTCGCGCGGCCGAATGCCTGGGCAACCGTGCTCCCGCACTCGGCGCCGTCGACGATCGCCTGGACCGCGGTGCCCCCCGGCACGTCCTTCCAGTCCTTGAGCGGCGCGCCGCTGATGGACATGGGGATGCGAGCGACGGAAGCGGCCATGTTGATGATGCCCGAGCCAGCCCAGTTCTGGCCGTGGGGCGCGGGCTCGGCCGGGGTGGCCGCATCACGCGCCGCCTTGATGTAGTCGGCGGCGGACAGGTTCGAGTTGCGCGACATCATGAGCGCGAACATCCCGGAGACCAAAGGCGTGGAGTAGCTGGTGCCGCCGTCGTAACCGTCGCGGGCGTCTCCGATCTCGGCATAGGGGTTGGCCAGGCCGATATCGGTGCGGGTGGTGCTCACCAGCTTGTTCCCCGGAGCGGCGAAGTCGATGGCCGGGCCGTAGTTCGAATAGGCGGCCCAGATGTTGTCGTTCAGGTTGTTCGAGGCGCCGACGGCGATGAGGTTGGCGAACTCCGTGTAGGCGGCGGGATAGGCCGTGCCGACCTGCGCGGAGCCGAGGGGGTGGTTGCCCGCCGCGGCCACCACGATGACGCCCTGGTCCTGCGCGAGCTGGAGCGCGGCCCGCAGCCGCGGGCTATCGGCCTCCTGGTCGCCCGGCTTCGAGGCGACGCTCACGTTGATGATGCGGGCGCCGTTGCGGACTGCGTATTCGATGCCGTCGGCGACGTCGGGCATGCGGCCTTCGCCCTGGCAATCGAGCACCTTCACCGTCATCAGGCGGACGTTCCAGGCGACTCCGGCGATGCCCTGGCCGTTGTTCCCGGCGGCGCCGATGATGCCGGCCACGAGCGTGCCGTGGCTGCCGATGTTGGTGGGCGATGAACCCATGTCGTCCAGGACCTGGCCGGTAGGCAGCGAGCTGGTGTAGCCGCAGAGGGCGGCGTTCGCGGTCGTCAGCGAGACGTAGCGGCAGCCGTAGCGGTCGTTCGTGCACTTGTTGCCGTCGCGGTCGACGCCATCGCTCTTGTTGTCTATCTGGTTTTCCCAGAGACGGCCGGCGAACTCCGGATGGGTGACATCGAGGCCGCTATCGATGACCGCGACGATGACCTGGTTCGAGCCGGTGTGGATGTCCCAGGCGCCGGGGGCCCCCGTCAGCGCCAGGTACTGCGCCTGGTTCGGGCCGTAATACGGGTCATTCGGGAGGCCGGCGGCGTAGACGGGCGCGTCCTCCACCGCGGAGATGACGTCCGGGCGGGCGCGCAGCTCGGCCAGGTAGTCATCGGCAGTCCTACCGGGGGGCACCGCCAGGCGGCGGAAGCCCTGCTCTTCGAGGGTGGGTGGCAGCCCGTCGGCGCGCAGCTGCTGGGCCGAGACGCCGGTATCGAACTGCACGTCGACGTACGCCTCGGGGGCAGCCGCACTGACGTCCGCGCCGTCCAGGTGATTGGTTGCCGCTCCTGTGGTCGCGGCCAGAACGAGGGCAAGGATGCCCAGCCATCGCGCGCGCACACAACCTCCCCGCGGTTCTATCCGCTCAATCTGCATCTACCCCGATGATTGCCGGGGTCGGGATGGGCGTGGGCTCCGTGGCCGGGCGCTGGCCGAGGAGTTTGTCGTCAATCATAACCGCAAGCTCGCGCGCCTCGTCGATGGTCATGAACGGCTCGCCGCCGTACGTCTGGACGCTGACGACCGCGTTGCCCCTGCGGAAGATGAAGCGGTGGTAGACCGCCGCAACATCCGAGACCCCAACCGTGCCCTGTACCAGGCTGTACGCGGACGATTCGTTGGCGAGGCCCCGGGGCTTCTCGACCTCCGTGCCCGCCAGCGAACCAATCTTCTTCGCGAGGTGGGTATAGGCGCCCTTTGCGCCCTCCACGTCGGCGAAGAGGTACGTCTCGATGGTCGTGAAGAAGTCGCCCTGGAGGACCTGGGCGGAAAGCCCGACCGGCTGGTAGTAGACCTGGTAGCCGTCGACGATCTTCCACTCGCGGGCGCGGTCCTGCCCTTCCTGGTCGTTGATGAACCAGTAGGAGCTGGTGAAGGTCGTGATGTTCATGGTGAACGTGTCGGAGACGTTGACCTCGTTTTCACCGGGGACTTCGGTGATGAGGGGGATGTACTTCGAGGCGGGCAGCTGGGCGATGGGCTCGGGGCCGCCGAGGGTGCCGCCCGTGCTCGCGGGGCCTTTGTTGCCGTTCACGGTCTTACTAACGTCCGGGTCGCCGTCATTGTTCCCGCTGAGGAGAAAAATGACGACGACGGCCATGGCGAGCAACACCAGGCCGGCGCCAAGGATCAGGAGGGGCTGGTTCTTGCGCATCGCGCCTCCGGTTAGTTGCCGGCCGCCGGCGTGTAGTTGCTGGTGGGGGTTGGTTCGATGGCCGGCTTCTGGCCCAGGGCCTTCGCATCCGCGATCAGGGCGAGCTCGCGGGCCGGTTCGACCTTCATAAAGCCCTCCGCGCCCTTCGTGAGCACCACGGTTACCAGGTTGCCGCGGCGGAAGATGACGTGATGGTAGACCGCGTTCACTTTGGACTTGCCGATCGTGCCGAAGGTGGCGGTGTAGGCGGCTGATTCGTTGCCGACGGCGGCGGCGCTGATTGGGCTGGCGCCGGTGGACTTGATGATGGATTCGAAGTAGGCCATGGCCGCCATGGCGCCCTTCTCGGTCTCGAAAAGGTGCGATTCGACGCGGACGTAGAAGGCGCCGTTGAGGACTGCGGTGTCGCGGCCTTCGGGCGAGTAGCCGGTTTCGTAGCCGCTCTGGTAGCCCCACTCGTTCAGCAATGTGCGGCCTTCATCGGCCGAGGGGAACGTCCGTGTCGGGGCGTAGTTCTCGATGTCCAGCACGAACGTAAACGGGATGTCGGTGATCCAGTTGACGCCGAGGTCATCGATGGCGACCGAGTATTTGCTGGCGGGCCCATCGAGCGCGGGCGAGGCGCCGGGGTTGGCGCCGTTCGGCGTGTTGCTCGCCGCCGTAGTACCGGCAGCGGTGTCGGAAGCGCCCCCGTCGCCGCCGCATGCTGCGAAGGCCGGGAGAGCGAGAGTACAGGCGCAGAGGGCCAGCACGAGCCGGCGTGGCATAAGAGCTCCGGGGGCGAATGTAGCCCGAGTGTACGTTTGCCCCCGGTTTGGCGGAAGGAAAGGAGAAAGAAACCGGGAAGAGTGGGGAGGAGCGAGGAGGTAAGAAGGGAGGAGTCCCCGCCCGGCCGCCCCGGCCACCCGGCCACGCCCCACCACCATTTCCGATTCACGATTCGCGATTGCACCCCGGCTGGCGAGACATCCGGCCCTTGGAGCAGCAGGCTACGCCGCGCACGGTGGCGGCACTTCTTCAACCGGAGCCAGCCCGTGCCGAACGACACGCCCCTGCCCGTCCTCCTCCAGCGGCTCGATGAAGACCGCCGGAGCCGCTACCGCGACAACCTCGCCTTCTACCAGGGGAGCCAGTGGCCCGGGCGGGCGCGCCGTGGTGAACGGCGCCTCACCTTCAACTACGCGAAGGCGCTCGTCGACAAGGTCACCAGCTATCTGCTGACCGGCTCATCGCTCCAGCTCGAAGGTGGCGAACAGGGCGCGGAGCGCGCGCGCCGGGCGGAACGGGCCTTTCGCGCGGTGGAGCGGGCCAACGCCCTCGCCCAGCTCGACTACGAGACCGAGCTCGATTGCGCGGTCCTCGGCGATGCCTGCTACCGCGTGTCGTGGGATGCCGGGGCCGCGGAGGTGCGGGTGACTGCCCCGGACGTGCAGGGCATCTTTGCGTGGCGCCAGCCGGATGACCCCACGCGGCTGACCGCGCTCGCCTCGCAGTACCGCCTGCCGCCGGACCCGGGCGCTCCCGAACGCCCCGAGGACCTGGTGACCGAGTACTGGACCGCGGCCGCCTTCGAGCTCTGGCGCGGAAACGAGCTGGCCGAACGGCAGCCCAACCCCTACGGCCATATCCCCTTCGTCCTCTTCCCGAACGTGCGCGAACCGAAGCAGCCGTGGGGTGCGAGCGACATCCCGGCGCTCATCGAATCGAGCCGCGAACTGAACCGCGCCTACAGCCAGCTCAGCCAGATCCTGGAACTCTCCGGCAACCCCATCGCGGTCCTCGAAGGCGTACACGGCTCGCAGGACATCGCGGTCGAACCGGGCGCGGTGTGGGAGGTGCCAGAGAGCGCGAAGGCGTACCTGCTCGACCTCCTGCAGGGCGGCGGCGTCGCCCTCCACCGCGAGTACATCGACCTGGTCTACCGCACGCTGCACGACCTCGGCGAGTCTCCCCGGACGGCGTTCGGGCACAACCCGCAGGGGCTCAGCGGCGTCGCGCTGAACACCGAGCTCGACCCGATTGCGCGCAAGGTGGCGCGCAAACAGCGCATCCGCACGGCGGTCTATGAGCGGCGGGCCGAACTGGTGCTGCGGCTGCTCGCGCAGTTCACTGGGATGGAGACCGGGGCGGTGCGCCCCGTGATGCACTGGGGCCCGATCCTCCCGGTCGACCGTTCGCGGCAGGTGGCGGAGGAGCGTTCGCTGGTGGAGGCGGGCATCCAGTCGCGCCGCACGGCCGCGGCCAACCTCGGCAGCGACGATCCGGCGGCCGAGTGGTCGAGGGTGATCGAGGAGCGAGTAGTGCTGTGAGGGGCTTCCAGGGGGCTTCGATGCAAGCAGACCGCCGGGGGACGGACGGGACCGGGGGTGTGCGGGGTTAAGGAACGCCTGCGGCGGCGCCAGCGTCTAGTACGATGACAAAGCACGCCTGGCGGGGGTGATTGGATGATTCAGCGATTCGCGGGGTGGTGGCTGGCTCTTGCGCTGGTGGCCGCGCTCCTTGGCGCGAGCGCCGGGACCGTGAGCGCGGCGGCAACACGCACCTGGACCGGGGCGGGAGCCACCGCGAACTGGTCCGACGCGGGGAACTGGGATAGCGGTGTCCCCGTGGCGGGCGACACGCTGGTGTTCCCGGCCGGGGCGGCGCAGAAGACCAACACCAACAACCTGGCCGCGGGACTCGTGTTCGACACCGTGCGCTTCACCGGCGGCGGCTACCGGCTGCAGGGAGCCGCTTTCGATGTGACGGGCGAGTTGCGCAACGAGAGCCCCTCGAGCGACACGAACGTTGTGGAGATGGCCGTCGGCGGCGGGGGCGGTGTCGCGCAGGTCTCGGGACGGATGGCGCTGACCGGCGCCAACACCTTCAGCGCAGTGGCGGCAGTCACCGGCGGGACGCTCCTGGTAACGCACGACAGCGGGTTGGGCGCCGATACGGCGGGCACCACGGTCTCGGCGGGCGCCACGCTCCAGCTCTCCGGGTTCACCGGCATCGGCAACGAGCCCGTGCTGCTCGCCGGGGCGGGCGTTGGCGGATGGGGCGCGCTGCAGTCGTTGTCGGGCACGAACTCCGCAGCCGGGGTCACCCTCAGCGGGCCGGTGGTCATCGGCGTGGGCCAATCGACTCTGGTGCTGGGCGGGCTCGACCAGGCAGCGCCGGGCGCGAGCCTCACGCTCGTGGGCGGCGGTAAACTCCAGGTCGATGGGATGGGCACGTTTGCCGGGCCGGTGACCGCCGAGCACGGCAATCTCACCTGGAACAGCTCGACCCCGGGCACGGCGACCGTCCTGCGCGATGGGTGGCTGCGGGGCACGGGTTCGGCCGGGAGCATCGACGTTACGGCCGGGCTGGTGTGGCCGGGGTCCGGTTCGTCGCCGGGCATCCTGGCGACCGCTGGGAACGCCATCTTCAACGGCGGTCGCTTCAAGGTGGACCTGGACGGGACGGCCGCGGGGACGGGTTACGGGCAGCTCAGCGTGGACGGGCTGGTGAGCCTGGCCAGCAACGCGACCCTGCTCGAGATCGACCTGGGCTTCGTCCCGAGCGTGGGTAACACCTTCACGATCATCAAGAACTCCGGGAGCGGAGCGGTGCAGGGCACGTTCTACGGCCTGCCCGAAGGGAGCACCTTCGTGGCCGGCGGGCTGGTCTTCGGCATTTCGTACAAAGGGCCGGGCGGCGCCGGCAACGACGTGGTGCTGACGGTGCTCCGGCGGGTGAACGCGGACCTGGCGGCGGGGCTTTCGGTGCAGCCGGCGACGGCCTCGCCGGGCGGCCTGCTCACCTACACGGCGACGGTGACCAACGCCGGGCCCGACTCCGCCGCTTCGCCGCGGGTCTCCATGGGGATACCCGGCGGGACGACATTCGAATCGGTGACCGCGCCCGCGGGGTGGACGTGTGTGAAGCCGTCGCCCTCTGGCTCCTCGAGCGTAAGCTGCACGGGCCCGAACCTCGCATCCGGGGCTTCGGCGAGCATCACCATCGTGGTGCGGGTGGATGCCGGCAGGAACCAGCCCATTTCGGCGACGGTGGGTACGTTCGCGCAGACCACCGACCAGGACAGCGTGGACAACAGCGCGACCGTGGTGACGCCGATCGGCACGCCTGACCCGCGGCCGTACAAGCGCTACGTGCCGGGCGTCGCCAGGGACTGAGCCCGCCGCGTCACCAGGAGCCGTCGCTGGCGAGCCCGGGGAGGGCACGGCGGAACGGCTGCTGCCCGGCGGGCGAAACGCCAACGGAGACATCGACGGTGTTGTCGGCCGGGTCCTCTTCGGCCGAGGCGTGGGTGAGCTGGCCGGTGAAGACGACGCTTGCCCCCGCCGCGGCGGTCACGGAGAACACGACATGGAAGTCTCCGGCCTCACCGGGTGCAAGCGCCTGGCGCGTGCAGACGATGTCGCCCGGCGCCCCGACGACCGGGGTCTGGCAGCCCCAGCCCGCGGGGGCCATCAGCGAGACGAACGCAAGGCCAGCACCGGCCGTGATGGTTACCTCCGGGCTGGTAGCCGCATCGGGCCCGGGGTTGGTGGCGCGGAAGACCAGCGGCACCTGCCCGCCCGAGGGCACGCCCTGGGGTGTGCTCAGCAGGGCTAGCGCCGCGTCGGCGGAGTCAGGCGGGAGCGGCGCGAGGACCATATCGTTGGCCGGGTCCGGGCCGCCCGCGTAGGTGATCTGGAAGAAGGTGGTCTCACCGACGATCAGATCGGATCCCTCCTCACGCAGGGCGAACTCGCCATTGATCGGCGCGGGGCCGGTGTTCTCGATGAGCGTGACGGTCCCGCCCAGCGGGACATCGCCGTCGCCGTCAATCCACAGGGTCGGGCTCTCGAGCGACACGAGGCCGGTGACGCGCAGCGCGGTGTAGGAGTTCCCGGCATCGATGGTGATGTGAACGCTACCCTCGGGGCCGGCTTCGAAGTCACCCTCCACCGTAAGGGTGCCGGTCCCGTGGATACCCGGCGTCAGCCACCCGCCGAGGAGACGGACCGAACCGGTGCTTCCGTCGCCCTTGAGTTCGCCACCATCCACATCGACCGAGGCAAGCAGGTCACCACGGACCGAGAGCCAGCCTTCGAGGACGGCGATGGTGCCGTCGAAGTCGCCCCCGTCCTCGATCTCGAGGGTGCCGTCGCCGGTCATGGTGAGGGTGAGGTGCTCTCCGGCCTGGTCGATGCCGTTCGGGAGGCGGAGGGTGCCCTCGACGACGGTGACCGTGGCGTCGCTATCGATGAGGACGTTGCCCAGGTGGTTGATACCGGACAGGCTGCGCAGAGCCCCGCCGCCATTGTGCCCATCGCCGTTGATGGTAATGGGCTCGGCCATGAGGGCTACGTCGAACTCAAGCGTGCCACCATCGATCACGGTACCGCCGAAGGGGCTGCCCAGGGCCTCGGGGCGGGTCACACTGAGGACGCCCTCGGCCACCGTGAGCGCGCCCGAAAAGGTGTTCTCACCGGAAAGCACCACGGTTCCCGGGCCAGTCTTGAGGATGCCGAAGGGGCCGAAGATCGACGTGGGAAGCCGGAGCGTGGCCCCCTGCACAGCGTCGAAGGTGGAATGGCCCGAGACGGAGATCGGCGCGTCCCACGCTGCATCGCCGAGCGCCTTGAGTGCGGGGCTCGCCGGACCGCCGATGATCAGCGGGTTGTAGATGGTCACGCCATCAGCCAGCGATACGGTCCCGGCGAGGACGTCGACGGTCGCGCTGAACTGGCCGAAGGCGTTGTTGTGCCCGGCGTGCACGGTCCCGCCGAAGACGGAGGTCATGCCATCGTGGAGGTTGTGGGCCATGAGGTTGAGGGTGCCGCCGTGGCTCGTGATGCCGCCCTCGCCATCCAGCACCAGGTTGATGGTGTTCGTGCCGGCCGGGACCGGCGTGTTGTTCAGGCCGTGGAGCAGCTCGATGCGGTTGCCCCCGAGGGCGTACCCGGAACCCTGTAACCGGAGCTCGGTGAAGACGGTGCCGGCCGGGTAGTCGTTGGTGTTGGACTTGCGCGCTGCCACGGAGGGGAAGACGAGGATGTCCCCCGGGTTGGGGGCCGCCGGGTTCCAATTCGCGTGGGTGGTCCAGTTCCCGTTGGCGCCGTCGCCGGTCCAGGTGCGGGTGACGGGGCCAGCCGCCCCGGCGCCGCGCCCTGTGGCAACGAGCACGACGGCCAGGAAAAGGGCCAGGGCGAACGCTCGTGCGCTCGTGCTCCCGCCGAACGAGCGGTTCAACTGCATGGGGCGCCTCCACCCTCGTTGGTCGGCGGTTCGGGCCGGTTTCTGAAGCGGAAGCTACTGGTGGCGCGTGGAGATGCCGCCATCGACGGGGATGACGGCACCCGTGATGTAGGCGCTCGCCTTCGAGGACAGGAAGATGGCGGTCCCGGCCATGTCGTCGGGTTCGCCGATGCGGCCGAGGGGGTTGCTCGCCCGGATGCCTTCGCCGAAGCGCTGGAGCGTCTCGGCCATCATCTTGCTCTCGAACGGGCCGGGGGCGATGGCGTTCACGATGATCTTGCGGGGCGCCAGGTTGTGGGCGAGGTGGCGCGTGAGCTGATGGACCGCCGCCTTGCTTGATGAGTAGGCGTAGGTCTCCATCGCGGGCGCCTGGAGCCCGTCGATCGAGCCGATGTTGATGACGCGGGCCGGGTCGGCGGCGCTGGCGGCGGCTTCGAGCTGGGGCAGGAGGAAGCGGGTGAGGTGGAAGATGCCCTTCACGTTCAGGTTCATCACCTTGTCGAAGGCATCGTCGGGGTAGTCGGCGATGGGAGCGCCCCAGGTGGCGCCGGCGTTGTTCACCAGGATGTGGAGCTTCGGCTCGCGCTTCGCGATCTCCCCTGCGAGGAAGCGGCAGCCGGCCTCGGTGCCCAGGTCGGCTGGGATGGAGATGCACTCGCCGGTCTTCGAGAGCTCGGCGGCGACGGCGTTGCAGACGTCCGCCTTGCGGGAGGAGATGTAGGTCTTCGCGCCGGCCTCGACGAAGCCACGGGCGATCATGAGGCCGATGCCGCGGGAGCCGCCGGTGACGAGCGCGACCTTGCCGGAGATATCGAAGAGGTTGGACATGGTGGTGCCTCCCGGGCGAGCGATGTAGCCGGAGGATAGGGGGAGGAGGTGGAAGGGAGAAGCGAGGAGCGCCGGCCGTCGCATCCGAGGCGCGCCAGGGATGGCGCGCTGCGCTGTTACCACCTCGAAGGCTCGGGCCCCCAGCACCCCAGACCCCGGCGAAGTCCGAAGTCCAAACGGCCAGTGGAGGTGGAGAAAGGGGGAGAGCAGCTGCCGGCGTACAGCGATATGCTAATCTGCCTGTATGCGTACCACGCTCAATATCGATGACGATCTCCTGAAGGAGGCGAAGATCATGGCGGTCCGGGAGGGGACGACGCTTACCGCCCTGCTCGAACGGGCCCTGCGGGAATTCATCGCGCCCAAATGGTCAGGTGACTGGGAAATACCCGCGCACATCGACCGGAACGACGCTGCGGCCGTCGTGGCATTCATCGCTGAGGTGGAATCCAAGCAACGCTTGCGAGGGAAGTGGGAATTGCCCCCTCCGCATCACGGCGAGCCGGCACCCGGCCTCAGTTTTGAAAGCATTTCCAAACTGATCGACGAGGTCGAGGGGCCATTTGCTCGTCCCTGACGTCAACATCCTTCTGTCCGCCGAGTTCTATGACCTCGCACACCACCGGGTCGCGAGGGCCTGGTTGAGAGACGCCTGCGATGGTCATGAGCTTGTCGGGATTCCAGGGCCGGTTCTGAGCGCGTTCGTCCGCATTTCGACCAATCCGCGGGTTTTCGGCGGGCCGCACTCGCCGGAGCTAGCGTTCCGGCGAGTGCGAGAGCTTCTTGCTACGCCTGCAGCGGTCGCTCTCCACGAAGGACCACGGCACTGGGAACTCTTCGAACGAATCTGCCTCCAATCGGGGATTACCGGCCCGCACGTCAGCGACGCCTACCTGGCCGCCTTCGCAATCGAGAACAACGCCACGTTCGTGACCTTCGACCGTGGGTTCCAGCGGTTCCCGGGTCTCCGCGTCATCGAACCGGCATAAGCAGGCTCCGAAAGAACGACAGGCCGCCCATCGGGCGGCCTGTTTCGTTGTTGCGAGTTGCGAGCGCTTAGCTGACGCGCTCGAAGATGGTGGCGATGCCCTGGCCGCCGCCGATGCAGAGGCTGACGATGCCGAAGCGCCCGCCGGTGCGCTCCAGTTCGTGCATGAGCTTGACGGTCAGGATTGCGCCGGTAGCGCCGAGCGGGTGGCCGAGGGCGATCGCGCCGCCGTTCGGGTTCACCTTGGCCGGGTCCAGCACGAGTTCGCTGCTGCAGGCGCAGGAGACGCTGGCGAAGGCCTCGTTCAGCTCGATGACATCGACCTGGTCGAGGGTCATCTGTGCCCTGGCGAGCGCCTTGCGGATGGCCGGGATGGGGCCGCTACCCATGATCGACGGGTCCACGCCGGCTTCGGCGCGGGCCACGATGCGCATGCGCGGGGTGGCGCCGAGTTCCTTCGCCTTTGAGGCGCTCATGACGGTGAGGGCGGCAGCGCCATCGTTGATGCCGCTGGCGTTGCCGGCGGTCACGACGCCGCCTTCCTTGAAGGCCGGGCGGAGCTTGCTCAGAGCCTCGACGGTGGTGGCGCGGGGGTACTCGTCGACATCGAAGACCTTCTCCTCGCGGCCGATTTTCACAGTCAGCGGGGCGATCTGGTCGACGAAGCGGCCGGCTTCGATGGCGGCGATGGCGCGGCGCTGGCTCTCGGCCGAGAACTCGTCCTGGGCCGCGCGGCTCACTTCGAACTGGTCGGCCAGGTTCTCGGCGGTGATACCCATGTGGTAGCCCTTGAAGGGGTCGCTGAGCATGTGGATGATGCCGTCTTCGACGCTATCGTGCCCGAGGCGGTAGCCCGCCCGCGCCTTGCGCAGGTAGAAGGGCATGCGCGTCATGTTCTCGGCGCCGCCGGCAACGACGACTTCGGCGTCGCCGCTCTGGATGAGGCGGGAGGCGGTGTTGATGGCCTCGAGGCCCGAGCCGCAGATGCGGTTGACGTTCATGGCCGGTGTGCCGATGGGGAGGCCCGCCTTCACGGTTGAGTGGCGCGAGAGGTAGGCGTCCTCGGCGACCTGGCCGACGATGCCCATGACCACCTGGTCGACGTTTTCGGGGGCGATGCCCGCGCGGGCGACGGCCTCGCGGATGACGTGCGCTCCAAGGTCGGAGGCGGGGACATCAGCGAGGGATTTCGTCAGCCAGTCCCGTCTGCCGCAAGGCCATGGCCCCGGCCAAGGCGAGGATGACCACGCGGGCGACCAAGGCCAGGCGCGGGGCATTCGGTGA
>JAANMT010002820.1_pt1 | contig 13553 bp, 12 predicted proteins | sample 7279711 | NCBI WGS metagenome assembly JAANMT01 (sample SAMN14094538, study PRJNA606508) | bioreactor metagenome | isolation source: A lab-scale SPAN reactor treating ammonium-rich wastewater day 1 | place: Ireland: Galway | collected 2017-01-16 | reverse complement strand
GGCGCGCGTGTCCCGTCAGATCGAGTAGGTAGCCAAGCCGACGGACCGCCGAGTTCTCGTAGGCGCCGGCTGCCTTCTGTAGCAGGCGCAGGCTGGCCTTGGCACCGATATCCTTGACGATCTGTGCGACGCCGTTGATGCCAGCTGCCTTGTGAAAGTAGCGCACGCAGTCGAGCAGCGTCAGCTCGACGCCAGCCACCGTGGCGAAGCCGGCGTCGCTCTTCATCTGTCCGACCAACGCCGGCTGATTGACCTGGCTGAAGATCGTCGGAGCCTGATACAGAAACTGCAGCCGATGGCGGCCGAGATCGAAGTCGCGCAACTGCCTCGGGACGACGACCTGGAAGACCATGCTGGCCTGGTGCGAGGCGCCGTGGAACGCCGCCGCGCGCAGGAGCGAAACGCGGTAGTCGATTCCCTGATGCTTCATCAGCGGGTCGATCCATTTCACCGGGTCCGGCGCGCCGGCGACCTGATCTTCAGGGCGCAGGATGAGATAGAAGCCGTGCCTGGGGTTCGCCAGGCGGCGCTTGTTGACCGAACGGGTGATCGCCGCGGCGAGCGCCGCGGGCTTCAGCCCGAGCGCCGCAACGGCCTCATCCCGGGAGAAGTAGGCTCGGCCGCGGGCGAGCAGATCGTCGAGGTAGGACTCAAGGGAAGCCATGCCAAAACATACGCAAATTTCGACAAAAAATCAAGAGTTTTGCATATGATTTGGGTTACTCCCACTCGATCGTCGCCGGCGGTTTTCCCGAGATGTCGTAGACCACGCGGTTGATGCCGCGCACTTCGTTGATGATGCGGGTCGACACGCGCCCGAGCAGCTCGTGCGGCAGGTGCGCCCAGTGCGCGGTCATGAAGTCCTGCGTCTGCACCGCACGCAGCGCAACGACGTAGTCGTAGGTGCGGCCGTCGCCCATCACGCCCACCGATTTCACCGGCAGGAACACCGCGAAAGCCTGCGAGGTCGCGTCGTACCAGTTGCGCCCGTCGGGGGCACGGGTGTTGCGCAATTCCTCGATGAAGATCGCGTCGGCGCGGCGCAGGAGATCGGCATATTCGCGCCGCACTTCGCCCAGGATGCGCACGCCCAGCCCCGGCCCGGGAAACGGATGGCGGTAGACCATCTCGCGCGGCAGCCCGAGCGCGGTGCCGAGCTCGCGCACTTCGTCCTTGAAGAGATCGCGCAGCGGCTCGAGCAGCTTCAGGTGCAGCGTCTCGGGCAGCCCGCCGACGTTGTGGTGCGACTTGATCTTCGCGGCCTTGCCCGACTTGGCGCCGGCCGACTCGATCACGTCGGGGTAGATCGTGCCCTGTGCGAGCCACTTCGCGTTGGCGAGCTTCGCCGCCTGCTCCTGGAACACGTGGACGAACTCGCGCCCGATGATCCGGCGTTTCTCCTCGGGGTCGGCCACGCCCGCAAGCTGCGTCATGAAGCGCTCGGCTGCGTCGACGTGCACGAGCTTCACGCCCATGTGCCGCTGGAACGTGTCGATCACCTGCGCACCCTCGTTCAGGCGCAGCAACCCGGTGTCGACGAACACGCAGGTGAGCTGGTCACCGATCGCACGGTGGATCAGCGCCGCGGCCACGCTGGAGTCGACGCCGCCCGAGAGCCCGAGGATGACTTCCTCGGTGCCCACCTGCGCGCGGATCTGCTCGACCGCCTCGCCGATGTGATCGCCCATCACCCAGTCGGGACGGCACCCGCAGATGTCGAGCACGAAGCGCTGCAGGATCTTCGCGCCCTGCGGCGTGTGCGTGACTTCGGGGTGGAACTGCACCGCGTAGAAGCGACGTTCCTCGTCGGCCATGCCGGCGATCGGACACGAGTCGGTAGAGGCCATCAGCCGGAACCCGGCGGGCATCTCGGCAACCTTGTCGCCGTGGCTCATCCAGACCTTCAGCAGCCCGTGGCCTTCGGCGTTGCGGGCGTCTTCGATGCCTTCGAGCAGCCGCGTGTGGCCGCGTGCACGCACTTCGGCGTAGCCGAACTCGCGTCGCGCGCCCGGCTCGACGCGCCCACCGAGCTGCTGGGCCATCGTCTGCATGCCGTAGCAGATGCCGAGCACCGGCACGCCGAGCGAGAACACCGCGTCGGGAGCGCGCGCGGTGGATTCCTCGTGCGCCGACATCGGGCTGCCGGAGAGGATCACCCCCCTGGGTGCGAAGCTGCGCACGAACGCCTCGTCGACGTCGCAGGGATGGATTTCGCAGTAGACGTGCGCCTCGCGCACGCGCCGCGCGATCAGCTGCGTGACCTGCGACCCGAAGTCGAGGATCAGGATCCTGTCGTGCATCGCCCGCTCATTCGGCGCGGTAGTTGGGGGCTTCCTTCACCATCTGCACGTCGTGCACGTGGGACTCGCGCATGCCGGCGAGCGTGACCTCGATGAACTGCGGGCGCGCGCGCATGTCGCCGATCGTGGGGCAGCCGCAGTAGCCCATGCTCGCGCGCAGGCCGCCGCACAACTGATAGATGATCGCGACCACCGACCCCTTGTAGGCCACCCTGCCCTCGATGCCCTCGGGCACCAGCTTGTCGATGTTGCCGGTGGGATCCTGGAAGTAGCGGTCGGCCGCGCCCTGCTGCATCGCGCCCACCGAGCCCATCCCGCGGTAGGTCTTGTACGAGCGGCCCTGGTACAGGATGACCTCGCCGGGCGCCTCCTCGGTGCCGGCGAACATCGAGCCGAGCATCACCGCGTCGGCACCGGCGGCGATCGCCTTGGCGACGTCGCCCGAATAGCGGATGCCGCCATCGGCGATCAGCGGCACGTCGCTGCCTTCCAGCGCGGCGGCAACGTCGCTGATCGCGGTGATCTGCGGCACGCCCACGCCGGCGACGATGCGCGTGGTGCAGATCGAGCCGGGCCCGATGCCGACCTTGATCGCGTCGGCCCCCGCGTCGATCAGCGCGCGCGCCGCCTCGGCGGTGGCCACGTTGCCCGCCACCACCTCGACCGACGGGTACTGGCGCTTGAGCGCACGCACCCGCTCGATGACGCCACGGCTGTGCCCGTGCGCGGTGTCGACCACGATCACGTCGACGCCGGCGCGCGTGAGCAGTTCGGCACGCTCTTCGGAGTCGCCGCCCACGCCGATCGCGGCGCCCACGCGCAGCTTGCCCTGCTCGTCCTTGCAGGCCTCCGGGTGCTCGGTGGCCTTGAGGATGTCCTTGACGGTGATCAGGCCGCGCAATTCGAACGCGTCGTTGACCACCAGCACGCGCTCGAGCCGGTGGCGGTGCATCAGCGCCTTGGCCTCCTCGAGCGAAGCGCCTTCGCGCACCGTGACCAACCGCTCGCGCGGCGTCATGATGCGGGCGACCGGCTCGTCGAGGCGCGTCTCGAAGCGCAGGTCGCGGTTGGTGACGATGCCGACCACCTTGCCGCCGTCGACCACCGGCAGCCCCGAGATGCGGTGCTGCTGCGTGAGGTTGACCACGTCGAGCACCTTCATCTGCGGGGCGATCGTGATCGGGTCGGCGACCATGCCGGCCTCGTGCCGCTTGACGCGTGCCACCTCGGCCGCCTGCTGTGCGGGTCCGAGGTTCTTGTGGACGATGCCGATGCCGCCTTCCTGGGCGATCGCGATCGCCAGGCGCGCTTCGGTGACGGTGTCCATCGCCGCCGACACCAGCGGAATGTTCAGCGCGATCCGCCGCGTGAGGCGGGTCTTCAGGGAGGCGTCGCGGGGAAGGATTTCGGAGAAGGCGGGAACCAGCAGGACGTCGTCGAACGTCAGCGCCTTTTTTGCCAGTCGCATGGGACCCTCGGGCACAAAAATCAATTATACAGGCCGCCCGGCGCCGGCCCGCCGGGCCGTGCGCACCTGCCTTTCGTCGGCCGGCCGCCGGCGCCGGGGCGGGCGGCAGGGACAATCGGATGCACCGCCGCTGCGTCGATCCACCGCCATGCGCCAGCCCCGCCGCCCGAATCGTTCCGCCCGCCTGCTCTTCGCCGCGGCCGGCCTGCTGCTCGCGGTGCCGGCCCTCGCCGGCACCTGGCAGTGGCGCGACGCCGCCGGCCGGATGGTCTACTCGGACCAGCCTCCGCCGCCGAGCGTACCGATTTCGCAAATCCTGCGTTCGCCCACGCCTGCCCAGGACGCCGGGCCGACGGCCACCGCGCCCGCGACCGGCGCTGCAAGCGCAACTGTCGCCCCGACGTCACGCAGCTGGATCGAAAAGGAGCAGGCGTCGCGCAAGCGCACGCTCGAACGCGAGGAGACCGAGCGCAGCCGGGGCACCGAGCGCGAACAGGCCGCTCGCAACGCACGCGCCTGCGAGGACGCGCGGACGACACTGCGAACGCTCGAGAGCGGCCTGCGAATGTCGTTCGTCGACGCAAATGGCGAGCAGCAGGTGCTCGACGATGCCGAGCGCGCGCGCCGGACCGAGGCGGCGCGGCAGGAAATCGCGCGCAGCTGCAGCAAGGCCAGTTGAGTGAGAAGTCCCGGGCGAGACTAGGATTCGTTCGGGCCGCGATCGGCGCGCCACTTGCCGTGCGGCTCGAGCGCGCGGCGCTTGTCCACGCGTCGCCAGCGTGCCACTTTCGGGTCGACGAGCAGGCCCGCGAGCAGCTCGACGCGGTCGCCCGCGTGCAGCAGCGCCCCGGCCTCGCAACGCTCGCCGTAGATCGCTGGCTGCAACTCGCCCCGGGCCAGCCCTTCGACGACCCCGGCGGCGGTTTCGTCGGCGCGCAGCGCAGCCAGCGCGTCCGCGACCCGCGAGCCTTTCGGCAACCCGAGCACGCGGCGCCCGATCGTCTGGTCGGCTTCGACCCAGACGAGCTCGATCTCGATGCCCGCCGCCGCAGCGGCGGCGCCGACGCCGGCCCCGGACTCAGCGACCATAGAGCTGCTCGGCGCGGCGCACGAACGCCTCGACGAACGAGCGCGCTATCTGGTCGAACACCGGCGCCAGCGCGCGCCCGAGCAGGCCACGGGCAAAAGCGTAATCGAGCGAGAAGTCGACCTTGCAGGCGTCGTCGCGCAGGCTGCGGAACCGCCATTCACCCTCGAGCCGCGCGAACGGGCCGTCGCGCAGGCGCATCGAGATCGCCTCGTGCGGCCGGATCAGGTTGACCGTGGTGAAGCGCTGCCGCAGGCCGCGGTAGTCGATCACCACGGTGGCGAGCACGCCGGCGTCGTCCAGCCGCGCGACCTCGGTACCGCCGCACCACGGCAGGAACCGCGGGTAGTCCTCGACGCGTTCGACGAGTTCGAACATCTGGCGGGCGCTGTAGGGCAGCAGGACTGACTTGCGGACGGCGTGCACGGGCGGCGTGGCCTGCGGTTGCGGGTTCCTCGGGGCATTCCGGGGCACAATGCGGCCTTGCCACCGCCCCGTGGCGGATTTTAGACAATGAGCATCGTCCAGAACAAAAAAGCCACGCACGACTTCTTCATCGAAGAACGGATCGAGGCCGGCATCGCACTCGAGGGCTGGGAGGTCAAGGCGATCCGCGCCGGCCGCGTGCAACTGAAGGAAGGCTACGTGATCGTGCGCGGCGGCGAGCTGTACCTGATCGGCGCGCACATCACGCCGCTGCCCGAGGCGTCCACGCACGTCAAGCCAGACCCGGTGCGCACGCGCAAACTGCTGCTGCATGCGGCGCAGATCGCCAGGCTCATCGGCAAGGTCGAGCGCGCGGGCTACACCCTGGTGCCGCTCGACCTGCACTATTCGCGCGGCCGGATCAAGGCGGAGATCGGGCTGGCCAAGGGCAAGAAACAGCACGACAAGCGCGAGGTCGAGCGCGAGCGCGAATGGCAGCGCGAGCGCCAGCGCCTGCTCAAGCAGGGGCGCAAGGGCTGAGGCGCCTGGGCGGCGTGCGGCGGTTGCTCAGCGCGCCACCCAGCGCGCGTGCGCAGCGAGCCGCTGCAGCTGAGGCGGCCGCCGCTCGGCGGGCGGCACCGACGCGAGCAGGCGCAGGAACAGCATCGCGGTCGCGAAAGCGTCGCCCGCGGCATTGTGGCGCTGATCGACCGGAATGCCGAAGTGCGCCAGCCAGTCGTCGAGCGCACGCGCGCCCGTGCCCGGATGCAGCGCCGGGGCGAGGTCGGCCAGGTCGATCCAGGCGTTGCCGATCGGCACGCCGAGAAACGCCCGGGCCGCGCGCATCAGGAACGCGCGGTCGAACGCCGCGTGAAAGGCCACGAGCGGCGAGCGGCCGGCGTAGTCGAGGAACTGCCGGCAGGCCTCTTTCGGGTCCAGTCCCGACAACTGGGCCTCGGCGCCGATGCCGTGCACCAGGATGTTGTGGCGCTCGCTCGCGCTGGGCTGGCGGATCGTGACTTCGAGGCTGTCGGCGACCACGATGCGCCGGTCGTGCACCGCGACCGCGCCGATCGACATCAGCCGGTCGCTCGACTGGTCCAGGCCGCTGGTTTCGACGTCGAGCACCACCCAGCGCTGCGCACCCTGTCCATGCCCGGCAAGCGCCTCGGCCGGCTCGCGGCCGAGCCATTGGCCGAGCCAGCGCAGCGCCCGGGAACCGATCACGAGCCCTACCCCGGATAGTCCAGCGCCAGCCGCTGCTGGAGCAGGCGCGCCTCGCGGAAGGCCTCCTTGAGGATGCGGCGATCGAGCGTCGACAAGGTGCGGGTATCGAGCACGTTCGGGTTGCCTTCCGGCCCCGCCTGATCGCTGTGCTGCGCGCGCAACCGCAGGCTCTGCAGGAACTGGAATGAGTCGATCCAGTTGCGCACCTCGCGCGGCAGCGCCACTGCGGCCTCGGCGAGCGCCTCGAAGCGCTGCACGGTGCCGGTGGCACGAATGTTGTTGGCGAGTGCGAGCAGCCGCGCGGCATCGACGAACGGCACGGTGCCGTTCATCTTCAGGTCGACCGTCACGGCTTCGCGTCCGAACAGTGTCTCGAAGACGCCCGCCGCCCAGGATTGCGGCGGCCCGTTGCGCAGCGCGTTGTCGCTCATCTGCTTGAGAAAGCGCGGGACCGCGGCCGCCAGCGGTGCGACGTGATCGCGAAGCGCGAGCGCCAGCGACGGATCGCCCGCCAGCGCCCGGAAGTCGAAGAAGATGTTGGCATTGAGCAGGCTCTGCGGGTCGCCGCGCTCGATCCAGCCCTCGAACAACGCCTTCCACTGCGACAGGGTCAGGCACCACTTCGGGTTGCCGGCCATGATCCCGCCCTTGCACAGCGGGTAGCCGCAGGCATCGAGCCCCTGGTTGACCGCCTGGGCGAACACGAGCAGCGCATCGATCGATTCCGCGAAGTCGTCGGCCACGATCAGGCCGTTGTCCTGGTCCGAGGCGATCGTCTGCTCCTCGCGCCCTTCGCTGCCCAGCGCGAGCCAGCAGATGCGCTCGAGCGGCACCCCGTGCTCGGCGGCTTTCAGTTCGATCAGCCGCACCGCGAGCTGGTCGTTCAGGCGGCTGATCAGCCGGGTGATGAAGGCGGCCGACACGCCTTGCGCGACCAGTGCGCGCGACCACTGGCGAATGTCGGAAGCCGGCAGCTTGAGCTCCTCGACGCTGGCCGCGCGGCCGATCGCGTCGCCGATCTGGTTCATGCTGCGCCGCTGCAGCACGAACAGGTCGCGCTCGGCGACCACCCCGGCCAGGCGCCCCGCGCGCATCACCGGGATGTGCCGGATCGTGCGGTCGGCCATCACCAGCATCGCCTCGCCGACGGTGTCGCCCACGTCCATCGTCACCACGGGCGCGCTCATCACGCTGCGCACCGGCTCGTCGAGCGAGCGTCGGGGCAGCACCACCCGGCCGAGCACGTCGTGGCGGGTGAAGATGCCCGTCACCCTGTCGCGCTGCCCCGGATCGGGCTCCATCACGATGATCGCGCCGACGCGTTCGCGCTCCATGCGCTCGAACACCGCACGCAGGCTCTCGTCGGGCCCGCAGGTGACCGGCGCGCGGCCGAGCAGCGACTCGAGCGGGGCCTGGATCGAGCGCCAGTGCGTGGTGCCGGCGGCATAGCTCGCCTGCAGCGCCTGGTGCGAGAGGTCGAGCAGACTGCCCATGCGGCGCTTGCAGAAATCGAGGAAGACCGCACTGCGCTGCAGCAGCTGGTCGAAGCGCGCCTTGGGCAGGAGCCAGCAGAACACGTCGCCGGCCGCGCGGTAGGTGGACATCACCGGCCGCTGCGCCATCAGCGCGCTGACCGGCAGCAACTCGCCGGGCACGCGCTGCACCATCGGCTCGAGGTCGGCCCCGGTTCGGTCGGGGCGGCGGCGCAGGCCTTCGACCAGACCCTGCTTGACGATGAAGCAGGCGCCCGGCACGCCGTCTTCGGGCCCGATCAGCACTTCGCCGCGTGCGTAATAGGCAACCTCGACGTTTGCGGCGACGAACTCGACGTCGGCGGCCTCCATCTGCGAAAACGGCGGATGTTCCTTCAGGAACTGAGCGATGCCGGCGGTGACGGTGCTCGATGCCATGTCCGGAACCCTGCGCTTGGAGACACGCTCAGCCGGCGGTGCGGGCGGCGCTGTTCGGGAGCACTGCCGGGCAGCGCGCCACGCCCGCGGCGGGCGCGACCGGCGCCGATGCGCCGATGAGGTCTGCCGGCACGATCATCGCGTTGCTCCGCTTCGCCATCGCCCCCTGCTTCGCCATCGCCCCCTTCCGGCGGCATCCTAGCATCCGGCCAGTGCGGGATTGCACTCGATTGCCCGGCCCCGCGAATCCGGATAGCATCCGGCCCGTCATCGCCACCGGCAATGATCCGGCCGGCGGTTGCTCCGCAACCCCTTGCTCCGCAACCCCCTCTTCCGAGAGATTTCACGATGAAGCACAGGCTGATGGCTCTCGCACTCGCTTCGGCCTTCGCGGTCGCCAACGCCCCGGCGGCCGCGCAGACGGTCGTCAGGATCGGCCACGTCGCGCCGATGACCGGCGGCATCGCCCACCTCGGCAAGGACAACGAGCTGGGCGCCAAGCTCGCCGTCGAGGAACTGAACGCGAAGAAGATCACGATCGGCGGCAAGCAGGTCAGCTTCGAATTGCTCTCCGAAGACGACGCGGCCGATCCGAAACAGGGCACCGCGGCCGCGCAGAAGCTGGTCGACGCCGGAGTGGTGGGCGTCGTCGGACACCTGAACTCGGGCACTTCGATCCCCGCTTCGCGCATCTACAGCGAGGCCGGCATCCCGCAGGTCTCGCCATCGTCGACCGCGCCCAAGTACACCCAGCAGGGTTTCAAGACCACCTTCCGCGTGGTGGCCAACGACGGACAGCTCGGCGGCACGCTCGGCCGCTACGCGGTCAGGGAGATGAAGGCGAAGGCCATCGCGGTCATCGACGACCGCACCGCGTATGGCCAGGGCGTAGCCGACGAGTTCCAGAAGTCGGCGAAGGCCGCGGGCGCGAAGATCGTCAACCGCGAATTCACCAACGACAAGGCCACCGACTTCAACGCCATCCTGACCAAGATCAAGGCCTCGAAACCCGACGTGATCTTCTACGGCGGGATGGACGCGGTCGCCGGCCCGATGATGCGCCAGATGAAGCAGCTCGGCATCGACGCGCGGTTCATGGGCGGCGACGGAGTGTGCACCGCCGAAATGGCGAAGCTCGCTGGCGACGCGATCGGCGAAGGCAGGGTCGTGTGCGCCGAAGCCGGAGGAGTCACCGCGGACAAGGTCGCGGTCATGGAGGCGTTCAGGAAGCGCTTCAAGGAGAAGTACGGCGTCGAGGTGCAGCTGTATGCGCCCTACGTCTACGACGCGGTCAACGTGCTCGTGGCGGCGATGCAGAAGGCCGACTCGACCGACCCGAAGAAGTACCTGCCGGAACTGGCGAAGATCCAGTACGACGGCGTGACCGGCAAGATCGCGTTCGACCAGCGTGGCGACATCAAGGACGGCTCGCTGACGCTCTACACCTTCAGGGAAGGCAGGAAGACGCAGCTGATGGTCACCAGGTGAGGAGCGGCGCCCCGCGGGGCGCCGCTGCGTTTCAGCGCGCCCCGCCGGCCAGTTGCTGCCAGGTGGCGATCACCGTGTCGGGGTTCAGCGAAATCGAGCCGATGCCCTGCTCCATCAGCCACTGGGCCAGGTCGGGATGGTCGGACGGCCCCTGCCCGCAGATGCCCACGTACTTGCCGGCCGAGCGGCAGGCGCCGATCGCACGTTCGAGCAGCATCTTCACCGCCGGATCGCGCTCGTCGAAGCTCTCGGCGACCAGGCCGGAATCGCGGTCCAGGCCGAGCGTGAGCTGCGTGAGGTCGTTCGAGCCGATCGAGAAGCCGTCGAAGTACTGCAGGAACTCCTCGGCGAGCAGCGCGTTCGAGGGCAGTTCGCACATCATGATGAGCCGCAGGCCCGCCTCGCCGCGACGCAGCCCGTTGCTGGCGAGCAGGTCGACCACCCCGGCCGCCTCCTTCGTCGTGCGCACGAACGGCACCATCAGCTCGACGTTGACCAGCCCCATCTGCTCGCGCACCCTGCGCATCGCCTGGCACTCGAGCTCGAAGCAGTCGCGGAAACTCTCGGCGATGTAGCGCGAGGCGCCGCGAAAACCGAGCATCGGGTTTTCCTCTTCGGGCTCGTAGCGCGAGCCGCCGATCAGCTTGCGGTACTCGTTCGACTTGAAGTCGGACAGGCGCACGATCACCGGCTTCGGCCAGAAGGCCGCGGCGATCGTCGCCACGCCCTCGGCCAGGCGCTCGACGTAGAAGGCGCGCGGCGTCGCATGGCCGCGCGCCACGCTCTCGACCGCCTTCTTCAGTTCGGCATCGACGTTCGGATAGTCGAGGATCGCCTTGGGGTGAATGCCGATGTTGTTGTTGATGATGAATTCGAGCCGGGCCAGGCCGACGCCGTCGTTGGGCAACTGCGCGAACTCGAAGGCGAGCGTCGGATTGCCCACGTTGACCATGACCTTGACCGGCAGCTCGGGCATCGCGCCGGCGTCGAACTCGGTGACCTCGGTTTCGAGCAGGCCGTCGTAGATGTAGCCGGTGTCGCCTTCGGCGCACGACACCGTGACCAGCGACTCGTCGCGCAGCCTGCGGGTGGCGTCACCACAGCCGACCACCGCCGGAATGCCCAGTTCGCGCGCGATGATCGCCGCGTGGCAGGTGCGCCCGCCGCGGTCGGTGACGATCGCCGCCGCGCGCTTCATCACCGGCTCCCAGTTCGGGTCGGTCATGTCGGTGACCAGCACGTCGCCGGGGCGAACCCGGTCCATGTCGGCGGCGTCGGCCACCACGCGCACGCGGCCGGCGCCGACCTTCTGGCCGATTGCGCGCCCCGAGGCGAGCACGTCCGAGCTTCCCTTGAGCCGGTAGCGCTGCTGGCGCCGCTCGCCCTGCAGCGACTTCACCGTCTCCGGGCGCGCCTGCAGGATGTAGAGCTTGCCGTCGCGGCCGTCCTTGCCCCATTCGATGTCCATCGGCCGGCCATAGTGTTTCTCGATGATCACCGCGTAGCGCGCCAGCTCGATCACGTCGTCGTCGCCGAGCGAATAGCGGTTGCGCATGTCGGCCGGGGTGTCGACGGTGCGCACGGTGCGCCCGGCCGCGGCATCGCCGCCCTCGTCTCCGGCAAAGCCCATGCGGATCAGCTTCGAGCCCAGCTCGCGCCGGATGATCGGGAACTTGCCCGCCGCGAGCATCGGCTTGTGCACGAAGAACTCGTCGGGGTTCACCGCACCCTGCACGACCGTCTCGCCCAGCCCGTACGAGCTGGTGATGAACACCGCGTCGGGGAACCCCGATTCGGTGTCGATCGTGAACATGACGCCCGAGCTGGCGAGGTCGCTGCGCACCATGCGCTGGATGCCGGCCGACAGTGCCACTTCGCCGTGCGCGAAGCCCTTGTGCACCCGATAGGAGATCGCGCGGTCGTTGTACAGCGAAGCGAAGACGTGGCGGACCCGCTCGAGCACCGCGTCGATGCCGTTGACGTTGAGGAAGGTCTCCTGCTGGCCGGCAAACGAGGCGTCGGGCAGGTCTTCGGCCGTGGCCGACGAGCGCACCGCCACCGAGATCGGGCCGCCCGACTCCTGAACCATCCGCTCGTAGTGGCGACGGATCTCGCGCTCGAGCGCCGCCGGCAGCGGCGCCGCGACGATCCAGCCGCGAATCTCGGCGCCGCACTCGGCCAGCGCCTTCACGTCCTCGGTGTTCAGCCCGTGCAGTCGCGCATCGATGCGGCCGGTGAGGTCGCTCTCGCGCAGGAACTCACGATACGCGTGTGCGGTGGTCGCGAAGCCGCCGGGCACGCGCACCCCGGAAGCGGCCAGCTGGCTGATCATCTCGCCCAGCGACGCATTCTTGCCTCCGACCGAATCGACATCGGTCATGCGCAGTTCTTCGAAGGGGACGACGAGTCGTCCTTCGTGTTGGCTCATGGGACAGTCCTGACATGGTTGAAGATTGTTTCGCGAAGTTCGGGTAATTTTAGCGCTCGCGGAGCCTGCGCGCGGTTCGCAGGGCTCTTTCCGGCCGCCGCCCGGCGGGCGGCCATCCACCCGGGAACCTGCAGATGCCCGATTCAGGCAGCGAGAACTACGACCGGACGGTCTTCTACGTCTCCGACGGCACCGGCGTGACCGCCGAAACCTTCGGCCACTCGCTGCTCACGCAGTTCGAACAGGTGCGCCTGCGCGAAGTGCGCCTGCCGTTCATCGACTCGGTGGACAAGGCGCGCCAGGCGGTCGAGCGCATCAACCGGCAGGCGCTGCTCGATCGCCACCGCCCGATCGTGTTCAGCACACTGGTCGACGCGTCGATCAACGACGTGGTGCGGCTGGCCAACTGCCGTTTCCTCGACCTGTTCGCCACTTTCGTCGAACCGCTCGAGAGCGAGTTCGGCGTGCGCTCGACGCACACCATCGGCCGCTCGCACGCGGCGATCGACACCGAGGCCTACCAGCGGCGGATCGCGGCGATCAATTACTCGCTCGCGCACGACGACGGGCAGCTGCACGCCGATCTCGCGAACGCCGAGGTGATCCTGATCGGCGTGTCGCGCAGCGGGAAGACGCCCACCAGCCTGTACCTGGCGATGCAGCACGGCGTGCGCGCCGCCAACTACCCGCTGATTCCCGACGACTTCGAGCGCCGCCGCCTGCCCGAGGTGCTGTATCGATACAAGTCCAGACTGTTCGGCCTGTCGATCGCGCCCGAGCGGCTGGCCGAGATCCGCAACGAGCGCCGCCCCGGCAGCCGCTATGCCTCGCTCGAGAACTGCCGCTTCGAGGTGGGAGAGGCCGAGGCGATGATGCGCCGGGAAGGCATCCGCTGGCTGTCCTCGACGACCAAGTCGATCGAGGAGATCGCGGTGACGATCCTGCAGGAACTGCAGCATCACTGAGAACGTGTGAAGCAGTCATCCGCTCCCGTCTTGCACGCCGGGAAGCGCCCGTGCTTCGTTGCAAATGCTCGCCATATCGGCCGATATGGCTGCGCTTTGCGCCTCGCCCGCGCGCTTCCTGGCGCGCCTTCCGGGCGCGGCCGATTGCTTCACACGTTCTGAGCAATTCAGGCCCGCGCGCGGCCCCGGTGTTCCGTAAGAAACGAGGATGCGCTACAAGGTGAACGGCGGCGCCGAGATGACCGACACGTCAT
>JAANMT010002818.1_pt1 | contig 13560 bp, 13 predicted proteins | sample 7279711 | NCBI WGS metagenome assembly JAANMT01 (sample SAMN14094538, study PRJNA606508) | bioreactor metagenome | isolation source: A lab-scale SPAN reactor treating ammonium-rich wastewater day 1 | place: Ireland: Galway | collected 2017-01-16 | reverse complement strand
CCGCCACTTTGGGCAAAGCGTCTATTTGCTCTTCGATTTTAAGCTTTACCCTACCCATATTCGCGCCTAATTTCATGAGCATTGACGGGGTAAGTCCGGACAAATCATCAATCAAGGCTGCGAGTAAATGTATCGGTTCTATCGCCTGATTGTTATGCTCGGCGGCTATTACCTGCGATTGTTGGACTGCTTCCTGCGCTTTCAGGGTAAATTTCTGGAAATTCATAGCGTTATACTATCCTTGTTTTCGAGATGATTTCTGTCGGTGTAGACGAAAAGAAGAACGAAACGGTAAAAACATATCTGCGTCGCACAAAGAAATTATTGCGCAAAATGACGACTGCACTTTACTCTTTCGCTTAATCTTGATTGGTTGTTCTGTCGAAACTTCAGACGAAAGACTGTACAGTTTCGGGGAGTCCGATAAACTCGCGAACTGTATTTGCTATGCCTTCCGCATCAAGTCGAAGCTCGCGCCAAAGTTCTTCTTGAGTTCCGTGGTCAATAAATTTATCGCCAATTCCGTGAATTAGAAGCTCGGGGCGAATATGCTTGTCGGCTATGTATTCTGCGACTGCACTGCCGAAGCCGCCTTGTATTTGCCCGTCCTCTACAGTAATAACTCTGCCGAAACGACTGCAAATATCGTCAAGTAATTCTGTATCGAGAGGTTTGATAAAACGTGCATTTATTACTTCCGCTTCAATATCGTCGTCGGCGAGCAGTTCGGCGACGGCCAGAGATTTACAGACCATATTTCCAACGGCTATAATGGCAATGTCCTTACCTTTACGTAAAATTTCGCCTTTGCCGTAAGGAATTGCGGTCATTGGTTGCAGCATAGACCCTTCGGCATTGCCGCGGGGATAGCGTAGAGCGACGGGGCCGGACGTATAAGAATAAATTGCCGAGAAGAGCATGTTGCGCAGTTCCTGCTCATCTTTCGGGGCCATAACCGTCATACCTTGGATCAGTCTTAAATAGCCCAAATCGAGAACACCGTGATGCGTGGCACCGTCAGAGCCGACTAATCCGGCTCTGTCGAGTGCGAATACTACGTGCAAATGTTGAATTGCGCAATCGTGTATTATATGGTCGAAAGCACGTTGCAAAAACGAAGAATAAATTGCACAAACGGGAATAACGCCTTCGGTTGCGAGCCCGGCTGCAAAAGTTACGGCATGGCCTTCGGCAATTCCAACGTCAATTACTCGTTCGGGATGCGAATTTGCCAGAATATCAAGCCCCGTACCGTCGGGCATTGCGGCAGTAATCGCTACAATCCGCGAATCTTTATCGCAAAGTTCGGTCATTGCATCGCCGAATACTTTTTGATACGTAGGAGGAAGCGGCTTTTCCGGAACGGTTGCAGTAGATTTCCCGGTGATTTTATCGATTTTGCCGATAGCGTGCAGAAATTGCTTGTCATTTTCTGCGTGCAAGTAGCCCTTGCCCTTTTGAGTAATAACGTGCAATAATACCGGCCCGGACATTTCCTTGACAGAGCGCAACATTTTCACCAAGTTCCCTACTTGATGCCCGTTTATAGGGCCGAAATATCGAAAGCCGAGTGCTTCAAACAACATTCCGGGCGTAATTACAGCCTTTACGCCGCCCTCTAAACGCTGGGCGAGAATCCGCAGACGGTCGCCGAAATCATCGAGTTTACCGGCTAAATCCCATACGCGAGAGCGTGCTTTTTGAAGAGTTGGCGTGGCGAAAAGCTCCGAAAAATAATTGGACAAAGCCCATACATTTGGAGCGATGGACATATTGTTGTCATTGAGTATGACAATCATTCGGCGTTTCTGCACGCCGCAATTATTCATGGCTTCGTAAGCGAGCCCGCCGGTCATTGCGCCGTCGCCGATAACAGATACAACGTTAAAATCTTTTCCGGTAAAATCACGAGCGGTAGCAATGCCGAGTGCGGCTGAAATTGAAGTACTCGCGTGCCCTGCGCCAAATACGTCGTATTCGCTTTCGGTGCGTTTAAGGAAGCCCGATAATCCGTTCCTCTGGCGAATGGTATGAAGTTGGTCGCGCCGGCCGGTAAGGATTTTATGAGGATAAGACTGATGCCCCGTATCAAGCACAATTTTATCCTCCGGCGTATTGAACACATAATGCAACGCCACGGTTAACTCTACCATTCCAAGCCCGGCACCGAAATGCCCGCCGACTTTTGTTATGGTGTCTACCATGAACTCGCGTGTTTCGTCGCATACCTTACGCAGTATTGATTCCGGTAAAGCGCGTAAATCTGCGGGAGAATTAATCGAAGGTAAATATTTATATTCGAACTGATGCGCTGGTTGAGACATGAGCAACGAAAGATAGAAAATCGTAATCGGAAGCCGTATAAGCAACGACGAATAAGCCGTACTATAAGTACATTTCAAAAGGCGGCAAACGCAAAAATATGTTTATCGGATAAATTATCGGAATTGCAATGCTGCATTTATCCTTAAAGTGCTTCTGGTAAACAAGAGCAATTCGATATTGCAATAAATCGGCCGAGAAGAAAAAACTTAAGAAATATACAACCGGAAAATAGGAAAATATAAAATTATTCCGGCCATGCAATAATATATTTATTGCCGACAAATCCGGCATCTACCGCACAAATATAAAGTAATACGGATAATATGGCATAGGTAAGAATATTGGGAAAAACAGCATGACCGAAAAATTTCAATGCAGTACCTGAACTTGCTTTGGGTGTGAATTTCCCGCCGGAAATGTCTACGAGCGAAAACATCTCGTCTATCATGAGATGTGTTGCAAAGCCGATTGTGGCAGCGGTAGCCATTATGTTTTGCGTTAAGCCCGGCGCACGTCTGAATGCCAAAAATACTACGGCTCCCCAAATCACGGCGGCCGGAATACTGTGTATCATTCCACGGTGAACGGTAAAGCGGCCTATCATGGCACGCAGACCAAATCGGGCAATCAAGTATGTAATAAACGCAATAATAAGGAGTTCCGAAGGCGAATAGCCCGCAGAATCGATGGCTTGCAGGGCAAACATCGGCACGAGTGCACCGGCCAAATTAGCGATTATATCCGATGGGCGACTGACAGGACTGTCTATATCGGGAATTAACCCGCTTATTCCGCATATCAAACCGCACGCACCGGCATCGGCTAAACCTGTGTGCAATCCATAGTACGCCGCCGCGCCGCAAACGCCGCCGGCCGCTACCGAGCCTGCCAAATGATGCCCGAAATTTCCCATACGAAAAACGGGGGAATCAAACTATGTCGCTTGTCGGACGGAATTTATATGCGGCTATCTTGGTTTGGAACTCGTCGCCCGGCGAATACAGCGAAGCGTATTCCGAATCAAATGCCTTGTTAACTTTCAGATGCGCCCAGCAACCGCCTTTATAGTCGGTAACTTCCGCCTCAAATATTGGCCGTCCATCCAATAAAACATCATACGTTTGGCCCTCAACGGGACGGTCTTCTTTGGCTATTTTATCGTGTCGGTGTTTCATAATTTATCGGAAAACGAAAATAACGGATAGACATTTATGGATTATCGGTACTGCCGATACATTATTGCTCGGCTCCGATAAAATTATTCAAAAATAGCGATAATTTTCATAAAAATGTCGCTTGGCCAGCAATATATACTTAAACAGTAATGCGGGAATTCAATTAGTTGTTATTACAAAAAACCAGGCATAAATCGCAACAAAACCATATAATTCATCGGCAAATTATTTGCCTTCAAGCCGCTTGCCTATAATTTGGCGAACCTCACGGGCTATATCGTATTGCAAGTCTTCGAGCGTTCCGTTCAGAAGCACACTTGGCGATAACGGGCTTGGCTTTTCGAGGAAATTTTTCTGAAATTTACGGTCGTAATCGCTTGGTTTCCAAGCAGTAATCGGAAAATTCAGAGTATCGGAAACAGGGTTGTGTACGGTAAAAAGCTCGGAGGAATATCGCGAGTTCTCCGTGTAAATTCGTGCGCGGTCGTTACGTTCGGCAGTGCGGGAATTTGAGTAAATGGATAGCGACGTTTCGGCTTCCCAAATTTCATATTCTACTTTTATTTTTGCGGCTGTATTTGTTTCGCCTACGGTAAATACAAGAGGCTTTGCCAAGCGTATGTAGCGTTTCTGTCCGTCTTTGCGGATTATTTCCCGTGTTTCACCTGTAATAATCCACGCTTCGCTTGCCGCATCAAGTTGCCGGAACGATGGCCCGGTTATATGCGAGGAAACGGATCCGCTTACAAGCAGCATTTCGTTGTAATTCTGAATTATATCATTGGTTACACCTCTGAACGGCCCGTTTATCCGTATAATTTCAACGAACGGTTCGTCGGACAATGTTCTTGCCATATAGTTTTTCAGAACTTGTGCGTCATCGCCGGCAAAATTATAAAGTGCCACTGTGATTTTACCGCGCTCGTATGATTCGCGCCGTTTGGCGGCTGCATCTTTGAAATCGGACGGCAATTTGCCGAAAGCAGCATAGGCTTTGCGGTAATTACCTGCAGAAAATTCTGCTGCCGCCGCCGAGTATTGCAATTCGTTGCGACAGAGGGCGGCGTAACGGTCAGATTCCCGCAGTCCGCGCGTTTGTTCAAAACGATATAATGCTCCGGTGAAATCGGTACGATTATACATTCCTAGTGCCTCGTTGTAATACGAGTCAAAACGTGCATCGGCCAGCGTTTTTAATGTTGCAAAACTATTGCGCCCGTCAATTTGAATATTGCGCCTATCGGCAGTCGCAAGAACGGACGGAATGCCGTCTCTTTCGTCGCCAACCAAAATTTCATAGGCTGCGGCAAAGCGATTATTGTCAATATGCGTTTCGGTAACTTGCAACAGCCTGTCGAAATGTGCGTTGGCATTGCGAATCATTCGGGCGCGAGATTCGTCAGTTCGCTCGGCATCGTCGTATTCCACGCTAAGCCGGAAAGCATCGGCTGTCCGTCCGCCGCGTTCGGCATTCCCGAGCCGCTCTTTAATGCTGAGGCAACCTGTTGTCGAAATAGTCAAAAATAATAGCGCAAGCATTGCTCGAAAAGCCGATTTCATACTCTTTATATTTGGATTATTCACTAAAAACGGAAAGTAATACGGCAATGTAGACGCATAAAAATTTTACAAAGTTGCTTTGCGAATGAATTTTATTGGGAAAACGCATAAACTTCACTTTTATCGAATTGTATTATTCCTTGCGTAATTTTGCGGCTGTTCAACGACATATCCCAAATCTGAATGTATTTTCCTTCTCTAATCTCTCATTCGGCCGAACTTTTCCGAATTATGGTTAAGTCGCCTCATTCTTCCGATGCAGTCGCTTCGGATTATCTTCGCTCAAAGAAATACATAGGCAGTAAAGAGCGCAAATTTATATCTGGCGCAGCTTTTGCCGCTTTGAGAAGTAAATCGCAAGCGGAATATATTGCCACTGCGGGCAACGCGGCCGTGCCTGCAAATTCGGAACCGGAAAATTCGACTGAAATGAAAACGATTCTTGCTACGGTTTTAGCTGCAGGTAAGTTTGACGTTTGGAAGCCCGAATCTCTTTTATTTCCGGCGGCTTACGAAAACGGTAAATATGAATCTCCCGTTGCGCTGTGCCGTTGTACATTGTGTTTGCGTCTCGGATTTTCGCCGGAAAATGCCGAGAAATGGACTGATGCCGCTTTGCTTGCCGTAAACCGACTTTTTTCGGTGTCTGAAAATGCAGACTCTTCTTCTGCCGTTTCTTCCGAGCTGGCCGCCGCGGTTGCCATGCCTGCGTGGATATTGGAAAATTGGGCGAAAAATTTAGGTGTGGCAGCGGCGGTGCGACGTGCCAAAGCAATGCTTTCCGCCGCACCCGTAGGCTTGCGTGTGAACTCTTTGGTTGCAGTGCGCGAGGTTGTGGCGGCGGAACTTACGCGCATGGGAGCCGCAACGCGCCTATCGCAAATTTCGCCGGACTGCATTCTGCTGGATGACCGAGTCAATCTTACCAAAACGTCGCTATTTACTTGCGGCGCATTCGAAGTGCAGGACGAAGGCAGTCAATTAATTGCTTATGCAGCCGCCCCGAGCGCAAACGATACTATTTTGGACGCTTGCGCCGGAGCGGGCGGTAAAGCACTGCATTTGGCGGCCTTACAGCGCGATGCAGGGCGTATGGTTTGCTCTGATTCCGATATCCGACGCTTGCGCCCTATCGCGTCTCGTGCAGCGCGTTGCGGAGTGCGCTCAATCGAGATAAATGCCCGCTATGCGCATGGTGAAACAGTCAACGAATATTTTGACACCGTAGTTGTAGACGCGCCGTGTTCCGGTATGGGAACCATACGCCGTGCGCCGACAATCAAGTGGCGGTTAACGGCTGAATCTCTGAAAAAAATATCTCGAAAACAAGGTGAAATTCTGCGACATTATTCGCGCTATGTTCGTGAAGGCGGCATCTTGATTTATGCTACTTGTTCGCTGATGACCGAAGAAAACGAGGCGGTAGTTAAGGATTTTCTTGCCGAAAATCCGGAATTTGCTCCCGACGATATTACTGTTGCATTCGCAAAAAACGGCGTAAAAATCGCGAGTTTGAACTACGGAGATTTTTTTTGCTCACTTTCGCCCGATACACATGGAACAGACGGTTTTTTTATGGCCAGATTCATACGGCGCGGTACGGCGTGAAAAAATATGCCGCAACCGCATATTTTTGCGTAAAATTCGGTAAATTACAGTGATTGAATAATCGTAAGACGCACTTCTATGCCGATGAAACATTGTGCTTTCATAATACTCATTTTCTTGATGACGCAGATTGTGCCCTCACGGGTAAGTGCGCAAGAAATTCCGGTATCAATCAGTTCGGCACTTTACCAAATCACTAACGAAGGCGCGGATACCATTGTAGTTTATTTGCCGTCGTTCAACGACCAATTGCCTGCTACGGAACGCGAACTTTTGCCGTTTTATGTGTTTTGGCGATTGCAAGGACATTATTATTATCGTAAATACGCTCGCGGCGTACCGGAAGGCAATACGCCGGAATTAACCGATTCGAGCATTGCGGATTTGGCCGCCGAACATTTCAGCGAAATAGAAAATGAAGAAATTATCGAGCCTTACTACCGCCAAATTCAGCACGGCGATACGGTTTGGATAATGTTTCCGCCCTCCGGCAGTAATCTCAAAGATGTTTTTCTAATTCAAACCGACGGACTGCGTATTGTAAAATTTATCGAAAATTCCTCGTTAGATGCCAAAGAATATTTTGCAGATGATATTTACAATATACATTACACGGTTAATGCCGGGCTTTTTACCGCGATATTGCGCAAGCGTATACAGTCGGTAATTGCGGATTTAGAGAAACAAGAAAGAATTCGACTTAAACAATAGTGGCGATAAACGCTTTTTTTCAAATATCATTGCGGAGGTTTTATGGGTTTTTTTAATGAATTCAAAGAATTTGCCATGCGCGGCAACGTCATTGATTTGGCTGTGGGTGTGGTTATAGGCGGCGCATTCGGAAAAATTGTTAACTCTATGGTAAACGACGTTATTATGCCGCCTATCGGTATTATTATCGGCGGATTTAAATTCAATGATATTAAAATAACGATGAAATCTGCCGAATTGGATGCCGCAGGAAAAACGATAAAAGAAGCCGTTACGCTGAATATAGGTAATTTTCTTCAGGTTACGGTAGAATTTCTGATAGTAGCGTTTGCGATATTCCTTGTGATTAAAGCAATGAACAGTATGAAGCGCAAACAGGAAGCTGCACCGCCGCCGGCACCGCCCGCGCCGTCAAACGAAGAAGTGTTGCTGGCCGAAATTCGCGACTTGCTCAAAAAATAAAATAACGATAGAAAAAAGGCCGCTTTGCTGTATGAACATAGGCGGCCTTTATTCTTACATTTTAAATTACTTTTCCGAAAATTATTTTGTCAATAGAAATACAATTTCTGTCTATAAGATACTCTTTGCGAAAATTTCCTGAAAAAACGAGAAAATGCGTGTGCTTGGCATTGACCCCGGCAGTATAGTCTGCGGCTACGGCGTTGTGGAAAAAAACGGCTCGAATATTACGCTTGTCGAATATGGAGTTGTGGAGGCCAAAAAGCGATTCGAATCGCTTCCGCAAAGATTGGAAATGATTTACGAACGACTTGGCGGCGTAATAGAACGCTCTTTGCCCGACGAAGCTGCTGTGGAATCTGTGTTTTTTGCAAAAAATGCGCAATCGTTGGCAAAACTTTCTCATGCGCGCGGCGTGGCTATGCTTGCAGCCGCAATCAAGCGGATACCGATAATGGAATACTCGGCCAAAGAGGTAAAACGCTCGGTTACCGGAAACGGCAACGCAAGCAAAGAACAAGTTCAATTTATGACGCGGACTATACTTAAAATCGAGGAAACACCTGATTTTTTCGATGCTACCGATGCGCTGGCAGTTGCGATATGTCATTGCTTAAAACGTAATTCTCAACGCGGTTCGGCACGGTCGTGGAAGCAATTCGTCGAGGATAATCCAAAGCGGGTACTGCGGCATTGAAATCGGTAATCGGCATCAAAAATGGAAGTGTCATACCAAGTCTTTACAGAGTTTCTTCGTGAGCGCTTGCAACGCCCTTTGCCGGGCTTCGCGGCTCATTCGCGTATGCTTCCCACGAGGTTTTCGGGCATGGGATTGCCTCCCGCACCGCCTAATGCTAAACGAAGTGCGGTTTTGGTCTTGTTGCATAACGACGGCGGTTCGCCGACTTTACTACTGACACTGCGTAGTACGAGATTGAAATCGCATCGCGGACAAATAAGTTTTCCGGGGGGACGTATTGAGGTCGGCGAAACTCCCGAAGCGGCCGCTTTACGCGAAACTTCGGAAGAAATAGGAATTGTAGCACCCGTAACATTACTCGGACGACTTTCCACCCTATACGTGCCGCCTTCAAATTCGCTTATTACGCCAATTGTCGGAGCATTGCAAGATATGCCTGCATTGATTCTTCAGTCTGATGAAGTTGACGAAGCGTTTAGCCTGAGAATAGGGAATTTGCTGGCACCAGGCACTATGAAGCCGGCGCGACTGATGAAAGGCGACGCAATAGCGGAAGCACCGTATTGGGATGCCCATCCTACAACCCCGTTGTGGGGCGCAACTGCTATGATTGTCAGTGAGTTACTGACTCTCTACGAAGAATGTGCGGTATAATATGAAAAAAAGTTGTTTAAACTAAGGAACACGCTTCCGGTCTATATGATTTTTTGCTGACTTTCGGCAATTTGCGCCGAACTTCGTAAATTGCAACAACCAAATATTGTTAATTTGCAACTTGTAGAATTTTGGAGGGAACATGTTACGTAAATTACTTATGAGCTTTGCGCTGTTTGCGATGTTCAGCATCGTTTCTTTTGCGCAAGGTTTGCAAACTTCGTCGTCGCAGACAACGCAACAGTCGTTGCAAGACAGCGGAATAAAAAGCGCACGTGAAGCATTTAAGGGCGACACGTATTTCGGCATTGGATTGCAGGCCGGTCTTTCGACCGGAATGGGTATTTCGGTAGCAGCTGCATTTCCGGACCGTATCGGCACCGAACTGACAATCGGATATCTCGGCTTTGGCGATTTAACTTTATTCTCGATTGGTGCCGAAGGTCAGTATTATCTTGATGATGCGGGTAATTCTCGCTTATATGCTTTGTTTGGCGGCGGATATTATTACGCCGTAACCGATACTGCGCAAACAGACGAGTCCGGCAAAAAAAAGGAGATTATCAACGAGGCTAACGGCGGGCCGGGCGCGGGGCGCATTGCTTTGGGTATTGGCTACGAATGGGCTATAAGCAAGAAAATGTCGCTTTCGCTGGAAATTCCTGTTACGCTGTTTCTTGGAGCTGCCAAAACCAATGTATATCCGTTTCCGCAACTTGCAATGCTTTACTATTTCCATTGATTTGAAGCGGAATAGCCATAAAAACCGCATTTAGGTAAAAATACGGTTTATTGCATATAGCGGAACCAAGGCTAAAAGTGTTGAGATTCTCAAAATAAAAGGCCGTCTCGTTATCTGATGAGGCGGCCTTTTTGCGTAGTTGTCAATTTAGAGCGGGCTACCGTATATCCAAGATATAAGGCAAAACCGCAAGCGTATGCTCTTCCCGCGAAATACGTGCGATTTGTGCCACATATCTTGCATGCGCAAGCAATGTTTCTGGAATGGCACCCGATTCTGCAAGAGCCTGCCAAGTCTTATTATTTATCATTTTCTCAACGGCATTCCCTTGCGAAATTTGCTCATCGTCTTCATCGCTGCCGGAAGCATTCAGCATTTTAAGCAGAGCCGCCAAGCCGGTTGTTCGGCGCGGATACTCCTGCACGATTACTTTAACCGAGTCTGCCACGCCTATGCGCCGTTTTGCAATTGAAATGGCAGTTTGGAAGCCTCCCAGAACATCTACCAATCCGGCATTTTTCGCATCAACTCCCGACCATACGCGCCCTTTGGCCAAGGCGCGCATTTCATCGTAAGTCTTTTTGCGGCTTTTTGCGGCTTTCGATACGAATTCCGTATAAATAGGCTCCATCATACTGCGGAAACGCGCCCGTTGAGCCGCATCGTAGCCGAGCATCGGGTTCATAAATTGCGAGGATTCGCCTGTAGAAATTGTGTCAACCGACAGTCCTACTTTGTCGAGCGTTCCTTTGAAAGACGGTATTACGGCTATTACGCCGATTGAGCCCGTTATTGTATGCGGCGAGGCAATTATAGTATCGCAAGCCATAGGAATATAATATCCGCCCGACGCGGCAACTTCGCTCATGGACGCATAAACGGGCTTGACTGCACTTGTTTTTCGGATTTCCTCCCAAATTAAATCGGAGGCCAAGGCCGAGCCGCCCGGACTGTCTATGCGCAATATAACTGCTTTTATATTATCGTCTTCGCGTACTTTTTTTATGTAGGAAATAAAAGTAGATGAGGCTATTTCGGCATCGCTGCCGAAACTTCCGCCGGATTTTCCGGAACGAATACCGCCTACGCCGTAAATAATTGCAATTTGCTTTTCTTTGCCTGCATTGTCTTTATTATCTGCGCCGCTGTTGCTTGCTGCATAATCATCGAGCGATACAAAATTTACTTTATTTTTCTTTTTATCCGGTTTCTCTTCGGATTTTCCGTCGGTTTCGCTTGCGGTTATACGTTTTTCTATACGGTCGCGCACGCTTTCTTCGCCTGCAAGGGCATCAATAAATCCGGCTGCAAGCAAAGAGTCCGAGCGAAACAGCCCGTGATTTATTGCCGTACTGACACGCTCGACGGGTAAACGCCGATATTTGGCCACAGCACCGTTATAGGCTTTATTTCGTTGCTCGATAAGGGAGCGCAATTCAGCCTTTGCCGGTTCGGTAAAATTTGTGCGGCTGAACTGCTCGCCAAACGATTTATATTCCTCGAATTGTTCCACATACACATCTACGCCTAATTTCTCAAGCAAACCCTTGTAAAACATCACCGACGCGCCGCCGGCATTCAGCGTTACATAGCCCTGTTGAGGCATAAAAATCGAATCTGCCGGAAGTGCAAGATATAAATCTTGCTTACCGCCCGACTCAATATATGCGTAAATAAATTTACCGGAACGTTTGAAATCCGTCAATGCGTCTTGCAATTCGCTGGCTCGTGCAAACCCCGTATTAACGCCCGACGATTTAATAAAAATTCCGCGAATATTCTCATCGTTTTTTGCACGCTTAATTGCTTGTAACGCTTCAAGAAAAGGCGTGGGCGACGAGGCATTGCCGAAAGACAAGCCGGACGCGGGATAATATTCCTGCAACGGGCGATTGAAATTTATTACAAGTGCGGAATTTTTCTTTACTATTACTTCTTTTTTTGTGTTGAACGCCTCTTCTATTGAATTGCCGAGAGAAGCGAAAAATGCTATTACACCCGCAATGAATAATACTATCACGCCGCCTATAATTAACAACGGTATCCACCACCGGGAGCGTTTCGGCGGAGAATTTCGGGACGGCGGATACGGAGGTGGGACAGGGGTACGCGATTGATGCGATGATTCATTCCGTTCCGATTGCGGAAAATCGCTCATAATTTGCTCCAGAATATCGTGTGAAATCAAAAATTATCGTATGCACCCGGAACTATACGAGCAAACATTTCATAAAGTTGCGCCATCTCATGTACGGCGGCGGGTTGCAATACGCCGCAAAATTACCAAATGCACCGCAAATCGTCGCTTTCGATATTGTCGAAATATAAATATCTTGAATTCAATAGTCAAGTGCAACGGAATAGATATGTAAAAATAGGGTTAGGTCTTATAAAGCAATAACCCAATCAAAGGTTATCGCAAACCGTAGAACATAATGTCGCGGAACAATAAGCACCTAACCCAAGAGCTAAAATATGAAATTCGAACTATGTATATGCAAGGTAAGTTGTATCGTAATATAGGGACTATACTTTGATTGTCACCTGTGAAGTAATGAGACGACTAAACAACAAACCGCGAAAGATGCTAAATATTAAACCGCCAAGTAATATATGCTCAACATTTTTAAATTATGTTATGTTTGAATGTTGAACACGTCGTGTTTAAGGTGTAAGCAAATTTCTGTTAAGTCATCGGCATACACCCCGAACTCTTTTATCTCCTCAGGGGCTTGTACCACTGCTACAAAGTGCGATCTACTTCCTATATCAATCCCCGCACATGATGAATTAATAATGTCCATTTGCATTTTTTTCTTTTCCATTTTTATTTTTTTAGATGGCTTAAAAAATGGCTCAAAGAGAATGTATATTTGAACTGTAAATTATTCTGAACGGGGTTCACGCCTAAGGCGTGACCACCACTGAAATTATCACCAAGTCCCGGCTCTACACCGGGACTTTTTACATTCCAACCAGAATGACGCACGGGCTTTTTATGCACCAATGCTTAAAAGGGTCTTTCAATGAGCCGTAGCAAATTTAAGCCGATGTCGTGCGGCTTTCGTTAGCCGAAGAAATTATTTTCTTGCGGAAAAATGGGGAATGGCACATAACGTTTTCGGGTATTGCCGAAGGCGGGGATTTTTAGCACAAAAGTTCAATCGAAGAACTGCACTTGAACCTACCACAAAACTTTCATACGAAGCACTGCACCCGCCATTTCGCCAAGCCGCTGTTGTACGTTCGCCCTTCTGTCTGTCCATTATCGGAGACTTGCATTTTAACTGTTCAACCTAAAGACTTTTATCCAGACCGATTAGAAGGCAAGCTCTTTGGCAGGTTCGCATCTGTGCTGTGGGTTTTGTGTGTCTGCCAATGTGCTTGCTTTGTGGAACTGGGTTATTAGGGTATCAACTTGCCCACTCTACAATATACTTATGTATTTATCTTACAGTACGCAATTCAGGCATCATCTCATCAGGATAATTCACATTAAACTGTTTTTCTATTTCAGGATATAGGGTCGTAAGCCCTGCCGTCTGCGTGCGTGGCAACTTTGCCGTCCACCATGCTCAGGGCATCGCACATCGGCGGCCGCGTCTGGAACAGAACCGTCAGCG
>JAANMT010002813.1_pt1 | contig 13579 bp, 10 predicted proteins | sample 7279711 | NCBI WGS metagenome assembly JAANMT01 (sample SAMN14094538, study PRJNA606508) | bioreactor metagenome | isolation source: A lab-scale SPAN reactor treating ammonium-rich wastewater day 1 | place: Ireland: Galway | collected 2017-01-16 | reverse complement strand
CATTGCTGAGACGGATTTTATATTTATTAAAGTAAAATTATTTTTTCAGTTCTTCTAAAAACTCATCGTGAGAGATTTTAGTGGCTTTTTTAGTGGCTTTCTCAAGGATTACATCTTTCAGTTTAGCCATTCCAACTTCTGCGGAAATCTGACGAACCTGCTCCTGATCTTTCAACATTTCAACAGCATATTTCTGAATTTCTTCATCAGATAAATGGTGGATTCCGTAGATTGCCAACTGGTTTTTCACCAACTGCTCAGCCTGAGAAAGGATATCAGCATACTCTAATTTAATCTCGTTATCATTCATCAGTTTTCCTTCTAGAATCTGGTATTTCAACTGATTTCTTTCAGCTTCCAGAACTTCTTTTGCATGATCTTCAGACTTGATGTTTTCGTTGCTGAACATTAAGAATTTAACGAGGAAATTTTCAGGAAGCTTCACTTCTTCTTTTTCGTTGATCTGCTCAAGAACTTTGTTCACGAAATGAACATCTGCATTCTGCTGGAAATATTCATCCAATTCAGTTTTTACTTTTGCTTTCAGTTCGTCTTCAGACTTAATGGTTCCTTCGCCATAAACTTTATCGAATAAATCCTGGTTAAGTTCAGCTAAATCCAATCCGTAGAAATCTTTCACTTTCACTTCGATCTGGTCGTGGTGAAGGTGCTCTACTTCAGCTTTACTGAAACCTAACTCAGTTGCCAAAGTTTCGTTTTTCTCTAAATCTTCTTTAGAAACCTTTACAGATTCATCCATTTTCAAAGCTTTAACGAGGTTAAATGCTTCTTTTCTCTCTGCATTGATTACTACAGATTTTGGAGCGTGATTGTGCTCACCTTCTGCATTTTCTTCTACAACCTGGCTGATTTCAAGAGCTACGTGAGAATCATCTCCGATAACTTCTTGTGGAACCTGAGTTGCGAAACGCTTCTGCATATTTTCGATGCTTTGTCCGATTTCTTTGTCAGAAGCTTCAACCTGATAATGTGGCGCTTCATACTTAGCCAAATCAATCGTGAAATCCGGCTCGTAACCAACTTCAAAAGCAACAGAAAGCTGCTCTGCGTTCAGGTTAAGATCGTCTACCGGCTGCGGTACAGGCTGACCAACCAATCTAAGTTTGTTTTCATTTACATAGTTATTTAACGCATCAGAAACCTGTTTGTTGATTTCTTCAAAGGCGATACCTGCTTCATATTGCTTTCTTACCATGCTCAACGGCACTTTTCCTTTTCTGAATCCCGGAACCTGTGCGTTTTTTGCATAATTGATCAGTTGTTTTTCAACTTTACCTTTGTAATCTGCTTTATCTATCGTAACTGTAAGTAACGCGCTTACTTCATCGTGGTTTGTCGCTGTAACGTTCATTGTTATGTTTTGAAAATTTAGGTTGCAAAAATAGTAATAATTTTTTAGATTTTAACATTCATGAAATACTAAAGAACGTTAAAAATCAATTACTCAAGCCGAAAACAGCAACAGCGTCTGTTTCACCCCCTTCCACCGTTCCGAATACAGAGCCGGATTGCTCCATGCTTACCGAAACTGCATCGTGAATTAACTGGAGTTCGAGTTTGGGATTTGGCCCGTTTAGCGTCTTTATCACATTCCATTTTGTAAGGAGTCCGAGTTTATTTCCGTCGGTTCTTGTTGAGGATTCGTCGTCTTCACGTGTTAACTCAATCTGCGAACCCTGAAAATCGAAAATCAGGAAATGTTCGTCTTTTGATGCTTTGATGCTTTCTGTTTCATCTTCATTGCCGTTTTTGAAAACCGCTTCTACGCTGTAAGTTTTGCCGTCTTCAAGTATTATTAAAGGATTTGTTGCAGCGTTTACTGTATAATTGTAGGTTTTCACAATTCCGGTAACATCATCTTTAATGTTAAGAATGATATTTGAAATATCTTCCTGGGAAAGCACATCTTCATCTTCATCAGCCCTGCTGCAGCTTAAAGAAGTTATTGAGAAGAAGATTACGAGTATATATTTTATAATTGATTTCATTGTCTTAAATTTTAGAAGTTATATTTTACGTTGAAGATGATGTTTCTGCCCATTTCAGAGGAGAAAAAACGCATCCTGTTCAGGTAATCTTTATAATTTTTATCGAAAAGATTGGTCACATTAAGGCCGGCGGAAAAATGTCTGTTCAGTGTGAAACCTGTCTGAACGCTCCACAGCGAATATGCAGGCGGAGGCGTTGACAAATCCAGTGTTCTTTCGACTTCCACTCCATTTTCATACACATTGATGCTCGGGTTGAATACCGGGAAATTTTTCTGCTGCAGGAATGTCTGATTTTCAACTTTGAAATAGAAATTTTTCCATTCTGCTTTCGAAAACTCAATACTGTTGGCAAAATTTGGCGGAAGCATTAAAATTAAAGGCTGATCATTTGTTTGATCTTTTCCGTTAACGTAAGCGAAACGTCCTTTGTAACTGAATTTTTCATTGATTTTTAACAGCGCATCTACATCAATTCCGAACATTCTCGCATCAATCTGTTCGTAACTCCACACCGGAAATACGCCGCGAATTGTATTCTGAATTCCCGTCGGGATTTGATTAATGAAGTTTTTAGTCACAAACAAATACGGATTCACCGAAAGTTGCAAACCATCCAAAACATTGAGTTTAGAATCAATATTTAAGTTAAACTGGTTTCCTTCTTCATTTTTCAATCGCATATTTCCGAGTTCCAGAACCGCAGCAGAATGATGAAGCCCGTCCGCAAAAAGTTCAGCGATATTGGGAGTCCGGGCGACTTTTGCGTAATTTAATTTTAGACCGAAACTTTGCGAAGGCCGAAAATCAATTCCGGCATTGAAGGACATATTGTTGTAGGTTAAAACCGGTTTTGTAAACACGCGGTTTCCATCCGTTTCTACATAAAATTCCTGAAAATCGCTTGCGTAAAGATTGCTCCAGTCGTTTTCGTCGTACCATTTTTTTACATTGTACTCTGTAAGATCATAGCGCAAACCGCCTTCAATATTGATTTTTGAATTGAGTCGGTATTTAAGCACCGAATACATTCCACCTGAATATTTCGTGTAATTGGGAACCAATCTTCTCGCCATTGTTTCGGGCGTAGAATAGTTATACTGATAAATTAAATCAATTCCTGTTTCTAAATTCCAGTTTTTTCTTTCAATTAAATTATTGATATTCAATTGATTGGTAAAAAGCTCTAAATCCAAAGACGGAATTTCTGAAAGTTCGCCTCGCCGTAAATCATATTCCTTGCGGTGATTGTACTGAAAACTGTAGTCCACAGAAAATTTCCCTAAATCTTTGAATCTTTTATAAGCCGAAACTTTAGCCAGATGATGCTGGATTTGCTGTTTCGGATTGTCGATTGAATAAGAAAAATCCCTTGTATAAATTGGCATATCAGAATTCAGCACCTTATAGAAATCCTCAAGATTTCCAATATGAGAACCTCGGAAAATTCCGATTTCCTGATCCGTCAAACTGTAATCCAAAGAAATTCCCTGCAGAAAACTGTTGTTCTGTACCGTAAATCCAAAAGAATTGAAATTCATCCCTGTATTCATCAGAAGATAATCCGGAGTCTCTAGGTCGCCCAGCTTTTTGAAACCTCCGTTGGTCTTCACGGCCCAGCCGTTTTCCCAGGTTTTCACAAGATTAAGATCGACACCCATTCCGCGTCCGTTTGAAATCCCCGAAAGATTTACAGAACCTTTCAGCGTATCCACTTTTCTGAAGTTTTCAGGAATAAGCAACACCACGCCGCCTATGGCGTCGCTTCCGTACTTCAAGGCAGATGCGCCCTTAATCACATCAATATGCTCAAAATGCGTGATGTCAACATTCGGTGCATGTTCCACGCCCCACTCCTGTTCGGCCATTTTTACACCGTTATTAATGATCGCGATTCTGCTTCCATAAAGTCCATGAATAATTGGTTTCGCAATATTATTACCGGTTTTTAGCGCACTGACACCCGAAATTCCGGATAAAATATTGCCCAGGTTCTCTGTAGAATTTCTTTCGATGTCTTTTTTATCTAACGTTTTAATGATTATAGCGCTCGAATTTTTATGAGCGGCGTGAATCGTTACCGTTTCAATGTCTGCGGTATGATGTTCCAGATTCAGAGTAATTTCCAAATCTTTATTCACAGTTATTTTCTCTGTAAATGGTTCGCAATCGGGATGGGTTGCGGTGATGATGTAATTTCCTTTTTTAATGGAACTGAAACTGAAATTTCCGTTTGTATCGGAGTTTTCTGTATAATTTCCGATCTTGATTACTGCGTTTTTCAAAGGAACTTTATCATGAAAATCGATGATTTTACCCTGAATTTTAAAAGTTTGCTGTGCGCTGAAGAATGTGAATCCAAAAAGAATCAACAAAATATTGAAAGTGAATTTCATTTAAATATAAATTTCAAATTAATTAAATACGGGAAGTTTAAAGATTCAATCATGAACCTTTAACAGTACATTTCGCTGGAAATGTGTTAATTAAATGAAATTTGAAGGAGGTCCCCGAAGTTCGAAGTAACGGATTTCAAGTTTAGAAAACCGCTGTGCATATGCGAAAATTTCTTTTTGAAAATCATCAGTTTGAATAAATGTCAACTGAAAATCTTCCGGAAGCAAAGAATGGCCATCGTGCAGAAGATGACAGGATAAACAGTCGCTGAATTCCTGAGCAAAATGACCTTTTGAATACGTTTTTTCAGACTTCTTGAAATTGAAATCTTTAAAAACTTCACCACTACCGTGATTGTGAAAATTCTGCGAGAACAAAGCCACAAACAAATACAAAACTGCAAAAATTACAGCTGCTGTATGTCGGTATGTTCTTAATTTCCACATTTCGCAAAAGTAATAAATATTTTTAGACCGGAAAATAAAATGCGCAGTTTCAGGCCATTTTCGGTGATGAAATTAATTTTCGTTCATTTCCCAAAGCTGTTAAATGTTAGGCCAATATTTGACGGAGATTTTGTAAATTTGTGCTGAAAATTTTATATATGGAAGAAAGTGCAGTAAAAAAGATAGCGGTTTTCACCTCAGGTGGTGATGCCCCGGGGATGAACGCCGCATTAAGAGCGGTAGTAAGAACTGCAAGTCACTTTAAAATAGAATGTTACGGCGTAAGAGAAGGCTACAACGGTCTTATTCATGATGATTTTACGAAAATGGGGCCACGATCGGTGAAGAATATTATCGGAGCCGGCGGTACCATCCTGAGATCGGCCAGATCTTTGGAATTCAAGACAAAAGAAGGCCGCCAAAAAGCGTACGACAATTTAGTAAAACGCGGAATTGACGGTTTGGTATGCATTGGCGGTGACGGAACTTTCACCGGTGCTAAAGTATTTAACGAAGAATTCGGAATCAAAGTAATCGGTATTCCTGGGACCATCGACAACGATATTTTTGGAACAGATAATACCATAGGTTACGATACTGCGCTGAATACTGCCATGGATGCAATTGACAAAATACGTGATACCGCAACCTCACACAACAGGGTATTTTTTGTGGAAGTAATGGGTCGCGATGCCGGTTTTATTGCTTTAAACAGCGGTCTCGCAACGGGCGCGGTAGACATTCTGATTCCGGAAAGAAAAGACAGCATTGATGATCTTTTTGAAACTTTTGAAAAAGCAGAAAAAGCCGGAAAGACTTCAAGTATTGTAGTCGTTGCCGAAGGTGAAAAACTGGGCAGCATCTACGATTTGGCAAAAGCCACCAAAGCGGGATTCCCGGATTACGATATTCGTGTTGCGATTCTTGGACATATCCAGCGGGGCGGTTCTCCTAGCTGCGCCGACAGGGTTTTAGCAAGCCGGTTAGGTTACGGAGCGGTTGTTGGTTTGATGGCTGGAAAAACCAATATGATGGCCGGAATGCAGTCGAACAATATGGTTTATACGCCTTTCGAAGAAGCGATTAAAAAACACAACGAAATTGATCAGGATTTACTTCAACTGTCAGAAATACTGGCGATTTAAGCGATAAAAACCTGTCAGTAAAAGAGTTAAACTTTAAATAAATTAATAAACAAAGTATTATGTCAACAATCAAAGTAGGAATCAACGGATTCGGCAGAATTGGGCGTCTTGTGTTCCGAGCAATGACCGAAAGAGAAAACATCGAAGTTGTAGGAATCAACGACCTTATCAATGCGGAATACATGGCTTATATGCTGAAGTATGATTCTGTACACGGCGAGTTTAAAGGTACTGTTTCTGTAGAAGGAAACGACCTGATCGTAAACGGAAAGAAAATTAGAGTTACCGCCGAGAAAGACCCTAACAATTTGAAATGGAACGAAGTAGGTGCAGAATATATTGTAGAATCCACAGGATTGTTCCTTTCTAAAGAATCGGCTCAGGCTCACATCAACGCAGGTGCAAAAAAAGTAATCCTTTCTGCTCCGCCAAAAGATGATACGCCAATGTTCGTAATGGGTGTTAACCACAATGAACTGACTGACGATATTAAAATCTTATCTAACGCTTCTTGTACAACCAACTGTCTTGCACCATTGGCTAAAGTAATTCACGATAATTTCGGAATCGTTGAAGGTTTGATGACGACTGTTCACGCAACTACAGCGACTCAGAAAACCGTTGACGGACCATCTATGAAAGACTGGAGAGGCGGACGTTCTGCTTTGAACAACATTATTCCTTCCTCTACAGGTGCTGCAAAAGCAGTAGGTAAAGTAATTCCTTCTCTGAACGGAAAACTTACCGGAATGTCTTTCCGAGTTCCTACAGCAGACGTTTCTGTAGTGGATTTAACGGTTAGATTAGAGAAAGCAACTTCTTACGAAGAAATCTGTGCAGCTGTAAAAGCAGCTTCTGAAGGTGATTTGAAAGGAATTTTAGGTTATACTGAAGACGCTGTAGTTTCTCAGGATTTCGTAGGAGAAAAAAGAACTTCTGTTTTCGATAAAGATGCAGGAATCATGTTATCTCCAAACTTCGTGAAGTTGGTTTCATGGTATGACAACGAAATGGGTTATTCTAACAAATTAGCAGATATGTTGGTTCACTCAGCTTCTTTGTAAGAACGAACTTTTCATAAAAATAAAAAACCTCTCAATTTGGGAGGTTTTTTTATGATTTTTAGATTAAAATCCGTGAAGATTAATGTCTTCCGTTCTGATCAGTTCTACCCTTTTTCCCATCTTTTTCTGGATGACGCGAAAGTGCTGCAGTTCATCATCTGTAAGTATGGTAATCGCAGTTCCGGATTCCAAAGCACGGCCGGTTCTTCCGATTCTGTGGACATAATCCAGCGGTGAACGCGGAAGTTCGTAATTGATGACATATTCCAGCGAGTCGATGTGGATTCCACGACCTATAAGATCTGTCGCGACAAGGATTTGAGTTTCCCCTTCTTTAAAATCGCGTAAATTTCCTGATCTGGAACCTTGGGATTTTTTTCCGTGAACAGCCGTTGCGGGAATTTTATTTTTCTTGAGTTTTTCAGCCAGATTATCCGCACTTCTCGTAGACGAAGTAAAAACCAAAGCCTGCTGGATGTTTTTTTCTTTAATTAAATACCGCAAAAACGGACCTTTTCTTTCTTCAGTAACGTGATAGGCAAACTGCGTAATTTTATCGAGATCGACTTCTTCAGCTTTAATTTCTACAAGAACAGGATTGATGGTCAACCGTTTTTTAATCTCTTCCACTTTATCATTTAAAGTCGCGGAAAACAAAACCGTCTGTTTCTTTGAAGGCATCATCGCAAAGAGTTTGTTCATTTCCTCTTCAAATCCTAACTGGAACATTTTATCTGCTTCATCAATGACCAGATGTGTTATTTGGGAAATACTCAAAGCTTTATGCTCAATTAAATCCAGCAGTCTTCCGGGCGTTGCCACCAGAATCTCAACACCGAACATTCCTTTCATCTGCGGATTAATCGAAACTCCGCCATAAACCGCCATCGTTCGGATTTCTCTCTTTAAATTTTCTGTAAAAGCACGGAAAACCTCATCAATCTGAATGACAAGTTCCCGCGTCGGAGCCAAAACCAAAATCTGGATATTTCTGTCTTTTTTCACCTCTTCATGCTGGAGTTTTTCGAGAATCGGCATTACGAAACACGCGGTTTTACCGGAACCGGTCTGCGCGATTCCCATTAAATCTTTTCCCGCTAAAATCACCGGGATCGTTTGTTCCTGTATCGGAAACGGTTTCAGAAACCCTAATTTTTTGACAGATTTAATAATATTGTGTGATAAGCCTAAAGATTCGAAAGACATAGATGCTGTTTTAGTTCCGCAAAGATAATCTATTCGGAACAGCATTCGGCATTTATCGTTTTTACTGGACTTTCGCCTCAATATTTCTTACCTTTAATGGCTTAAAGATTGCAATTCTGAAAGTTATTTTTTAAAGACAAATTTCTTAAAATACGAATTAATGAAGACCGAACCCAGATTTCACAACGCTCCTCATTTTAAAAACTTTTGGGAAAAAGGCAACGGAAAAGCACTTCTCGACTGGGCAGATTTTAAACCTGACATCAGAGACTTTGGGAGATTTTCATCCCTTTATCATCAGATTGATGAGCTCGGTGACGAGGCGGTGCGCGCATCCTATCTGAAACTTCCTTATCCTGATGCGAGCGCATTGATCAAGAGATATTCTGCTACAAAAATTACTGAAAGCGACGACGCACCAGAAATTGTAAAAAAATTATTTCTGCAGATGCAGGAAGTTCCCGCTTGGTTCGATGAAAACCTGGCAAATACCGGCGCGAGATTATGCATGAGAAGCGGAACGAATGCATTGATTATCCTTCGGGATTTCGTGCTGATGGGCGGTTACGACTACGCTTACCTCAACAAACCCTTAATTTTTACTGGTGCGCTTAAAAAAGGTGCAGTAAAACGCCTGAAAGACACGCTCGAATTCTGGGTTCATGTTACCCGTGAAGATGCGCTGAAAGTGAATTCTGAAGCCTACCAGCTGATTGTGAGAACAAGACTTATGCATTCCTACGCCAGACTGAAAATCAAGGAAAAAGGACAAGACTGGGATTTCGAAAAATGGGGAGAACCCATTAATTCATGGGATATGATTGCAACTTACACCGGTTTTAGTCTTGTGCTGATGCAGGGACTGAAAAAGCTCAGCGTTAAAATTTCTGAAGAAGAGGAAAACGGCGTGTTCCATCTCTGGAAATATATCGGTTATCTGCTTGGGATTCCGGCCGACTTTCTCCCGGAAAATAAGCAGCAAGCCGTGGAACAGCTTTATCTGTGGAGTTCTTTGCAGGATAAAGGAGACTCAGATTCTGTACATTTAGCCAAAGCTTTGCTGGATGAGAATCTGGAAAATACAATTTACAGATATCCTTTCCAGCGAAAATTACTGTTGAATCTTCATCAGAGCATGAACTGGTTTTTGCTAGATAAGGAAATTAATGAAAGGCTGCAGATTCCAAAAGTTGGCATCACATCGGTTTTTCCAAGATTCATCACTAAGGCCAATCAAATCGCTCAGCAGATTTTTAAACTGGATGATGAGAAGAAATACCGAAAACTGGTTGAAATTGGAAACCGGGACCAGATGAAGGTTCTGGAAGACTATATCAAACACACACCGAAAGATTTTCAGTATTAAATAAAAAACGGTCTGCAATGATGCAGACCGTTTCAGTTTGTATGTTAACATTGCTATTTCAAAATCATTTTGGTAACAGCAACTCCTTTGTCAGATTTCAGTTGAATTAAATACATTCCTGTTTTCAATCCATTGATAGAAATGGCTTCGTCACCATTATCCTTCGAAACTTTTACTGTTTTAACCAAAACTCCGGTTAAGTCATAGATAGACACTGTTCCGTTTTTGGCGTTGGTATATCTCAGGTTTGCGGTTCCGTTGGTTACCGGATTCTGGGTTAAAGTTAAAGAAACTGCGTTTTTAACGGCACCTGTTTCATCCGTTGCCAAAGCAGACGCATTTCCGAAGATTCGGAAGCCTCCCGGTTCAATGGTAATTGGCGCGGTGGTGCTGGAAACAGGAACCGAAGTATTATCCATTAAGTTCACCCAACTTCCGGTATAAGGGAAATCAGGAACGATATTCTGAGTGGTCAAAGTAAAGTTAGCCAGAATCACCACATTCTTCAGTGCACTTGTAGCATTGTTATTCCAGATAAATATTCTCGGCATCAGATTTCCGGATTCTACTGTAAAAGTTTTGGTATTGAAAACTTCATTTGAAAGTCTCAGTTCCAGAATTTTGGCCCATGTATCGTAAACTGATTTTCTTACGGCGTCAGTATCATAACCCAATCCGAATGCAGTTGGTTTCGGACTCAGTTTACAGTCGCCCGGAATTGCATCGGATTCTGTGTTTACTGTAATGCCGTCTTCACAGGTATAGATACTTTTATCGAAACCAAGTTCAGCAAACTGCCAGATCATTTTCGGCCCCGGAACTGTTAAAAATACTGCGCCGTAAGCTTTCTGTCTCTGCAGTGCATTGTTCAGATCTCTTGTACTGTAGCCGGCGGTTGAAGCTCCAAAATTGATGTTTTTATACATGATTCTTTCTTCATCATGACTTTCACCATAACTCATGGCTCTTCTTTCTGAGAATCCGTGAGCTTCAAAATCAACTCTGTTAAAGTTACTGTTAGGTACAAATCCCATGGTATTTTCGTTGTAAGGATTGGTCTGTTTGTCCCACATCATCACACCCTTTCCTTCGCCAACACGGTAATTTGCCCACTGCCCTTCTTCGGAATCAGTTCCTAAATGTTCGAAAATAATATAGGAAGTCGGATCGTAGCTCCACTGTTTATCTGCGTAACCTCTTAAGGTATTCACCCTGTCCTGCTGGTACGCATTGGTACATGCATCGTTGCCCGCGGTACAGTTCTGTGTAAATCCTTTGGTTAAATCCCAACGGAAACCATCAACTTTATACTCTTTAATCCAATGTTCGATGACACGGTCTACATAATATTTTGTTTCAGCTTTTGAATGGTTGAAGTCATTGAATACGCTGTAGGAATGTCTTGCGACCTGATTAAAGTAAGGATTATCTGCTGCCGGATCACCAAAGCCGTCGCCATCAGGATCAACCATCCACATTCTTTCGATTGGACTTCTTCCGGTGGCATGATTCAGCGCGATATCAAGAATAATTGCGATACCGTTCTGGTGGCATAAATCGATAAATTCCTTAAATTTTTCAGGCGTGCCGTAAGCTTTATCCAAAGCATAATGGAAACCTGTATTATAACCCCAGGAATTATTTCCGTCGAATTCCATTACTGGCATTAATTCAATTGCATTGATTTTCAATGACTTTAAATATGGAATTTTATCAATCAAAGATTGCCAGGTTTTCTGAGTGGTGAAATCTCTTACAAGAAGTTCATATACGATTAGATTCTCCTTAGCAGGTTTATTGAAATTGGTTACCACCCACGGATAAGCAGGTTTTGCAGTCTGTATTACTGACACCTCAAAACTCTGTCCTGCCGGATAAGCTGGAAGATTCGGATAAACCAACGCATTCTGATTGATATACGGATCATCGTAAGGCGAAAGCACTAAAGGCGAATATGGATCTGCAACCTTAATTCCGTCTGCAGTTCTGTACTGGAACGTATAGATTTGCTGAGGCGTAAGCCCGGTGATTTCTGTCCAGTAAAGATTAGGGTTTGTAGTATCTCTTTTCATGAGATAATTTGCACTTACAGTCCAGTTATTAAAACTGCCGATTACGTGTACATAAGCTTTACCAGGCGCATACAATGCCAGTCCCACTTTGGTAGCATCTGCAGGATCATAGCTGATTCCCTGTTTCATATACGCAGGAATTGGTGCACTTGTAACCGGTAAAGCTAAAGAAACGGTAAAAGTTTTTACTACCGGCGCGCCACCCGTAGGATCACTCGCGCTCACTTCTATTGTTGCATCCTGGGTAACGGTGTAAGGAAAATTCAGGGTGGTAGAAGCCGCAGAACTGGTGTAAACCACATTCCCGTTGGCTTTTACCTGATAGTTCGCAGCTAGCGAGGAATTACCGGTAATGTTAATTACCGTTCCGGAATTTACTACATTGGTACTTCCGGGAAGCGGATTGGTAAGATTAAACTGAAACTTACCGACATTAAGAACAATATCCTGAGACTTTTGCGAACCATCAACCGTTTTTACCAGAAACCCAATTTTTGAAAGTGGATTTGCACGGTTACCGTAAAAAGATTTCACGGTATTCATCGTGAAGGTGTACGTTCCTGTTGTTCCTGAACTGGAAACGTAAGTCAGTTTGTTGGCCGGATTAGAAGCTGTCCAGCTTCCGTTTGTTGGCGCATCTGCCTGCACATTATTCGAATCGTATGACCAGGCCCAAAGGTAAAGTGCATGCGAACTTCCAACGGTGAAAGCGCTTTCATTTACCGTAAAGGTTACAGTAATCGCTTCGGTTTCATCAAATGTCGTAGGATTGACCGAATAAGATACAACCTGCTGTGCGACAGCAAAGTACGACATTAATATGGCTAAAATCAGCGTGTAAAAATATTTCATTGTTGATAAAATTTTAGAATGTAAAAGTAGTGAAAGTTCTGACTAAAACAGTAATTAGTGTTTAATATTCTAATGATACTTTAATTGGCACTGAGTAATGATAAACTTCAACTTTACCCGAAAATGTTTAGCTGTTAACATTCATTTTTCCATAGTCGATCAGGTTTTTAGTTTCAGAAATTTTCGCAGGATTCTCTAGCAAAAAATTTTTCCCTGCCAGAAGTTCGGTTAACAAAGTGCGCATCTGCTCTGCGGCCACTTCGGGAAGATGAGATTTTTTGGCGGCTTCAATAACCTGCTGCTTGCCGTTTTGCTGCACTTTCGCCAGATCGTCTTTGCTGAAAAGATTAAAAAACTGTTCCTCGATATTGTAATATTTGTAATCGGTTTCGGTGGAAAGAATTTCGGGTGCAGGAAAATTCAGAAGTTTGACTTTCCGGTTCTGTTCATCAACTTCCCATTTAAATTTTTCGAAATCGTAACCCACCAAAACTTTCGCCTGAACGATCACCAACGCCTTCTTTTTGGAAGGAATGAAGTTGAAAAGCTTCGTGGTTTCCTCATAATTGTAAATCTCATTGAAATGCCCCTCCGCGGAAACCACTTTGAAAACCTTGCGCATACTTTCGGCGATCGTATGGGAACTTTCGGTGATTACAGCAGGTTCTGAAACCAACTTTTTCGATGCTAAAAAAGCGATGACTCCGCCTAAAATCAGTCCCAACAGAAGCATCAGAAGAATCATGATTGAGTTTACCGATTCCGACTGGGTAAGCTGATAGAGAAAGAATCCTAAGAAAATCAGCATTAGAATTCCTACGGACCAAAGTATGATTTTGAATTTGTTTGAAGCCATCTTGCGAGTTTAAAGTAAAGGTAAGAATTTAGAAACCTTTCTTAAACATCAAAAAAAATGCTACAATTCAGTGCGGGAAGTTTATTTTTTCTGGAAAATTTTTGGCGGAAGTATGAGTTCTTCGAATTTGCCTTTGGCTTCAAGCTTTTTCAGATAGAAATTTCTC
>JAANMT010002811.1_pt1 | contig 13588 bp, 12 predicted proteins | sample 7279711 | NCBI WGS metagenome assembly JAANMT01 (sample SAMN14094538, study PRJNA606508) | bioreactor metagenome | isolation source: A lab-scale SPAN reactor treating ammonium-rich wastewater day 1 | place: Ireland: Galway | collected 2017-01-16 | reverse complement strand
ACGGCAGCGACGCGATGCTGGGCGAGGCCGTGCGAGGTCGCCTCCAGCACACAGTGGGTCAGCCCGGCAGCGACCATGCGGGCGAGGTAAGCCTGCACTTCGGGCGCGGTGGGGGTGGTGACGTGCAGGCCGGTGTCGAGCACCTCATCGCCAAGCACGGCGTTGATGGTGCTGATCAGCCCGGCCTCAAGCCCGGCAGCGCGCAGGATGCTGTGGATCAGGTTGGCGGTGGTCGTCTTGCCATCCGTGCCCGTCACGCCAATCATGACGAGGCGGCGCGAGGGGAAACCGTGGTAGGCGGCGGCCAGGTGAGCCAGCGCCAGGGCAGCGTCAGCGACCTGCACGTAGGGAACCGGGCACTCAACCGCTTCCAGCGGGCGCTCACCGACGACGGCAGCCGCGCCGCGCTCGACGGCGGCGGGGATGTAGGCGTGCCCATCGGCGGACTGCCCGGCGCGGGCAACAAACAGCCCGCCCGGCTGCACCGCGCGGCTGTCTTCAGCGACCGGGGCATCAATGGCGGGGTCGCGGCCCGGCTGGGAGCGGGCGATCAGGCTGGGTACGGCTGCAAGCAGATCGGACAGGCGCATTTTGGCGGTTGGCAATTAGCGATTGGCGATTAGCAGTTGGCGATTAGCAGTTGGCGATTGGCATCCAGAAACCAACGGCCAACCGCCAATCGCCAACAACCACGCCCAGCCGGAGAGACGTGCTCCGGCCAGGGGCGGTGACGGTTCAGGCTGCCAGCGAGCACGCTACGAGAGCGACATCCGCAGCCCATCAAGCTGGTGGGCGAAGCTGGCATCGACTTGCTCACCGGGCGCGCGCACGATCACGCCGCCCAGAATAGCCGGATCGACCGCAAAGGTGATGTCGTCCGAGTTCAGCGCCCGGCGGAACTTCGCCTGCTCGTCGTCGGTGAGCGGGACGGCGGTAATCACCTCCAGCTCGCCGCCGAGCCGCTTCGCCTCCTCAGGGATAGCGGTGAAGAAGTCCTCGACAACGCGGCGCTGGCGACTCTCGTCCAGACCGACGCCGATCAGGTGGTTGGCAGCGGCGATGCTGAGCGACACGATCTGGTCGCGCATCCCGGCCAGGGCCATCTCTTTCTCGGCGGTAGCGTCCTGCCGGGCCTGGGACACAATGCGGCTGGCCTCCTCACGCGCATCGGCCTTGACCTGACCGGCGGCCTCATCTGCGCGCGAGCGGGCTTCGCTCAGGATGCGCTGCGCCTCGGCGCGGGCCTCCTCGATAACGGCCTGTCGGTCGGCCTCAGCACTGGCGAGGGCTTCCTCAGCCTTACGGGCGTTGTTGATGCCCTCAGCGATGCGCTCGCGGCGCTGGCGGAGCATGTTTACGATGGGCCGGTAGGCCACAAGCCTCAGCAGCACGATCAACAGGGTGAGGTTGATCACGTTGGCGATCAGCAGGCCCAGGTTAATGCCAATCTTGTCTAGTGCATCCAATTGACCATCTCCTCAACTGGGTCAGCAGAGCAATTCGACCGGAACGCAGCGACGCTGGGCTTAACCGGCCCCAACGAAGATGAGCACCAGCGCCACCACCAGGGCGTAGATGGCAACCGCCTCGGTGAGCGCGATGGCCAGGATCATGTTGACCTGAATGAGCGGCGCGGCCTCAGGGTTGCGGCCAATCGACTGGAGCGCGCCGGAGGCGAGCAGCCCGATGCCGATGCCGGGACCGATTGCGCCGAACCCCATCGCCAACCCGGCGCCGATGAGCTGTGCAGCAATCCTGAAAGAGTCGGGTGCGATTTCCATTTTGAGTTGTGCTCCTCCTGATAGGATAAGACGGGTATCAGCCTGTTCCTCAGTGCTTCTCCTCGTGGTCACCGTGCCCGGTCTGGGCGACGGCGACGAAGACGATGGTCAGCATGGCAAACACGAAAGCCTGGATAAGGCCGATCAGCAGCTCCAGGATGTAGAAGATCATGGGCACGCCGACCGGCAGCAGGAAAGCCATCACCAGGAGCAGGATCGCCCCGGCGAAGATATTGCCGAAAAGACGGAAGGCCAGTGAAACGACCTTGAAGATCTCCGAGATGATCTCCAGGAAGCCGACGCCCAGCTCGACCCAGCCAAGCGCGCCGTGGTCGAGGGCGGGCAGGTTGAAGAACTTGGAGAAGTAGCCGAGGCCAAGCTCGCGCACACCCAGCACCTGCACGCTGACTATCGCCACGAAAGCAAGCGCGAAGGTCAGGTTGAGGTCGGTGGCGGCGGTACGCAGGAAGGGCGTGACGACCACCCGCACCCCGGCAGGGTCGATGTCCTCGTCGGCGTGGTCATCCTCGGCCCCGTGGTAGGCCGGGCAGGCGGTTGACAGCTCGCCGCTTGGGAAGACGCGGTCATCGTCCGCGAAGCCGAGGCGATAGATACCGCTGCTGCCCAGCTCAACGGGCACGAAGCCCCTGATGCCCTTCTCCGGCTCGGCGCAGTGCAGGATGCCAACCGAGTCGACGAGCGGGACAAAGTGCAGATAGTTGGCGACGAGCACGAAGATGAAGATGGTCGCCGCGATGGGGAAGACGGAGCGCGCCCACTTGCTGCCAACGATCTGCTCGACGAGGTTGAGCATGTACTCCAGAATGGCCTCAAAGGTGTTCTGCCAGCCTTTGGGGACCATCATGTCCATGCCCTCGGCATCGACCGACCTGGGGTTGGCCTTGTACTGCTTGAGGCGGCGCCGAGCCACGCCGCCCGCCGCAATCGCCATGAGTAGCAGCACGACATCGGCGAGCAGGATGGAGACGAACGTGTTGGAAAGGAACAACTCCATCCCCAGGAAGTGAACTGGCTTGGTGAGCGGTTCCGCCGGAAGCTGGATGTGGGGGAAAGCCACCGGGATGCCGCTGATGGGCAGCAGGTAGGTGGGCAACCCACAGATCACCGCGACGAGCGCAAGGGCCAGCAGGAACTTGAGCAGGTTTTTCAACGATCCTCCTCCTCGTAAGAATCGCGAGGATAGTCGGCAGGGGCCGGGTGACCTGGCTGGCGGCGCGCCTGGTAATCACGGTAGGCGGCCTGCGAAGCCGAATAGGCAGAGGCCAGCAGAAAGCCTGCGCTGAGCGCGATGCCGCTTGCCAGCATTGCCAGCAGAATCCAGGGCCTGGTGCCAAGCCAGGCGTCAAGCTGGCGGCCAAGCAGGATGGCGGCGATGAGCAGGATGGGCACCGCACAGCCCATCCCACTGACCCCGCTGCCGACAATGAAGATGCCGCGCAGGGGCGACCCCTGATTGTGACCGGTCATCAGTTGTTCAGCTTCGTCTCACAAGCGGGTGAGCCTGCCTATTAGCATACCAAAGTGGTCGAAAATCGTCCAATTCTTCACAGATGAGAGTGACGAGTAATGAGGAACGAGTGATGAGTGATGAGTCATGGGAGCTTGGCGGTCAGGCTCTGGGCAGCGTTGAGCGCCCAGTTCCACCACGGGCCAGCGACCGTGCCCATCACCAGCACCCCTACCCCGGCGATCCACATCACCGCTTTGAGGGCGGGCGTGGCGACAATGGGACGCGTGTCGGGTTCCGGATCGACGTACATCACCTTGATGACGGTCAGGTAGTAGTACAGGCCCAGGATGGCGTTCAGCACGCCGATGATCGCCAGCCACACGTACCCGGCCTGCACTGCCGCCGCAAACACGAAGAACTTGCCGAAGAATCCGGCGAGCGGCGGCACACCGCCCAGGCTGAGCAGGGCGAGCACCATCGCCAGCGCAAGATAGGGCGCGCGGCGATGCAAGCCCGCGAAGTCGGCGATCTCGTCAGAGCCAGCCGTGTTGCTGACGACGATGATCACGCTGAAGGCCAGGATGTTGGTCAGCACATACATGAACATGTAGAAAGCGACCGCTGCCACACCGATGTCCGTCCTGGTGAGGGCGACGACGCCGAAGAGCGCGTAGCCTGCCTGGGCGATGGACGAGTAAGCAAGCATGCGCTTGATGTTGCGCTGCACCAGCGCCAGCAGGTTGCCGAGCGTGACGGTGATCACGGCGACGGCAGCCAGCAGACCCGTCCAGTAGGGAGCAGCCTCCACGGGCCAGGCCACGCTGAAGAAGCGCACCAGCAGCGCGAAGCTGGCCGCCTTGCTGGCGGTACTGACGAAGGCGGTGACGGGCGTCGGCGCGCCCTGGTACACGTCGGGCGTCCAGAAGTGGAAGGGAACGGCGGCAATCTTGAAGCCAAGCCCAACAAAAACAAGCAGCAGGGCCAGCAGCAGGCCAAAAGCACCCTGCGGGCTACCGGTGAACAGCCCGCTGAGCGGCCCGGCCATCGCGTAAATGTTGGTGGTTCCGGCGAAGCCAAACAGCAGGCTGAGGCCGAAGAGCAGCAGGCCGGAGGTCGCCGCGCCGAACAGGTAGTATTTAAGCCCCGCCTCGGCGCTGCGCGGGTTGTCACGCAGGAAGCCCGCCAGCAGGTAGAGGCTGATCGAGGCCGTCTCCAGCGCGAGGAAAACCATGATCAGGTCGCTGGCCGCGCTCATCAGGGAAAGGCCCATCACGGCCACCAGGATGATGACGTAGTACTCGCCCTGGCGAGCCACGCCCGGCGAAGCGGTTGAGATGAAGCAGGTGAGCGCCCCGGCAAGCAGGACCATCGTGCGGAATATCAGAGCGAGCATGTCGTAGTGGAGCATCCCGCCGAGGGCAGCACCAACGTACTGCGGGTCGTTGAGCGCCCACCAGCCGACCGCCAGGTTGGCGGCCAAGATCACGAGCGTGCCAACCCCGGCGAACAGCCCCAGGGCGCGCCGCCCTGCGCGCCTGGAGAACAGGTCTATCGCCAGCACGACCAGGATCAGGATGAGCAGGCCAATCTCCGGCAGGATTGGGATGATGACTTGCAGCGGGGGGACGCGCTCAGTGAACACCTAGGCACCTCCTAAGAGGCGGACGATGGGTTCCATTCCGGCGGAAACCATCGGCTGCATGATGGCCGGGAAGACGCCTACGGCAACGAGCCAGAAGACGAGGATGAGCATCGCCGCTTTGTCCAGCACAGTCACGTCACCCACCGCACCGTGCCACTTGTCAGCATCAAACTCGCCGAAGAACACGCGCTGGACGATGCGCAGCACGTAGGCCGCCGTGACGACGATGCCCACCACGGCGATGATGGCAATGATGGCATAGTAGAAGGCGGGCTGGCCGCCGGGCAGCGTGAGGGTGCGCGCAGCCTGCCACAGCCCGACGAAGATCGGGAACTCGGCGACGAAGCCGGACAGTCCAGGCATCCCCATGCTGGCCAGGCCACCGATGATGAAGGCGACAGCGACGGTCGGCATCTTCTGGGCAAACCCGCCCAGCGAGGGGATGTCACGGGTGTGGGCGCGGTCGTAGACCATGCCGACGCAGGCGAAGAAGAGAGCCGTCATGATGCCGTGGCTGAACATTTGCAGGCCCGCGCCGGTCATGCCTTGCAGGTTCATGGTCGCCCAGCCCATGCTGACCAAGCCCATGTGCGACACGGACGAGAAGCCGATGACGTACTTGAAGTCACGCTGCACCATGGCGATCATCGAGCCATAGACGACGTTGATGAGCGTCAGAAACACGATCCAGGGCAGGTGGACACGCGCGCCTTCAGGCAGGAGCATCACGCCGACGCGCAGCGCGGCGTACGCGCCAAGCTTCATGAGCACGCCCGCATGGATCATCGAGACGGCGGTCGGAGCAGCCACGTGGCCGTCCGGGCTCCAGTTGTGGAAGGGGAATACGCCCGCCAGCACACCGAACCCAAGGAAAATGAACGGGAACCACACGCGAGCGAAAGTCGCCATGCCCAGGCCAAGCGGCAGGGCAAATTGCTGGTCATAGACGCCCGCCCGGCTGGCCTCCATGAAGCTGGTGATGTCGAAGGTCATGGCGATGCCCGCATTGAGGCCGACGAAGTACATGGCGATCACGCCGACGAGGGCAACAACCGAGCCGATGAGGATGTAGAGGGTGAGCTTCATGGCCGCGTACTCGCGGGTTACCTTCCAGCCCCAGGTGGCGATGAGGATGTACATGGGGAAGATGGCCAGCTCGTAGAAGAAGAACAGCAGGAACACGTCAAGCGCGACGAAGACGCCGTAGACGCCCGCCACGAGCAGCATGAAGAAGGCGAAGAAGTCGCGGAGGCGCTCCTCGATACTCCACGAGATCAGGACGCCGGTGAAAGAGGCGAGGCCGGTCAGCAGGATCATGGGCGCGCTGATGCCGTCCACGCCGAGATGGTAGCCGATGCCGATCTGCGGCACCCAGGTCCAGCGGCCATCTTCGAAGAAGAAGGGGCCGGAAAGCCCGGCGTTGTACGCGTGGTTTACGCCGAAGAAGACGTAGAGCGAGAGTGCCAGGCTGATGAAGGTCGCCACGGCGGCAACGACGCGCACAGTGGTGCGCCGCGCCGCGATTCGGTCCCGGTCCCGCTTCGGGTCGAGGTTGGCGTCGCCGGGCAGGATGAAGAGGATCAGCGCCGCGACCACCGGGGTGAAGGTAATGACCGTCAGGAAAGGAAAGTTCATATCTCGCTGGCCCTTAGCTTAACAGATCGCTGCAACCGCGCGGGTGCAAACAGGGCAGAATCATCACCCAGGCATCCAGGAGAACGGCCAAGCGCGCGGCTCCCATGCTCATGACAGCAGGCGCGTGACGGTATCATTGATGACCTGGACGAGCCAGGCCGGAAAGACGCCGATAAGCAGCATCAGGACGAGGAGGGGGGCCATCGCCACCACCTCGCGGAAGCTGATCTCCAGCGACGCGCCGTGCGCGCGCTCGACGGCGGCCTGGTTGAGCGGGCCGTGCAGCACGTGGCGCACGGCCTTCAGGATATAAGCGCCAGTGAAGAGCAGTCCGAGCATGCTGATGGCGACCAACAGGGTGAACATCGGGCTGACCGGCCATACGCCCCGCACGACCATGAACTCGCTGACGAAGCCGTTGAGGCCGGGCAGGCCGAGCGAAGCCATCGACGAGAAGATCATGACGCCGCCGTAGACGGGCGCAACGACCCACAGCCCGCCCATCTGGGTCAGGTCGCGCGTGTGCAGGCGGTCGTACATCATGCCCACCAGGGCGAACATCGCCGCTGCGCTGAGACCGTGGTTGAACATCTGCAAGACCGCGCCGTTGACGGCGATGATGGCGTTAAGCTGGTTGTGTCCCTCAGCGTCGTACTGGCCGCCCAGGCCGACCCACCCGGCGGCGGCAATCGCCAGCACCACCCAGCCCATGTGGCTGACCGAGCTGTAGGCAACCAGCCGCTTGAAGTCGCGCTGGCCGAACGACGAGTACGCGCCGAGCACGATGGCGAGCATGGCCAGCACCGCCAGCACCGGGGCGAAGTTGTGGGACTGCACCGGGAAGAGCGGCAGCACCAGCCGCAGGAAGCCATACGCGCCCAGCTTGAGGAGCACGCCCGCCAGGATCATCGAACCGGCGGTGGGGGCCTCGGTGTGGGCATCGGGAAGCCAGGTGTGGAAGGGCCAGACCGGCACCTTGATGGCGAAGGCGATAGCGAACAGCCAGAAGGCGACGTTCTTGACCAGGCCGATGCCGACGCCCATCAGCTTGAAGTCAGCCGTGTCGCCGCCGAACGCAGGCCACGTCCGGGTGATCTCGGTGAGGTCGAACGTGCCCATCGTCAGGCCGATAAGCTGGATGCTGAGCAGCAGGCCGAGCGACCCGGCCATCGTGTAGATGAAGAACTTGAAGCTGGCATACTGCCGGTTGGCGCTGCCCCAGATGTTGATCAGGAAGTACATGGGGACGAGGCCAAACTCCCAGAAGACAAAGAAGAGCAGCAGGTCAAGGGAGACGAAGACGCCGAGCATGCCCATCTCAAGCAGCAGGAAGAGGGCCATGTAGAGGCGGACGCGATCTTCGATGCTCCAGGAGATGAGGACGGCGAGCGGCGTCAGCAGGGTGGTCAGCAGCACCATCGTCAGGCTGATGCCATCCACGCCCAGGTGGTAGCTGGCGTTGAGGAGCGGGAACCAGAGCACCTTCTGCTCGAAGCAGGCCCCCTCGACGATGGACGTGCAGGGGTCGGCCTGGAACCAGAACCACATCATGACCGACAGGGCCAGCGGGATCAGGCTGACGATCAGCGCCACCCAGCGGATAAGCGTCCTGGCCCTGCCGGGCAGCAGCATGATCAGCGCAAACCCGGCCAGCGGGGTGAAGGTGACCAGCGTCAGCACGTTTTCACGAATGAAGTCCATGAGGTCTGTCCTCGATCTGGCTTGGCTTGTCCGGCAGCGCCGATTTTTGGCCGGATAGGGCGCAGCACGCTGCGCCCCTACACACGGGTTCGAATCAGCGCAGGAACAGCGTCCACACGAACACGGCAGCGAGCATCAGCAGCCCGGCGACGGCAACGGCCAGGTACTGCTGGATGCGCCCCGACTGCACGTAGCGGAACGACTCGCCCGTCTTGCCAATGCCGTCAACCAGCTCGTCGGCCCCGGCATTGATCACGTGGGTATCGAAGTCCTTGTTGCGGAAGGCCGTCCACTCTGCGGAACGGGCGACGAAGTGCAGGAAGCCATCGATGATCCCACGGTCGATAAGCTGGTAGGCGACCCGCTCAGCGAACCAGCGCGACGGGCGCACGAAGATCAGGTCGTACAGCTCGTCAATGTAGTACTTGCGCTCGAACAGGGTATAGAGCGGACCGAGAAAGGTCTTGAGCGGGTCTTCCTGCCCGGCGGCGAGCGGCTTGCGGACGTAGATCAGCCAGCCGACAAACAGGCCGCCCAACGCCACGCCGATGGAGACGAGCAGCGGCACGAAGACAAAAGGCGGCGTCTCCGGCTTCTCCAGCAGCGTCTGCCCGACGAAATTCTTGAACGGGTTTGAGCCGAGCAGGCGGCCCAGCACCGGGAAGTCCTGGTGGACGCCGATGTAGCCCGCAACCAGCGCAAAGACCGCCAGGACGCCGAGCGGCAGGTTCATGCGCCAGTCGGTCTGGGTGGCTTCTTCGGCGGCATGGGTGCGCGGCGACCCGGCGAAGGTCAGGCCGATCTGGCGCATGGTGTAGAAGGCCGTCAGGAAGGCGGCAGTCGCCAGCACGACGAACACGACGGGTGAATGCAGGTAGGCATCGAGCAGAATCTCGTCTTTGGACCAGAAGCCTGCCGTGATGAGCGGGAAGCCGGAGAGCGCCAGCCCGCCGATCAGGAACGTCCAGGCGGTGACCGGGATGCGCTTCCACAGGCCGCCCATGTTGAACATATCCTGCGCGTCGAAGTCGAGCGGGAAGTGGTGGCCGTGGTGGTGATGGGCGTGCTCCTCGCCGTGCTCGACGGCATGGATGACCGAGCCAGAGCCGAGGAAGAGCAGCGCCTTGAAGATGGCATGCGTCATCAGGTGGAAGGCGGCGGCGATGTACGCGCCGATGCCGATAGCCGCGACCATGAAGCCAAGCTGGCTGATGGTCGAGTAGGCAAGCACCTTCTTGATGTCGCGCTGGGCAAGCGCAATGGTAGCCGCGAACAGCGCCGTGAACGCGCCGACGGCGGCGATGACAGTCATGGTCAGGGTGAAGCCGTGGCCGTGCCAGCCGACCGTCAGCAGCGGGAACATGCGGATAATGAGGTAGACGCCCGCTGAAACCATCGTGGCGGCGTGGATCATGGCGCTGACCGGCGTGGGGCCTTCCATCGCGTCAGGCAACCAGGTGTGCAGCGGGAACTGGGCGCTCTTGCCGACCGTCCCGGCGAAAAGCAGCAGGCCAATCGCCCCGGCAACGGACAGGCCGCCCAGCCAGGCGATATTGGGAAAGGCCGCCGCCTCCAGCGCGTGCAGGGTGGCCTCGTTGTAGAGGATGGCGCGGAAGCTGAGCGTGCCCGTGAAGCTGTAGAGCCAGGCGATGCCCAGCAGCATGACCACATCGGCGACGCGGGTGGTCATGAACGCCTTGATCCCCGCCAGCATCGGCGTGATGCGCTTCGGCTCGTTCGGGTAGACGCGGTTATGCCAGAAGCCGATCAGGGCATACGAGCAGAAGCCCATGATCTCCCAGCCAATGAAGAGCAGCAGCAGGTTGTCAGCGACGCTCAAGAGGAGCATGCCGCCCGCGAACAGGGAGATGAAGGCCATGAAGCGCGCCTTCCAGGCGGTTGCGTCGAATCTCACCAGGGCGCGACCGGCCTCGTCAACGACTGCGCCTTCGGGGAGGGGGTCGCCCTCAGAAGCCTTGACTTCCGTCCAGTAATGGCCGGAAGCCATATAGCCGGTGCTGTAGATGAAGATCATCGTCGCGGTGAGGGGGACGAAGAAGAGCATTACCGCGCCCAGCGGGTCAATGAGCACACCCATCCGCAGGCCAGTTTCGGCGGTGGGGCCGAGCGGCAGCCAGAGCAGGGACGCCTCAATCGGGTTCTGGCCGAGCTGGGGGGTGGTCAGGGCGCTGATCAGGACAATGATGGCAATCGCCCAGGTGGCGAGAATGGCGACCACCGCAACCAGGTCGCTGGCCAGCTTGCTGCCGCGCGCAAAGAGCAGGATGACGAAGAAGGCAACCAGCGGCGGCAGAGGGATCAGCCAAACAAGCAGTTCAAGGTTCATGAGCGTCCTCAGACTCGGTTAGACCCGCTCAACGAAACAGGTAGCACTCACCACTTGAGCAGGTTAATGTCTTCGGCGATCACAGTCTCGCGGCTCCGGTAGATCGAGATGATCAGGGCGAGACCGACGGCTGCCTCAGCCGCCGCGACGGCAAAGACGAATACAGCGAACATCTGGCCCGTCACCGCCTGGGGCTGGAGGTAGCGCCAGAAGGCAACCAGGTTGATGTTGACGGCGTTCAGCATCAGCTCAATGCTCATCAGAATGGCGACCGCATTGCGCCGGGCCAGCACACCGTACAGGCCGATGGAGAACAATCCGGCGGCGACGAGCAGATACCAGTGGAGTGGGATCATTGGCATTTCTCCGGGCAAGCCGCATCACCAACGGCTAATCACGGGCGACGACAATCGCGCCGATGAGCGCGGCCAGCAGCAGCACCGACGCAACCTCAAACGGCACCAGGAAGCCGGTCGGGCTGGCCAGGGCGAAGCCGATCCGTTCGATGGTGTCGGGTGGCACGTCGGCGACGGGCAGCAGCCCGCCGAACTGGCCGACCAGCACATAGCCGAGCGCGACCAGCACCAGCAGGGCCCCCAGGGCGGCCAGCGGCCACTGGCGGTTGACCGCCTCAGACACGCCCATCACGCGGCGCGTCACCATGATCGTGATCGCGATCAGGATCGAGATCGCCCCGACGTAGACGAGAATCTGGGCAACGGCCAGGAAAGGCGCTTGCAGCGTGATGAACAGCCCGGCGATGCCAAACAGGGAGAGCACCAGGTACAGGGCCGCATGGAACAGGTTGCGCGTCACGACGACGCCCAGGCCACCGCCCAGGGCAAAAGCGGCCATGATGAAGAATGACACGGTCAGGGGTGTGATGGCCATGAAACGTGCTCCAGTCCGTTACTTGGCCTGCGTGGCCGGGCCAGCGGCGCGCTCCACAGGCGCGGCGCGCTCGACGGGGGCTACGCGGCGGGCGGCCAGTTGTTCGCGCTCACGCCGCCCCTGGCGGGCGACCCAGCCAAACATGAGCAGGCCGATCACCAGATTGACCAGCAGCAGGACGCCGGTGCGGGGCAGCATCTCGACAAAACCGCCCGTCAGGGCATAGGAGAAGCCAAGCGCCCGGCTCAACTCAACCATGCCCTTGTCGACCAGGACGGCGACGACGATCAGCAGCAGCGAGACGGGAACCAGGAACTTCCAGCAGAAAGCCATGATCTGGTCGATGCGGAGGCGAGGCAGCGTGCCGCGCACCCAGACGCTGAAAATGTATATGAGAAACGTCTTGAGGAAAAAGTAGAACACACCCAGAACGGGTATCTCCGCCGCAAGCGGGCCGCGCCATCCCCCGAAAAAGAGCGTCGCAGCCAGGGCGGAGATGGTGAAGGCGTGCAGGAACTCGGCCAGGTAGAACATGGCAAAGGCCATGCCGCTGTACTCGATATGGAACCCGGCCACGATCTCCGACTCGGCCTCCAACACGTCGAAGGGGGCGCGCGCCGCCTCGGCGTGGTTGGCGATGTAGAAGATGATCGCGGCGAGCGGCATGGCGAACACGTACCAGATGCCCTGCGCCTCGACGATGTCGTTGACACGCATGGAGCCCGCCAGCAGAACGGGGACGAGCAGGGTGAGGATGACCGGCACCTCGTAGCTGACGAGCATCGCAACCGCGCGGAAAGCGCCAAGCAAGGCGTACTTGTTGTTGCTGGCCCAGCCCGCCATCAGGACGGCCATGATGCCGAGCGAGCTGACCGCGACGATGTACAGCACGCCGACGTTGACGTTGGTGCCAACGGCAGTGCGGGCGAATGGCACCGCCGCCCAGATCAGGAAGACGCTGGCGACGGCGATGATCGGCGCGAGCATGAAGGGGATCAGGTCGGCCCCGGTGGGGATGACGATCTCCTTGAGCAGCAGTTTGACCACGTCGGCGACGTTCTGGAGCAGGCCCCAGGGGCCGACGCGGTTGGGGCCGATGCGATCCTGGATGCGCCCCACCAACTTGCGCTCGATCCAGATGATGAACAAGGCTAGCGTGAGCAGGAAGCTCACGATAATGAAGGAGCCGATCGCGGCGAGGACGATATCGATCACGACCTGGCTGGCACCGATGCCGGCTAGCAGGCCAGCGAGCCAATCGCCGATGGTGGTAAAGAGGTCAGCCATGCAATCACACTCTCCTCAGCCACACGCCACAGGCAGGCAGGCGAAAGTGATCAGCCGCTAAGAGGCTGGTTGCAGCGCCGGTCACCGGTCAGGGCGAGCGGCGCGCCGGAACATAAAAAGGCCGATAACCGGCAGGGGGAGGTTATCAGCCCAGGGGTGAGGCTCACACCCATTCAAGCGCGCCTTTTCGCCAGGCGTAGATCAACGCCTCGGCCAGAGTGACGATAAAGACGACACCGGCGACCACCCCAAAGAGCGGCAACTGGTTGTAGGCCACGGCCCACGGGTAGAGAAAGATCACTTCAATATCGAACACGAGGAAGACGAGGGCGAAGATGTAATACTGGACCTTGAACTGCACCCAGGTATCACCGACCGTCTCGACCCCACATTCGTAGGTATCGTTCTTCAGGGGATTGGGCTTATGCGGCCCCAACAAGCGCCCGATCACAATCGGCGCAGCCGGGATCGCGAATGAAAAGACAGCCAGGACTGCGATGAAAGTCCATTCCTCCACAGGGGATGTGCTCCTTTGGCAATCCGGCAGCAGGCGCCACGCGCCGGGGCGCCCGGCTGTGTGCTTAAGCTCTCCGGGAACTACGCTTGGGAAGTCTGCCGCGCGATGAGTATAACATCGTGCAAAATGGAAGGCAACCGAATTAGTTCACATGGTGCACGAACAAGTTGTCAGGATAACAGGGTGCTGGAGGCTGTAAGGCACTTTTTACCCCTCACCCCGTGCGACCTGCCGTGGGCAGGTCGCCTTCCCCTCTCCCACTAGCAACCTCCGGTTGCCGGGGAGAGGGGCACGATACCCCCTTCTCCCCGCTGGC
>JAANMT010002808.1_pt1 | contig 13593 bp, 18 predicted proteins | sample 7279711 | NCBI WGS metagenome assembly JAANMT01 (sample SAMN14094538, study PRJNA606508) | bioreactor metagenome | isolation source: A lab-scale SPAN reactor treating ammonium-rich wastewater day 1 | place: Ireland: Galway | collected 2017-01-16 | reverse complement strand
AGGGAGCTGCGACATGGACAAGAAGTCGATCACCACCCAGAACCTCGAAGCCGCCTTCGCGGGCGAGTCGATGGCGCACATCAAATACCGTTACTTCGCGAAGGTGGCCCGCGCCGCCGGCGACGAAGAGACCGCACGCCACTTCGAGGCGACCGCCGACCAGGAAGTGCAGCACGCGTTCGGCCACCTCGACCTGCTGTACCCGAAGGACAAGCTGACCCCGGCGCGCGCGCTCGAGCTGGCGATCGAAGGCGAGACCTACGAGTACACCGAGATGTACCCGAAGTTCCGCCACCTCGCGGTCGAGGAAGGCAACCAGGCGGCCGTGGCCGAGTTCGACGAGCAGATCGCCGAGTCGAAGGAGCACGCCGAGGCATTCCGCGCAGTGCTGGAGAAGGCCGCGAAGCGCTTCGCCGCGCTGACGAAGGTCGAGGAAAGGCACGCGAACGCCTACAAGGAAGCCCTCGAGCGCGTCGTCGCCATGACGAAGGACGCCGCCTGAGCCGCCACAATTGGCGTCAGGCAATTCAACGACCAGTTCAACCATACGGAGTCAACGACATGAAGGCTTACCAGTGCATCGTCTGCGGATTCATCTACGAAGAGGCCAAGGGCCTGCCCGAGGACGGCATCGCCCCCGGCACCCGCTGGGAGGACATCCCCGCGGACTGGGCGTGCCCCGACTGCGGGGTGGCGAAGGCCGACTTCGAGATGATCGAGATCGCGGCCTGAGTCCGGGGCACGAGCCATGGCACCGATCGTGATCGTGGGCAGCGGACTGGCGGGCCACACGGTGGCCCGCGAGTTGCGCAGGCTCGACGCCGAGACGCCGCTGGTCGTCGTCACCCGTGACGACGGCGCGGTCTACTCGAAGCCGATGCTCTCGAACGCGCTGGCCGGCAACCGCAGCGCCGCCTCGCTGGCGAGTGCCGATGCGGCCGGCGCGGCCGCCCAGCTGAACGCGACGGTGCTCGCGCACCGCGAGGTCGCGTCGATCGACACCGGCGCGCACGCGGTGGCGTTCACCGACGGCGAGCGGCTCGAATACTCGCAGCTCGTGCTCGCGCTCGGCGCCGACCCGATCCGGGTGCCACTCGGCGGCGACGCCGCCGACGCGGTGATGCAGGTGAACGACCTGGCCGACTACGCGCGCTTTCGCGAGGCGATCGAGCACGCGACGCACGTGACGATTCTCGGTGCGGGGCTGATCGGCTGCGAGTTCGCCAACGACCTGCTCACGAGCGGACGCAAGGTCGACCTGCTCGATCCGGCGCCCTGGCCGCTCGGGCGCCTGGTGCCCGAGCGCGTCGGACGCGATTACGCGAACCGGCTCGCAGCAGCCGGAGTCGCGATGCGCCTGGGGGCGAGCGCCACCACAATCGAACGACGCGACGGCGGCCTGCGCGTGAGGCTCGCCGACGGCGGCACGATCGACACCGACGCGGTGCTCTCGGCGATCGGCCTGCGCCCGCGCACGCAACTCGCGCAGGCGGCGGGGCTCGCGGTGAACCGCGGCATCGTGGTCGATCGCCAGCTGCGCACGAGCGCGCCCGACGTCTACGCGCTCGGCGACTGCGCCGAAGTCGACGGACACGTGCTGCCGTTCGTGATGCCGCTGATGAACGCGGCACGCGCGCTGGCGAAGACGCTGGCCGGCGAACCCGCAGAGGTGCGCTATCCGGCGATGCCGGTGGTGGTGAAGACGCCGGCCGCGCCGCTCACGGTCGCGCCGCCGGCGGCAGGGGCCGAGGGCAGCTGGCGCTACGACGAAGGCGCCGACGGCAGTCTGGAAGCCACGTTCGTCGACGCGCAGGGCAACCTGCTCGGCTTCGCGCTGCTGGGCGGTGCACCCGCGACGCGGCAGCTGCTCACGCGGCGGCTGCCCGCGGTGCTCGGCTGAAGCCCCCGAGGGAGCGCCCGTTCGGGCGCTATTCCTCGATGCCGTAGCGCTTCACCTTGCGCCACAGCGTCGACTTGTCGATGCCGAGGATCTCGGCGGCCAGTCCGCGGTCGCCCTTGGTCTCGCGCAGCGTCTTGGCGATGAAGTACGCCTCCATCTCATCGAGACTGCGCGGCGACAGCAGGTCGAGGGCGCGCGCCTGCGCGCCGTTGCCTTCGGTGAGCCGCGGCGGCACGACCTCGGGCCCGATCGGGTCGGTCTCGCTGAGAATGATCATCCGCTGCACCACGTTTTCCAGCTCGCGCACGTTGCCGGGCCAGTCGTAGCGCATCAGCGCGCCCAGCACCGCGGTCCTGAAGCCGGTGACGTGCTTGCCCAGGCGCACCGAGTGCTTGTTCAGGAAGTAGTACGCGAGCAGCGGAATGTCTTCGCGGCGCTCGCGCAGCGGCGGAATCGGAATCTCGATCACCGAGAGCCGGTAGAAGAGGTCTTCGCGAAACCGGCCCTGCCCGACCAGGTCGGCGATCGGCCGGTTGGTGGCGGCGATCAGCCGCACGTCGACGCCCACCGGCTCGGTGGCGCCGACGGGGTAGAAAATGCCGTCCTGCGCGACACGCAGCAGTTTCGCCTGCAGCGCCATCGACGCGTTGTTCACTTCGTCGAAAAACAGCGTGCCGCCGTCGGCGGCCTCGAACAGCCCGATCTTGTTGCGCTCGGCACCGGTGAACGCGCCCTTGCGGTAGCCGAACAGCTCGCTCTCGACCAACGTTTCGGGAATGGCCGCGCAGTTGATCACCACGAACGGCCGCTCGCGGCGGGCGCTGCGCAGGTGGATCTGGCGCGCCACGAGCTCCTTGCCGCTACCGCTCGGGCCGCTCACCAGCACGCTCGAGTCGTAGGCGGCCGCGGCCACGATCAGCCGTTCGATGAGCTCCCTGGCCTGCGACGCGCCGATGATCTCGCCGCCCTGCTCGAAGCTGCGCTGCTGCTGGCGCAGGCGCTCGTTCTCGGTGGCGAGAAGATAGTGGCGCAGCGCGTTCTCGACGACGCAGCGCAGCTTCACCGTGTCGAACGGCTTCTCGACGTAGTCGAAGGCGCCCTGCTTGAGCGCGGCGACCGCCGATTCGACGGTGCCGTGTCCGGTGACCAGCACGACCTGCGTCTGCGGGTCGCGCTGGCGTACGAACTTCAGCAGGTCGAGGCCGTCGGCGCCGGGCATCCGCAGGTCGGTCAGCACGACCGCGGCGTGATCGGCCTCGAAGAGATCCATCGCCTCGTGGGCGTCGGCGGCGGTGACGATCTCGACGTTCGGCTCGATCTCGCCCAGCACGGCGGCGATCAGCTCGCGCATGCGCCGGTCGTCTTCGGCGACGAGAATTCTCGGCCGCACGGCGCTCGCCGCGGGCGCCAGGTCTGGCCCGATCATGCGCGGGCGCGATCCAGGTCGACCGCGGGCAGCGTGACGACGAAGCGCGCGCCGCTCGTGCTGTCGCCGTCGTATGCGATGAACCCGCCGCGCCGCGTGACGATCGCGTTGCAGATCGGCAGCCCGAGCCCGGTGCCCTGCCCGACGGTCTTCGTCGTGAAGAACGGATCGAAGAGGCGGCTGCGCAGCTCGGTGGGCACTCCGGGTCCGTTGTCGGACACGCTGATGCACACGTTGCGGCCCTCGCTCCAGGTGCGCACCACGATCACCGGATCGGGCACCTTGTCGAGTGCGTGGATCGCGTTGACGATGAGGTTCGTGAGCACGATGTCGAGCTGGCCGCACCCGCCTTCCACGACCAGCGTGCCGGGAGCGAGCTCCATGCGGGCCTCGATCTGGTAGCGCCTGAGGCGGCAGTCGACGAAGGTCTCGACCAGTTCCCGGACCATCTGGTTGACGTCGCAGGTCTCGTCGCTGCAATCGTCCTTGCGCGCGTAGCCGAGCAGTTCGTGCACCACCCGCGAGCAGCGCCGGGTCTCGTCGGCGATGATGCGCGCGTAGTCGGCCAGCTTCGGCTGACCCTCGGCGCCGCGCTCGAGCAGCTGGGCGTAACCGAGCACGTTGCCCAGCGGAGTGTTGAGCTCGTGCGCGACACCGGCCGCCAGCTGCCCCATCGCGACCAGCTTCTCGCGCATCGCCACGGTTTCCATCAGCGCACGGTGTTCGGTGATGTCCTGCAGCGTGAGCACGCTGCCCATGTCGTTTTCCTCGTCGCTGTAGAACGCGAGGTTCAGCGCGATGTAGCGCGTCTTGCCGCCCAGCCTGAGCCCGACCTCGTGGCTGCGCACGACGTACTTGTAGAGGAACGCGTCGCGCAGCACCGCACGGTCGCGTTCGGGCAGGTCGAGCAGGTCGAACAGGTTCTGCCCGACCAGCTGCCCGGCCTCGACGCCGAAGAGCGCGTCGGCCTGGCGGTTGGCGATGCTGACCCGCAGGTCGTCGCCGATGCTCAGCAGCCCGACCGGCAGGCTCTGCAGAATGGTGTTGATGCGGTTGCGCTCGTCGAGAAAGCGCCCCTGGCACTCGACCACGCTCTGGAAAGTGAGCCCGACCCGCGACACCGTGGTGTTGTACTCGGGGATCAGCCGGCCCGCGAGCGTGCCCGCATGAGGCTCGATCGGCAGCGGCTCGAAGCGGCCCTCGGCGGCGAGGCGGATGCCGCGCCCGAGTTCCCTCACCGCGGCGAGCTCGGCCGCGACCCGCGCGAGCAGCCAGCCCGACGCACCCGCGAGCACCGTGCCGATCGCCCAGGCGGTGCGATCGTCGTGCCAGAGCACGCCGGCGAGCGCGTAGACGAATGCGGCGAGCGCCGCCCAGCCCCACGGCTTCCAGCGACCGCGAAGCGCGAGAAGGGCGGGCGCCGTCCCACCGGAAGCGTCCGCGATCGGCAGCGATGCCACGTCGACACCTCGCGAACCGATCCCGGCCGGCGGAGGGGGCGGCGCGCGCCCCCGGGCGGGATCGGAAATCAGAAGATGAACTGCAACCCCAAGGTCAGCTGATTATAGTCGCGCAGCGAGCGGGTGGTCGGATCGGGGGTGTCGAACTTCACCTTCGCGTATTCGAGGCTCACCTTGAGCTTCTGGCCGTCGAGATACCAGTTGGCGCCGACGCTGTTCCACTTCTGGTCGTAGTACTCGGCGGTGCCGATCTTCACTCCGTAGTCGGAGCTCTCGTGGCGTGCGAAGAACTGCAGGCGTCCCGGGCCGACCTTGCCGGGCAGCATGTAGCCGCCCTTCAGGTAGAAGCCCTTCAGGTCGCTGTTGACCGGCAACGCGGGATCGGGCGACTGGTTGTACGCGCCGCCGGTGTCGTACTTGAACGCGGCCGCCGACACGGTGTAGACGCCGCTGCGCGCCGGGTACTCCATGAACGCGTCGACCGTCCAGGCCTTGTAGTCCTTGATGTCGCGGCGCAGCGGCCAGTCGCCATAGGCGACGCTGGACTGCTTGTCGTACGCGGCGCCGATCGTCAGCACTTTCGCGGTGCCCAGATAGGTGCCGAGATAGCCGTAGTTCGACTCGGGATCCCAGAAGCTGTAGTGCACCCGCGCGGTCAGCCGCGGGCTGTCCTTCGGCACGTATGCGCCTTCGCGCCCGTCGGCCACCATGAAGCGGTACTGCAGCTTTGCGTCGAGCAGGTTGCCCCAGACCGCCAGGCCGGTGTCGCGGCTGCCGGCGAACGGCGTGTACGACAGCACCTCGGCCCGGTCCATCGTGAGCGGCTCGAGGCAGGCCTCGAGGTTTTCGCGCGAGAACGTGTTCTTGAACCGGCCGACGATGAAGCGCAGGTCGTCCCGATAGTCGAGCGTGACGTAGGCGTCGCGGTAGTAGACGCTCCTGTTGTCCTGTCCGAAGCGGCTGTCGTTGCCGGCCTCGAACTGCGCGTAGAAACCGACGTAGTCGTTGTACTGGCCGGAGAAAGTGAGCCGGTTGCGGCGCAGGAACGCATCGGTAGCCGAGCCGGCGTTCGTGTCCGACGCGAAGCTGCGGTGCTGCATCCAGCCCTGCAGCGCATAAGTGATCGTGAGCGAGCCCTGGTCACCGACCTGGATCGTCGGGCCCGCAAGAGCCGACAGCGGCAGCGCGCCGGCGACGAGCGCGGCGCACGCTGCGCCGCGAACGGACATTCTGGTGGTTTTCTTCATCTCACTTCGCTCCGGCGTAGGCGCCCTGGACCTTCGACAGGTCGCTGGCATGGCAGCCGGCGCACGAGCCGGCGGAGTCGTCGCGCGGCTTCGCGACCATCTTCGCGTGCGCGATGTCCTCTTTCATGATCCTGGGGTTGCCCTTGTGGCAGCCGGCGCACGAGTTGTTCACTTTCGCGTGCTGGGCATGCCAGGGCGACTTCGCCGCATCCATGCCGGGCGCTTTCGCGCGCGTGCCGTTGTGACACTTGAAGCAGCTCGATGCGCCCAGGCCGCACGCGTTGGCCAGCGGAATCGGCGAGACCCGCGAGGCGCTCTCGGCAAGCGCCGAAACGGCTTCGGCGCCCCAGCCGGCGGCGGCGCGCACGTCTGCGTCGTCGCGGGTCGAGGTGCCCAGGCCGGCGAGCAGCACCATGCCGATCGCCAGCGCGGACAGCAATCCGCTGCGCCAGGCCCAGATCTTCCAGCCTGCCTTGTCGTGCCCCTGTCTCATTTGCCCTCCTCCTTCTGTTTGTCCTGCCGTCCGCTGCCCGACCCCGCGGCGGCAGATCCGCCGCCCTGTGCGGGTTCCCGGCTCGCCCGCGGTTGCGATCCGGACCCGAACCGCGCCTCCCATGCCTTGCGGATCTCGTTCTCGTCCAGGCCCGATTCGCAGGCGCAGACCGCTCCGCGCGAGCGATACTTCAGGCGCGGCGGATCGGAAGCCGCCGCCTGGGCGAGTGCCGCCGCAAGCAGACACGCGAGCGCGACCGAAACTCGAATCGAAGTCATGGTTCCGCGATGCACGAAGCGCCGTGCCGATCCGGTTGAACGCACACAACGTGCCAGCATCGGGTCCTCGCCAAATCAATGGGTTATCGGATGCTGCGGCGGCACGCCGAATTGCAGCGCGCGAGTTCGCCGAAGCAATCTTTCAATTTGCAATCGGGGGCGCGGCCACGACGCGGGTCAGCTCGTACTCGGCCGACAGCACATCGGCGAGCGCCTGGCGCAATTGCGAGACGGCCTGCGGCGGCAACTGCGCGTCGCGCGCCAGATGCTCGCGAAACATGCGCTCGTAGTGCTCGCCGGGCTTCACGCGCACCACGAGCTCGACCTTCCAGCCCGCGGCGCGCGGAGCCGCGAACGGCACCGGGAACTCGCGCGCCTCGCCGGCGGGAATGCGCGTATCCGCGATCTCGCGGGTGAGCTGCGTGTCGACCGTCCAGCCGATCATCTGGCGGCCGAGCGCGTGCGTCGAACCGTCGGCGTCGCGGCGCAGGAAATCGAGTTCGACCTTCGGCACCATGTAGGTCGGGAAGTGGTGGCCCGCGCCGACGTTGCGCACCCTGGCGCGCGCCTCGAAGCGGCCCTCGCCGAGCGCGACCACGTCGAGACCGAGATCGAGCGCGCTGCGCGTGGTCTCGGCATCGTGGATGCCGCGCCACGAATGCTGCCGGTCGGGCATGTGGCACGACTGGCAGGTGCGCTGCGGCGCCATCGGGCTCGCGGCCCATTGATTCAGGGTGTCCTCGAACAGCTTGCCCTCGACGCTCGGGCCGTCCGGCGGGAACTGGTGACAGTGCGCGCAGAAGCGGCTGTCCTGGAATGCCGCCGACGAGGTGAACCCGCCGTGCGCAGTGCCGGGCTCCGCATCGGGTCGTGCCGGCGGGCCGAAGCGACGATGGTTGCGCACGTGGCAGGCGGCGCAGACCAGCCCCTGGTGGCCGAGATCGGGATCGATGTAGCCGGGCGGCGGCAGGGGCGGCGCGCCCAGCCAGCCGTGCTCGATCGCGAGCAGCGCCTTCTGTTCGGCAAGCGGCGCGTGACAGCGAAAGCACCGATTCGCCTGCGCCTGGTCCATCAGCGCGAGCTGCCAGAGCAGGCCCGGGCCGACGGTGCGGCTGTGCAGGCTGGTGCGCCAGGCTTCGTACTGCTGTGCATGGCACTGGCCGCAGGCCTGCGGCGACAACGAAGCTTCGAGAACCGAAAAACCGTTGGGCGGCGGCCCTTGTGGAGGAATGGGCTCGGCCCAGTGGTTGGCAAGGAAGAGCTCGACCGGGACCGCGACCGGCTGCTGCCTGCTGCAGCCGGCCGACAGCGCCGCCGCTGCAAGCAGCAGCGACAGCGCCGCGCGCCGCACGCCGGCCGGACGCCTCACAGCGACCGGCCGGCGCGGCTCAACCGCCGCAGGGGTTGCTCGGCGCTCCGCCGCCGCCGCCCACGCTCACCGACTCGCCGGTCTTGTAGGCCGAGTCGGCGCGCACGATCGCGTCGGCGGAACGGGCGTAGGGATTGGTCACGTTGCGCGGAGCCACGAGCGCGCTGCTGCTCGCCGCGCGGTAGAACGATCGCGTGTCGGTGCGCCAGGGGGAGTCGGCCGGCAACAGATCGTTGCCGTTCTTGTCCTTGATGTACGAGAGCGAGTTCCATTCGACCATGGCCCCGTCGTAGAAGCGCGTGGGCAGGCCGAGGACGACCGCGGTGGCCACGCCGGTGATCATCGCGCGGAAGGTGGTTTCGCAATAGGTGTAGATCGTATCACCGGGCTGGTACGCGTTGCCCTGGCCGACGAGCCGGTAGCTCGCATCCAGGAAGCCGTAGCCGTTCGCGTCGAGTTCGCCGTCGAGGTAGGCTTTCAGCGCGGCCTTGGGCTTCCAGCTGAACCCTTTGGTGCTGTCGAGCAGGTTGAGGTAGTTCAGCTGCAGCGCGCCCCACGGGTGCCCCTGGCGCGCGCCGCTGTTCTGGAAAGTCGACATGTAGTTGAACGACACGTTCGCCGTGCAGTACGGCACGCCCGCGGTGAGCGAGGTGCAGTTGGCCGCATTGGCGCTGCCGCCCTCGAGGTACTCGCCCGCGCTGAACTGGCCGGCGTCGCGCGCGTCCCAGATGAACACGCCGTCGGTGCGCTGGTTCAGGTCGCTCGACGGCAGGATCTTCAGCATGTCCGCCATGGTGGCCTGCAACTGCGTATTGTCGACCGAAAGCTGCTTCACCGAGATCGTGCCGCTGTTCGGCGCGGTGTTCGCAGCAGCCTGGAAGTAGCTCGCCGCCGGCTGCAATGCGCCGCCGCTGCCGTTCCACTGGTTGCTGCCGTTCAACAGCGCCAGGTTTGCCTTGTCGACGCCCCAGTAGCGCAGCGTGTACCAGCAGCGGCCCTGGGCCATCACGTTGCCCGGGCTCGCGGTGCCCTGGGCGCAGACGATCATGTCGTTGCGCGGATCGATGTTGTATTTCTTGAGCAGTGCGTCCACGCCCGATCCGTCGAGCACCATCTGGATCGTCTCGATGACGCCGTTCGTGCGCACCTGCGTCCAGCCGCCTTCGAGATAGGTGAACACGTTGGTGCCGTTGGACTTCAGGTACTCGAAACCGGCCGGACCCGCGGTGACCTGCAGGATCACCAGCTTGCCGCTGATGCCGGCGGGACGGTTGGCGGGCCAGTCGTCGATCCAGCGCTTGAGCGTGGCACCGGAGATCACGCCGTTGACGTTGTCGTCGTAGTCGTCGGCCGACTCCTGCGCGATCGCCGCCGGCGAGTTGACCACCAGCTTGGTCGCCACGGCGGTCTTGTCTTCGCTGCCGCTGCCGCAACCCTGCAGGCCCAGCAGAAGGCCGAGCACGAGCGCCCCGCCCAGAGTCTTCGTTCGCGTCCTCATCCGGTGTCCCTCCTCGTAGTTCGTCCTTCGGCCGTCCGCTCCGGGGGCCGATCGATCATCCGGCTGCCGGCGCCTTCAGCACGACCGGCATGAATCCTTCTTCCAGCGCATCGAGCAGCGCCGCGAAGTCGCCCGAGGGCGCGAGCTCGAGCTCGCGCACCTGCGCTCCCGCTTCGCGCAACGCCTCGACCAGCCCGTCGACCGCGGGCACGCCCGTCGGCCTGACCAGAACCACCCGCTTGCCCGCGCTCATACCCAATACACCACGTCGCTGTCGAGAATGCGCGCGGCGAGCTGCGCCGCGCGGTCGGCTTCGCCGAGGCCGGCAACCGGCACCTCGGCGAAATCGAGCGCCTCGAGCTGCTCGTCGATCGCAGGCCCCGACGGCATCGCGCCCCACACCGCCACTTCGATGCGATCGTCGAGCAGCATCAGGCCGGCGGCCATTCTCAGGGCCTCCGCCTTGTTGCGCGCCGCGACCATCAGGATGCGTTTCGGTTCCGCCATGCGCCGTCTCTCAGAACACCAGCACCCGGTCGCACGCGTGCGCGAGCTGGGCGTTCTGGTACTGGCCGCCGAAGACGATCGGCCCCGCGAGCTGCTCGCGCCCGAAACGCCCCGCCGCGTAGAGCTCGACGCTGTGTTCGCAGACCGAAACCGTGCCCGGTCGCGCACGCGCGCGCTCGAGGAACGCGGCGTCGGCGAGCAGGTTCACGCCGGTGTCGGTGAGGAAGCACTGCGCCTGCCAGCCGCGCGCGAACGCGGCGTCGAGCAGCCCGCTCGCGTGCGCGGCGAATGCTTCGTCGGTGATCACGATTCCGAGGCGCATCGCTCAGGCCTTGCGGATCTTCCACGCGAACGAGCCAGCGTCTTCGCGGCGATCGATCAGTTCGTCGCCTTCGGTCTCGCACATCGCCATGATCGACTCGCCCGACGAGGGGTTGTCGAACAGCACGGTGAGCACGTCGCCGCTCGCCATCTTCTGCAGGGCCTTCTTCGTGTACATCTGCGGATGCGGGCAGGTGTAGCCGCAGACGTCGAGCTTCCACTCGTGGTCGCCGACCCGGTCGAAAGTCATTGCCATCGCCGATCTCCTTTCTCGTTCAGCAGGCGCGCGGCGTCAGAGCGCCGACGCCTCGTTGCGCGCCGCGCTCCATTCCATCCACCACGCGAACGCCTTGACGCCGACCCAGGCACCCGCGGCCATGCCGAGCAGGAACACCCAGCCGCTCGGGTCGCCGTTGGTCACCGTGGCGAAGAAGGCGCCGATGTTGCAGCCCATGCCGATGCGCGCGCCGATGCCCATCAGCGTGCCACCGGCCAGCGCGAACACCGCCGATTCGAGGTTCGGGAACTTCCACTTGAATTCGCGCCGGGACAGTGCCATCGCCGCGGCGCCCAGGATGATGCCGATCGACATGAACCCGGGCGCGTTCAACAACGGGTTGGGCAGGCCGTTGTCGAGGCCGAAGTAGATGTTGTCGGCGCCCATCAGGCCGAGCTTGTTCAGCAGCCAGCCGCCCCACTGGGCTTCCTGGGTGGTGATGTACCAGTAGCCGGGGTCGAACACCGTCTCCTGGATCGACAGGCCGCTGGTGTAGCCCATCGCCGCCAGCAGTTCGCCGAAGTTGAAGATCTCGTAGTGGTTGCGCAGCGCGCCGGTGACCCACATGTGAAGGCCGGCGAGCACGCCGAGCCCGACGCCCGCGATCGCGGTGTTCTTCGACGAAGTGAACATCGACCAGATGCCGGTCAGCTCGTCGGCGAACGAAGGCGCGGTCTTCTTCGCGCGGCGCATGTAGCCCTTGCGGTAGTAGCGCAGGTAGAGCACAAGAAGGATCACCGTCACCGGGATGATCGCGGTGAGCAGCGTGTTGGCCAGCAGGATGCCGGCCGGCGTGGCGCCGGCACCGAGCGCCTCGGCGGTGGTGGTGCCCTTGAGATCCCAGATGTGGCCCGCGGTGAAGATGTCGAACCAGCCGCGGGTGACGCTCAACTCTTCCGGCATGTCCTTCGCGGCGGCCGAGGCCACCCACGAGGACGGAACGAGCGAGTCCCACCAGCCGCTCGCGCTCACCACGATCGCCTGCGAAAACGAGATCGCCACGATCACCAGCATCGCGTTCATGTTGCCTTCGCCGGCCTTGTAGAGCGACCCGGACGCACAGCCTCCGGTGAAGACGATCCCGAATCCGAAGATCGCGCCGCCGACGAGCACGTGCCAGCCGAGCACGTTCGGATGGAAAGTGCTGAACCCGCTCAGCGTCACGATCGCCGCGACCAGCGCGTACAACGCGACCGCGATCATCATTCCGACCGCCATCCGCGGCACGCCCACCGCGAACAGGTCGCGCACCGCCGAGGCCATGCAGAAGCGCCCGTACTGGAGCAGCGCACCGTAGGCGAGGCCGAACCACGCATAGACGAGCAGGTAGACGAAGCGCGTGTCGATCGACAGCGCCCATACCGAGCCGAGCACCACCAGCGCCACGACCCCGAGCGCCCGGCGATTCGCGCGCCGACGAAGTTCGCCGGCGTCCTGCGTCTGCATGTTCACCATCTCCTCTTCCAGTGCATGCGCACGCCGCGCCCGTCCGCGCTCAGGCGCTGCGGCGCAGGTAGACGCGCCAGTGCCCGGTTTCGCGAACGCTCGCCAGGTGCTCGCAGTCGAGCTTCATCGCCAGCGCCGGAAACCCTTCGGCCGCCGCCGCGTTGTCAGTGAGCACTTCGACGACCTCCCCCACGCCAATCTCGCCGACGACCTTGACGGTCAGCAGTTGCGGGCGCGGGCACATCTCGCCCAGGCAGTCGATCGACCGGGCCACGGCCACCGTGCCCCGGCCCGGCAGATCGACGATCCGCAACACGGAAACCGGGGGATTGGGCCGCCTCCACAGGAGGCGGTCAAACCAGCCCATGGCTCATCCCTTCGCTTTCCGCAGTTCGACGCAGGGCTACAAGCAGGCAGCGTGCCAACACGGAAACCCCCTTGAGAAACAATCGCTTGCCGGAGAACGCCGGGGCGGGCGAGAAGTGAAAAATGCAATCCACCGCCGACTGCGGTGAATTACGCAACGGCGGGCGGGAGGCCGGGCGGCCGCCGCGTCAGCCGAAGCCCGCCTCCCGCTGGTGACGCACCGCCAATACTTCGACGCGGTCGGGGCCGAGCCCATGACGGTACAGGGCGACGTAGCCGCTTCTGCCACGGCCGATGACCAGCTCGCGCAGGGCCGCATCGACTGGCCGACCGATCTGCGGGTGGCGCTCCAGCACGGTCAGCGCGTCGAGGATCGCTTCCAGCGCCTCGCCGGGGTTACCCGCTGGTGCCTCGCGCAGGAAATCGACGATGCGCTCCAGATCGGCGAGCGCGCGAGCGCTCATCACGACCTGTGTCATGGGGTCAGCCCCGGACGAGGCCAGGGTCAGCCGCGCGCCGGCCGTGCACGTTTGCCGGCTTTCGCGGCCGCTTCGGACACCGGCGCAGGAGCCTTCGTTCGGCTGCCGGCAAGCCTCGAGCGAAGGTATGCAGCCACCTCGTCCATGGCAAAGACGGGGCCGCCGGCGTCGATCTCCGCCGCGCTATCGCGCGCTTCGTGGATGAACGCCTGCCGCAGGTCGGCCAGCACCACCTGTGCCTGCAAGGCTTCGACCATCCAGGCATGCGGCGTCTTTCCCGCAGCGGCGGCTAGCGGGGCGATGCGCGCCCTGAGATCGGCCGGGAGCTTCAGCGTGGTGGTGGACATGACGCGCGAGACCGTCGCAATGAGGTGTCAACAAGGTAACACCTGGGCGGGTGGCGGTCAATCGACCGGAGGCATCGGCCGCAGGCGTCGGCTCGACGCCCCGGCCATCGCCCCGTTCACGCGAACGGCCGTACGCCGATCAGCGGGCCGTGCAGGTACAGCGCGAACACGAACCAGGC
>JAANMT010002797.1_pt1 | contig 13669 bp, 6 predicted proteins | sample 7279711 | NCBI WGS metagenome assembly JAANMT01 (sample SAMN14094538, study PRJNA606508) | bioreactor metagenome | isolation source: A lab-scale SPAN reactor treating ammonium-rich wastewater day 1 | place: Ireland: Galway | collected 2017-01-16 | reverse complement strand
TCGAAGCGCTGCGAGCCCTGCGCCTCGCCCGGCACGCGGATGAACGCGTCCACGCTCGAGGCGGGATAGTCGACGCCGCGGTTGAACCGGACGTACTGCGCGCCGGTGACGCCCGAGCCGCCCGAACCGGAGGTGTACCACGGCACGCCCGACAGCACCTCGAGGCGCGAGCTCAGGTTGAGGCCGTACGGGCCCTGGTAGAGGCCGCTCACCTTGAACATGTGGCGCCGATCGAGCTGCTGGTCGCCCTCGATGAAGATCAGGCTGTTCGGGTTCTGGTAGGGGTTGCCCTGGTGGTCGAAGAAGAGCGTGCCCACCGAGCCGTTGCTCTTGCCGAGGTTGTACGACGCCTGCATCGACCACCGGTCGGCGAGGCGGCGGCGCAGCACGAGCTCGAGGCCGTTGTAGTCGCGGAACAGACGCTGCGGGTTGTCCGGATTGGTCAACAGCAGCTGGGGCGGCCGGCCCTGGAAGGCGGGCTTGAGCGAGAAGATGTCGAGCGTCTGGCCGCTCAGCGGGTTGACGACCGAGTAGCGGTCGTAGGCCATGGCGTACGGGTCGGCGGCGCCGAGGTCGAACGTCGTGAGGTTCACGCGGTTCCAGATGTTGCGCTCGCGCTTGTAGACGTAGTTGACCTGAAGGCCGAGGTTGTTGCCGAGGTCCCACTCGATGCCGGCGTTGAACGAGTCGCTGTACGGCATCTTGATGTTCGGGTCGATGGACCCGCTGCCCTGCGGCCGGCTGTCGCCACGCAGCGTCCCGAGCTCGGCCGTGTCCCCGGTGAAGCGCCCGTCGCCGGGCAACGCGCCTGCCGTCTGGCAGGTCACCGGCGCGCCGGCGGCCGAGCGGCAGTCGAGCCAGTCGTGCGTGAGCACGCCGAAGCCGCCCGTCTCGCCGACCCCGGTGACGGTGCCGTCGAGCCGCTGGTAGAAGCGGCCCCAGTTGGCCTTGATGGCGAAGCGACGGTCGCCGAAGACGTCGTAGGCGACGCCGATGCGCGGCGAGACGTGCGAGAGGCCGGAGACCACTTCGTTCTCGCCAATCGTCTCGGGCGCGAAGAAGCGGTTGCCGAAGAGCTCGTCCGGGCCGAGACGGCCCGACCAGCGGTCGAACCGCAGGCCGGCGTTGATGGTCGTCTTCGCGCCGACCGTCCACTGGTCCTGGAAGAAGAAGGACACGTGGTCGATGCTGTTCTTGCGCTGCGCCTCCCAGTTGCGGAGCTGCACGCGGTAGGGCAGGCCGCCGAGCGTCTGGTGCAGGATGCCTTCCGCGTCGGCCTGGTCCTTGCGCGTGTTGTTCATGCGCAGCCACTCGTACTCCATGCCGAACTTGAGCTCGTGGTTGCCGCCGGCCACGTTCGAGAGGAAGTGCGAGACGTCGGCGTTGAAGGCGTACCGGTCGCGCTGCTGCACGCCGAAGCTGCCGTTGGCACCGCCCGTGAGCACGCCCGTGTTGGTCTCCTGATAGACGGGAGTGCCTGGCTCCTTGAACGGCTCGTAGTTGACGAGGTCGAACATGGCGAGCCCGAAGCGCGCCCGGAACACCGTGCGCGAGGTCGGCGTCGACGTCCACGACATCGTCGAGAGCGGGTTCTTCCACTTGATGCCGATCCACGTGCGCGGGTCGCCTGCCGTCGTGAAGCCGAAGTTGAACGGCTCCCACGTGCGGTTGCGGTAGTTGACCATGGCGTTGATGCGGTTGGCGTCGTTCACCTGCACGTCGACCTTGCCGGTCGTCTGCCACTGCGTCGTCGGGATGGGCACCGGGAAGTCGGAGATGCTCTGCTTCTGGTCGAACTTGTAGTAGCTGCCGAAGAAGAACAGGCGGTTGCGCACGATCGGCCCGCCGAGGTTGCCGCCGAAGTCGTACTGATGGTCGAAGACCGTCGGCCGGATGCCCTGTGCGGCCAGCTCGGTCGAGATGTTGTTGCCGGTGAGGCTCTTGTTCTGGATGTAGGCCGCGCCGAGGCCGCGGTACTCGTTCGTGCCCGACTTCGTGACGAAGTTGAACACGCCGCCGCTCGCGCTGCCGAACTCCGCCGTCTGGCCCGACGTCGACACCTGGACCTCGGCGATGTCGTCGTAGGCCACGTCGGTGATGGGCGCCGAGACGTTCGGGTCGACGAAGTTGATGCCGTCGACCTGGTAGACGTTGTCGGTGACCTTGCTGCCGTAGACGGCGTTGATGGGCGAGAAGGTGTAGAGGCCGTTCTGCACGCCGGGCATCGTGTTCAGCAGGTCGGTGAAGCGCCGCGCCACCGGGATCTGCTGGATGACCGTGGCGTCGACCGTGCTCGCGACCGCCGTGCTGCGCACGTCGACGGTGGGCGCCTCGCCCGTCACCGTGACCTCCTCCGCCACCGTCGCCGCGCCCAGTACCTGGTCGAGCGTGATGGTGCGGTCGGCGGAGACGGTGAGCCCGGTGCGCTCGACGCGCTGGAAGCCGGCCAGCTCGAAGAGCAGCGCGTAGCTGCCCGGCGTCAGGTTGCGGAACCGGTAGGCCCCGTCGATCTCGGTGACCTGCACCTGCGGCCCTCCGAGCAGGCCCGGACTCGACAACGTGACGGTGACGCCCGGCAGCACGGCGCCGGTCTGGTCCTTGACGGTGCCTTCGACGGTGCCCGTCAGGCCCTGCCCTCGCGCCGGCGCGGCCATCGCCGCCAGGACCAGCACGGGCAGGACCAGTCGCATGAATCCTCTGCACATACACAAACCTCCGGAGGGCCAGACGAGGGAGGTCGCGGACACGGAGCGGCCCTCACTGCTGGGTCAATCGACTGAGTGATCCGTTTCTACCCGTCCTTCGGCAGGAAGTCAACGAAAGTTTACCATCTGGTTAAATCACGCCAGCGCGCCTCCCGTTACCCCGGCCCCCCGCCCTGGCCGAAGCCGACACGGCCGGTGGCCGCCTCGGTCGCGGCGGGAATCCCGCCTTCCTCCAGGGAGACGACAGGCGCGCGGCAGAGTTTATCTAACCAGACGGTTGAATTATGTGTTGAACGACACCCGGGCAGCCGATATAGTGCGCCCTGACCAATCACACACCCTGGTGTCGAGGGGGAGGCTCTCATGTTTCGAACAGGTGTCTGGGTGCGCGCCGTCGGTCTGGCTGTCGGTTTCTTGGCGCTCGTGGCGGGACCGGGTGGGGCTCAGGGGCTGACGGGCACGATCACAGGGACCGTCAAAGACGAGACCGGCGGCGTCCTGCCGGGCGTCACGGTGACCTTGAGCAGTCCCGCGCTCATCGGCGGCGCGCAGGTGCGCGTCACCGAGGACAACGGGGCCTTCCGCTTCCCCGTCCTGCCGCCCGGCACCTACCTGCTGACGTTCGAACTGGCGGGCTTCGCGTCGGTCGACCGGACCGACCTCGTGGTCGCTCCCGACCGCGCCCTGACGATCGACCAGACCATGCGCCCGGCGACCGTGGCCGAGGAGGTCGTGGTGCTGGGCGAGTCGCCCATCGTCGACGTCAAGGGGACGCAGGTCGCCTCGACGGTCGACGCCACGACGATTGAGCAGGTGCCGGTCCAGCGCCGGTTCACCGACCTCCTCAACGTCATGCCGGGCGTGCAGAACGGGCTCTACACGTTCTCGCCCGCCAACTCCGTGTACGGCAGCCGCGTCACGAACAACGCCTACACCGTCGACGGCGTCAACTTCAACGACCCGCAGGTGCAGTCGGCCGTCACCGACATCCCGTTCGACGACCTCCAGGAGGTCCAGGTGTCGACCTCGGGGCAGTCGGCCGAGTTCGGCAGCGCGAGCGGCGGCGTCTTCAACTTCATCACGAAGTCCGGCGGGAACCAGTTCCGCGGTCTGGCCAGCGTCTACGGGCAGAACAAGGATCTCGCGTCGAACAACATCTCGAGCGAGCTGGCCGCGCAGGGCATCGGGCCGTCGGTGCTCGACAAGGACTACGAGGGCGGCGGCAACCTCGGCGGGCCCATCAGGCGCGATCGCCTGTGGTTCTTCGGGAGCTATCACCGGCAGAAGCAGGAGCGCAGCCAGTCCGACTTCCCCGAGCCGATCAGCGTCACGCAGTGGCAGTCGACCGTCAAGCTCGATGGGCAGGTCAATCCGACCAACCGGTTCGGCGTGTTCTACAACTTCCGCGACCGGTACGCACTGCCGTGGAATCCGAGCTTCCAGACGGCGGGCGACCCGCGGACGTGGGGCGCCATCGGGTGGAAGAACCACCTGCTCGGCGTCAACTGGACGGCGACCCCCGGATCGCGGACCGTCGTCCAGGTGCGCGGGGGGGCCGCGCTCTTCGACCTGATCAACAGCTCGCCCAACGCCGTGGCGGGCACCCCCATCTACACCGAGACGACGACCGGCATCGTCAACGGCGGGACGACCGCGACCCAGGGGCTCATGCAGCGCGACCGCTACGAGATCAAGACCGACGTGTCGCGGTTCATCACCGGGACGCGGGGCGGCAGCCACGAGCTCAAGACCGGCTTCCAGTTCGAGCACCTGCCGATGGATTCCGAGCGCATCGACCTCCCGCAGGCCAACTACGTGAGGCACCAGCTGCTCAACGACCAGCCGTACCGCGTGCAGCTGCTGGCCGGGCCGGGCCACGCCCTGACGACGATCGATCACTGGGCCGTCTACGTCCAGGACCAGTGGTCGGTCAACTCGCGGCTCACGCTGAACGCGGGCATTCGGTACGACAAGTGGAACGGGTCGCTCGGCCCGGACGTGTTCGAGGCGGGTCCCTGGGACGCCGGTGAGCGCGTCGACAAGCAGGGCAGCCTGATTCCGCTCTCCCACGTCGCGCCGCGCGTGGGCGTGGCCTGGGACGTGACGGGCACGCGCCGCGTCGCGGTCAAGGCCAGCTTCGGCCGCTTCTACCAGCGCATCGCCGGCACCGACATCTCGGGCCTGCGCCGCACGACCGGGGGCAACCTCACCTACGACTGGATCGACCGAAACGGCGACCGCGTCTATCAGCCCGGCGAGGAGGGCACGCTGCGCTCGGACGGCCGGCGCAACCCGGCCACCTTCGGCAGCATCGACCCGGACGTCAAGATGGCGTACACGGATGCGTTCAACGCCGGCGTCGAAGTCCAGCTCGCGTCGGTCTTCAGCCTGCAGGTGAACGGGGTGTGGAAGCGCGACCGGAACTACCGCAGCAACATCGACGTTACCAAGCCGTTCGACGTGGCCTACAACCAGGTGGCGGTGATCAACCCGCTGAACGGCCAGCCGATGACGGTGTTCTCGGTCAAGCCCGAGTTCCAGGCGATCCCGTCGACGACGCTGCTCACCAATCCGAGCGACCCGGTCGAGCTCTTCCACAACTACGACGGCGTGGAGGTCGTCCTGAGGCGCCGCCTGCAGAACAACTGGATGTTCCAGACCTCCTACAACTGGGGCCACAGTTACGGAACGATCGGAACGCTCTTCTTCGACGCGCAGGGCAACCCCTACACGAACCCGAACAACCTGATCAACGTCGACGGCGATCAGAAGCTCGACCGGCGGCACATGTTCAAGCTGTCGGGCCTCTACCGGCTGCCCTACGGGATCCAGGTGAGCGGACGCTTCGAGTACCTGTCGGGGATCCCGCTGCTGACGACGGGCTCGGGCGGCTCCGGGGTCACCGGCGCGTACTACGTCCGCTTCAGCCGGGCGGACTACCCCGAGATCCAGACGAGCGCCTTCGTCACGGTCCCGGGTGAGCCGCAGGGCACACGGCGGCACGACGCCGAAACGCGGCTCGACCTGCGGGTGCAGAAGACCACCTCGCTTGGTCAGAACCGCACCTTCGACCTGATGCTCGACGTGTTCAACGTGCACAACGCCAATACCGTGGTGCGCGTCGAGACGCTGAACACCACGCTCACCAACTTCCTGAGGCCGGCCGAAATCCTGCTGCCGCGGGCGGTGCGCCTCGGGGCCCGCATCAGCTTCTGACGACCATGGTCCGGAGATCTCTCATGACGAAACCCCTTGGCGGTGTGCTCGCGGCCCTTGTCGTCGCGGTCCCGCTCTTCGCCCAGCCGGCGCCCGGCCGCGGACAGGCACCGGCCGAGCTCGTGCAGCTCGCCGGCGAGTTCCGGGAGGCGCGCCGCGCGTTCACCGAGCGCGCCGACTTCTCGGCCGCGGCCATCGCGGCTGAGGCCCGTGGGCTCGCGGAGTTCCGCCAGCGGCTGAACGCGCTACCGCGCGCGAGCTGGGCGGTGGCCGACCAGGTCGACTGGTACGTGCTCGAGACCGAGCTCAACCTGCAGGAGTACGAGCAGCGGATCAAGCGGTCGGCCTCGCGCGACCCGGGCTTCTACGTCCAGCGGGCCCTCACGGCGGTCCCCGCCGACCCGGAGGCCCTCACGGCCGAGCAGGCGGCGGCCCTCGCGACCCGCCTCGCCGCGGTGCCGGCGCTCTTCGAGCAGGCACGGACCAACCTCACCGAAGCCTCGCGCACGCATGCGGAGCTCGCCCTGCGGGCCATCGAGCAGGTGCGCGGCGTCCGCGTGCAGCAGAGCGCGACCGACCGCTTCCGCTGGCTGGCGACGCTCACCGCCGCACGCCACCCCGACGTGTCGACCCGCGCCGCCGCGGCGGCCGACGCGCTCGTGTCGTACGCCGGCTGGATCCGCGACCGGATGCCGGCGATGACCGCCCCCGGGCACATCGGCCGCGACGGCTTCGACTGGTACCTGCAGCACGTGCTGATGATGCCCTACCGGGCGACGACCCTGCTCGAGCTCGCCGAACGCGATCTCACCCGCACCATGGCCAACCTGGCATTCGAGGAGAACCGCAACCGCAGCCTGCCGCCGCTGCTGCCCGCCGCAACCGAAGCGGAGTACCGCAGCCGCGTCGAGGAGGCCGACCGGATGACCCGGCGCTGGCTGAAGGAGGCCAACATCCTCACCGTGCCCGACGATGCGCCCGACATCGGCATCACCGTGCCGTGGAAGGAAGGTGGCAAGGTGGGCCAGGTGACGCCGACGCATTACTGGCAGGAGATCCAGTTCCGCGACCCGCTGCCCGACCACCTGCACGCCGGCATCCCGGGGCACCGCTACGACGGGTGGGTCATGCGGCGCCACCCGCGGCCGATTCGCGCCGGTCACAGCGACCGGGGGCGCTCCGAGGGATGGGGCTTCTACCTCGAGGAGATGGCGCTCATGTCGGGGATGTTCGACGAGCGGCCCCGCACGCGCGAGCTGATCCACAACTTCCAGCTGTTCCGTTACGTTCGCATGGAGCTCGACATCAAGATGGCCTCGGGCGAGATGACGCCCCAGCAGGCGGTCGACCTCCAGAAGTACTGGGTTCCGCTCATGGAGGATCAGGTGGCCTGGAGCGAGGGGGCGGGGTACTACGTGAACCCGACGAGCGGCACGGTGTACACCGCCGGGAAGTACCAGCTCGAGGCGCTCGTCGCTGAGCTCCGGCGCCAGCTGGGCGATCGGTTCGACCTGCGCGCCTTCCACGATCGATTCATGGAAGCCGGACCGATTCCGATCGTCCTCACCGCGTGGGAGCTCACCGGCGACGACACCGAGCTCCGAAAGGTGCTCGCCATGCGCGGCAGCGCGCCGCCCACCAGCCAGGCGCGGGCGACCGGTCGCTGATTGCGTGCGAGGCCGGGCAGGCACGGCGCGTCGCCGCGCCTGCCCGGCTCATCGCGCGCCGTCGATCCGGTACAGCTTCGTGCGGGTGCGAATCAGGAGACTGCGGCCGACGATGGCCGGGGTGGCGAGCGTCATGTCGCCCAGCTCGTTGCGTGCGATCTCGCGGTACCGGTCGCCGGCTTCGATGACGAAGGTCTCGCCGTCCTCGGTCAGCAGGAACACGCGGCCGTCGTTGGCCCAGGGGGACGCCGAGAAGGTGTGGCCGCCGCCACCGACCCGGGCCTTGTAGACCTCGCGGCCCGTCTGCGCGTCGAGGACGGTCAGGATGCCGTTGTCGTTGACGAGGTACACGCGGTCACGATAGACGAGCGGCGAAGGCGTGTACGACGCGACGCGTGGCCGATGCCACACGACGTGTGCATTGAACGCCTCGTCGTCCCTGAGCGAGATGTCGCCGGACGCCCCCGGGCGAATCGCCACCATCGGGCGGTTCGACTCGCCCTGCGAGCCGGTTCCCGCAAACAGCCATCGGCCGTCGCTCACCGGCGAGGGCGTCGCCGACCCGGTCAGGCCGTCGAACCACCACAACTCGCGCCCCGCCGGGTCGTAGCTCACGACGCGGCCACGTCCGACGGTCACGATCTCCGTGCGGTCCTCCGTGCGCCACACGTACGGCGTGGACCATCCGGACATCGCGCGGCTCGCGCCGCCCGTGCGTCGCACGTAGAACCCGTCTCGTCCCGACGCCGCGTCGACTCCTGCCAGGAACGCCTCTCCCTCGTTGTCGTGCAGGACGTAGACGCGCCCGTCGTGCACGATGGGCGACGAGGCCGTGCCGATTGTGGCCCACATGGGCTGCGGCGCCCAGCGGCGCGTCCACACCGGCCGGCCGTCGAGCGAGAACGCGAACAGCCCCACGTTGCCGAAGTAGGCGTACACGCGTTCGCCGTCGGTCGCCGGCGTCTCCGACGCAAAGGTGTTCTTGCGATGACGGCCGCCGAAGGGCGTGCCACGATGCGCCTCGCGCTCCCAGAGCCGCCGGCCCGTCGCCAGGTCGAAGGCCAGCACGAGGTACTGCACCTCGCCGATCTCCGCTGCCTTCTCGGTGTCCCTCGCCCGCGCCTTCTCGAGCGCTTCTCCGGGGGAGAGCCCCGCGCGCGTCAGTTCGGCGACGTAGTCCGGGCCGAAGATGCCCGTCGAGGGCTCCTTCGTGCCGCCGACCGCCGTCGTCACGAACACGCGCCCGCCCCAGACGATGGGCGAGGACCACCCGGCACCCGGCACGTCGATCACCCATCGGACCCCGTCGCGGGTCGACCACCGATCAGGCAGGCGTACGCCGTCGTCGACGACGCCGTCACCCTGTGGCCCCCGAAACTGCGGCCAGCGTGGGGCCTGCTCGCCGGGCAGCGTGGCGTGGCCGGCGAGGATCGCCAGCGCGGCGACGGCGGGCAGGTACAAGCGCGCGCGGGGCATCGTGTCCTCCGTGAACTCGGCCGCCGGGCTCGTGGCTGGCGTCGACGGGCACGAACGGGTCATGGCCGGGGCCCGCCCGCCCTTCGCGCTACCGCGGCCGCGGAATCAGGTGCAGCTGCTCCTGGCGTCCGTCGATGAACGTCATCGTCTCGCCGTCGAAATACGCGTCCTCCTCCAGACGGAATCGGACCGCTCGTCCGCCCCACTCCGGCACGGCGTGCGCGACGCTCAGCTCGATCGACCACGCCGTGTTCGGGTACGTCGGGTAGTCGCCGAGGCCGGCAATGCCCTCCTGGTTGTCCGTCGACCCAATCCACGGGCCGGCCCCGTGCCCGTGGTAGCCGAGCGCGTGGCTGTAGATCGTCGGTGACAGCCCCTCGGCCACGGCCTGCGCGCGGGCGCGCGCGAGCAGCGCGTTGGCGGGTTCGCCGGCCCGGAAGTTCGCCATGAGGATGTCCTGCAGGCGATTGACGGCTGCGAGACCCGCCCTGAGCCCCTCCGGCGCCTCGGTTTCGCCGGGGCGCAGCACGTAGGCGTGGTTCTGCGTATCGGTCGTGAACCCGAGATACTTGATGCCGAAGTCGACGTGGAGCAGGTCGCCGGGCACGATGACGGGGTCGGTGCCCGGACCGGCCGGCGCCGCGCCGCCGGTGTCCGCGCGGTCGACCGAGACCGACGGGTGGAACCAGGTCTCGAGGCCCAGCTCGCGGATGCGCTCGCGATACCACCACTGCACGGCGCTGGCTCGCGTGACGCCCGGGGTGATGACTCGCTCCGACAGGCCCTCCATGACGATCGCATGAGCGACGCGCTGAATGACGCGGTATGCGGCCATCTCCTCGGGAATGCGGGTCTCGAGCCAGCCGAGGGCCAGCCGCTCGCCAGAGACCATTCGGCTCGCGTACGGCTCACCGAGGGCCACGACGAGGGCCTTCTCCTCGCTGGCGCTGAGGCCGTCGGCGAGCGGGAAGGTCGGCGAGCGGTTCACCGCAATCCGTCGCGGACGCCGTTCGGCGACGACCTCGCGCAGGCGGGCCCATTGATCGGGCTGCTCCCGTGGCGTCCACACGTCGCGATAGAGTTCCGGCGCGCCGCGGTCGGCCTCCTGCGCGTCCCGCGACCGGACGACGTGATAGGTCACGGAGAGCCGCTCCACCGGCTGACCGGGGGCGGGCTGATGGAACACCAGGATCGTGCGTCGCCGGGCCGAGAGCCACGTGGCCGGGAGCATCGTCGTGACGACCGGGTCCTCGTTGTACTCACGCGCGACGAGCAGCCACATGTCGATGCCCTCGCGCTCCATGAGGGCTGGCAGCACCGTGTCGAACCGGCGGTGAAGCCAGCCGTCGCGCGTCGCGGCCTGGACCCGCAGGCTCTGGATGCCGGGCACGACCGGATCGCCCGAGTCGGCGGTCGCTGGCAGGACCCCCGCGCCCACGGCGACGACGGCCGCCGAGACCAGCAGCCACGTGCGCATGCGTGCCCTCCTTTTCCCCGATGACTCCGCTCGCCGCGTCCGGCGGGCGTCCGACGTGACGAGATCGCCGGATCGCCGCCGCGCGACGCCACGGGGTGCCGCGACGTCGAGCGCCGGCCGGCGGCCGAGAATCCGCCGGCGGCGGACGGCTACTGGGCGGCCTCGCGCCGTGCCTCCGCGAGCGGCAGGTCAGCCCGGATGCCGAGCCAGAGCAGCGCGGCGACGACCGACACTCCCGCGCACAGGTTGAACGCCGTCGTCCAGCCGTAGTGCTGGATCACGATCGGCGTGAGGGCGGTCGAGACCACCCCGCCGAGGTTGTTCACCGTGTTCATCAGGCCCGTGGCGGCGCCCGTTGCCCGGTTGGCGATGTCCATGGCCGACGACCAGTAGGCGCTCTCGGCGAACATCTGGAAGCCGAAGGCGAGCGAGAGCGTCGCGACCGCCAGGTACGGGTGCTCGGTGCGCACGCCGATGATGAGGCACGAGGCGGCGAGCAGCACGCCGACCATGGCGGTCGTGCGCCGGCCGGTGCGCTTGCCGAAGCGCGTCGTCAGCCGGTCGCAGACCGCGCCGCCGACCGGCGACAGCAGGAAGGCAGCGACGAAGGGCAGGCTCGTGATGAAGCCGCTGCCGAGCACGCTGAACTGCCGCTCGTCGACGAGGTAGCGGAAGAACCAGAACACGTACACGTAGAGCACGTTGCCGATGAAGAAATAGCTCAGGCTGAGCAGGAGGAGCGACGGGGTGCGCAGAATGGCCAGCCACGTCGCGGCCGTGGCCGGGGTGGCGGCGTCGACCGACTGGCCCGCGAGGATGTAGTCGCGTTCGGCCGTGCTGATGCGCGGGTGGGTGCGCGGCGAGTCGGCGCCGTAGCGCAGCCAGACGAGGCCGATCAGCACGGCGGGGATCGCCGAGACGTAGAGCGCTTCGCGCCACCCGATGGTCGTCATCAGCCACGCCATGGCCGGCGGCGTGACCGACGATCCGAGCGAGACGCCGGCGATGACGAACGAGTAGGCGAACGCCCGCTCGGGCGTCGGCATCCAGTTGGCCACCGTGCGGGCGCAGAGCGGGTAGACGCCGGCGACGCTCAACCCGAGCAGGAAGCGCACGGCCATGAGCGTGACGAGGGCGCCGGCCGTGCCGCCCCAGAGGCCGGGCAGCCAGCCGGTGGCGATGGTGAGCGCGGCCCACAACCAGACGATGGTGCCGAGCACGCGGGCAGGGCCGACGCGGTCGGCGAGCATGCCGATGGGGATCTGGAGCGCCGCGTACCCGAGCACGAACGCGCTGAAGACGCGGCCCATCTCGATCGGCGTGAGCCCGAGGTCGGGCTCCATGAACTTGGCGGCGACGGAGATGTTCATCCGCTCGATGTAGCTGACCAGGCTGAAGCCGACCAGCATGGCGACGACGGACCAGCGGAGCCGGCCGGGGGGCGGTGTCATGAGCGCGTCCCTCGATTCCCGTGAGTGGGTGGTTGGCTTTTATCGGCTCGACGAATTAAAGTCAATCGTATTCTACTATCGGGTAGAATATCGGCGCCGTCTGCTGTGCGAGGACGTTGACACCACCGGGTGGCCGACCGAATACTTCGAGGCGCCGACCCGCTCGCCGCGCCAGACCCAAGGAGCCGTCGTGTCGCAGGACAGTCTCTTCGATGTGAAAGCGCAGATTTCCGGCGTGTTCTATCGGGCCTCCGCGCCCGACGTGCCGCCGTTCGTCGAACCGGGCGCCACGGTCCGCAAGGGGCAGACGCTCGCGCTGCTCGAGTCGATGAAGCTCTTCTCCAAGGTGAAGTCGCCCGCCGACGGCGTGGTGGTCGAGGTCGCCGCCGAGAACGAGTCGCCCGTCAGCGTGGGGCAGGTGCTCGTGCGCCTGCGCCGGAACTGATCGTGTTCGCCAAGGTCCTCGTCGCCAACCGCGGCGAGATCGCCGTGCGCGTGCTTCGCACGCTTCGCGACCTCGGCGTGCCGTCGGTGGCCGTCTACTCGGAGGCCGACGTCACCAGCCGGCACGTCGACCTCGCCGACGAAGCCGTCTCCATCGGGCCCGCCCCGGCGGCCAAGAGCTACCTCCGCATCGACGTGCTCGTCGAGGCCGCGCGCCGGACGGGCGCGACCGCCGTCCATCCCGGCTACGGGTTCCTCGCCGAGAAGGCCGACTTCGCCGAGGCCTGCGAGGCCGCGGGCCTGGTCTTCATCGGGCCGACGCCCGAGAACATGCGGCTTGCCGGCAGCAAGCTCGGCGCGCGGCAGACGCTGCACGCCGCCGGGGTCCCCGTGGTGCCCGGATCGGACGAGCCGATTGCGGACGTCGCGACGGCCCTGCGCATCGCCGACGAGATCGGGTATCCCGTGATGCTGAAGGCGTCGGCCGGCGGCGGCGGCCGCGGCATGCGGGTGCTCGCCGACCGCGACGTGCTGCTCGAGGACTTCGCGCTCGCCCAGGGCGAGGCGCGCGCCGCCTTCGGCGATCCGACGCTGTACATCGAGCGGCTCATCGTCGGCGCCCGCCACATCGAGGTGCAGGTGCTCGGCGACGGCCAGGGCGGCGCCGTGCACTTCGGCGAGCGCAACTGCTCGGTGCAGCGCCGCCATCAGAAGCTCATCGAGGAGGCGCCATCGCCGGACCTGCCCGCCGAGGCCGCGGCGCGGCTCCACGAGGCGGCGTGCCAGGCCGTTCGCGCGCTGCGCTACCGCAACGCCGGCACCGTGGAGTTCCTGGTCGACGCACAGCACGACTTCTACTTCATGGAAGTCAACGCGCGCATTCAGGTCGAGCACCCGGTCACCGAGGCCATCACCGGCGTCGACCTGATCCGGGCGCAGATCGAGGTGGCGGCCACCGGGCGCCTGCCGGTCGCCCAGCACGACATCCGGTTCCACGGTCACGCGATCGAGTGCCGGCTGAACGCCGAGGATCCCGATCAGGGCTTCCTGCCGCAGCCCGGGCGCATCGAGCGTCTCCGCCTGCCGGGCGGCTGGGGCGTGCGGCTCGACACGCACTTATACGAGGGGTACGAGGTGCCCGTGTACTACGACTCGCTCGTCGGCAAGCTGATTGCCAGCGCGCCGACCCGCGAGGCGGCCATCGCCGCCATGCGGCGCGCCCTCGCCGAGTTC
>JAANMT010002796.1_pt1 | contig 13673 bp, 9 predicted proteins | sample 7279711 | NCBI WGS metagenome assembly JAANMT01 (sample SAMN14094538, study PRJNA606508) | bioreactor metagenome | isolation source: A lab-scale SPAN reactor treating ammonium-rich wastewater day 1 | place: Ireland: Galway | collected 2017-01-16 | reverse complement strand
AATTCTTTTTAAAATTTGTTGGTCTGAATCTTTCTAAAATTAAAGAAATCGAAACAGAAATATTGTATCTTCATAATATGAAATTTCTCACCGTTTTGTTTCTTCTTGCATTCTCGTTTTTTCCGGCGCAGAAAGGATTTGAAATTTCGGACCGGAAAAAAACCGTTATCCCGTTTCAGCTGATCAATAATCTGATTTTCGTGCCGCTGAATATTAACGGAGCCGATCTTACTTTTTTAGTGGATTCAGGCGTGAATGAAACCATACTTTTCAGTTTGGAAAACAAGGAAATTAACTTCAACGATATTGAAAAAATAAAATTTTCCGGCCTTGGCGAAAGTAAGGACATTGAAGGTTTACGTTCCGACAACAATATTGTGAATATCGGCAAGGATTATAAAGATTTCAAACACACCGTTTTTATAATTCTGGATGAGAGCATTAATTTTTCTTCGCATGTCGGAATCCCTGTAAACGGAATTATCGGGTATCAGTTCTTTAAAAACCATCCCGTAGAGATCGATTATATCCGGAAAAAAATTACGGTTTTCAATGACAGAAAAACCTTTACCAACCGCAGAAAAAGATTTCAGGAATTCCCGATCAGCATTGAAGGCAACAAACCTTATATCACGGCAGGAGTAGAAATGACCAACCGGAAAACGGATTCTAAACTCTTAATCGATTTGGGAAACAGCGACGCCATCTGGCTGTTCCCGAAACTCATCAAACATTTTGTTTATAACCGCCCTAATATTGATGATTATCTTGGTCAGGGTTTTAATGGCGATATTTTCGGAAAGAGAAGCCGGATCCACAGACTCTATATAGGAGATTATATATTTGAAAAACCTTTAACAGCAATGCCCGACGAGTATTCGATACAGAATTTAAGGCTGGTTCCGGACCGCAAAGGCTCCATTGGAAGCGATATTTTGAGGCGTTTCACCGTGCTCTTCGACTATCCAGAAAAAAAGATATATTTTAGAAAAAACACGCATTTTAAAGATCCTTTTCTCTTCAATAAAAGCGGTTTGGATATTCAGCACGACGGAATGACCTGGGAAAGCGATTTGGTAAGGGTCGAAACTAAAAAAAGTTACGATAGCGAGGGAACTAAAGTATACGATGCCAAGGAAGGATTTCAGTACAACTTCGTCCTGAAGCCGAAATATTCAGTCGCCGGCTGCCGCCCGGATTCGCCGTGCTATATCGCCGGACTCAGGAAAGACGACAAAATACTGAGCATTAATAAAAAAAAGGCAGGCAATTATACGCTGCAGCAGATCAATAATTTAATGCGCGGCGACGACGGAACGAAAGTGAATTTCGAAGTCGAAAGAAACAGCCAAACCTTTAAATTTCAAATAATATTAGTAGATCCAATACCGTATCAGGATGCAAATTGAAGAAACCGTAATCGACCATATCCGGGTTAGACCAAGATTTAAAATGATAACTGACATCAGCAGGGAAAATTACACCGCTTTTCTTAAAGGTTTTCTGGCCTCTAAATCAGGTGAATTCTCAGGAAACGTTAATTCGGAAACCGCTGTTATCACCGTAAAAACAGATGGTGATGATTACTGGAAACCCTGCCTTTCGCTCCGCACGGAAACTGAAGAAAACAAAACGGTAATCCGCGGGGTTTTCGGACCGAGTTCGGCGGTGTGGACATTCTTTATGTTCCTCTATTTTATTTTCGGGATTCTGTGGATGGTTTTTATCACCATCTGGTTCGTGGAAAAGCAAATTAAAAGCGATGATTTCCCCTGGGCGCTTTCAGCTTCATTTATCATGCTTTTGCTTTTGGCTGGAACCTATTTAGCCACAAGACTCGGACAGCAGAAAGCAAAATCTGAAATGCAGCAATTAAGGAAATTCGCGGAACAGTCGATTCTTGAATTCAAAAAAGACACGCAGTAAATCTGCTTCAGTTTAAGCCGCCGGCATTTGCTCTTCAGTTGCTTTTTGAGAAAGTACCTCTTCTCTGTTTTGCTGTTCCTTCAGTATTTTATCGAGGTGAGGCTTTATAATATCATTGATTTCGTCCAGAGAGATCTCATTGGAATTCGCATCATCACTCAGATATTTCCATGGTTTTTTACCGCCCCAGTTGTAATCGCCAAAGACAATTACCGGAGTTCCGTGTGCCTTCATAGTAGCGCCTCCTTTATTCAGAATCCAGGTATCTACCCAGTTATAAAGAAATTTCGCATCATTCATGAGAAGCCTCAGGCAGGAATGTGAAGCAGGAAATCCCGGCAGATCATATTGGTGCCAGCCAATCCCCAAAGTATTGTGAACGTTAACATTAAATGGTAATTTCCATTCGCTGTCTACCGTTGAAATGGCGAGTTCTTTTTTCCAGTTCGCAAACATCAGCCCGCGTTTGGTTTGTGCAGATTTCTTTCCCATACTTGTAGGTCCCCATTTGATGAGTTTACCCTTTTCGTATAAAGCGTAGGCCTGTATCGGGTAAGAGAAAAAAACCATTTTCTTTACGTTACTCAGCGTTTCTACTTCGGCAGGAAATGGCGAGTAAGCCATCAAAGTAGGGTCGATTTTATCAGGAATCGACAGGGTATCGGCACGCCAGCTGTTTTTGGAATCAAGACGGTTGAGTGCCAGAATTGTATATTGCTCTTCTGCGCTGAACTCTTTCTTGAAAGCACTCATCGCAGAATCTTTTTTGTTTTTAGGGAAAATGATTGACCGGTACGTCACTTTGCTCTTCTCTTCTTCAGCTTTTTTTACTGAATCGGCTTTGGCAGCAGTGATGGAATCATTTTGAGTGATAGGCTGATGGTTTTCGTTTCCGAGAAGTTGCTGGTCTTTTTTACATTGGGTTAAAAAAACAAGCGAAATTCCGAAAATCATAAGTTTTGCAGGCTGTAAATTCTTCATCTTAGTCATATACATTGATCGTTAAAATGTGAACAGTTTGCAAGAACAGTACCATTAATAAAGAATTTCTCAATGTTTTATCCTGAATTTACATCCGAAATTACCGCCTGTACATCTCCATGTATTTTTGGGCAGACTTTTCCCAGGAAAAATCAAAACTCATATTCGATTGTACAAGATCCGTCATGAGTTCTTCCTGATGATAAATATGCAAAGCGCGGTGAATGGCATGTACCGCGTCTTCTGCTGTAGCATCACCAAAATTAAGACCGCTGCCACCGGTCGCAATATCTTCTACCGTATCCCGCAAACCGCCGGTATAACTTACAATAGGAACAGTTCCGTAACGCATTGCATACATTTGATTCAGTCCGCAGGGCTCTACTCTTGAGGGCATCAGTAAAAAATCTGAGGAAGCGTAAATTTTATGAGACAGATACTCTTTATAACCCAAATCCAAAGCAAAATTTGAATAATATTTAGTGAGTTCACTTAATTGAAGTTCTATATTTTTATCGCCAGAACCGAGAATGATAATATTGAGAGCACCATAAGTTTCCTGAATACTTTTCCAGACAATATCGGGAAGCAAATCTGCCCCCTTTTCACCGGCAAATCTCCCGATAAATCCGAAGAGTGGAAGGTCAGGATTCAGACCGTACTCTTTGCAGAGTTCCACTTTATTTTTGCGTTTACCTGTTTCCGCTTCATCCCTGGAGAAATTATAATCCAGAAAACTGTCGGTGGCCGGATCCCAAACATCGCTGTCAATCCCGTTAATGATTCCGTACGCTTTGGCATGTTCCTGCCGCACAAGACCTTCCAGACCACGGAAACTCTGATAAAGTTCCTGAAGATAACCTTCGGAAACGGCATTGAAGGCATGACAGCATTTAATCATTGCCGCCAGAGGATTGATCATCCCATCCCAGTCGAGAAGTCCCCACTGTTCCCCATAAAACCACGGAAAATAGCTCAACATTTCCCACTTTATCTGTCCCTGATATTCGCCGTTGTGTATGGTGCCAATCGTTTTTACGCCTTTCAGGAAACTGAATTCAGGGCAGTTCTCAATCATAAAAGGCACTAAACCCGTGTGATAATCGTGACAGTGCAAAATATCCGGACGGATCTGCATCGCTGTCAACCAGTGAAGGACGCCGTGCTGAAAAGCGAGAAACTGCTGGCTCTCATCCCAGTAACCATAAGGATTGTTGCGGTCTAAAAGTCCTGGGATTTTCACAAGATACAGATCGAAACCCAGAACTTTCGATTTTTCTTTCATCACCTGAACCTGAAAAGTATGATGACTCTGGTGAATCCATCCATCGAAAACAATCTCAAATTCATGCTCGTGAACAAAAGGTTTGTTATACCACGGCATAATCACGCTGGCTTCCACACCTTCAATTTTATTGAGGTATTTAGGCAGCGCGCCTACAACATCGCCCAGGCCGCCAACTTTGGCAACCGGATAACATTCCAGGGAAAGATTAAAGATTTTCATAGGCGTTATTAGGCCGGAGATTTAAAATTTATCCGGCTGACTTTGGTTTTTTGATCATCTGAACCGGTTTTTTCTGTTTCAAAACAACACCGGCAAGAGGCGGTAACTTCAGGATGATAGCGTTCGGGCGGTACATCCATTCATCATCTTCTTCATCTACAATCTCGGCTTTTACACCGCTGCCGCCATATTTTTCGTCATCTGAATTTAGGATTACCTCCCAGTTGCTGCCTTCGTCAACCCCTATTTTATAATCAAAAACTCTGGGGGTAAGGTTCAGGACCGTCATGGTTACATCAGCCTCCTCTTTCCCTTTTCTAAGGTAAATAAAGATTGAATTGTCATCATCATTGGCCTCAACCCATTCAAAACCTTCAGGTTTAAACTGATTTTCATAGAGTGACTTTTCTTTGGTATAAACTGAATTAAGGTCTTTTACGTATTCCTGCAACCCTTTGTGAACGGGATACTGCAGCAAATGCCAGTCGAGACTCTGTTTGAAATTCCATTCGCCGGTCTGGCCAAATTCATTTCCCATAAACAGCAGCTTGCCTCCCGGATGGGTGTACATATAAGTGTATAATGCACGCAGATTGGCAAATTTCTGCCATTCGTCGCCGGGCATTTTATAAATCAAACTCGATTTACCGTGTACAACCTCATCATGCGAAAGCGGCATCATATAATTTTCATTATACATGTACATGGAGGCGAACGTAATTTTATTATGCTGGTATTTTCTGCTGATAGGATCTTCTTTGAAATATTTAAGCGTATCGTGCATCCAGCCCATCATCCATTTCATTCCGAAACCGATTCCGCCATCATGAACAGGTTTTGTGAGCATGGGAAAATCTGAACTTTCTTCAGCAATCGTCATAATATCAGGAAATTCCTTATACACTGCGGTGTTGAATTCCTGCAGAAACTGTTTGGCTTCCAGATTTACGTTTCCGCCTTCGGTATTGGGTTCCCATTCGCCGTCGTTTCTGGCATAATCCAGATGAAGCATAGAGGTAACCGCATCAACGCGAAGCCCGTCTGCATGATACCGGTCGAGCCAGAACATGGCGTTGGAAATGAGAAAAGATTTTACTTCAGGTCTACCGTAATTGAAAATATGTGATTTCCATTCGGGATGGAACCCTTTTCTTGGATCTTCGTGTTCATACAGATAAGTTCCGTCGAAAAAATGAAGTCCGTTGGCATCGCCCGGAAAATGCGACGGAACCCAATCGAGAATAACTCCTATGTCGTTTTTGTGAAGTTCGTCAATCAAAAACATAAGATCCTGTGGCGAGCCAAAACGCGAAGTAGCGGCGAAAAAACCGGTTACCTGATAACCCCAGCTCGGATCGTAAGGATACTCCATCACGGGCATAAATTCCACATGGGTGAAATTCATTTCTTTTAAATACGGAACAAGCCGCTCAGCAATTTCACGGTAATTAAAAAACCGGTTTGGATCATCAACCCCGCGCATCCACGATCCTAAGTGCATTTCATAAACCGAAAGCGGCGCTTCCAGACTGTTTTTTTTTCCACGGTTGGCCATCCAGTTTTTGTCGGTCCATTCGTACCAGGTCGTAGAAATAACAGAACTGGCCTGCGCATTCTGTTCCCAACTGAGTGCAAACGGGTCGCCTTTTTCCAGCAGGACGCCGGTATTCGAACGGATGGCGTATTTATAGAGATTGCCCCAGTTCAAACCTGGAATAAAACCTTCCCAAATCCCCGACTCGTCCCATCTGGGCAGAAGCTTATGACTTTCGGAATGCCAGTTGTTAAAGTTTCCGATCACTGAGACTTCCTTCGCGAAGGGTGCCCATACTGCAAAGTAAACACCTTTCAGTCCGTCGGCTTCAACACTGTGAGACCCAAATTTCCCGTAAAGTTTATAGTGTTTTCCTTCGCGGAAAAGGTAAATATCGTGGTCTGTAAACAACGAATGAGGAAGAACTTTTTCCATGGTTTCCGGATTTATAGTTTTTTTGGAGTTCAGTGAGATGCTGCGACCCCTTTAATCCATCAAATATATCCAAAATTAAGATAAAAAGCGGAGAGAATCTGTTAAAACAGAAATAAAAACTGATGAATGTTCACTTTTAAGCAACTGAACTCAGCTTTAAAATAAAATCCACCTCAAATTTCAAAAAAATTGAAATTCAAAGTGGAAATAACTTTTAAATATTGAAATTAATTTTCGGCTGCTTTGGGAACTTTAACTGCAAGTTCGTAAAGATTACCGCGCATGAGGAATTTAATTCTTTCTCTGGTGGTGACGGTGTTTACTTCTCCATCGCGCAGTACAATGATCCGGTCTCCGGTTGCTATATTCTGGTCGGCAAGCCAGTCTTCGGGAGCGATATCATTTTCGATTACTTTCATTTCTTCCAGAATTTCTTCTGCCATTTCCTGGAATCCTTCATCGTAAGAATACAATACTTTATATTCAGGATCCAGTCCTACTTTAAAAGTTTTCTTTTCGGCAATAAGATTTCCGTCGGTATTGGGCATTGGATTGTCGGATCCGTCGGTAAACCCAACTTCTATGAGCTCTCCGCTGTGTTTTGCAGCATAATCCAGAATATCCTGATAGGTTTCGAAATTGGTGACTACGGTATACTCCTCATATTCGTAGCGCTGAAGTCTCTCGTTCTTGTCCATAATGGTTTATATTTTAATGTTTAGTATTATTTTTTTCAGGAATCTCTTCTTTTACCTCGTGCCATTCGTTATCTTTAAGTTTAGCTTCAATTTTTTCGACTTTAAGACTCTGGCGCAGATAAGCAAACAGACTCATATATACGTTGGCAATAAAAACGACCGCAAAAAAAGAAATCAGATAGCCCCGCCAGTCATCAAACAGAAGTCTGTATTCCGTCACGATGAGAAAGAATGCAGTGATATAATGACTGAAACAGTATTCACACGTAAACAGATAAAAAAATTTCCTTTCATATAGTTTCCTACATTCCTGTGATTTTCGGACGCAATATTCCCTGGGCTCACGGAAAATTTCCTCATGAGTCACCGTCCACGCAATGCACGCCACCGGAACTGCAATAATAAATAGCCAGATAAGCTGCTCGTAAAGAAAATCCATGTTTAAGTTTAATCTTGAAATTCAAAAGTGATGCCACACAAATTTGTGGTGCTGAATTTGTATCTTCGAGAGAAATACTCCCATTTTATGTCAAAAGAGTGCTGTACCACAGGTGAAAATGAAAAGCCCGTTTCTGAGATTAAACAACATGATGAACATGGCCACGACGGTCACGGCCATTCACATGACAATACAGATCAAACGGTTTTCCAGCTTTTTCTTCCCGCTGCGGTCTCTTTTATTCTTCTTGTAACAGGAATCGCTTTTGACTATTGGCTGAAACCGGATTGGTTTAAAGATTGGCCGCGAATTATTTTCTATCTGTCCGCTTATGTTCCGGTAGGATTGCCTGTAATTAAAGAAGCTTTTTTAAGTATAAAACACGGTGATTTCTTTTCCGAATTTTTGCTGATGACCATTGCCACCGCAGGTGCTTTTTCCATTGGTGAATATCCTGAAGGGGTGGCAGTGATGCTCTTTTATTCCGTAGGCGAAGTTTTTCAGACTTTAGCGGTACAGAAAGCCAAACTCAATATCAAAACATTACTCGACCAGCGGCCTGATGAAGTGACGGTTGTAGAAAACAGCGTCCCAAAAACCATTAAAGCAAAAGACGCTGCGGTGGGACAGGTTATTCAGCTGAAACCCGGTGAAAAACTGGCATTGGACGGTGAATTAATATCAGAAAACGCTTCATTCAATACCGCTGCTTTAACCGGGGAAAGCAAACCCGACAGTAAGAAAGCCGGGGACATTGTTTTGGCAGGGATGATTAACATCAACACGCTGTCATTGGTGAAAATCAATACGGCTTACGAAGATTCCAAACTGTCGCGAATTCTTGAAATGGTACAGAATGCCAGTTCACAGAAAGCACCGACCGAACTCTTCATCCGCAGATTTGCCAAAATATATACGCCGATTGTGGTAGTTCTGGCAGGGGCAATATGCCTGCTTCCCTACTATTTTGTTGAAAACTATGAGTTTCGGGACTGGCTGTACCGCGCACTGGTATTTCTGGTGATCTCCTGTCCCTGTGCTTTGGTGATTTCCATACCGCTGGGATATTTTGGCGGCATCGGGGCCGGTAGCCGGAACGGAATTTTATTTAAAGGAAGCAATTTTCTCGACACGCTCGCCAGCATAAAAAATGTAGTGATGGATAAAACCGGAACCATGACCGAAGGCGTTTTCAAAGTGCAGCAGTTTTCCGTGGAACCAGACTTCAATAAAGAGGAAATTCTGCGTAGACTCAATATTCTGGAAAGCAAATCTACCCATCCGATTGCCACTGCAATTCATCAACATGCAGGTACAGTGGACCATTCTGTACATATCGATGACTTCGAAGAGATCGCAGGACACGGACTTAAAGGCACAATAGACGGAAAAGAATATCTCGCAGGAAACTTTAAGTTGATGGAGAAATTCAGCATCAGTCACAACATTAACCATTCAGAAGTTGCTGATACCCTGATTGCAGTCGCTGTAGACCGAAAGTTCGCAGGTTACGTCACCATTTCGGACCGGATCAAAGAAGATGCTGTAGCTGCGGTTTCCGCACTCAAAAAACTTGGTATCAAAGTTACCATGCTGAGCGGCGACAAACAGGCGGTGGTAAACGAAGTCGCTGAAAAAATTGGTATTACAGACGCGTTTGGAGATTTACTGCCCGAAGATAAGGTGAATAAAGTAAAAGAACTAAAAGCACTGAATGAAAGTGTCGCCTTTATTGGCGATGGTGTAAATGACGCACCTGTTGTTGCATTGAGCGATGTAGGCATTGCGATGGGCGGTCTCGGCAGTGATGCGACCATAGAAACTGCAGATGTCGTGATTCAGGATGACAGGCCTTCTAAAATTCCGATGGCAATAAAAATTGGAAAAGAAACCAGAAAAATTGTATGGCAGAATATTGCGCTGGCTTTTGGGGTGAAAGTGGTAGTTCTAATTTTGGGAGCTGGCGGTTTGGCAACGATGTGGGAAGCTGTTTTCGCTGATGTTGGTGTAGCCCTTTTGGCCATCCTCAACGCCGTGCGTATTCAGCATATGGATTTCACTAAAAAATAACGGACAATTCTTTCTGCTTTTTCTGATCTTCACCCGTAAGTTGGGCTGTTTCGCGGTTCACAAAAATTCCTTATTTTTAGACCAAATTTTGAAAACTGATTTCAATCTTCAGATATAATTATAGATTTATGATAAACAAAAAAAATATATTGCTTGCGGCGGTTATATTTCCTGCAGTAATGGCTTTTGGCCAGCAATATGGCGGAATGTGGATTCCTACGGAACTCAATGAAAAAGAAATGAAGGCAATGGGAATGAAGATTTCTGCCAAACAGATTTTCGATCCTTCAAAACCTTCCATCAAAGATGCAGTGGTGCAGTTCGACGGCGGGTGTACCGCAGAAATTATTTCGCCGAAAGGACTTCTGCTTACCAACCACCATTGCGGTTACGACAATATCCAGTCGCACTCTACCGTAGAAAATGATTTATTGGCTGACGGTTTCTGGGCGAAAAACATGGGTGAAGAACTTCCAAATCCGGGAGTAACGGTAGATTTTGTTCTCGATATTAAAGACGTTACAGGACAGATTCTCGGAAACACTGCCAATCTCGACGCCAAACAGGCAGAGCAGGTGATTAAAAACAATATTGATGTTGTTTCGAAATCCTTTAAAACAGAGCCCCACCAGAAAGTGGTCATCCGCCCGATGTACTACGGCAACAAATATTACGCATACATCATCGAAACATTTAAAGATATCCGTATGGTGGGTGCACCGCCAAGTTCCATTGGAAAATTCGGTTCAGATACCGATAACTGGGTGTTCCCGCGACATACCGGAGATTTCATGATGTTCAGAATTTATGCGGATAAAAACAATAAACCTGCGGAATACAGCAAAGATAATATTCCTTACAAGCCTAAGCATTTCCTTCCGGTTTCCATCAAAGACAAAAAAGAAGGTGATTTTACTTTCGTATTCGGCTTCCCGGGAAGAACTACAGAATATCTGCCTTCAGTTGCGGTAGAAAAAATCCGCTCAGAAATTGATCCTGCAATGATTGATGTCCGCGATGTTGCCCTAAAAACGCTTGACGAGAAAATGCGCACAGATCAGGCAACCAAAATTAAATACGCCTCTAAATTTGCCAGCGTTGCCAATTACTGGAAAAAATGGAAAGGTGAAGTTGAAGGCCTCACAAAATCTGACGCTGTAGGAAAAAAGCAGCGGTATGAGCAGTCGCTGATGGCGAAAAACCCACAGGTGAAAACCACGCTGGATGAGTTCAACCGGCTCTACACCGAACAGGCTCCGTATGCACTGAGCAGAGCGTATTATTCTGAAGTCATCAGAAATGCAGAAACCCTTTCGCTGGCCAACAACTATTTCAGCTTTGCAAACGCGGTGGAAGCCGGAAAAATGGATGCTAAAACGCTCGAAAACTTTAAGAACAGACTTGCAGAAGTCTACAAAAATTATGATCCTGAGCTGGACGCTAAAGTAACGGCAAAAGTTTTGGCGCTTTATGCAAACCGCGTAAAACCTGAATTTTTACCTGCAGGTTTCGACCAGTACAAAGACGTGAACAGAAACCTTCAGACCATCGAAGAACTTTCAAGAAATTCGGTAATCACAGGACGAGGAACTTTCAATGGTGCAACTGCATATTCCGGACTTGATAAAGTTTTTGCTGACCCTAATGCGTTGGTTCAGAACCTTAAGAATGATCCTCTGATGAAACTGTTTACCGCGATGAGAGAAAATTATCTTGGGAAAACGGATGGTAAATACGCAGAGTATCAGAAACAGATTGATGTGCTTCAGAAAAAATACATGGCACAGCAAATGGAAACCGACAAAGACCGCACCTTCTATCCTGACGCAAACTCTACGCTTAGGGTAACTTACGGTGAAGTAAAAGGCTCCAACCCGAAAGATGCGCTTTATTATGGCTACCAGACGCATTTATCAGGCGTGATGGAAAAATATGTTCCGGGAGATTACGAGTTTGATGTTCCAAAAAAACTCATCGACCTTTACAACAGAAAAGATTACGGAATCTATAAAAACAGTACGGGCGATGTTCCTGTAAACTTCACCGCCACCAACCACACCACCGGCGGAAACTCCGGAAGTCCGGCTTTGGATGCCAACGGAAACCTCATCGGATTAAACTTCGACAGACAGTGGGAAGGCACGATGAGTGATATCAACTTCGACCCGCGTTTCAGCAGAAACATTATGGTCGACACCAAATACATTCTCTTTATCGTTGATAAATACGCCGACGCCAAATGGCTGCTTAACGAGATGAAAATCGTGAAGTAACTCTTTTACCTTTACAAAATATGAATCCCGTGAAATTTCACGGGATTTTTGCTTATTTTTGAATGATTCTTTAATAATGGATGTTATTGAAATAATTTAGAATCATTTAATAACGAAATGGGTATCAAAGAAAAAATCATCGGCCTGAGCGCCAAATTTCAGTCGGATAATATTGCAAATTCCTATCCACTGGATTATTGCATTCCCGTCTATCATGCGGTTTCAGACTATCATTTGCCTCATCTTAAACACATCATAAATTACAAAACAGAAAAGGAATTTGAAAAAGATCTGGATATTATCTCCCGTAGTTTTCAATTCATCAGTTGGGATGAATTCAAAGATTTCCGGAACGGAAATTTCAAGCCGAAAAAGAAAGTCGCCCTGCTCACCTTCGATGACGGATTAGTGGAATTTCATGACGTTGTAGTTCCCATTCTGGAACGGAAAGGTATTTACGCCATCAATTTTGTTAACACTGCATTTATTAACAATGAAGATTTAATGTTCCGCTGTAAAGCAAGCCTGCTGATGGAAAGAGTGATGCAGATTGATAAAAAACCACTCGATGCTTTCCCCGGCATCGTACGGGTTGATGCCTTCAAAAAACTCTTGATTTCAAGAATTCGGGCGCTTACTTTTGACGACCGCTTTATTTTAGACCAAATCGCCTTAAATTTTAAAGTGAATTTCAATGTTTTCCTGAGGGATTATAAACCTTATATGGATGTCAGCCAACTGCTTTCCGTTGCAAAAAAAGGTTTCGGGATCTCCAATCATGGCCATGATCATCCCCTATATAACAAACTGCCATTGGATTTGCAGATCAAGAATACATTGCCCAACCGCGAATTTCTTGAAAAACGCTTCATTGCTGAAAGTTTCGCCTTTCCATTTACCGATGACGGTGTAAAAAAGGAATTTTTCGATGAGATTTATACAACTGGAAACCTTTTCTGTACCTTCGGAAGTGCCGGATTAAAACTGGACAGCGTTGAAAAAAACCTGCAGCGGATTCCGATGGAGAACGGTAAAGATGCCGCCCAGACCCTCAAAGAGGAAATCGCTTACTTTAAATTGAAAAAATTGCTGAACAAAAATACTATTAACCGAAAATGATCATTTTGAAATGCCTTAGCAAAAAAGACTTGGCACAGTTTATCCGTTCCGGTGAATATGAATCCCATGATTTTTTGCCCGTCACAAAACACCGCGCTTTGGCACAGATCCAAAATCCAAAGGCGGCGGCCGAGGATGTGCTGCTCACTTTAGCCTTCGAAAACGGAAAACTGGCCGGTTATCTCGGTACATTGCCTGACCTGTTTACCGTAGATTCCCAGACTGTTAAATATGCGTGGCTGAGCACGCTGTATGTAAACGAGAATTTCCGTGGTAAAAAAATTGCACAACAGCTCCTGCAGAGGGTTTTTGAAAGCTACAATGGAAAAATTGCCGTAACGGAGTTTACGGATGAGGCCGAAAACCTGTATATGAAAACCGGGCAATTTGATTATATTCATCCAAAACGGGGAACAAGATTTTACTTCAGAAGCGATTTTGAAAACCTTATCCCGCGGAAAAGAAATAGCTTATCAAGATTTAAGCCTCTATTTAGAGCGGTTGATTCTTTCGCAAACGGATGGATTTCTCTTAATAACAAGGTGAGAAAATCAAATCACAGCCATTTTGAAACAAAGGAAGAAGTGGATGAAGAAGGTACAAGATTTATCAGCCGGTTTCGGTCAACAAGAACAGCATCAGAGCTGAATCTCATCATCAGAAACCCATGGATTTTAGAAAACGGTAAACC
>JAANMT010002794.1_pt1 | contig 13690 bp, 11 predicted proteins | sample 7279711 | NCBI WGS metagenome assembly JAANMT01 (sample SAMN14094538, study PRJNA606508) | bioreactor metagenome | isolation source: A lab-scale SPAN reactor treating ammonium-rich wastewater day 1 | place: Ireland: Galway | collected 2017-01-16 | reverse complement strand
GGCGTCCAGCACGATCACGTCGAATTCGCTGCTCTGCGATGTACCCTCAAGCACTTCCTTCTCGTGCGTGCCTAAAAAATATGTAAAATGGAGTTAAATTTAATCATTGACATTCTCACAGAACTCGATAATTATCAGAAAGCTAATCCAAATGCTAACGCGGGTTTAGATGATTTCCGGCTTTATCTGAATCAGAAAGCGTACGAAAATGAGAATCCAAGAAATTTAACAGAAAAATTTGATCTTGATGTTTACGATCTCGAAAATGAAATCGCAAAACAGGTCATTATGCTCGGCAGATATTCCAAACAGCTGATCCGTAAATCTCTGGAAAACCATCCCGATTTGGTTAACGAGGATTTCACCTATCTTTTCAGAATGATGGATTATGACAGTCTTACGAAAATGCAGCTGATCGAAAAAAATGCCCATGAAAAACAGACCGGAATCGAAATCATCAAACGTTTGGTGAAAAACGGCCTGTTAGCCGAAAGCCCCGATGAACACGATAAAAGAAGTACGAGGATTGCAGTAACAAAAAAAGGGAAAAAAGTTTTTTTGGAATCAATGCAGGATATCACCGTTGTGTCAAAAATAATGTGCGGACAATTGAATACCAAGGAAAAAGAATCTCTGCTCAGTTCGCTTAAAAAGCTCAATACATTTCACCATACCGTTTACTCGAACTTTAAAAACGAAAATACTTCCGAAATCCTGAAATTAATTTAAAATGCCCGAAAAACTATCCGTTTTCTGGTTCAGAAGAGATTTAAGATTATCTGATAATCACGGACTGTATCAAGCATTAGTTTCCGGAAACAAAGTCTTACCCATTTTTATTTTCGATACCGAAATCCTTTCCCAACTCGAAAGTAAAGAAGACCGTAGAGTTGATTTTATTTTTCAGGTATTGAATGACATCAATAATGAACTGGAAAAAACCGGAAAAGCAGTTCAGATTTTTCATGGTAAGCCGTTAGAAATATTTCAGAAGCTTTCTGAAAATTATGCTATCAAAGAAGTTTTCTGCAACGAAGATTACGAACCTTCTGCGATTAAAAGAGATTTGGCAGTAGCTGATTTTTTAACTTCTAAAAAAATCGAATTTCGTTCGTTCAAAGATCAGGTTCATTTTCACAAAAATGAAATACTGAAATCTGATAAAACGCCGTACACCGTTTACACACCGTACTCCAAACAGTGGCTTTTGAAATATGATGCTGAGCAAACAGAAAGTTATCAGTCTGAGCAGTATATCCATCATTTCGAGAATGTTGAAAGACAGGAATTTTCATTGGAAGACATTGGGTTCCGTTCCACAGAACTAGAATTTAAAAGTCCAAATATCAACGAGGAGATTTTAAAACATTATCACAAAACCCGGAATTTTCCGGCAACCAAAACCTCAGAAATGAGTGTTCACCTGCGTTTCGGTACGATCAGTGTTCGGAGACTTGCGCAAACCGCGGCCTCACTCAACCAAACCTATCTGAAAGAATTGATTTGGCGGGAGTTCTTCATGCAGATTCTGTATCATTTTCCTAAAGTTGTACAGCAATCTTTCAAAGCTAAATACGACGGAATTTCCTGGATTAATGATCCTGAAAATTTAAAAAAATGGCAGACTGGCAAAACTGGTTATCCCCTTGTGGATGCGGGAATGCGCGAACTGAACGAAACCGGATTTATGCACAACCGCGTAAGAATGGTTTGTGCCAGTTTTCTCACCAAACATTTGCTCACAGACTGGCGTATTGGCGAAGCGTATTTCGCGGAAAAACTGCTCGATTATGATCTGTCTGCCAATAACGGCAACTGGCAGTGGAGTGCAGGTTCGGGTTGTGATGCTGCGCCTTATTTCAGGGTTTTCAATCCTGAAGAGCAGCAGAAAAAGTTTGACCCCGATTTTGTTTATATTAAAAAATGGGTGAAGGAATTCGGAACTTCAGCTTATCCTAAACCGATGATTGATCACAAATTCGCCAGAGAAAGAGCGCTGGAATCTTATAAAAAAGGACTGCAGGAATTACTGTAAAATATTCAAACTTTTGGGCTGTACTTTTACTTTTACCGGCGATTCTATTTTGTTGAATTCTCCGTCCAGATGCCAGTTTTTCGTATCCACTTCAAACTGGATTTCAGAAACAGGAAGATAAGTAACGTACTGATCGTCTTTCAGTCTTTTGGTAAACATTCTAAACGCGAAAAAAGGCGAGTAGGTTAATGGGAATTTCTTTACCAAAACCAAATCTACCAAACCGTCGCTTTTGCTTGCTTTAGGAGCAATGTAAGCGTTATTGCCGAACTGCCGCGTGTTGGCGATGTTCAGCATTAAATAGCGGCCGCTGTATTTCTTAAAGCTTTCGGTGAGAAATTTAATCTGCACCGGTTTATAATTGAAAAAAGTTTTGATCGAAACTTTAATATAATTTTTGAAACCTCTGTCGGTTTTTTCAAATTCCTTCACCACTTTCCCGTCAAAACCTGTCCCGGAAACGTTGATTGAAAGCTTTCCGTTCACCGTAAAAGTATCGATTTTTTTTACCTTTCTACCTTTAATTTTGGTTAAAAGTTCGTCGATGTTTTTTGAAAATTTGGTTTCATTTGAAAATCCGTTTCCAGATCCGGCCGGAAAAATGGCAAGAATCTTTTCTGTATTGATCAGTTTTTGAGCGACTGTTGAAATAGTGCCGTCTCCACCCACGGCCACAAAAATATCGGTGGTTGCATAATGATTGTCAATAAAATTAAAAGTTCCCTGAATCGACTCTGATATATAAAACAGAGGATTGCTTACCTCTTTTTTTAAGGCACGCAAAAACGGATGATAATCTTTTTTAGCCGAAAAAGGATTGATGATGAAGGCAACGTTTTCCATAAAGACAGAGCAGCAGAAGACTGCAGAATTAATTTAAATTCAGTTTCGTTCTGAAATCCTGAGTCAGAAAAGGTTTAATTTCGGTGTAGGGAATTTTAATAAGAACCGGACCTGCCGCATAGGCCGCAATTTCATACTGATTGTAAAGAAAGTAAAGGTTATTCTTGTCGAAATAAAAATTATCGTTCAGCGGAATTTCTTTTACGAGAAGCATTTCTGCCTGACCTCTTTCCAGATCGTTCTTCAGGAAATGATCCATGAGAATCCTGCTCCATATTTTTGCATCACGCACTTTCAAAATATCTGCAAGAGTTACCTGCTTGTTTGTTTTCACATCGAAAACCCTGTACAGTTCATTATAATAACCGTGAGCACCACCGGTGTAACCATCAGCTTTATATTGAACCGTCAGGTAATCGTTGAGCTGTGAAAACATTTTCATATAAGAATTCTGTTCCCAGGTTTGCGGAAAATCCGGAGCCCAATCTTCGAGAGATTTCTTAACACCGTCATAATATTCTTTCTTATGAGTATTGAGTTCCGTAGTGATATTTTCTCTTGAATATTGCTCCAGTTTCATATTAACCGGTGCGTAAATGCTGTCCAGCAGCACTTTATTACTCAGGTTCGGAAACACCAAGACTGTGGATTTAAAACCGGCCGTAAGATTTTCACTTACCTTTAAGGAATCAACAATCTTCACGGAATCTGTCGCTGATAAATCGACTTTGGTGATTTGCTCAGGCAATTGTTCGGATTTTTCCACCGGTGATTTTTCTGCTTTTTTACAGCTGATTACAGATAAAATAACTAAAAACAGAACAGCGGAAATATTTTTCATCCTCAAAATTAATTATTTTAAAACAAAAAACTGCTCAAAATTGAACAGTTTTTTATGTAATCTATGTTATTGTTAATTAAACATCGATTTTTGCGTACACCGCATTTTTCTCGATAAACTCTCTTCGCGGTGGTACTTCGTCGCCCATCAGCATGGAAAATACATTATCCGCATCGGCAAGACTTTCAATGGTAACCTGTTTCAGAATTCGGTTTTCAGGATTTAACGTAGTTTCCCAAAGCTGCTCAGGGTTCATTTCCCCAAGACCTTTGTAACGCTGTACTTCAACGCCTTTACCGTCCGGAGCCATTTCTAAAGTAAATTCCTCACGTTCCTTTTCATTGTAGGCATAGATTTTTTTGTTTCCTTTTTTAAGGAGATACAATGGCGGCTGCGCGATGTAGATATAGCCGTTCTCGATCAGTTCTTTCATGTAACGGAAGAAGAAGGTCAAAATTAACGTAGAAATATGCGAGCCATCGATATCAGCATCCGTCATAATCACTACCTTATGGTAACGCAACTTATTCATGTTGAGTGCTTTGCTGTCTTCTTCAGTCCCTACAGAAACGCCTAGAGCGGTATAAATATTTTTAATTTCTTCGTTATCGTAAACTTTATGAAGCATAGACTTTTCTACGTTCAGAATTTTACCTCTCAACGGAAGAATCGCCTGGAAATGCCGGTCACGGCCCTGTTTTGCAGTTCCCCCTGCCGAATCTCCCTCGACAAGGAAAATCTCAGAAATTGCAGGATCTTTGGATGAACAGTCGGACAGTTTTCCCGGAAGTCCGCTGCCGCCCATCGGTGATTTTCTCTGAACAAGTTCTCTTGCTTTTTTCGCCGCCTGTCTTGCTTTTGCAGCTAAAACCACTTTTTGAACGATGATTTTTGCTTCGTTAGGGTTTTCTTCTAAAAAGTTCGTAAGCATTTCACCTACGATTTTATCAACTGCGCCCGAAACTTCAGAGTTACCCAACTTGGTTTTGGTTTGCCCTTCAAACTGAGGTTCCATTACTTTTACAGAAATTACCGCCGTAAGTCCCTCACGGAAATCATCACCGGTAACTTCTACTTTTTCTTTTGCTGGAATCCCAAGTTCATCAGCAAATTTTTTCAAAGTTCTTGTTAAAGCTCTTCGGAAACCTGCTAAGTGTGTTCCACCTTCATGGGTATTGATATTGTTCACATAAGAGTGAAGATTTTCGTTGTAAGAAGTGTTGTAACGCATCGCAACTTCTACCGGAATATCATCTTTGTCACCTTCCATGAAAATCACATTGCTCATGATCGATTCTCGGTTCCCGTCGATAAATTCTACAAACTCTTTTAGTCCGCCTTCGGAATGAAAAGTTTCTACATTGAAAGTCCCGTCTTCATTTGGATGTCTTTCATCGGTCAAAGTAATGGTGATTCCTTTGTTCAGGAATGAAAGTTCTCTTAACCTTGCTGCCAAAGTATCGTAGTTGTATACCAACTCCTGGAAAATAGTATGATCGGGCTGGAAGAATACTTCAGTTCCTCTTTCATCAGTAGTGCCAATTTCTTTAACATCAGCTAAAGCTTTACCTTCTGAATACTTCTGTTGGTATACTTTTCCGTTTCTGTTTACGGTAGCGATAAGTGAGGTTGAAAGTGCGTTAACACAAGATACCCCAACCCCGTGAAGTCCACCGGAAACTTTGTAAGAATCCTTATCGAACTTACCCCCCGCACCAATCTTAGTCATTACAACTTCAAGTGCAGATTTCTGCTCCTTTTCGTGAAAGTCTACCGGAATTCCACGGCCGTTATCTTTCACAGAAATTGATTCTCCCTCGTGAATGGTAACGGAAATGGTGTCGCAATGTCCTGCTAATGCCTCATCAATGGAATTATCTACCACTTCATACACCAAATGGTGAAGACCTCTGGGGCCTACATCGCCAATGTACATGGATGGTCTTAACCTCACATGTTCCATTCCTTCCAACGCCTGTATACTGCTCGCTGTATATTCTTTTTGACTCATATTTTCTTTTTTGCCAACAAAATTGATGTTGGTTTTATAATAAATTGCGATTAAATTTTTCTGAATTTCTGTCTTTTTCTTTACTGGAAAAGACCAACAAATATACTGAAATTTATCGGATTATAAAAGTGGGAAAGGGTTTAAAAGTAAAGAAGTTTTCCACAAAAAAGTCCCCGGAATTACGGGGACTTTTTTAATAATAGATCAGCTGCTAAAGAAGTTTCATAAGAACAGCATCTTCAGCTTTTTCAACTTTAACCATTTCGAATTTGGTGAGATTTTTTGTTGCCTTGTCCCATTTTTTACCCGAGAGTTGGCTTCTGTTTTTCACTTCAGCAAGCTCCATGGCTTCTTCCTGAGAATTCAGGATTTCGAGAATTACTTTTTCGTCTTCGCCCAGTTCGATTTGGGGAACTATTTTTTCGGGTTTCATTTGCGGGAAGAACAAAACTTCCTGGATGGACGGATTGTTGGTTAAAAACATAATTAAACGGTCCATACCGATACCTAAACCTGAAGTTGGCGGCATACCGTACTCCAAAGCGCGCAAAAAGTCGTTATCGATGAACATCGCCTCGTCATCGCCTCTTTCAGAAAGTGCCATTTGCGATTCGAAACGTTCTCTCTGGTCAATCGGGTCATTTAATTCTGAATAAGCATTCGCGATTTCTTTTCCGCAAACCATTAACTCAAATCTTTCGGTTAAACCTTCTTTGCTGCGGTGTTTTTTTGTTAAAGGCGACATCTCAATCGGATAATCGGTGATAAAAGTCGGCTGGATGAAGTTTCCTTCACATTTTTCCCCGAAAATTTCGTCGATTAATTTTCCTTTGCCCATGGTTTCGTTCACTTCAACACCAATTGATCTAGCGAAATCAAAGAGTTCCTGCTCGGATTTTCCGGTGATATCAAAACCTGTAAATTTCTGAATCGCTTCAGTCATGGAAATTCTAGGGTAGGGTGCTTTCCAGTTAATGGTATGTTCACCAAAAGTCGATTCCGAATCTCCGTTAACCTGAGTGGCACAGAATTCCAGTAATTTCTCAGTGAAATCCATCATCCAGTTGTAATCTTTGTAAGCCACATAGATTTCCATTGCGGTAAATTCCGGATTATGGGTTCTGTCCATCCCTTCATTTCTGAAGTTTTTTGAAAACTCATAAACGCCGTCGAAACCCCCTACAATTAATCTTTTCAGATATAATTCATTGGCAATTCTTAAATATAAAGGAATATCCAAAGCATTGTGATGTGTGATGAACGGTTTTGCTGCAGCGCCGCCTGGGATCGACTGTAGGATAGGCGTTTCTACTTCGAAATAACCAGCGTCATTGAAAAATGTACGCATCGCATTGAAAAGTTTTGTTCTCTTCACGAAAACTTCTTTTACATGCGGATTTACGGTTAAATCTACATAACGTTGTCTGTATCGCAGTTCGGGATCGTTGAAAGCATCGTGTACGACACCGTTTTCATCAGTTCTTGGTTGTGGCAGCGGTCTTAAAGATTTAGTAAGAATTTTAAAGTTCTCAACTTTTACGGTCATTTCGCCAACCTGGGTATTGAAAAGTTCACCTTCGATCCCGATGATGTCACCGATATCTAAAAGATGTTTATAAACTTCGTTGTAAAGCGTTTTGTCTTCTCCGGTGCAGATTTCGTCACGGTTAAAATATACCTGAATTCTCCCTTCGGAATCCTGAAGTTCAGCGAAACTTGCCTTTCCTTGGATTCTGCGGCTCATCAGGCGTCCGGCAATCTGTACTTTTTTACCTTCGTTAAAGTTTTCTTTAATGGATTTTGTGGTGTCGGTGATTTTATATTCTTCCGCCGGAAAAGCGTCGATACCCATTTTTTGTAAGGTTGCCAACTTTTCTCTCCGGATAATTTCCTGTTCTGATAACTGCATGTTTTCTTGCTTTTTAAGAGCGCAAATTTAGTGATTTTTTGATGAATATGAATAAAAAAAGCAGCCTGCAACGGCTGCTTGTGATCATTTAAAATTTCCGGATTATTTTACCGTGGTAGAATCAACAGCCACAGCTGCTGCTGCTGGAGCGGAAACGGTAACTTCTGCTTCCGGTTCTTCCAACATTCTGTTGCTTTCCGTTGTAGTTTCTTTCTTTGAACAGCTTGCCAGTACCAAACCGCCGATGAATGCAAATGCAAATAATTTTTTCATTGTAAATTTAATTTCAGCAAAAATAGAGATTTACAAATCAATGTTCAATCAGTAAATTTTTTTTATTTTTATTTAAAGTAATTACAAATTGCTATACTTCGGAAATACGCTCCAAAGAATTTGTAAATTTGTCTTGTGAAAAAGCCTGTAGTTTATATTTTTCTTTGTATATACCTTTTATCTTTTACAGAGGTTAGGCAGGTGCTTAAGATCCCCAATTTCGTGGAACACTACATTTCGCATAAAATTACCAACAGCAGTATTTCTGTATTTTCCTTTATTAAAATGCACTACCTGGATGACCATAAAGTCGATGCAGACTATCATCAGGACATGAAGCTGCCTTTTAAAACCCACGAAACAAATACTTTTGTAGCGAATCCGCTCACCATTCCCGAATATTTCGGATTTGCGCTAAATCTTCCCAAGCTTTTCAAAGAAAAAACACTTATTTTTTCATACAGTCCCAATTATTCTTCCAATCCTTTAGGATCCATTTTCCGTCCTCCGATTTTAGTTTAAATAGCAAGCCATAACAAGAAATATTTTCAATAAAACTTTTATTGAAAAAGTTCGTGATACCTTTTTATTTAAATTTTAAAATCATACAAAATGAACAATACACATCTGCATTTGGTAGTAAACCATTTGCCAATCATATTTCCTGTAGCAGGACTGATTATTCTTTTCATCGGTATTTTTACAAAAACCGAAATTTCCAAACGTAATGCTTATATCACTTTTATTATTGGCGCCGTAGCCTCAATAGCCGCGATGGCCACAGGGGACGGTGCCGAAGAAGGCGTAGAACATCTGCCTGGCGTTGCTGAAAGTCTGATCAAAACCCACGAAGAAGCCGCTGAACTTTTTGCCGGTCTGTCGTATGTCTTAGGCGGCCTCAGTGCAGCCGCGCTTTTCGCGAGTTTCAGAAGCTATCCTTTTTCTAAAATAATGCCTTTTGTCGTCGGTCTATTTGCTTTCGCAACCATATTCTTTGCGCAAAAAGCAGGCACCACAGGTGGTGAAATCCGTCATACGGAAATCAGAAGCGGCGCTGCAGCGCAAAACGCAAACGCATCTGAGCATGGAGACGATAATGATTAATATCACTTTAAGATTTTTATACCGTAAATCTTTTGAAATGAGAGTGTTAGTTTGTAAATTTATTATGGTGATTATTAATTATAAAGTAAAAAATGTTAGAAAAAATCATAAGTTTTTCCATAAAAAATAAGCTGATCATCCTGTTGATGACCGTGGGCTGGATTATTTACGGAATTATAGAACTCCGAAAATTACCTATTGATGCGGTGCCGGATATTACGGACAATCAGGTACAGCTCATCACCTCATCGCCGAGCCTCGGAGCTCCCGATGTGGAGCGTTTCATCACTTTTCCTTTGGAACAGTCGATGAACAACATTCAGGGCATTAAACAGATGCGGAGTTTTTCCCGCTTCGGGCTCTCGGTAGTAACCATTGTTTTTGAAGAAGGAGTCGATCTTTATCTCGCAAGACAGCAGGTTTCGGAACGCCTCCAGAATGTTTCCAAAGACATTCCGAGGTCGCTCGGTGTTCCGGAAATGGCACCAATTTCAACAGGTCTTGGCGAAATCTATCAGTACATCCTCAGGCCGAAAACCGGCTACGAACACCGCTATAATGCCATGGAACTGCGCACAATTCAGGATTGGGTGGTGAGAAGACAGCTTTTGGGCACCGATGGCGTTGCTGATGTGGCAAGTTTTGGCGGAAACCTCAAACAGTATGAAGTTGCAGTGAATCCGGCGCAGCTCAAATCGATGGGAGTAACAATGCAGGAGGTTTTTGCGGCACTGGAAAACAATAATCAGAATACCGGAGGTGCTTATATTGAAAAAGGTCCCACAATTCTTTACATCAGAACAGAAGGTTTAATGGGAAAAATTAGAGACATCGAAAAAACCGTAGTTAAAAATCTTCCCGACGGAACACCTGTCCTGATTGAAAATATAGGAAAAGTGCAGTATGGAAACGCCATCCGGTACGGTGCAATGACCTATAACGGAAAAGGAGAAGTGGCCGGTGCGGTAGTAATGATGATGAAAGGCGCCAATTCTAATGAAGTAATCGGAAAAGTAAAAACAAGGATCGAAGAAATCAGGAAAACACTTCCCGAAGGCGTAATGATTGAACCTTTCCTTGACCGTACAAAAATGGTTAATAACGCCATCATCACGGTGTCGAAAAATCTGGTGGAAGGCGCTCTGATCGTTATATTCGTATTGGTAGTTTTTCTTGGGAACCTTCGGGCCGGATTTATTGTTTCGTCAGTCATTCCGCTTTCCATGCTTTTTGCGTTTATCATGATGAATATGTTCGGAGTTTCCGGGAATCTCATGAGTTTGGGGGCGCTCGATTTCGGGTTGATTGTAGATGGTGCCGTGATTATTGTTGAAGCCATTCTTCACCGGCTGCATGGGCCAACCCTGGTTAACAAAAATCTCCTTACCACAAAAGAAATGGACGAAACAGTACAGGCTTCTGCTGGGAAAATGATGAATTCCGCAGTATTCGGGCAGATCATTATTCTGATGGTTTATCTTCCGATTCTCACGCTGGAAGGGGTAGAGGGAAAGATGTTTAAACCGATGGCGCAAACGGTGATTTTTGCACTTTTAGGAGCGTTTATCCTGTCATTGACCTATGTTCCGATGATGAGTGCCCTGTTTCTGTCAAAAAAGATATCGCACAAAAAGAATTATGCAGACCGGATGATGGAAAAGCTGGAAGCTGCCTACGATAAAATTCTTAAAAAAGTTTTAAAATATCAGAATCCATTGTTCTTCAGTGTTATAGGTCTTTTCTTTGTTTCCGTTTTTGTCATGACCAAATTGGGTGGCGAATTTATTCCCACACTTCCTGAAGGTGATTTTGCCGTTGATACTCGGGTTTTGCCGGGAAGTAACCTGAAGACTTCTACAGAAGCGGTTTTGAAAAGCCAGCAGATTCTTTTGAACAAATTTCCTGAAATTGAAAAAATTGTGGGGAAAACCGGCAGCAGCGAAATCCCTACGGATCCGATGCCTATTGATGCAAGCGACATGATGATTATCCTGAAACCCCGCAAAGAATGGACGTCCGCTAAATCATATAATGAACTTTCCGAAAAAATGTCTGCAGAACTCAAAAAAAATATTGTAGGGGTAACGTATTCATTCCAATATCCGGTTAATATGAGGTTTAATGAACTGATGACCGGCGCAAGACAGGATGTGGTTTGTAAAATCTTTGGTGAAAATTTAGACTCCCTGAAAGTGTACGCTGAAAAACTCGGTGAAATTTCAAAGAAAATTAATGGAGCCGAAAATATTTATGTGGAACCGATTTCCGGAATGCCGCAGATTGTTATTGAATACAATCGTGCCGCTCTTTCGCAATACGGACTCAGCATTGGTGACGTCAACAGAATGGTGAATACTGCTTTTGCGGGCCAAAGTGCGGGATCTGTTTTTGAAGAGGAAAAAAAGTTCGATCTGGTCGTTCGCTTAGACGGTGAACTCCGGAAAAATGTGGAGGATGTGAAAAACCTGCTGATTCCGTCACCTTCCGGTGGGGAAATTCCTTTAAGTGCGGTGGCAACGGTAGATGTAAAGGAAAGTGTAAACCAGATTCAGCGCGAACAGGCGCACCGCAGGATCATTGTGGGTTTCAACGTGAAGGGTCGCGACATAAAATCTACCGTTACAGATTTACAGCAGGTAGTTGATAAGGAGCTCAAGCTTCCCGTAGGTTACACTATTAAATATGGCGGAACTTTCGAGAACCTTCAGCAGGCGCAGAAACGTCTGGGAATTGCGGTTCCCGTGAGTCTGGCATTAATTCTTCTGATGCTGTATTTTGCCTTCAGTTCAGTCAAATACGGTTTGATTATTTTCACCACAATTCCACTTTCTGCGATTGGCGGCATACTTTCCCTCTGGCTCCGCGGAATGAATTTCAGTATTTCCGCAGGGGTGGGTTTTATCGCTCTTTTCGGAGTCGCGGTGCTTAACGGGATTGTCCTGATTGCAGAATTTAACCGGCAGAAAGAAATCCATTCAGATTTAAACGAAGTGGTGCGGGTTGGTGGTAAAATGCGCCTCCGTCCGGTACTGATGACTGCTTTGGTAGCCTCTCTCGGATTTTTGCCCATGGCGATAAGCCAAGGTGAAGGTGCAGAAGTGCAACGACCGCTCGCAACAGTAGTGATCGGTGGTTTACTTCTGGCGACATTCCTCACCCTTTTCATCTTACCAACCGTTTATATCTGGTTTGAAAAACATTTTCCACAACGAAAAAAAACCATTAACCTCGATGAATAATTTTAAAATAATGAAACCTCAATATCTCAGTCTGTTTTTTTTAATATTTTTTCTAAAATCCTTTTCACAGACTCCCATTTCTTTGGAAAATGCTTACGAAAAGGCAAGTCAGAACAATCTTAATTTAAAATCGGGACAGCTGAAAGCTGAATATCAGAACCGGATACAGAATTCTGCGGTGGCCATTGATCCTTTAAACATTAATGCAGAAATCGGACAGATAAATTCGGCGTATGTTGATAATGCTTTTTCGGTTAACCAAACGCTGCGGTTGCCGAAATTCTATAGAACCCACAAACAGGTTTTAACGGAACAGTGGAAAAACGCAATGCTGGGTCTGGAGGTGCAGAAATGGCAGCTGAAAAGGGAAATTGCTTTGATGTACAATAATCTGAATTATCTGGACGAAAAACAGAAACTTCTGAAAAAAACCGACAGCATCTATTCAAATTATTACAAACGTTCTGAACTTCGGCTGAAAGCGGGCGAAAGCAATATTCTGGAAAAAACCACAGCAGAAGCTTACCGAAGCCAGGCTGAAATTCAGCTCCAAAGTCTGCTGAAAGACCGCGAAATTTCACTTCATCAATTCAATTATCTGATTAATGAGGATGAAATGTATCAAAATGAAAAGGGCAGTTTTTATCTTTTGAATCTGAATTTTGATGAAAATTTCAGCGGAAATCCTTTAATTCTGTCGCAACTTGAACATCAGAAAAATATTGAGAACGCAAGGCTCAAAGCTGAGAAAGCCAAACTTTTGCCCAGTTTCAATCTCGGAATTAATTCCACAACCATGAAAGGAACCGGATCCGACGATAAGTATTATAACGGAACACACCGTTTCCAAAGCGGGTTAGTAGGTGTGGCGCTTCCGGTTTTTAATGCTGCACAGAAATCGTTGATCGAAGGCCAGAAAATAAACCAGCAGATTGCCGAAAACAACTATAATATCGCTATTCGGGACTTTAAAAACAGGTACGCAAAAACTTATGGTGAATACCAGAAACTGAAATCTGAAACCGATTATTATAAAGCCAAAGGTTTGAGAAACGCACAAACTATCCTGTTTACTGCAGATCTGCTGTCTAAAGAAGGTGAAATCAACTATTTGGAATATACCATTCTGGTGAATCAGTCACTTGATATTCAGAACAGGTATATCGACGCTCAAAACGCTTTAAACGAGAAAATTATAGAACTCAATAATCTGCAAAATAAATAAAGAATTTTTTGCTGTGAAGTTTCAATTAAACTTCATCATGAAATTTAAAATTAAAAGCTATGAAAAAATTCACAACTCTCCACAGAATCATCCATTGGTTAATCGCAGTTTCAATGCTGGTACTTTTTGCCACCGGATTTTTAAGAATGTACTGGATGTCCAAAAAAACAATAACGGCAGCAATTTCTGCAGAACTGACTAAAAATAATA
>JAANMT010002793.1_pt1 | contig 13708 bp, 7 predicted proteins | sample 7279711 | NCBI WGS metagenome assembly JAANMT01 (sample SAMN14094538, study PRJNA606508) | bioreactor metagenome | isolation source: A lab-scale SPAN reactor treating ammonium-rich wastewater day 1 | place: Ireland: Galway | collected 2017-01-16 | reverse complement strand
CCGCCACCGCCGCGCTCAACAACGCCACGCTGCCCTATGTGATGGCATTGGCGGAGAAGGGCTACCGGCGCGCGCTGCTGGAGGATGCCGGGCTGCTCGCCGGGCTCAACATCCACCGTGGCGTCGTCAGCTGCGAGCCGGTCGCCGTGGCCCAGGGGCACCCTTCCGCCGGGCATCATGTCGAGCCCCTCGTGCTCATCGGATTTTCGACCGGGGCGGAACAAATGGCCTCGGTCGCCGCTTCCCCGGATCGCCCTCCTGCATTGCGCGGACTGCTCCTGCTTGCTCCCGGGCACCGCGGACGCTATGGCATCGAACTGGCGGATTTGATGGGCCTCACTCCCACGGGGCCGAACACCTTTTCGCTCGCGGACATGGCCCCCGGTCTTGAAGGCCTGCGCGTATTTCAAATCCACGGCGAGCACGACCCGCTCGCGCAGACTGCCTGGCTCGATCACCTGCGGGCGGAGCACAAACTCGAGGTCTATCCCGACGGATGGCATCTTTTCCGCGGCGCGCCGCCCGATTTCCTGGATCTGGTTGCAACCGGCGTCTTGTGGATTCTCCATGGCTGAAAACATCACCCCAGCTCCGCGCTCCACGGCCCCCTCCTTTCTCGCCGGTGCCATGGCCATGGCGGGGATGGTCAACATCCTGCAGGCACTGCCCAGCAGAGAATCCGCCACCCTCGAGTGGGTCGAACAATTTCTGCCCTTCTCCGTCTCACACCACAGCCGCCTGCTCATGCTTGGCGCGGGGATTTTCCAACTCCTTCTCAGCCGCGGCATTTACCGCCGCAAGCGGGCCGCTTTTCTCGTCTGCCTCGGTCTGCTGCTCGTCGTGCCCCTGCTGCACCTGGCCAGTGCTTTCGATTGGCATCACGCGCTGGCCCAGCTCGCCCTCGCGGCGGCACTGCTTTACTGGCATGACGAATTTCACGCCCTGTCCGACGGCCCCTCGGTTCGCGCCGCCGTATGGATTTCCGCCCTCCTCCTCGCCGTGCTCACCATCTTCGGTCTGGTCAGCATCCATTCGTTCGGGCCACAGATTGAAGGCACACGCAGTATTTTCCGGAACCTGCAGACCGTGTGGGAACTCATTTTTCTGCAAAGCACCGACACACTGACTCCGGTGGGCCACCAGGCCGCCGTGGCTTTTCAAACCATCAGCAATGCCGGGCTGCTCTTCGGGCTGGTGGCGATCTTTCTGCTGCTGCGGCCGATCCTTCCCCACCGGCGTGGCTTCCAGCGCGACGATGCCGCCGTCCGCTCCCTCCTGGACGCCTGGGGTGTTGATCCGCTCGACGAATTCGCGCTCCTGCCCGACAAACGCCATTTTCTCGCTGCGGACAAGCGCGCGGTTGTGGCCTACGCACTGTGGCGGGATGTGGCCGTGACCCTCGGCGACCCCATCGGGCCGTCGGAATGCGTTCCCGGCGCCGCCATGGAATTCGCCCGTTTTTGCGCACGGCAGGGCTGGATCCCCGTATTTTACGAAGTGCGCCCGGATCACCTCGAGGCCTACCGTTCCGCAGGGTTTCGCCTTTTCAAGGTCGCCGAAGACGCGCGCCTGGATCTTCCACATTTGTCCCTCGCCGGCCGCAAATTCCAGAATCTCCGTACCGCGCACAACAAAGCCGTCAAATCGGACTGGCGTATCACCTGGCACGCCGGGCACAGCCTGCCACCGGCCCTGCACGCCGAACTCACATCCATCTCCACCGAATGGCTCCATGCGCGGCACGCTGTGGAAATGACCTTCGATCTTGGCTCCATGGCACCGGAATCCCTAGCCATGTCGGAAATTTCCGTTCTCTCCGACGTGGATGGCCGCATTTTGTCCTTCGCTTCATGGCTTCCCTACGCCCGGAGCACCGGGCGCGTCTTGGACATGGTGCGGCACCGCCCAGCCGACCGAAACGTGGTGGATCCGCTCATCGTGGGGGCATTGCTCAAGTTCCAGGCCGACGGCCTCGCCGAAGCCAGCCTTGGCAACGCGCCCTTGGCCAATATCCACGCGGCCTCCGCCACGGCTCCGGAGGAGAAAGCCGTGCGCCTGCTCTACGAGAGATTCGATCACTACTACGGCTACCGCGCGTTGTTTGAATTCAAGGACAAATTCCATCCTTCCTGGAGCGGACGCTATCTTGGCTACCGCGGGATGCCGGGTCTGCTTCCGGCTGTGGCCGGTGTGGTGCGGGTACATCTTCCAGGCGGCCTGACCCGTTTCCTGCGTTCCTGAAAAACCTCCAGGGTTCACGCATTTTTTTTGAACTGCGCCGCCTCCGGGGTTGTCCATCCTATATCATGGAAAAAACCACCGCTATCGTCACCTCACGCACCGGTTTGAACCTCCGCCTTGCCACCCGCCTCGCGATCGCCACCCGAAACACCCGCTCCATCATTGTTCTAAAAGTCGGCAACCGCGTCGCCGACGCGCGCAACATCCTCGCGGTACTCGCCCTTTGCGCCACGCTGGGCAGTCCTGTGGACATCGGTGCTTTCGGATCCGACGAACGCGACGCCGCACAGATCGTCGAGCAGATTCTGTCGGAATGGAGCGGCGATCTGGAGGCCACACCCGCAATGCGGACAGCCTGACCGCCCCGCGCCTACCGGTCGCACTCGCCCATCACGAAATCAATGCTGCCCAGGATGGCGGGCACGTCACTCACATAGTGCCCCGGAAGCAACGCGGGCAGGATGCTCAGGTTGGAGAAGCTCGGCGCGCGGATTTTCAGGCGATACGGCACGCCACCACCCTTGCTGTTGATGTAGAAGCCGAGTTCGCCCTTGGGGTTTTCCGCCCCAAAATAGATCTCGCCCTCCGGGGCATCAACGCCCTGTGTGGTGATGATGAACTGGTGAATGAGCTCCTCCATTTTGGTCAGCACATCGGTTTTTGGAGGGAGCAGCCCCTTCGGATTTTCCATGCAAACCGGACCTGCGGGCATCTTGTCAAACACCTGCCCGAGGATGCGCGCGCTCTGGCGCATTTCCTCCATGCGGACGAGGTAGCGGTCATAGCAGTCGCCGACCGTTCCGACAGGAACCTCGAAATCATACTGCTCATAGCCGAGATAGGGATGCGCCTTGCGCAAGTCGTGATCCACGCCGGAGCCGCGCAGATTCGGCCCGGTGAGGCTGTAGGCGATGGCATCCTGTTTTTTTATGACACCGACATCCTTGGTGCGATCGAGCCAGATCGGATTGCGTGTGAGCAGCCTGTCCACCTCGTCAAGGCACGGAAGCAGCTCGGCGATGAGCTTGCGTACGCCCCCCTCGAATCCCGGCGGCATGTCGCGCGTCATTCCACCGATGCGCGTGTAAGACGTCGTGAACCTCGCACCGGTCAGCTGCTCGCACAGGTTGTAGATCGTTTCACGGTGCGTGAAGGTGTAGAGGAAAACGGTCATCGCCCCGATGTCCATCGCATAGCAGCCCACGCCGAGCAGGTGCGATGAAATGCGCGCCAGCTCGCAGCAGATCACGCGGATGGCCTCGCCGCGCGGCGAGCGTGCTGCGCTGGACCGCCTGGGCGGCGTTCGCCTCGGTGATCCTGCTCGGGCTGTCCTGGCTCGCGCTGCGCTACTACGTCTGGCCCAACCTCGACCGCTGGCGGCCGGCGATCGAGAGCCGGATCGCACAGACGGTCGGCCGGCCGGTGAAGCTCGGGCCGCTCTCGACCGGCTTCGCAGGGCTGCGTCCGCGCCTGGTCGCGCGCGAGGTCCGCATCGACGACGAAGACGGCGAGCAGGCTTTTGCCGCCGCGGAAATCCGCGCAGTGCTGTCGCTGCGTTCGCTTGCGGCGGGCCGGTTCGCGCTGACGCTGCTCGAGATCGACTCGCCGACGCTGCGCATCGAGCGCGTCGCCGAGCGGCGCGTGCGCCTGGCCGGCCTGGACATCGACCTCGATACGCCGGTGGACCAGGAGTTGCTCGAGCGGCTGTTCGCGCAGCGTCGCATCGTGCTGCAACACGCACAGGTGCACTGGCACGACCGGTTCGCCGGCGAGTCCGCAGTGCTGGACGACATCGAATTCGCGCTCGATTCGGCCGGACGGCGCCACCGCGTGTCGCTGCGCGCGCCGGTGCTGCCCGGACTGGCCAGTGACGTCGATCTCGCGGTCGAGTTCCGCCGGCCGCCGTTCGCCGGCACTGGCGACTGGCGCAAGTGGCAGGGCGAAATCCGGATCGGCGCGGCGGAGCTCGACCTCGCGACGCTGGCGCAGCGCTGGCAACGCCGGGGCGTCGCGGCTGCGCCGGGCGTGACGGTGCGTACCGGGCGGGCGCGGCTGCGCGGCTGGTCGCACTTCGAGGCGGGGGCGCTGGTCGACGGTTTCCTCGACCTCGCTGCCGATGAGGTCGATGCCGATCTCGACGGAAGGGCGCTGCCGCTGCGCACGCTCGCCGCCGAGGCGCGGGCGCGCCGGCAACCCGACGGCAGCACGCGGGTGGACTTCCCGGTGCTGCGCGTGTCGGACGCGCAGGGCTGGTCGCTGACGGCGAGCCACGAGGGCTCGAAGCTGGTGCTGTCGCCGCAAGGCGCACCGGTGGCGGCGCGGCTGGCGCTCGATCGCTTCGAGGCGGCCGAGGTGGCGAAGCTGCTCGGCCGCCTGCCGCTACCCGAGGCGCTTCGCGCCAGCTTCGCGTCGATGAAGCTCGACGGTACGGTTGACCGGCTGGCGATCGACTGGTCGCGCGACGAGCATGCCGATGCGGGCGAACAGGCGCCGTCGCGGTTCGGTGTCGAGATGGCCTTCGAGCGGCTCGGTTTCCAGCGGATCGAGGCACCGCCACGCCCGGGGGAGCTGAAGCTGCCGGGCTTCGCCAACGTTTCGGGCAGCGCCCGGATCACCGAGCGCGGCGGCCGCGTTTCGCTGCACGGCGAATCGGTCGTGCTGCGCTTCCCGGGCCTGTTTGCCGAGCCCGAAGTGCCGCTCGAGCGGCTCGAAGCGAAGGCCAGCTGGACGCTGGCCCCGCCGCCGGCCGAGGGTGCCCCCCCGCTGGTCGATCTCTCGATCGAGACCTTCCGTTTTGCCAATGCCGACGCCGCCGGCCAGGTGAGCGGACGCTACCGCAGCGGCGGCAAGGGCGCGGGCCTGGTCGACCTCCAGGGCAGCCTGCAACGGGCCGACGCGGCGCGCACGGCGCGCTACCTGCCGCTCGAAATCTCCGAGGAGGTGAGGCACTGGGTGCGCGACTCGGTCGTCGCTGGCCGATCGAACGACGTGCGCTTCGTGCTGGCAGGCGATCTGGAGGACTTCCCGTACCGCGATCCCGCCAGCGGGGAGTTCCGCGTCGAAGCGGGTCTCGCCGACGCGACGCTTGCGTACGCGCCCGGATGGCCGGCGATCGAGCGCATCCAGGGGCGGCTGCGTTTCGAGCGCGCCGGCATGGAGATCGAGGCGCGAACCGGCCAGGTGTGGAACGTGGCGCTCGCGCAGACCACGGCGCGCATCGCGGAGTTTCGCGAACCGCTGCTGCGCATCGAAGGCAGTGGACAGGGGCCGGCGCAGGACATGGTGCGCTTCGTCAACGAGAGCCCGCTGCGCGCGCGCATCGACGACTTCACGCGCGACGTGGCGATCGACGGCGAGGCCACGCTGCGGCTGGCTTTCGAGATGCCGCTGGAGGACATCGACGCGACGCGCGTGCGCGGCAGCGTGCAGTTGCCGGGCAACGACCTGGCGCTCGACCGCACCTTGCCGCGCCTCGAGCGCGTGACGGGCCGGCTCGAGTTCAGCGAAGACCGGCTGGCGCTGCGTTCGATGACCGCGACGCTGCTCGGCGGCCCGGTCAGCGTCGAGGGCGACACCCCCGAGCCCGATCGTTTCGTGCTGCAGGCGCACGGGGTCATGCCCGCCGAGGGCATCGTGCAACTGGCCGACAACGCGCTGACGCGACGCCTGTCCGGTTCCGCGCAATACTCGGCCGAGGTCGAGGTGCGCAGGCGTGCGGCGACGCTGACGGTGGATTCGGACCTCGAAGGACTGGCGAGCGCACTGCCGGCGCCGTTCGGCAAGGCGGCCGATGCGAAGTGGCCGTTGCGCATCGTGTCGCGGCCCGTGCCGCCGCCGACGCCCGCCGAACGTCCGGCGCGCGACACGCTCTCGGTGAGCCTGCGCGACGACGTCCGGCTGGTCTTCGAGCGCGAGCGTGATCCCGATTCCGAGCAGCTCAGGGTGCGGCGCGGCGCCTTCGCGATCACCGATGCGCCGACCCTGCCCGATGCCGGCTTCGCGGTGCTGCTCAGGACGGCGGCCGTCGACCTGGATGCCTGGAACGCGTTGCTCGGCGACGAACTGCTCGCCGGCGCGCGCCCCGGCGCAGCCGACGGCTTCTCGCTGATGCCCGACACGGTATCGCTGGTCGCGGGCACGGTGGAGGTCGCCGGCAAGGCGCTGCACGACGTGGTGCTCGGAGCTTCGCGGGCCGACGGGCTCTGGCGCGCCAACATCCACGCACGCGAAATCGACGGTTATTTCAGCTGGCGCCAACCGCGACCGGGCGAGACGCAGGGCACGCTCGCGGCGCGCTTCGCGCGCCTGGAGATCCCGCGCAGCCGCATCGACGACTTCGAAGCGCTGCTCGAAACCTCGCCCCGGACGCTGCCGGCGCTGGACGTGACTGCGCAGGAGCTGATCCTGAACGAGCGCCGACTGGGCGCGCTCGAACTCGCGGCGGTCAACACCGGCAGCACTGCGGCGCCGGTGTGGCAGCTGCAGCGGCTGCGCATCCGCAACCGGGCAGCGACGCTGAACGCCAGCGGCAAATGGGAAACGCATCCGGGCGCCCCGCGGCGCGCCACGATGCTCGACTTCGACCTGCAGATCGCCGATGCCGGCGCGCTGCTCGCGCTGTTCGGCTTTCCCGAAACGGTGCGCGGCGGCAGCGGAAAGCTGGGAGGGCGGGTCGGCTGGGTCGGCTCGCCGATGCGGCTCGACTATCGCAGCCTCGGTGGCGAGCTGTCGATCGACCTCGGCAAGGGCCAGTTCCTGAAGTCCGACCCCGGCATCGCGAAGCTGATCGGCGTGCTGAACCTGCAGTCGCTGCGCCGGCGCCTGGCCTTCGATTTCCGCGACGTGTTCGCCGAGGGTTTCGCGTTCGACCGCATCAGCGGCACTGCGTACATCGACGGCGGCATCGCGCGTACCGACGACTTCTCCATGCGCGGCGTGGCGGCCCAGGTCGGCATCCGGGGGCAGGCCGACATCGCCGCCGAGACCCAGGCGCTGGTCGTCGAGGTGCGCCCCGACCTGAACGCCGCGCTGGCTTCGCTCGCTTACGGAGCGCTGGTCAACCCGGCGGTCGGCCTGGGTTCGCTGCTGGCGCAACTGGCGTTGCAAGCACCCCTGCAGCAGATTTTCGCGTACGAATACGATGTGACCGGCCCGTGGAGCGAGCCGCAGGTGGCGGCGCGTTCGCGGCCCGCGGCGGCGCCGGCGCCCGCCGAGTACTGATGGAGGAGCCCATGGCCCAGGCAAGGAATGCGACCGCCGCGCGCCCGGCATCGGCCGAGCCGACGCTGCGCGTTGCCGCGGTGCAGATGGTTTCGGCAGCCAACGTCTCCGACAACCTGGCGCGCGCCGAACAGCTGATCGGCGAGGCGGCGGCGGCCGGCGCGCGGCTGGTGGCGCTGCCCGAGCACTTCGCGCTGCTCGGTCGCGGCGAGCGCGACAAGCTGTCGATCCGCGAGCCCGACGGCGCCGGCCCGCTCCAGTCGTTCCTGTCGGGGCAGGCTGCCGCGCATCGCATCTGGCTGGTCGGCGGCACGCTGCCGCTGGCGAGCGCGAATCCCGGCAAGGTGCTCAACAGTTCGCTGGTCTACGGCCCCGACGGCCGGCGCGTGGCGCGCTACGACAAGATCCACCTGTTCGGCTTCGAGCACGGCAGCGAGCGCTTCGACGAAGCCGCGACCATCGCGCCGGGTCGCACGCCGGCAGTGTTCGATCTCGACGCGACGGAGCCCGCAGGCGCGCCGGCAACCGCCTGGCGCATCGGCCTGTCGGTCTGCTACGACCTGCGTTTTCCCGAGTTGTACCGGACGCTCGGGGCGGTCGACCTGCTGCTCGCGCCTTCGGCGTTCACTTTCACCACCGGCAGCGCGCACTGGGAGGTGCTGCTGCGTGCGCGCGCGATCGAGAACCAGTGCTACCTGCTCGCGCCCGCGCAGGGCGGCCAGCACGAGAACGGACGACGCACCTGGGGCCACTCGATGCTCGTCGACCCCTGGGGAGAGATCGTCGCGCAGCGCGCATCCGAGGGCGAGGGCATCGTGGTCGGAGAACTCGCGCGCGCCCGGTTGCGGGAGGTGCGGGCGATCCTTCCGGCCCTGACGCACCGCGTCATGTAGCATGTTCACGATGAAACCTGCAGAACCCCCCTTCGCGCACCTGCCGATCGCGCGATCGGTGCTGCTCGAGCCCTACGGGCTCGACGACGCGCACCTCGATGCGGCGCTGGCCGAGATCTTCCGGCACCGGGTCGACTATGCCGACCTCTATTTCCAGTTCACGCGCAGCGAGGGCTGGAGCCTCGAGGAGGGCATCGTCAAGTCCGGCAGCTTCTCGATCGACCAGGGGGTCGGCGTGCGTGCGGTCTCGGGCGACAAGACCGCCTTCGCCTACTCCGACGTGATCGGCGCCGAGGCGCTGATGTCGGCGGCGCGCGCCGCGCGCACGATCGCCTCGCGCGGCGCCGGGCGCGTGAAGGTGGCCGGTGCGCTCGAGCCGGCGGCCGGCCGGGCGCTCTACGCTGCCGAAGACCCGATCCCGCGGCTCGACGCGGCGGCGAAAGTGGCGCTGCTCGAGCGCGTCGAGCGCATGGCGCGCGCGAAGGATCCGCGCGTGAAGCAGGTGATGGCCGGTCTCGCTGCCGAATACGACGTGGTGCTGGTGGCGCGCTCCGACGGGCTGCTGGCCGCCGACGTGAGGCCGCTGGTGCGGGTCTCCGTCACGGTGATCGCCGAGCAGGGCGGGCGGCGCGAGCAGGGCCACAGCGGCGGCGGCGGCCGCTTCGATCTGGGTCGGTTCGACGACGCGCTACTCGCGGGCTACGTCGACGAAGCGGTGAAGGCAGCGCTCACCAACCTCGAAGCCCGGCCGGCACCCGCCGGAACGATGACCGTCGTGCTCGGCCCCGGCTGGCCCGGCGTGCTGCTGCACGAAGCGGTCGGCCACGGGCTCGAGGGCGACTTCGTCCGCAAGGGATCGTCGGTCTTCGCCGGGCGCATCGGCCAGCGGGTCGCCGCCCGCGGAGTCACCGTGGTCGACGACGGCACGCTGCCCGGACGGCGCGGCTCGCTGAACATCGACGACGAGGGCAATCCGTCGCAGTGCAACGTGCTGATCGAGGATGGCGTCCTGAAGGGCTACATGCAGGACACGCTCAACGCCCGGCTGATGGGAGTGCCGTTCACCGGGAACGGTCGCCGCGAGTCGTTCGCGCACCTGCCGATGCCGCGGATGACCAACACCTGCATGCTCGCCGGCGAGCGTGATCCGGGTGAAATCCTCGACTCGGTCGAGCGCGGCCTCTACGCCGTGAACTTCGGCGGCGGGCAGGTCGACATCACCAACGGCAAGTTCGTGTTCTCGGCCTCCGAGGCCTGGTGGGTCGAGAAGGGCAGGCTGCAGTACCCGGTGAAGGGGGCGACGATCGTCGGCAATGGTCCCGACGCGCTCACGCGCGTCACGATGATCGGCAACGACATGCGGCTCGATGCGGGCATCGGCGTCTGCGGCAAGGATGGGCAGAGCGTGCCGGTGGGCGTCGGCCAGCCGACGCTGCGCATCGAGGCGCTCACCGTCGGCGGGACGGCCTGAAAGTGAGCGGGCCTGCGTCGCCCGCGGCGCAGGAGCGCGCCCCGGCAGGCCGTCGCTGGCTGCGGGCATTGTTGGCGCTGGTCGCCGCCGTGGGCGTCTACGCACTGCTCGGCTTCGTGATCGCGCCGCGCATCGCGCAGGGTCAGCTCGCCGAGCGCCTGGCGGCGGAACTCGGGCGTGCGGTCGCGATCGGGCGCATCGAGTTCAATCCGTTCACGCTGGTGCTGCGCGTGCACGAGTTGCGCGTCTCCGGCGCCGCCGGCAGCGCGGAGCGCGAATTCGCCGGCTTCGCACAGCTCGAGGCCGACGCCTCCTGGCGTTCGCTCTACCGACTCGCGCCGGTGCTGTCCTCGGTGAGCCTGCGTGAACCGTATCTGCGCCTCGCGCGCGACGCCGCGGGCCACGTCGACGTCCAGGACCTGATCGACAAGTGGACCGCGCGGCCACCGTCGCCCCCGGGGCCGGTGCCGCGCTTCTCGGTGGCCAACATCGTGGTCGACGACGGCCGCTTCGAGTTCGACGACGCGAAACTCGGCGAGCGTCACGAGGTCACCGGGTTCGCGCTGCGCGTGCCGTTCGTCTCCAGCCTTCCGGTCGACGAGGATGTGTACGTCGAGCCGAGCCTGCGCGCATCGGTCGACGGTGCATCGTTCGAACTGGAGGGCCGTTCGCTGCCGTTCAGCCAGATGCACGAGTCGACGATCGAGCTCGAGTTGGGCGGCGTCGACCTCAGCCGCTTCGTCGGCTATGTGCCGGTGGCGCTGCCGTTCGAGCTGCGCTCGGCGCGCCTGGGGGCGGCGCTGAAACTGGCGTTTTCGCAGGCCGAAGGCGCAGCGCCGTCGATCGCGGTCACCGGGGGGGCCACGCTCGATTCGATCGATCTGCGCGAACCCGGCGGCACGCCGCTGCTGGCTGCCGGGTCGATCGGCGCCGAGTCGATCTCGCTTGCGTGGCCGGCCGCCCGATACACGGTCGGCCGGATCACGGTTGCCGCCCCTGCGGCCTCGGTCGCGCGCAGGGCGGGTGAGCGGCGCTTTCTCGAGCCGGTGTTGGCGGCGATCGAGCGCGCCGGCGGCGCTGCCACCGAGGCTCGGCAGGCCGACGCAGCTTCGCCGCAGTGGAGCGTCGACGAAATCGTGCTCACCGGCGGGCGACTCGCGTTCGAAGACGCGCAGTTCCAGCCCCGAGCGCTGCGCCTCGACGCGAGTGCAATCGAGGCGACGGTGCGCAACCTCACGAGCGACCCGGCGGTGCCGGCCGATTTCGAACTGGCGTTCTCGCTGGCCGGCGGCGAGCACGCGAAGGCCTCCGGCAGCGCGTCGTGGCAGGACGGTGCAGTCGACGCGAAGGCGCAGTTGTCCGGGCTCGCGCTGGCGAACTGGTGGTGGCTCGCCGAGCCGGCGCTCGCGATCGACGCGGTCGGTGGTGAACTGGGACTGCAGGCGCGGGTGCGCGTCGTGCCGGCGCAGGGCGGCTCGCCGGCGATCCGCGTGGAGGAGGGCTCGGCCAGGCTCGTCGATCTCGCGCTGCGCCAGCGCTGGGACGAACGCACGCTGCTCGCGTTGCCGCAACTCGACCTCGACGCGGTTTCGATCGATCTGGCGCGACAGCAGATCGCGCTGGGCGCGCTGGCGACGCGTGGTGGCCGGCTGCTGGTGCGGCGTGAGGGCGACGCGCGCTTCAACCTGCAGCGGCTGGCCGCCGCGCAACCGGTTGCCGCAAAGGCGGCGCCCGCGCACGTGCTGGCGCCGGCCCACGGCCCGGCGCGTGCGGGCGCTGGCTCCGGCGAAACCGCGCGGCCGTGGACGATCGCACTCGACAGGCTCGCGGTGACCGGTTTCGGCGTCGACCTCGAGGACCAGCGCGCCGGCAAGGCCGCAGGCCTGCGCGTGAGCGCGATCGACTTCGCCGCCAGCGGGTTTTCGAGCGCCGATCGTGCGCCCCCCGCGAAGGTGCAGATGAGTGCGCGGGTCGACCGCCGCGGTACCTTGGCGCTGTCGGGCGAGATCGGCGCGCAGCCTCTCGCCGGCGCGCTGCGCGTGGCGGCGCGCGAGCTGCCGATCGTGCCGTTGCAGCCGTATTTCACCGAGTACGTGAACGCGCTGGTGTCCGGCGGCGCGGTCAGCGCTGCCGGCAGCCTGCGCTTCGCGGTGCCCGACCAGGCGGCGCCGCGCGTCGGCTGGAAGGGACGGGTTGCGGTGACCGGCTTCTCGGCGGTCTCGAGGGAGGCCAACAACGACCTGCTGCGCTGGAAGTCGCTCGCCTTCGACCGGATCGACTTCGATACCGAGCCACTGAAGGTCGACATCGGCGAGATCGCACTGGAAGACTTCTACGCGCGCGTGATCCTGAACGCGCAGGGGCAGCTGAACCTGCGCGAGTTGCTGGTCGATCGCGAGGCGCAATCGGTCGACGCGCAGACCCGGCCGGCTGCCGGTGCCTCGAGTGCCGCCGCGGCGCCCGGCACCGAGTCCGGTACCGCGCGCAACCTGCGCCTGGGCGGCGTGCGGGTCGTCAACGGCAACATCGACTTCAGCGACTTCTTCGTGAAGCCGAACTACTCGGCCAATCTCACGGGCATGAACGGGCAGATCTCGCAGATCACTCCCGGCCAGGCCGGCGACCTCGAACTGCGCGGGCGCATCGACCACACCGGCAGCGTCGAGATCCTCGGCAAAGTGAACCCGCTGGCCGATCCGCTGTACCTCGACCTGAAGGCCGGCGCCAGCGACATCGACCTTCCGCGCCTGTCGCCGTATTCCGGCAAGTACGTCGGCTACGGCATCGAGAAGGGCAAGTTGTCGGCGAAAGTCGCCTACAAGGTCGAGAACCGGCAGCTGAGCGCCGAGAACAACATCGTGCTCGACCAGCTGGTCTTCGGCGACAAGGTCGAGAGTCCCGACGCACTGCAGTTGCCGGTGCTGTTCGCAGTGTCGCTGCTCAAAGACCGCAACGGCGTGATCGACGTGAACCTGCCGATCAGCGGCTCGCTGGACGATCCCCGGTTCAGCGTCGGCGGCATCGTGCTGCGGATCATCGGCAACCTGATCGTCAAGGCGGTCACCGCCCCGTTCGCGCTGCTCGCGAACCTGGCCGGCGCGGGCGGCGCCGAGCTGTCGTGGATCGGCTTCGAGCCGGGCAGCCCCGAACCCGGCGCGGCCGCACTCGGGAAGCTCGAGTCGCTTGCGAAGGCGCTCGTCGATCGGCCGGGCCTGAAGCTGGACATTGCCGGCCGCGCCGATCCGGCGGCCGACCGCGAAGCGTTGCGCCGGCTCGCGCTGCAGCGCGCGGTCAAGGCGCAGAAGCTGAAGGAGACGGTCGGCAGCGGCGGCGACGTAGCCGCGATCGACCGGGTGCAGGTCGATCCGCAGGAGTACCCGAAGTATCTCGAGCGCGCGTGGCGTGCCGCGAAATTCGAAAAACCGCGCAATGCGATCGGCCTGGTGAAATCGCAGCCCGTCGCCGAAATGGAGCGCATGATGCTCGCGCACATCGAGGCGAGCGACGCCGAGTTGATCGCACTGGCCAACGAGCGTGCACAGCAGGTGAAGGACTGGCTGGTCGACTCGGGCAAGGTGCCCGGCGAGCGGATGTTCATCGTGGCGCCGAAACTCGGCGCGGGCGCCACGGATGCCACGGATGCCAAGGGTGCCACGGGCGCCGCCGGTGCCGCCGGTGCGGCCGCGCCGCAGGCGGCAGCGCCGCTCTCCCGGGTCGATCTCTCGCTGAAGTAGGCGGTCCGGGCTGCCGCGCGCGCCGACTTGCGAACCCGCCGTTCCGGCCGTACACTGTTTTCATGTTGCACCGCATCGCGTTCGACTTCTTTTTTTACTTTTTCGGCTTTTCCTGCCGCCGGCGGGACGAGTCGGGAGCGCGTTCGCAG
>JAANMT010002790.1_pt1 | contig 13725 bp, 9 predicted proteins | sample 7279711 | NCBI WGS metagenome assembly JAANMT01 (sample SAMN14094538, study PRJNA606508) | bioreactor metagenome | isolation source: A lab-scale SPAN reactor treating ammonium-rich wastewater day 1 | place: Ireland: Galway | collected 2017-01-16 | reverse complement strand
GGCGCTGCGGGGCGGCCCTTGCACGGCGGCCCTGGCCTGGGCCACGTCGGTTGCATCGGCCGCTGGGGTCGTTGAGAGCCCTGGGATGCTGAGCACCGACGCCATCGTCATCGGCGCGGGGCCGGTGGGCCTGTTCCAGGTCTTCCAACTGGGCCTGCAAGGCCTGCGCGCGCAGCTCATCGACGCCCTGCCCCACCCCGGCGGCCAGTGCGCCGAGCTGTACGGCGACAAACCCATCTACGACATCCCCGCCGTCCAGGCCTGCACCGGGCACGAACTGGTGCAGCGCCTGCTCGCGCAAATCCAGCCGTTCGCCCCCACATTCCACCTCGGCCAGCAGGTGGACACCGTGCAGGCGTTGCCCGAGGGCGGATTCCTCGTCGGCACCGCGCAGGGCACGCGGCTGCAGGCACGCGCCGTGTTCATCGCCACCGGCGTGGGGGCCTTCGTGCCGCGCGCCCTGAAGCTCCCCGGCCTGGAAGCCCATGAGGGCGGCCAACTGCGCTACCGCCTGGACGAAGGCACCCACCTCGCCGGCCAGCGCGTGGTGGTGCATGGCGGCGACGAACCCGCCGTGCAACAGGCCATTGCCTGCGCCACCGCCCCCGAAGCCCTGCGCCCTGCCCACACCACCCTGCAGCACCGCCGCGACGTGTTCGACGCCCCGCCCGCCCTGCTGGAAGAGTTGCAGGCCCTGCGCACGGCCGGCCGCATCGAGGTCGCCATCGGCGTGGCCGGCGGCATCGTCGAAGAGCAAGGGCGCCTGACCGCCCTGGAGCTGACCACACCCGAAGGAACGCAGCTGCGCCTGCCGCTGGACCTGCTGCTCGTGCGCCTGGGCCTGGTGCCGCGCCTCGGCCCCATCACCGAATGGGGTCTGGCGCTGGAGCGCAAGCAGCTCGTGGTGGACACCGCCACCTTCGCCACCAGCGTGCCCGGCATCCACGCCGTGGGCGACGCCATCACCTACCCCGGCAAGCGCAAGCTCATCCTGAGCGGCTTCCACGAAGCCACCCTGGCCGCCTTCGGCGCGGCGGAATGGCTGGCGGGGCACAAGCTGCCGCTGGAGTACACGACCAGCAGCGCCCTGCTGCAGCAGCGCCTGGGCGTGCAACAGACCCTCTGAAGGCTCCGGGGCTGACCTGGGCCCCACAAACCTCAAAAACCATAGCGCATGACGCAGGTTTGGCGTGCATTGATGCAGATTTTTTGCACCTTCTGTGCCGGGTAAAATTGCAGATGAATAACAATTTGATACATTCGTGATGCACCTTTCCGCGAATGAAACCACCCTGCCGCGGTTGCATCTGATCGGCACGCTGAGTCTGGTGCTGATCGTCACGCTGGCCATGGCGGGCTTCACCTCTTGGCAAAACGAGCGGGAGCAGCGCAACTCGTTCGAGCGCATCGAGCAGGTTCTGACGCGCCAGCAGAAGGAGCGCCTCACCGCCGAAATGAACTCAGCGGTGGATTACCTTGATTTCACGCGCTCGCGCACCGAGGACATGCTGCGCAGCAGCCTCGTGGAGCAGGTCGATTCGGCCCTGCAGATCGCCCAGGCCATCCATGCGCGTGAGTCGCCCCACCGCAGCCCGGCGCAGGTGCAGAAGCTGATCGTCGAGGCGCTGCGCCCGGTGCGCTTCTTCGACGGCCGGGGCTACATCTTCATCGACAGCATGCAGGGCCGCTTTGTGCTGCTGCCCACCGCGCCGCAGTACGAGGGGCGCGCGGGCATCGACAACCGGGATGACACGGGCGCCTACATCATGCGCGGGCTCATCAATGCCGCCTACGTGCCCCAGGGCCAGGGGTTCTTCCGCTACCGCTGGTACCGCCCGGACGCACCGAAGACCATGGCCGACAAGGTCGCCTATGTGCGCCACTTCGCGCCTTACGACTGGCTCATCGGCACGGGCGACTACCTGTATGAATGGGAAAACCGGCAGCAGCAGGAGGCCCGGCAACGCCTGCGCGCGCTGCGCTTTGGCGCGACCGGGTCGGTGGGCGTGATCGACCGCGACGGACGCTCCGTGCTCAGCCCGAGCAATGCGGCCCTGGAAGGACTGCTGCCCGCGCAGATGGCGCCGCTGGAGCAGCGCGCCCTGGAAAAGCTCCGCGCCGTCGCGCAGACGGGCGGCGGCTTCGTTGAATACGATTGGCCCCGCCCGGGCGCGCGCCCTGGCGATCCGCCGGGCCGCAAGACGGCGTTGATCTCCACCTACGCCCCCTGGGGCTGGGTGCTGGTGACGACCATGTTCAATGACGAACTGCAGTCCACGCTGCGCGCCGAAACGCAGGCGCACGAGCAGGGCAGCACCCACAAGCGCATGGAGCTGGCACTGATGCTGGCGGGCGCGCTGGCCCTGGGCCTGGCCGGTTCGTTCGGCTTCTCGCGCTGGTCGCGACGCCTGTTCAGGGGCTACCACCGCGAGCTTCAGGCCGCACAGGAAAAGCTGCGTATCGCGGCCATCGCCTTCGAGTCGCAAGAGGGCATTTTCGTCACCGACACGCGCGGGAAAATCCTCAACGTGAACCGCTCGTTCACCACCATCACCGGCTACAGCGCCCAAGAGGCCATCGGGCAAACCCCGTCGCTGATGCGGTCCGGCCACCATGGCCCCGAGTTCTACGCCGCCATGCGATCGGCCATTGCCAGTCTGGGCGCCTGGTCGGGCGAAATATGGAACCGGCGCAAGGATGGCTCGATCTTCCCGGAATGGCTGACGATCACCGCCGTCAAGACCGAGGCGGGCGAGGTCACGCACTATGTGAGCACCCTCACCGACATCACCCAGCGCAAGGCCGCCGAGGAGGAAATCCGGCACCTGGCGTTTTACGACCCGCTCACGCGTCTGCCCAACCGCCGTCTGCTGCTCGACCGCCTGCAGCAGGCCCTGCTGACCAGCCAGCGCACGCAACGCCAGGGCGCGCTGATGTTCATCGACCTGGACAACTTCAAGCTCGTCAATGACAGCCTGGGCCACGACCAGGGCGACCTGCTGCTGCAGGAAATGGGGCGGCGCCTGGTCGGCACCGTGCGCGAAGGCGATACCGTGGCACGCCTCGGTGGTGACGAGTTCGTGGTGGTACTCGAAGACCTGAGCACGCAGGCCCCCAAGGCAGCCCGTCAGGCCGAGGAAATTGCGGAAAAAATGCTGCAGGCCCTGGCCGCCCCCGTGGCGCTGGCCGACCAGGAGGTCAAGAGCTCGTGCAGCGTCGGCGTGGTGCTGTTCGCCAACGACGCCGTGCGGCCCGAGGACCTGATGAAGCACGCCGACCTGGCCATGTACCAGGCCAAGGAGTCGGGGCGCAACACCCTGCGCTTCTTCGACCCCGAGATGCACGACGCCGTGGTCAACCGCCTGGCCCTGGAACAGGACCTGCGCACCGGCCTGCAGGAGGGCCAGCTGCTGCTGTACTACCAGGCGCAGGTCGATGGCCACGGCCAGATCGTGGGGGCCGAGGCCCTGGTGCGCTGGCTGCACCCCCGGCGCGGCATGGTCTCGCCCGCCGAGTTCATTCCGCTGGCCGAAGACAGCGGGCTGATCCTGCCCTTGGGCCAGTGGGTGCTGCGCACGGCCTGCGAACAGCTCGCGCGCTGGGCCAAGGAGCCTGGGCGCGAGCAGCTCACGCTGGCGGTCAACGTCAGCGGCCGGCAGTTGCACCAGAAGAACTTCGTGGAGCAGGTGCTGCAGGCGCTGCAGCAGACCGGCGCGCCCGCGCACCGCCTCAAGCTGGAGCTCACCGAAAGCCTGCTGCTGGACGACCCCGAGGACGCCATCACCAAGATGAGCGCCCTGAAAGCCCATGGCGTGGGCTTCTCGCTCGACGACTTCGGCACCGGCTATTCGTCGCTGGCCTACCTTCGCCAGTTGCCCTTGAGCCAGCTCAAGATCGACCAGAGCTTCGTGCACAACCTCGTCACCGACCCGCGTGCCACGGCCATCGTGCGCACCATCGTCACGCTGGCCGACAGCCTGGGGCTGAACGTGATCGCCGAGGGCGTGGAAACGCAGGAGCAGCGCGAGCACCTGGCCCGCAACGGCTGCCACACCTGCCAGGGCTACCTGTTTGGCCGTCCCGTGCCGGTGGAGGAGCTCATGCGCTGAGGACGGCGAACGCGCAATTGCTACGCTTTTGATAGCTTCTTGCGCTTTATCCATGAGCGCTCAGGCCATTTTTTAGTACAAACTGCAAACCAGACCCCAAAGACTGCGGTCCGGCAGGCAAACACCTACAATCGCGCCGTGCCGCCCATCACCGGGCGGCACGGCCGCTAGGGGTGTCGCCAGGGTCCGAACCGGACCCGGTGGCTGAGAGAGTCCCTTTGAACCTGATTGAGATCATCCTCGCGCAGGGAAGCCCGTCCGCCATGCCACGCCCCCGCAGCGCGAGGCCGGACTCTTCCTTGCGCCGCATTGCCAAGGAGCCCACATGAGCACCCGCACCCCATCCGCCAACGAGGCGCTGACACCCATCGCCGCCGACCAGCGCGTCTTCCGCTGGCACGACCACGCCTCGCTGTGGTTCAGCTTGGGCGTGGGCCTGCTGGTGATGCAGGTCGGCGCCTACCTCATGCCCGCGCTGGGCACACAGGAGGCGATGCTCGCCATCGTGGCGGGCTCACTCCTCGGCGCGGGGCTGCTGGGCTGGGTGGCAAAAATAGGCTGCGACAGCGGCCTGGCCAGCGCGGGGCTGATGCACGCGGTGTATGGCCGCACCTTCGCGCGCCTGCCCATCGTGCTCAACATCGTGCAGCTCATCGGCTGGGGCACGTTCGAGCTGGTGGTGATGCGCGACGCCAGCGTGGCCATCGGCCGGCAGGCCGGCGGCATGGCGGGCGCGCACTGGCCCGTGCTGGCCACGCTGCTGTGGGGCGGCGTGGTGACACTACTCATCAGCGGCTCCATGGTGCAGCTGGTGCGCCGCATCATCGCGCGCGTGGCGCTGCCGCTGGTGGTGCTGTCCTTGTTGTGGCTGTCGTGGCAGTTCCTGGGGCTGGCGCAAACGCAGGGGCTGGAGCAGCTCTGGCAGCGCAAAGGCGCGGGCGGCATGGGCGTGATGCCCGCGCTGGACCTGGTGATCGCCATGCCGATTTCGTGGCTGCCGCTGGTGGCCGACTACGCACGCCACGGCCGCCACGGCGGCTCGGCGCTGCGTGGCGCCTGGACGGGCTACGCACTGGCCAACATGTGGTGCTATGCGCTGGGCGTACTCGTTGCCCTGACGCTGCCAAGCAAAGACCTGGTGACCGCGCTGCTGCTGGCGCAGGGCGGGCTGATTGCGCTGTCGCTAATCCTCATCGACGAGGTGGACAACGCCTATGGCGACACGTACTCGGGCGCTGTCTCCAGCCACAGCCTGCTGCCGCGCTGGAGCGTGCGCCAGTGGGGCATGGTGGTGGCCGTGGCCTGCACGTTGCTGGCCCTGGTGCTGCCCATGCACAGCCTGGAGCCGTTTCTGCTGCTGCTCAGCTCGGTGTTCGTGCCGTTGTTCGGCGTGATTCTGGGGCGCCTGGCCTTTGGCGCTGATGCCGGTGCGCTGCTGCAGCAGGCTGGCAAGGCGCATGCCGCGCCGATTGCCATCTGGCTGGCGGGCGTGGCCTTCTACCACCTGCTACCCAAGGTGGCCCCGGCGCTGGGCTCGGCCCTGCCCACGCTGGCGCTGAGCTTTGCACTGGCCTGGGCCACACGGCCGACCAACCGATAGGACGCCCGGTGGACCCGATGCGTTGGACCCCAAAGGCCCAACCCGGGTTAATTTCGGATTAATTCGGCACGCCTACAGTGGTGCGCCATGACCCACCGCACCCCCGCACAAACTCCATCAACCCGACTTCTGCCGGCAGTCCTCTTCGTTCTGAGCCTGGGGACAGGCCCATCGGCCTGGGCCAGCACGCCCCAGGAAAAGGTGTTTTGCACCGACGCCCCTCGCTCGCAATGGTTGTCCGAAGCCAAGGCCCGCGATCTGTTCGGGGCCTCGCGGTACGTGCTGGTCAAATACAAGGTATCCAAGGGCAACTGCCACGAGTTTTACGCCGTCGATGCGCAAGGCACCGTGGTCGAGGCTTACATGCACCCGGTGACGGGCGAGACGATTCGTTCGACGCGCATTCCGGCCGACGCTGCCCCGGCCCCCCGCACCCCAACCCGCCCGTAAACCGCTGCCCCGACTTGCCGTCGCCGGCCGGAGCGGGCGGTGCACCGGTACTGCAGGCTTACGCCCCGCCCTGCAGAATCTGCTGCGCCACGGGCGCAAAGCCGTGGTTCAGCGGTCCATGGCCGTGGCCGGTGCGCACGGCGGCACCCGCCTGGATGGCGCCCAGGATGTAGGCACGCGCCCGGGCCACGGCGTCTGCCAGCGGCAGGCCCAGCGCCAGGTGCGCGGCAATGGCGGACGAGAGTGTGCATCCCGTGCCGTGGCCGTTGTGCGTCGCGATGCGTGGCGAGCGCAGGTGTACCAGGCTGCCATCAGGCTGCGCCAGCACATCCACCACCTCGTCACCCGGCAGGTGCCCGCCTTTGAGCAGCACGGCGCGCGCGCCCAGCGCCAGCAAATCGCGTGCGGCATCGTCCAGCGCCTCCGCGCCCCCAATGGGACGGCCCAGCAGCAGCGATGCCTCGTCGAGGTTGGGCGTGACGACCTCGGCCAGCGGGAACAGTTCGCGCACCAGCACCTGCACGGTCTGCTCGGTGGTGAGGCGGTCGCCGCTGGTGGCCACCATCACCGGGTCGAGCACCACGTGCGGCAGGCGGTGGCGGCGAATGGCGTCGGCCACCACCTGCACCACCTCGGGGGCATGCAGCATCCCGATCTTCACGGCATCGACGCCGATATCTTCCACCACGGCGTCGATCTGGGCCTGCAGCATGTCGGGCGGCACCCCATGGATGGCGCGCACGCCCAGGGTGTTCTGCGCCGTCAGGGCGGTGATGGCCGTCATGCCGTAGCAGCCCAGGGCGCTGAAGGTCTTGAGGTCGGCCTGGATGCCAGCGCCGCCGCCGCTGTCGGACCCGGCGATGGAGAGCACGCGGGCGTAGCGCGGCGCCTGCGGGGTGGAAGGTTTGGTTTGCGTCATGGCAAAAATTATGCGGGATGCGGCACTGCTCCGGCAGCGCGGCTCTGGGGTCGCCCCTGCGCCATGTCAAGGCCAGGGCCATCGGGATGTGCTGTAATCCGCCCAGGACGAAACAGGGGTGTCCCGCCAGCATGGCGCGGACTGAGAAACACCCTGGGGCACCACGCCCCGTTACCCGATCCAGGTCATGCTGGCGTGGGGAGTTTCCCAGTGCAGGCACCTGCCCGTTTTGTCCCCTGTAGCTTCACAGACGGACAACGATGACCCTCCAAACCACCTCCTTCACCATTCTGGGCGCCGGTCTCATGGGCCGGCTGCTGGCCGTGGCGCTGGCCCGCCAGGGCCATGCCGTCAGCATCTACGACAACGGCGGCCCTCTGGCCGAGCATTCGGCCGCCCGCGTGGCCGGCGGCATGATCGCGCCCCTGGCCGAGTCGGCCATCACCGAACACGGCGTGGTGCGCATGGGCCGCCACTCGCTCACACGCTGGCCCGAATTGCTGGGCCAGTTGAGCGCGCCGGTGTACTTCCAGCAGGAGGGCACGCTCATCGTCTGGCACCGCCAGGACGCCCAGGAGGCTGCGCGCCTGCGCCAGCAGCTCGACAAGACCCGCACCGTGGTGACCGAGTTGCCCGCTATGCAGGTGCTCGACAGCGCCAGCATGGCGCAGGTGGAGCCCGCGCTGGCACAGCGTTTCGCGCAGGGCATGTACCTGCCCGGCGAAGGCCAGCTCGACAACCGCCAGCTGCTGGCCGCGCTGGCCCAGGAGATGGAGCGCCTGGGCGTGCAGACGCACTGGAACAGCCCCAAGGACCCGGCCGATTTCCCCGCCGACCACGCTGGCTGGCTGCTCGACTGCCGGGGCCTGGGCGCGCGCAAGCAGTGGCCCGGCCTGCGCGGTGTGCGCGGCGAGGTGGCGCGCATCCATGCGCCCGACGTCACGCTGCAGCGCCCCACGCGCCTGGTGCACCCGCGCTACCCGATCTACATTGCGCCCAAGCAAGACCATGTGTTCATCATCGGCGCCACCGAGATCGAATCCGAAGACCTGTCGCCGCCCAGCGTGCGCCCCGCGCTGGAGCTGCTGAGCGCGGCCTATGCCGTGCACCCGGGCTTCGCCGAGGCGCGCATCATCGAGGTGGCCTCGCAGTGCCGCCCCGCCCTGCCCGACAACCTGCCCGCCATCCGCCAGACGGCGCCGCGCCAGCTCGAGATCAACGGCATGTACCGCCACGGCTACATGGTGGCGCCCGCGATGCTCGACGTGGCGCTGGAGGTGCTGGGCACGGGCGGCTCGGACCTGGCCGGTCGCTTCGACCTGTCGATGCAACTGCTCTGAGCCCTGCACGCCCATGAACGTTCTCATCAACCTGAAGCCCTTCGAGTTGCCCGAAGGCGCCACCGTGGCCGACGCGCTGGCGGCCATGCAGGCCCGGCCACCCTACGCGGTGGCCGTGAACACCGTTTTTGTCCCTGCAACCGAACACCCGAGCCACCCGCTGCAGGCAGGCGACCGGGTGGAAGTCATCTCCCCCGTCACCGGGGGCTGAAAGCCATGACCATGAACACCACCAACGACGACGCCCTGGTCCTCTACGGCCAGAAGTTTGCAAGCCGCCTGCTGCTGGGCACCGCGCGCTACCCCTCGCCCACCGTGCTCAAGGCCGCCGTGCAGCGCGCCAGGCCTGCCATGGTCACGGCCTCGCTGCGCCGCCAGGGCGCCAACCCGGCCGAAAACGGCCATGGCTTCTGGGAGCTGCTGCGCAGCCTGGACGTGCCCGTGCTGCCCAACACCGCCGGCTGCCACAGCGTGCAGGAAGCCATCACCACGGCCCAGATGGCGCGCGAGGTGTTCAACACGCCGTGGATCAAGCTCGAAGTGATCGGCGACGACTACACCCTGCAGCCCGATACGTTCAGCACCGTGGCGGCCGCCGAGCAGCTGGTGCGCGCCGGCTTCTACGTGCTGCCCTACTGCACCGAAGACCTGGTGGTGTGCCAGCGCCTCGTGGACGTGGGCTGCCAGGCCGTGATGCCCTGGGCGGCGCCCATCGGCACCGGACGCGGCCCGGTAAACCCCTATGCCCTGCAGGTGCTGCGCGAGCGCCTCGATGTGCCCCTGCTCGTGGACGCGGGCCTGGGCCTGCCCTCGCACGCCTGCCAGGTGATGGAATGGGGCTTTGACGGCGTGCTGCTCAACACCGCCGTGGCCCTGGCGCAAGACCCCGTGGCCATGGCCGGCGCCTTCGCCGACGCCGTGCAGGCCGGCCGCACCGCGCGCCACGCCGGCGCCATGCAGCCCCAGCAGGCGGCGCAGCCCAGCACGCCGGTGCTGGGCACCCCCTTCTGGCACCACGCCTGAAGGCCATGCAGGACACCGACGCCCTGGTGGGCGAGATCCTGCGCCAGCACGGCGCCACCTTCGCCAGCTTCGAGGCGCAGCCCGTGCCGGCCAGCAGCGAGACCGACCCGGTGTTCCAGGCCGCGCTGCGCGCCTGCAGCACATTGGGCTTCATCGCCCACGACGCGCAGACCCTGGCCCGCGCCTGGCAAGCGCAGACCGCACGCACCGGTGGCTTTGATGCCCGCCACTGGCCCGACGACCCGCGCGACTTCGGCCTGCAGCCGCTGCCGCGCGCGCAAGCGTTCGCGCCCTGCCCGCAAAAACTGGGCCTGTATGGCGTGCTGCCCGACGCCGCCTGGGTGGGCCGCATGGCCCGCGCGGGCGTGCCCACGGTGCAGCTGCGCTTCAAGTCCGACGACGCGGCCGCCGTGGCGCGCGAGGTGCGCGCCGCCGTCGAAGCCGTGCAGGGCACCGATGCGCTGCTGTTCATCAACGACCACTGGCGCGAGGCCATCGCGGCCGGCGCCTACGGCGTGCACCTGGGCCAGGAAGACCTGGACGCGCTTACCGCGCCCGAGCTGCAGCAGCTGCGTGCCAGCGGCCTGCGCCTGGGCGTGAGCACGCACGGCTACGCCGAGATGCTGCGCGCCGACGCCGTGGGGCCGAGCTACATTGCCCTGGGCGCGGTCTTTCCCACCACGCTCAAGCGCATGGCCACGGCCCCGCAGGGCGTGGCCCGGCTGGCCGCCTATGTGCGGCTGATGCGCGCCTACCCGCTGGTGGCCATTGGCGGCATTGCGCTGGAGCAGTTCCCCGAGATCCTGGCCACGGGCGTGGGGTCCATCGCCGTGGTGCGCGCACTGGTGAATGCACCCGACCCCGAGGCGGCAGCGGACGGGTTGATGCAGGCCATGGGGAAATAGGCAAGAAATATGGCTTTGACGCTTATTTGATAAGCGCTAGCAGCTATATTTTATATAGCAAAATCCCGCCGGTGCACATCACCGCCCCGGCTTGCGCAGGCTTACTCGGGCTTGCGCGGCTCCAGATCGAAGCGCGCCTCAAAGCGGTCGTTGCTGGCGCCAAACCCGATGGGCTGACCGGGCGCCGGTGCACTGGAAGCGGGCACCGGTGGCAAGTCGCTCTGCGTCAGGGGCGGCAAGGGCACGGGCTGGCTGGCGAAGGGTTCGCTGAGGTCAAAGTCGATCAGCGTGCCCGCCCTCGCCACCGACGGCGTTTCCTCTGGCAAGGCGGTGTCCGGGCCGGGCTGCGACGGTTTCAGGTGCTCGTCCAGCAGCCAGCTCGAATCGTATTCCAGCAGGCTGTCGCCATTGTCCAGCAGGTTGACTGCCGGGGCGCCGGATGCCGGTGTTGCGGCAGCCGGAGCCGCCGGTGCATCCACCACACCGCCGAACGGCGTGGTGCGTTCGCGCGGCGGCGGGGCGCCACGGGCCGAGGGTGGCGTGGTCCGGGCAATGGCATTGAGCAGCAGGAGATCGTCATAGGCAGCCAGGTCAAAGCGCTCGGGGGCCGCGTCGGCATGGCGGAACAGCAGGCCGTCGAGCAGCGACAACACCGATTCATGGCTCCAGATGGCCTCGATCTGCGCCAGCACCTCGGGGTACCACAGCAGGGGCCGGCCAGGGCGGTTGAAGCTCGCAAACTCGGGCACCAGCGCGTTGAAATGGCGATGGAACTGCGCCCGCAGCTGGTTGAAATCGTCCACACGGCTCAGTGAGCGGTACAGGCGCAGCAACTCCAGGTAGGCTGCGGGGGCCGTGGTCTCGTTGGTGGCAATGTATCGTTTCAGCACGCCAATGGCCTGGTCATGCTCCCCCACCGAAACGAAGAATTCAGCCTGCTGCTGCAGGTCGAACAGCTCCTCTGGGTTGATCAGCAGAGCGGGCTGCGCCACCACGGCAGGTGGTTCGGCGTGGGAGACGGAAACACCCCGCACCGGCGCAACAAGCTCGATGTCCAAGGGTGGCGCCTCTGGTACCCGCGGCGCGGGTTCCGGAGGTTTGGACAAAGCAGGTGATGGCGCCAGGCTCGCGGGCGCCGATGGCGGGGCCTGCAAGGCCACTAGCCCCGAGTCCTGAATCACATCCCCTGGCATCTCGGATCGGGGCGGCTGCTGGGCCACGGCCGCCGCCCAGGCGTCCTGTGCCTGGAGCGAGACGGCGCGCAGGCGCGTGGCGATCCATGCAGCCAAGGCGGCCATCACCACCAGCATGCCCAGAAGCAGATACACGATGGTGCCCGAATAGCGCTCAGACTTTTCTTTTTCCAGGCGTTCAAGCAATTGCAGCGCGGTGGCACGGTCTTGCGCGGCCTGGGTGCGCAGTTGCGCCAGCTCGCCATTCAACGCCGCCATGCGCGCGCCCTCCTTCAGGAAGTCTTCGGGGTGCATGCTCAGCGCCTTCCATTGCGCCTGCGCCTGTTCGCGCTGCTCTGGCGTGGCGGGCGTGTCGGGCAGGTTCAGTTCGGTGCTCAGGCGCAAGGTCGAAGGGCTCTCCAGCCAGTTTTCGAGGGGCTCCATCACCAGGCGCGACCGGGGCACGGCGGGCGTACGCACCGGCTCGGCGGAGCGCTTCGTTTTGCGGGCCACGGGCGCCACGGGCCGGGGGCGCGGCGCGGCAGGGGCAGCGGCCACGGGCGCCGGCGCCGCCGCAGCGCGTGCCCTGGCCGCAGGGGCGCCGGCGGTGTCCTGGGCCACCGGCACGGTGGCGGCGGGGCGACGCCCGGCAGGCGGCGACCCAGCGGCGGGCACGCCCTGGGGGGCGGCGCCTGCGGCCTCTGCGCCCCCTGCCAGGGGAATCGCGATGGGACGGGCACTGGAAGCCACGGTTTCGGGCAGATCCGCCAGAAAGGTGTAGGTGCGTGCGATTTTTCCGGTGCAACCGGCCTGCAACTCCACCGTGAGCACGGGCTCGACCGCCGGCACGGACGATTGGACCCGCACCGCCGGGGTACGCCCTGGCACCATGGGCAGCGGCGTGACCCGTACGCGCCCATCGGCCACCGGGTAGTCGCCCGAACGCATTTTTGCCGTGATGCAGGCGCTTTCGAGCGTCTGGCCAGGGTCGGTGTGGATGTCAAACGCCAGATCGACCGACCGTCCCAGCACCACCGCACCCCGTGCATTGCCGAGGGAAAGCGCAGCCGCCCCCCATGCGGAGGACCCCAGACAGACAGCGATCAGTGCGTTACGAAAATTCACATTTATTCTCGATTCAGCGTCTGATTCTTGCATAAAACCCATCGAGAGCGCCTATCGACAAGGCAGCAGCCATAATCTTGCTATGAAAATTCAATTTCCGCTGGTCGGTGTGGTGGGCGCTGGCGCCATGGGGCGTGGCATTGCACAGATGATGGTTCAGGCCGGCAGCCAGGTGCGGCTGTTCGATGCCCAGCCCGGGACGGCGAACGCGGCATGCCAGGGCATCGCCCAGCAATGGCAGCGCATGGTGGACAAGAACCGCCTTGACGCAGAACAAGCGGCGGCCTTTGCCGGAAGGCTGCAGGCGGTGGACGCGCTGACGGCGCTGGCAGGCTGCGACCTGGTCGTGGAGGCCATCGTCGAGCGCCTGGATGCCAAGCAGGCGCTGCTGCGCGAACTGGAAGGCCTGCTGCGGCCCGACGCGGCGCTGGCCACCAACACGTCGTCCCTCTCGGTCACGGCCATCGGCGCGGCCCTGCAGCGGCCCGAGCGTTTTGCGGGCCTGCATTTCTTCAACCCGGTGCCGGTGATGAAGGTGGTGGAGGTCGTGCCCGGCCTGCGCACCGAGCCCGCGCTGTGCACCGCCCTGGCCGAACTGGTGCGCCAGATGGGCCACACCCCCGTGCGGGCGCAAGACACGCCGGGCTTCATCGTCAACCACGCGGGCCGGGGTTACACCACCGAGGCGCTGCGCGTCGCCAGCGAGGGCGTCGCCGACTTCGCCACGGTGGACCGCATCCTGCGCGACCAGGTCGGCTTCAAGCTAGGCCCCTTCGAGCTGCTGGATCTCACGGGCATCGATGTATCGCACCCGGTGATGGAATCGATCTACCACCAGTACCACGAGGAGCCACGCTACCGCCCCAGCGTCATCGCCGCCCAGCGCATGGCCGGCGGCCTGCTGGGCCGCAAGACGGGCGAAGGCTTCTACCGCTATGTCGACAACGTGGCGCAAGTCCCCGACGAAGCGCCCGTGCCGGTGGTGGACAGCATCCCGCCCGTCTGGGTGTCGCCCCGGGCGGCGCGCCGGCCCGAGATCTACCAGATGCTCAAGAGCCTGGGCGCCGACATCGAGACCGGCG
>JAANMT010002785.1_pt1 | contig 13745 bp, 11 predicted proteins | sample 7279711 | NCBI WGS metagenome assembly JAANMT01 (sample SAMN14094538, study PRJNA606508) | bioreactor metagenome | isolation source: A lab-scale SPAN reactor treating ammonium-rich wastewater day 1 | place: Ireland: Galway | collected 2017-01-16 | reverse complement strand
GCTCAACCGTCGCGGTTATGGTTACCGCAATTTCAATTCCTTTCGTCTACACGTTTTGGTCGCTTTTGACCCGATTTCCCGTTAAAAACGGGAGAGCCAGAATTTAAAACTCCGTGACTCGGTGTCTCCGTAGTTCAAAGGGGATTGCTCGATTTAATTGTTAATCTGCAACATGTCGCTCTTGCCCAAGAAACACCTGAAAAGCGAGACGCTACGCAGTCTCGCGTTACGGGTATCATTGCGTAACATCAACTGATTTAAGAAACATCGCCCACGTGGATCACGGCAAGCCATTTCTTCCCTTCCTCGAACTCCAACTATTCGTTATTCACTCGCAAGTTGCGGGATGGGGTAAAATATCAACGTGAGGATCTACCTCGATACCAGCGTGTATAACCGCCCCTTCGATGATCAGTCCCAGCCGCGTATCTGGATGGAGACACTGGCTTTGGCTTTGGTTCTGCAGTTGGTGGAGGCTGGCGAAGCAACCCTCGTCAATTCCTCCGTGTTGGAGTTCGAGAATACGCGAAACCCGATCCCGCTCAGACGGGACTGGATGACCCGGTGCCTGAAACTGTCAACGGTTCATCAATCTGTGAACACGTCCATTCGCACGCGCGCATCGGCGTTCGAAAAGCACGGATTGAAGGCAATTGACGCCTTGCATGTCGCCTGCGCTGAGTTTGCCGAGGTGGATTATTTTCTGGTCTGCGATGATCGTCTATTGAGAAAGAGAAGGCATATTCAGTAGATCACGAAAATCTCGCGTAGATTGCGCTCTCTAGCGCAAATTTGACGTTAGAGAACGTCAATTACGCGCTTTCATGAAGTGCTGATATTCGCGTACCGACCATGAATCCGCTTGATTTTGTTCAGGAAGTAATGGGAGAGCAGCCATGACCATTCATGTTCCAAGTGATAGACAGGTGATGCGGGAGGCGGTTCAAGTGCTGATGATGCACATGAGTCCCGCAAAAGCCACGCGCTTCTGGGCTTCCTGGCAGATCGGTGAAGGAGATTACCTTGTCATTCGTGAGCAACTGTTTGGGGAGGAAACTGTGAAATCCCTCTATAAACAGATTGAAGAGTTTCAGAAAAGGAAAAAATGATTCTCGGACTTTCAATACCCCTGAAATTCTGATACAATACCGTTCGCAAGCCGAAAGACCTATCTTTTTCCAGAAGACCCTCGGCACCCCAGCCGGGGGTCTTTGTGTGTAATATCTAAATGTCATTGCGAGACCCGTTGGTTGAGTAGGCGGCGGTTGTCCGCCGTATCGAAACCAGAGGGTCGAAGCAATCTGCATCTTATATGGAGGAGATTGCTTCGCACAAACCGCTCGCAATGACATTTGAAACAAGGTGAACCAATGTTAGTAGAACGAACCGACCTCCGAAACATCGCCATCATTGCCCACGTGGACCACGGCAAGACCACCCTCGTGGACGGTCTCCTGCGTCAGTCGCACACCTTTCGCGATAACCAGCAGGTGGCTGAGCGCGTGATGGATTCCAACGACCTCGAACGCGAACGCGGCATCACCATCCTTGCCAAGAATACCGCCATCACCATTCCCGATCCCGCCACCGGAAAGAACATCAAGATCAACATCGTGGATACGCCCGGTCACGCGGATTTCGGCGGCGAGGTGGAACGCGTCATGAACATGGTGGACGGCGTGCTGCTGCTCGTGGACGCGGCGGAAGGTCCCATGCCGCAGACGCGCTTTGTGCTCAAGAAGGCGCTCCAAATGGGACACAAAGCCATCGTGGTCATCAACAAGATAGACCGCAAGGATGCAGAACCCTCCCGCGTCCTCAACGAGACCTTCGACCTGTTCATCGAACTCGGCGCCTCCGATGAACAGGCGGACTTTCCCGTGATTTATGCTCAAGCCACGACTGGGCGAGCCGGTCTCACGCCGGACCTCGATCCTGATCTCGCCTGTCTGTTCGATGTTATCCTCAAGCATGTCCCTGCCCCCAAAGTGGACGCGGACGCGCCGCTGCAATTGCTCGTCACCACGCTCGGTTACGACGACTACCGCGGTGTGACAGCCATCGGGCGCATCTTTGCCGGGAAAATAAAAGCGGGTCAAAGACTTGCGCGATTAACTGTAGATGGACGCAATCTTCCCGAGTCTGCAAAATATCTTTACACCTTTCAGGGCTTGAACAAAATAGAAATTGCCGAAGCCAGCGCAGGCGATATCGTCTCGCTGGCGGGACTCGAGGAAATCGGCATCGGTGAAACGCTTGCCGATCCGAACAACCCGGTCGCGTTGCCCACCATCAAAGTGGAAGAGCCTACTGTCCGCATGACGTTCGGCGTGAACACCTCTCCGTTCTCGGGGCGCGAAGGCAAGTACAGCACCTCCCGCAAATTGCGCGAGCGTTTGTATGATGAACTGCGCACCAACGTCGCGTTGCGCGTCGAGGATACGGAATCCGCCGAGAACTTTTTGGTCTCGGGTCGCGGCGAGTTGCACCTGGGCATCCTCGTCGAGACCATGCGGCGCGAAGGATATGAGTTTCAGGTCTCGCGTCCTGAAGTTATTTTTCATAAAGCAGATGATGGTGAACTGCTTGAACCTTATGAGGAAGTCCACATCGAAACCAGCAACGAGACCGTCGGCGTGGTGGTGGAAATGCTCGGGAGTAGAAGAGGCAGGATGATGGATATGCAAGCCTCGGGCGAAGGCACGACGCGTCTCGTCTTCATCGTCCCGACGCGCGGCTTGCTCGGATTCCGTTATCAGTTCCTCACCTCCACGCGCGGCGCGGGCGTCATGCACACCGTCTTCTATGGCTACGATGAAATGGCTGGACCGATGAACACGCGTCAATCTGGTTCACTGGTCGCGTGGGAGGCTGGCACGACCACCGCCTACGCCTTGAAGTCTGCAGAGGAGCGCGGCATGTTATTCTACGGTCCCGGCGTGGAAGTGTACGAAGGCATGGTCGTCGGGGAGAACGCGCGCTCGGGCGACATCGCGGTCAACGTTTGCAAGAAGAAGCATTTGACGAACGTGCGCGCCGCGCGCGGCGACATGGAGATCCGCCTCACGCCGCCCCGACAGATGTCCCTGGATGAAGCGGTCGAATATCTGGCTGACGACGAACTGCTCGAGATCACCCCCGAAAATTATCGCATCCGCAAACGGATCTTGAACACGGAAGAGCGCGGCAAAGTGACGAAGAAGGCAAGGGAAGCGCTCGAAGCATAAACGAAAAGGACTTGCAATTCGCAAGTCCTTTTCGTATTCTGTCATTTCGACGGTTTCTCGCGGCGCGAGGCGCCGCTCGAAACGACAATTTTTACGGACAGGTAAACGATATTTCCTTGCTTCGAGTGGAGCCAGCCGCGTTGTAAACCTCGATGAAATATGAAAATTTATCGCCTGCGGCATACGAGACGGATTCGGAATAGGAATTCGAATCCGCCGGTAATTGCGCGACAGCCTGACCCTCCCGAATGACGCGGTAACCGATCTCGTCGCTTGCCCGATCCGTCCAATTTATGTTGACGGTCACTTGACCGGCGCTGCAATTGAACGTCCACTCCTGAATGGACGGTGCGGGCGGCGGCGCCTTTGTTGCGGTGGGCGGCGGCGTGACGCTCGATACGACCCAGTAACTTCCCTTCACTTCCACGTACTCGCCCCACAACCAGCACACGCCCGCCGGGCTTTCAGCGGATTTCACGAGCCAGTAATTCTCCTGTGGATATGCCCCGACGATCTCCAGTTCCTTCCAAGCCAGGTACGTGTACACCACCTCGTAATCCTGACCGGGACCCGTGCGGCAGTTGGTCTGTTGCAGCACCCTCAACATCGGCACGGAATACGTCGGAGTGATCGTGCCGGTCGGACCGACGGTGGAGGTGGGCGTTTCGGACGGGACGATCTGTTCCTTTTGTGTCGTCGCGGTGAATGTCGGGACGGTCAATAGCGCCTCCACTGTCAACGCGGCGGAAGTCTGCACCTCCTCCGGCGGCGGAATCTGTTCGCCGCTGCCGGGCAGGTTACAGGCAAGCATGGAGGCGATCAGGATCAGGGCTGCAAGAGATGTGCGGCTTCCATTTTTCATTTTGAATCACTTTGTCTTTTTATGCGCGCGCCCGCCGACCCGGAAGTACTCCACGCGCCCCCGGTCGTCCCGAATGATGTCTGCGAGCGCGCCTTTGTAGGGTTCGTCCAAACCGATGAGTTTATCCTTTTCGTAGGACTGAAAACGCATCGGCGGCATGGCGGGACCGGGCGGAGTATCGGGCGTGGGAAAGCCGCCCAACGGGATGTGGTGATACATCAGGTATTTGCCTTTGACCTTCAGGTCAAAGCACTCGGTGCCAATCCTATAACGCCCGACGTACTCTTTGAGTTCCTTCACGGGGATCTCGATGGGTTCGGGCAATTTCAACATGACCTTGAAATACGTTTCGAGGACCAGCCCAAACAGTCCCGCTGTAATGATCCCGCCGTCGTCGCTGTTCGTCAGGATGGCGCATGCAAAATCCTTGTCGGGGATGAAGAAGAAATACGCCTGCTGACCGTTCGTCGCGCCGCCGTGCGCGTACACTTTGAACCTCCCGATGTCGCGAATGAACCACGTGACCCCCATCTTTCCGCGCGGACCCATATTCGCCTGGGGAACCCGCATGGCGCGCAGACTCTTGCCTGAGACGACGTTCTTCCTCCCGTTGCTCATGTGGAAGCGCGCATACTCGAGCAGATCACGGACCGTGGACACGACTCCTCCCACGCCGTTGCCTGCCCTGCCAATCGCCCACGGACGCGCCGCCTTGACCTTTCCCTTGACCTTCTGATGACCGACCACGAACCGATGCGTGAACAGAATATCGTTCGGGTAAAAGAAGGACATCTTCAAGCCGAGCGGATCGAACAACATCTCCTGTACGGCTTGTTCGTAAGGTTTCTTCGTCACGATCTCGATGATTCTTGATGCTGCATTGAACCCCGTGTTGTTGTACGACCAGATCTTCCCCAATGGCTGCACCTGCGGCAGTCTGGCGATGTCCTTCACCATTTTATCGAGCGCGTCGTCGCCGTTCCCGAAGTCGTTGAAGTAATCGCCGACCCATCCGCCGGTATGCGTGAGCAGATGCCTGACCGTGACTTTCTTTGATACGTTTTCGTCCCGCACCCTGAAATCTTTGATGTACTTTCGTACAGGCGCGTCCAGATCCACTTTGCCCCGTTCGACGAGCATCATCATTAACGTCCCTGTGAATGTCTTGCTGATCGAGCCGGTTTGAAACAAAGTATCCGGCGTGACCGGAAGCGGATGCTCGACGCTTGTGATTCCGAACCCCGCCGTATGTTCCCTGCCCTTGTGCCAGATGCCGATGGCGACGCCCGGCACGTCGAGCCGCTTCATCTCCGAGACGACCTTTTTGGCGATCTTCCTGAATTTCGTATCCGTGATCTGCGATGTGGAAAGGTTCATGATTACCTCGCTGGAAAACATGGATGGTTGGGAATGTCGTTCTCCCGGATTGTAACATCGAGGACAAAAACGACCCATGCCCGAGGGTGCGAGCATGGGTCGTTTTCATTAAGGAGACTCGAGTCTATTCGGTGTGCTGTCCCGAGTCGCCCGGCGCAAGTTGGAAATTGCCCTTGCCCTTTTTGCCGTTGACGTCGGCGGTGTTCATGGCGTATTGCAGAACGGCATAAGCGATGGCGTCCGAGTTGACCTCCAGCGCATACATGTTCACATTGGCGAAGGTGTCGCACGCCTGGTGATAGCACGCGTCGTATTGCTGACCGGCTGTGCCGCCCCAGAGGGCGACTTCGTCGGCGGTCTTGATCCCTTCCGCGCCGGTAAACAAACCGCCGGAGGGAATGCCCACCGCGATGAACGGACCGTAGTCCGAGCGCCCGGTGAAGTCCGTGCCTTTGAAGGGGATGCCCTGCATGGTGAAGAATCTTTCGAAGGTCTTCTCGATCTCTGCGGAGCCTGCGGGACCAGGACCAGCCCCAACGCCGTCCGAATCGTCGCCGTCATAGATGAAGAAGACGTGATTCGGCGAGCCAACCATGTCGAAGTTCAAGTAGAGGGCGATTTTGGCTCTTTCCTCCGCGCTCAGATTGTTCACGTAGTAGGTCGAGCCAACCAAGCCCGATTCTTCCGCGCCCCACCACGCGAAGCGCACCATGTTTCTCGGTTTGACCTTTGCCATCTGTCTGGCAACCTCGAGAATGGCGGCGGAACCGGAACCGTTGTCGTTGATGCCGGGACCGGCGTTCACCGAATCGAGATGCGCGCCCGCCATGATAACGTTATTGGGATCGCCGTATTTCGATTCGCCGATCACGTTGTAGGTGGTGGCGATGCCGCGGAAGGTGTCGGTTTTGAGGCGCAGGACGAGACCCGAGGTCGCTGCCAGTTGCTGACCCATCGCCTGCGTCACGGAGGTCACGCCGATATCCAGCGTGAAGCCGTTGCCCAGCGTGCCATTGATCGGGCCGGGACTGTTGTTGTAAATGACGACGCCCACAGCGCCAGCGTTATAGGCATTGGTCGCCTTCAACGCGAACGTGCAGGCGCCGCGGCTGATCAACGCGATGTTCCCCGCCGGAAAGCCGGCAAAGTCGGCGGCTTCACATCCGGGAGTGGCATCGGCGGGCGGGGCGGCGAGGTGGGTTACTGCCGCGGTCACGTCGCCGCTCCCCGAATAGGACATGATGTTGTTTTCGATCGGTCCTGCGGGCGGCGGGGCGACCTGCTCAAGGACGGTGGGCGTAAGGACGATGAACGTCTGGAACTGGAAGGGTTGCACGGTCACGTTGTAACCGTAGGAGGTCATCTGCGCGACGACGTAATCCACCGACGCGTCGTAGCCGGGCGTGCCGGAGGTGCGGATGCCGTTATTGGCGTCGGCAATTGCCTGGAATGCCGCCTGGTGGGCGCGCACGCCTTCGAGCGTGACGCATTCCAGCAACTTTGCGTGGGTGTTGTTGACGCGCGTATCACAGGCTTCGGGTCCCGCCATGACCGCAGGCGCGAATGCGAACGCGGTTGCAAGGATGGACAGGAGGGTCAAAATGCGGATCGTTCTGTTGAACATGGTACTCTCCTCTATTGGCGAACAGATTGGGTTAAGTTAAATCGTAGCATCGCTAAAGAACGGGAGTGGATGAGATATACCTTCCTGAACCGCCTCCTTTCCGGGTATGACGTGAAAACTTGCGCAGTCTCCACTGTTCGGAAAGTGTCTGAAAAGTCACTTAGGGAGCGTAATCCGCGCCCTCCGGCGCAGGGGCGACGTTAGGCGACGTTAGACGCCTTCGGCAGCGTCCGCCTACGCATGAGTTTTCAGGCACTCTCTCAGATAAACGAATCAGGCTCTGAAGACCCTCCCGATCTCCAAAGCCTGACCGCGTTTACTCTCCGCTTCCTTCCATCCACGTGGACTGATATTCGGGTTTCTCGTATTCCAGCGCGTCCCTGGTGAGGTGAAGAGGATAGAACGTATCCACCATCACCGCCAGTTCCTGTGTTTCCTTTTTGCCGATGGAGGCTTCGGTCATGCCGGGCTGCGGACCGTGCGGCAAGCCGTAGGGATGCAGCGAGATGTCGCAGCGGTCAATGCCCTTGCGGGACATGAAGTTGCCTTCGGCGTAATAGATCACCTCGTCCGAGTTGACGTTCGAGTGGTTGTACGGCGCGGGAATGCCTTCGGGGTGATAATCGAAGAGACGCGGCACGAAGGAGCAAACGACGAAGTTGTGCGCTTCGAACGTCTGATGCACCGGCGGCGGCTGATGGATGCGTCCGGTGATCGGCTCGAAGTCCTCGATGTTGAATATCCACGGATAGAGATAACCGTCCCAGCCGATCACGTCGAAGGGATGGTAATCGAGGACGTGCCGCGTCAAGCGGTCGCGCACCTTGATCCGCACTTCGAACTCGCCGCGTTCGGTGTGCGTCTCGAGCTCCTCGGGGACGCGGATGTCGCGTTCGCAATACGGCGCGTGTTCGAGCAGTTGACCGAAATGATTGCGGTACCGTTTCGGCGGCTCGATCTGCGAAGGATTTTCGATGGTGAAGAAGCGCGCTTCGCTGTCGTCGAGGTGCATTTGCCAGGTCGTCCCGAACGGGATGACGATGTAATCGCCCTTGCGGAACTTGAGGTTCCCGAACTGCGATTTCAGAACGCCGCTCCCTTCATGCACCCACCAGGTTTCGTAGGCTTGCGCGTTGCGATAGAAATAATCCATGCTCTTTGAGGCGCGCGCCACGCCGAGGATCACGTCCTTGTTTGCCAGCAGCGGAATGCGCGCAGAGACGGGATCGCCTCCAGGCGGGGCGTCGGCGGTGGCAAAGGCGCGGTGACGGATCGGGCCGAAGTCCACAGTTTCCGGGAGGCGCGAACCGATGTCTTCCGTATGTTTGACGCGCGGCGGGATGAAGTTGTGATACAGGATGGATTGCAGGGACGAGAATCCCTCCAATCCCATCAATTCTTCGCGATATAGTTCGCCGTTCGGCTTTCTGAATTGCGTATGTCGTTTGTGGGGGATTTGTCCGAGTTTGTGATAAAAAGGCATGGGTCCTCCGTCGTTTACTCGACCAGTAATTTTTTCCTTCCAACAGTGTTTCTCAAAATGCCGATGCGTTCGATCTCCAATTCGACCACGTCGCCTTCGTTCAGCCAGGGTCCCTGGAATTTGGTCAATTCGAGCAGGCAGCCTGTACCGACCGTGCCCGAGCCGATCACGTCGCCGGGATACAACATCGCTGAATCGGAAATGCGCGCGATGATCTCGCCGAACGACCAGTGCATGTCTTTGAAATTGCCTCTGGAGAATTCCTTCCCGTTGACCCGCGCGACCATTTCGAGATCGTACACGCCCGGTCTGTCCGTGGCTTTATCGGCAATCGCTTCATGCGTGACGATGACGGGCCCAAACGCCGACGCGAAATCCTTGCCCTTGGCGGGACCCAGTCCCACCGCCATTTCCTTTCTCTGCACATCCCGCGCCGACCAGTCGTTGAAGATGGTGTAACCGAAGATGTGTTTCGGCGCGTCCTCGGGACCGATGTTCATCCCGCCCCTGCCGATGATTGCCGCGATCTCGAGTTCGTAGTCCATGGCGTTGGTGTAATTCGGGTAGGGGATCACGTCGTCGTGTCCGAAGACCGCGTTGGGATTGGTGAAGTAGAAGACCGGGAACTCGTACCATTCCTGCGGCACTTCCCGTCCGCGATTTCGGTTTGCGGTTTGGACGTGCTGCTCGAAGGCGTATCCGTCGCGCAGGGTGAACGGCTTCAACGGCGGCAGGAATTTGACCTCGTCAATCGAAAGCGAATCCTTAGATTTCCTGCCGGCGGCTTTTTCCGCGCCAGCCTCCATGACGGCGTACATGTCCGCGAAGGGCAGGGTGTAGACCCGGTCTCCGTCCACGAGGGCAGGCTGGGTCGTCGCGCGAAGCGTCGAGATGGTTGCGAATTTCATGATGTGAGTCCAAAGTCAAAGGTCGAAGGTCGCATGTCAGATGTTGACTTTTGACCTGCGACGTTCGACTAGAGATTGCCTCGTCGTTCCTGTTCCAGTTCGATGGATTCGAACAACGCCTTGAAGTTGCCCTTGCCGAATCCTTTTGCGCCGTGACGCTGGATGATTTCGATGAACATGGTCGGGCGATCCTGGATCGGGCGCGAGAAAATTTGCAGGAGATAGCCTTCGTCGTCGCGGTCAACGAGGATGCCGAGATCGTGGACGGTTTTCATGTCCTCCTTGATCCTGCCGACGCGCTCGGGGAGTATTTCGTAGTAGGTATCCGGCACGCGCAGGAACTCGACGCCGCGCTTGCGGAGTTCGCCGACGGTCTCGAGGATGTCGCCCGTGATGAGGGCAATGTGCTGGACGCCGGGCGTGAGGTAGTAATCGAGATACTCCTCGATCTGACTCTTGCGGCGTCCCTCCGCCGGTTCGTTGATCGGGAACTTGACGCGCCCGTTGCCGTTCTGCATCACCTTGGACATGAGCGCGGAATATTCGGTGGAAATATCCTTATCGTCGAAGTGCAATAACTGGCGAAAGCCCATTACCCGATGATAAAAATTGACCCAGTGATTCATCTTGCCCAACTGCACGTTGCCCACGATGTGGTCAATGGCGGCAAGGCCGGTGGAGTCGGCTTCGAAGTCGAGGGGTCTGTAGGTCGGCGCGAACACGCCCTTGTAATCGTCGCGGTCCACAAAGACGTGCAGGGTCTCGCCGTAGGTGTAGATGGCGGACGTGCGGAAGATGCCGTGGTCGTCCTTTTCCTCGCGCGGCGCCCACGCGGATTTGCCGCCGCGTTCGGTGGTGGCTTTCCATGCCTCTTCCACGTCGTCCACTTCGAGCGCGATGACCTTGACGCCGTCGCCGTGAACCAGGTGATGCGCGGCGAGCGGGCTGGATGGTGTATAAGGCGCGGAAACAACGAACCGCGCCTGCCCCGATTCCAACACATACGAAGCGAAGTCGCGGTTGCCGGTCTCCAGCCCGGAGTAGGCGACCGGCTTGAAGCCGAACGCCTTCCACCAGTAATACATGGCGTGTTTGGCGTTGCCCACGTAGAAATGCACGTGGTCAACGGATTTGATCTGCAGGAAGTCCGCCTCCTCGGTCATGGGGCGGGCTTCGGGTTTTACGAGTGTTGCCATTTTCTCTCCTTTCGAATGGTCTGTTTAGATTTTACGACAAAGGATGTCCGATTGCAAATTAAAGCCCGAATCTCAGCAAAACATAGTTCTGCTAACAACCCTTGAACAATTGTTAGCATTGTGCTAACATCGTGTTGTGTACAAGATCTCCTACGCCAGGGAAGCCGAAAAGTCATTGTTGAGGATACCGCGAAAAACAGCGAAATTGATTCGCGAGAAATTGGACGCAATCGCCGCCGATCCATTTGCCAATCACCCAAACGCGAAGAAACTGCAAGGCAGAGAAGGCTTCCGCCTGCGAGTTGGAGATTGGCGGGTCGTTTACAGGATTCAAAATGAACAATTGATGATTATCGTGTTGAAAATCGCTTCACGTGGAGAGGTTTACAAATGAAAGAAGAAATTCAAATCATCGAACGGGATGGCAAGCCCGAATGGGCGGTGCTTCCTTATGAACACTATCTGCAACTTGCCGAGCAGGCTGAACTGCTCGAGGACATCCGCGATTTCGACAGAATCAGCGCAGCGATCGAACGCGGGGAAGAGGAGTTGATTCCCGCTGAAGTGGTCTACGCCATCCTGGATGGCGTGAATCCCGTCAAAGTCTGGCGTGAGTATCGTGGACTGACCCAGCAACAACTGGCGGACGCAGCGGGGATCAGCAAGCCCTATCTCTCGCAGATCGAAACCGGCAGGCGAAAAGGGACGACGGAAATCCTGTCCGCGATTGCGAAAACATTGAATATATCGCTGGATGAGATCATCGAGAAAAAGGAATGAAATTGATTACCTTACACTTTGGTATTGGGACGCGGATTAACGCGGATGGACGCGGATTTTTGAGGAAATGCCCGAAAAAGCGCCTTGCTCGTCCGCGTCCCATTTTTAAGAGTGTAAGGTAATCAGGGAATGAAATTACAGAGTATCGCATAATTCGGTAAACAAAAACCTCGTTTCTTCTTCGTGGTGTACGACGAAAAGTTTACTTTTTTATGAGACGAGCGATAGTGGCGAAACCAGGGGAATGGATTCTCGAATCATCCTCTGTAAGATCTCGAAAACCAGCCGGGACTTGAAATCACTTTACCCTCGCGACTCTTCCGCCTGTCATCTTCTGCAGATCGGAGGTCTTCAACTCGAAGATGGCGTTGGGCGTCCCTGCCGCCGCCCAGACGGTTTCGTATTGCAGGAAATCCTCGTCCATGTAAGTCTCTATCTGTTGGACATGCCCGACGGGCGGCACGCCTCCGATCGCGAAGCCGGTCACTGCCCGGACGAAATCGGCATCCGCGCGGCTGACGGCTTCTCCCGCGTAGTCGCGGATGCGCTTCTCGTCCACGCGGTTCGCGCCGCTGGTGAGGACGAGGATCGGCTTGCCCGATGCCTTTCCTTTGAAGATCAGCGACTTGACGATCTGACCGAGTTCACAGCCGGCGCGTTCCGCGGCTTCCTGCGCGGTGCGCGTGGACTCGGCGTGTTCGATCACGGTGTAGTTGTAGCCGAGCGATTTGAGAGTGTCTTGTATCTTCTGGGCGGAGGGGGAGAGCAGCATACGTCACCTTTGTCAAGTAGAATTGACCAAGTATAGCAAAAAACGAGGAGAATACTGTGTCTGACCAACAAAGACAAATCTATCAAACCGACGGCGATCGTTACGAAGCATTGATCTCACGCGAAGATTATCAGGGCAATATCCCTCGCGCGCTGGATGAAATTGTGAACGTGGACGGACTCGACGTTCTCGATCTCGGCGCAGGGACGGGGCGATTGACCCTCATGCTTGCGCCGCGCGCCAAATCCATGCGGGCGTTCGATGTATCGGGGGAGATGTTGCGGGTGTGCCGCCAAAGATTGGAAGCAAGCGGCTTGTCCAATTGGGGGGTGGAGATCGCCGATCATCGCCAATTACCAATCCTCAATTCCTCCGCCGATCTGGCGGTCTCCGGCTGGAGCGTGAGTTACCTCGCGGTGTGGAATCCGGATTCGTGGAGAAGAGAGTTGGAGAATTGGCTGGGGGAGATGAAACGCGTTTTGAGGCGGGGCAGTTTCATCGTCCTGTTTGAATCGTTGGGCACCGGGAATGAGTCACCGGTGAAGCTGGAGCATCTCAGGGAGTTTTATCCCTGGCTCGATGAGGTCGGATTCCAGAACAAATGGATAAGAACCGACTACAAATTCGAATCCCTCGAGGAGGCGGAGGAGTTGTCCCGCTTTTTCTTTGGGGATGAGTTGGGGGATACAGTGAAGGAAAATAATTGGGTGATTTTGCCTGAATGTACAGGCGTGTGGTGGATGGAAATTAAAGGATGAAGGATGAATTATGAAGGATGAAGACCCCCTGGCTTTTCTGTGAAAAGTGTGCAAAAAATATTGGCGCGCAGCAGACGTTCTCCCCTGGCACCGCCCGACTGGGCAGGTGTAACGTCTGTACACAGATCGTACATGAGCCAAGCCGTTCTTGTTTTGAGCAGTTTTCCTTTTTCCTTATGCCTGTTTCTTGAATCCGTTCTTCACAGCCATCACCAAACCAATGAGCAGCAGAAGGATGCTCGCAATTGCAAACAGCCACTTGACCAGCGTGAAGATCGCCGAAACCCATGCCAGCAATGCAGGTGTGGACGGATACACCGAAAGCATCGCAACGATCCCCAGGTTCTCGAACAAGTCGAACAACCATCCGCCGAACGGCGCCACGTTGTATTTGTGCATTCCGCTCGTGCCTGCAAAACCGCGTTGGAATAGCCAGGTGATCGCCAGCGCGAGGAACAGCGTGTAAATGATGGGATAAAGGATATCGCCCGTCAACTCGAAGAGACGATACGCGGCGCGTCCCTCGTCGCCGTAGGATGCCACCATCGAATAGACTTTATCGGGCGTGTAAAAGAGTTGCAGGTCAATGGGCGCCGTGCCGCCGGAGGATGATTTGATTCTGGCTTGCTGCCCCGGCAGGATGACCGCGTTGAAAAAAAGGGCTCTCCCGTTTTTAACGGGAAATCGGGTCAAAAGCGACCAAAACGTGTAGACGAAAGGAATTGAAATTGCGGTAACCATAACCGCGACGGTTGAGC
>JAANMT010002784.1_pt1 | contig 13746 bp, 13 predicted proteins | sample 7279711 | NCBI WGS metagenome assembly JAANMT01 (sample SAMN14094538, study PRJNA606508) | bioreactor metagenome | isolation source: A lab-scale SPAN reactor treating ammonium-rich wastewater day 1 | place: Ireland: Galway | collected 2017-01-16 | reverse complement strand
GTCTGATACGCCGATTTTCATTGTATTGATTATATTGTGATTGACATTTAATTCTCTGCTAAAATAAATAATTTTAAGACGCTACAACAACTCTATTATTTATTCCGGCTTTAATATTTATGTTTTTCAACACTTGGCCGGAAATAATGGCGCTAATAACCGTAAATTCCGGCGATTTAGTTCCGTAGCTTGTGCTGTAACGCAAAGAATTATATTCCGCACTTGCAATTATTCCTATTTGTTTTACCGGATTATATTGCAAATAAAAATATACTTTTGTATTTGGTATATCGGTAAACAAAACGCTTGGATCAGTTAAATTATTTCTCTCGATATACGAGTAATTTACTTCTGCACGAATATTTTCTGCAACATCGTATTTCGCGGATAATTCTATCCCCGCAAATTCCGCTTCGCCCGTATTTTGCATTTGCGATTTTCCGGGAAGAACATTACTTACGCCGATAATTGCATCTTTTAAACGACTGTAAAACAGCGACGTTTTACAAGTTAATTTTTCGACAATATTTCCCGTATATGTCAAATCGTAATTATTAGCTATTTCAGGATTTAGTTTGGGATTAGGTATGGCTGTGCCCATTCTGTACGAGTAACGTTCTTTTAATGTGGCAAAGCGGGTTTTTCGTGATGCAGTAGCACTGATATTATGGTTTTCATTTAGATAATAAAATACGCCTAACTGTAAATTAAATGCAGGCGAAGGTTGCGCTCTTGGAAAATCAGTAACAGTTTTGGAAGAGCCGTTATAGTCTTCGGCCGTAATATTTTTTCTTATGCTGTAAATTACACCCGGAATAATTTCCAAATTATCACTAAATTTGTAAGTATCTTCCGCAGCAAAAGTCAGGGTATTGTCTTCAAAACGTCTGATAGGTTCGCCTGCATTGTTTTCTCTGTGAATGTCTTCTTTGTATTGCGCCGACAATTTCAATTTATTATCTGAAAAAATACTTGTTCCGTATTCTAAGCTGCCACCGTAAGAATAATCGTTATACATACTTTGGAACGCATAAGGCTTTTTTTGAGTAGTATAAGTCGAGTCATCGAAACTGTTTATCGAATTTTTGAAAATATCGTAATAAACTCGGCTTTTTATATAGCTGTCATCGCCAAGGCTGCTGTTCGACAAAAAATAATAAGTTTCTTTGTTCCAATACGGCCATTGCCAATATCTGGGTTTATCGTACAGCGAGTTTAATTTATCGTCGCCTGCATACACGGGATTTCCTTTTTTTCCTTGTTGATTAATATATCCGACAACGTATTCGCTTTTTTCATTGGGCATCCATCCGATTTTTAAGTTTATTTTTTGGTCAGTTCTGTAAGAGTTCTTTCTGTTTCCGCCGTTTTCGTGATTATGCGGCTGAAATTCTTTCGACATTAAGTAAGAATCTCTGTGCAAATACGATGCACCTCCTTGAAAATAAAAATTGCCGTAATTCGAACCGATATTTACCGCACCCCGATATCCGTCCGAATTTATCAAACCCGCCGAACAGTCATATTCAAATTTTCCGAAGGGTTTTCTCGAAATTAAATTAATTGCTCCGCCCAAAGAATTCGGTCCGTAGACTACCGATGAAAATCCTTTGGAAACATCAACGGCCGATAAATCGAAAGCGGTAAATCTCGATAAATCAACATAGCCGTCATAAGGTACGTAAACAGGAATTCCGTCCATATAAACGGGAACGGCACGCAAATCGAATCCACGCACGGAAACTGTTGTTTCATTTCTTGCGCCGGAAGCGGATATGGATATACCCGGCAACTTTTCCATAGCACGCGGAACATCGAATAAATTACGGAGTTCCATATCTCTTTGGGTTACGCGCTCGGTTATTTCGCTCAATCGAGAAGCAGTTACCACAACCTCGCCAAGCTTAAACATTTTATTCGCCAAAGAATCGCCCCGAACCGCACTTGACGAGTCAGGCTTCTGCGAAAATGCCGCAATTGGAAGTAAGAACAGAAAAGCAAGTATTTTTATATTTTTCATAAACAAAAAGCGTTGTGTTTGAAAAAGCATAACGAAGATTAAAAAAATTAAAATTTGATTGTTTTCGATTTGTTTGCAATTATTAAATTCAGTTCTTGCTCAATGTTGCGAAATTCCCGAACAGCATTTTCACCTGCTTCTGTAAGAATTGCACCGCCGCCTTTTTTACCGCCGGACATTTTTTCAACCAAAGGACTTGCTCTTTTATTCATATCTTCCACTAATTGCCATGCTTGGCGATACGACATTTTCATTGATTTGGCAGCATTTGTAATCGAGCCGGTTTCTTTTATATTTTCAAGAAGAATTACCCGGCCTATACCCAAAAAAGGGCCGTCGTCCTCGTCAATCCAAATTCTGATTCGTAATGCGTATTTTTTCATTTTACCGTTATGTTTGTCAAAGCATATCGCAAAAATACAATCGATAGAAAAGTCGGAATATGACAAATGTCATTTTTCAGCAGATAAGAAATATCAATAGAAAAGCATTGCAAAGAACGAATTGTACCGTCAGGCACAAAATATCTGTAGAAAAAACAATTACAAGAAAATTGTTGTGCCGCAGGCATAACATATCGGTAGAAAAGATATTTATTTTTATTACGGGAAATAAAAAAAGCCCCTGTTTTTTGGGAAACAGAGGCTGAAAAGTAGAAGCACAATATTTTTTACAGAACAATATATTCTTCGGAAGTTTCCTTATTATTATTAAGAAGCAAAGCGTCCATTTCTTCTATGCTTTTAGCTTCGGGTTTAAGAGCATTTGCACGACTGACCATAAACCAAACCAAGGGCATAACGCCCCCCAATACAAATAATGTTGCACCTATTCCGCGCAACCAAGTAAGATGATAGAAAACACCGTCATCTATAAATTCGGACGAGCGACCGTACCATAAGCCTTGCTCGACCACAGCCTTGAGCTGAATTACACCGGCAGGAAACAAGTCCAATACTACCATACATATAAGCCCAACGTTGATTGACCAGAACGAAACATTTATAATTTTATCGTTCCAGCGATTTCCTTTGATAAGCAGGCGCGAAGCGAATAAGCAGGCTGCTATAGAAATATTGCCGTAAACACCCATAAGAGCAGCATGAGCGTGATTTACCGTCAAATATGTTCCATGTTCAAAATAATTCATTATGGGCAGATTTATGATAATTCCGAGAACACCAGCACCGAAAAAATTCCAGAAATTTACCGCTACCAAATATTTAAAAACAGTAGGAAATCCGAACCCCCCCAAATCTTTTTGCTCAACATCACCTACGGCAAAACGCGGCATGTTTTTAAATCTCCATGCCTCTACCGTCAATAAAATAAGCGGTACGAATTGAAGAGTTGAAAAAACGCTGCCAAGCGCCATAGTTGCAACCGGTTTAGCATTCCAATAAAAATTATGTGAAATACCCAATAATCCCGTTCCCAAAAACAGTACCGTAGCAAAATAAACTACCCGAATGGCAGCTTGCCGACTGACTAAACCCATTAGAACCATCAAATAACTGACTATAACAGTAATAAACACCTCGAAAAACGCCTCAACCCACATATGTATAACCATCCAACGCCAAAAATCAGCTATAACAAAGTTTGTTTCGGGTTTGGCGACAAATCCCGACAAAAACAACAACGGTATTCCGACGACCGAATACATTATCCAATTCGGTAAATTCCAACGGTGTTTTTTTATCAATGCCGGTTTAATTCCGCGATAAACGGTAAATACCCATAACACAAAAATTACCATAAGTAATATTTGGTAAATTTTACCGAAGTCTACAAATTCCCAACCCTGATGACCAAGCCAATACCACCAATCGCCCAAAAGCCCCAGAGGCCCCAATACAATACCCGTAAGCGAACCGGCCACAAGAACAACCAAAAGTGCGAAAATGGTATTTACGTAATGTGCTTGCCCGGGAATTTCTTTTTTAGAAAGAATAGGAAGTATGAATATTGAAGATGCAATCCAGCAAGTGGAAATCCAATATAGAGCAATCAAGGTATGCCAAGAACGAGAAATAGTTACCGGAATACTGGTTATATGTATTCCGAAAAATCCCAACCAATTTATGAAATCGTTTATTGTTACCAAGCCGCTCGATACTTGTACAAAAAACAGTAAAATCGCTACAAGAAAGAATTTATACGTAGCACGTTGCGACGGGGTAGGGGAGAATTTGGCCACACGCTCGCTCATAAACAAATCGCTTTTTGCCGGTTTGAAAAATTTGTTCGGCAATTGATTGTATTGACCAATGTAATACAATACAATGCCGCAAACCAGAACGAAGCCCAACATACCCAAAACACTCCATAAAATAACGGGCGAAGTGGGAGTATTTCCGGCAGACGGGTCGTATGGCCAATTATGAGTATAACTGAAATTACTTCCCGGCCTTTCAACAACGCATACCCATGCGCCCCAAAAGAAAAACGCACTTAGGTCTTTAATTTCCTGCGAACTTTTAATATATCCTTTCGGCAACAGCCCTTTGCCTTTGTGATGCTCGAACCTGTCAATATAATAATCTTCCAAACGATGGAAAGCGTAGGCTTGTGCGGCATTTAGAAGAACAATATTATCGCTTTCGTTATATGTGTTTTGTTTCAGTTCTTTTTTAACTTGCTCTCCAATGGCTACAATATCTCCCGCACTCGGTTCTTTGCCGTTTTTCTCTTTAAATTCTGTTTTATAATAGTCATTCATGGCAAGATTGACTTGATGTAGAGCTTCGGCGGTGAAATCCGGGCCGCGTTGCGCACCGTCGCCGAAATAGCTGCCATACTCCATCAGAGCATATTTATGAAACACTTCCTGCCCGCGGTGCATAGTTACTTGGTCCATTACAATTTTTCCGTCCGGGGCTTTAAATCCCGTCATTGGAGGAGCGTCCACATAAGTTTGAAGTCCGATTATACCGACTCCGAACAAACTGATTACCAAAATGAAAGTCAAAGGCTTCCACCAATTTTTGGTATTCATAAAATAGGTTAGGCCGCCTATGGGCAGAGTGCCGTTGTTCTCCTTGCTCATGTAGCTTTTGTCCGAAAGAAATGGAACAATAATTTGATGGCAAAATGGCGGGGAATACCGTTATCTCGGCGACTTTATCTGCACATTGCATTTCTATGCACGAATGTTTTCTATGGAATGTGCGTGTGGTGTGGTTTTACCGTATCTTGTCGCCTGCAACGGCTCTTTCGCCTTCTGATTTTCCTTTGTATAATTAATTTCGCGGCAAATGAAAACCGAATTTCACAAACTTATGCAATTTTTTAACAATTACGCATAATGGCTCTATTTGCCGTAACACAAAACAATGTTTTATACTTTAATACCTTTTCTTTTATATGTGTTATCACACAAAAAAATAAAAAAATGTTGAATAACAATATATCGGTAAAAAAATAATTCAACCGTAAAATGTGTTTACAGTTTGATTTTTATTGAGTGTAAGTCGGCAGACCGACTACGCTTCGATACGGTAGAATTAAGTCTTAATCAACCGATAAGTTTGGAATTCTTCTTAATTTTACATTCAAAATCTTCCGTTCCCGATTTCTTTATTTATTCTGACTACAATGACATTCCGAACCATAATTCCGGGCGAAGTTCCGCATCGCGAAATGCATCAGATTTTATTAGGCGGCGTAGCACCTCGTCCCGTAGCTTTTGTTGCGAGTTTATCGCCCGACGGCACGGCAAATCTATCGCCATTCAGCTTCTTTAACGCCTATTCGTCAAAACCGCCAACAATAGCCATAGGCCCGGCTATTGCAGCACGGACAGGTATAGCCAAAGACACGTATCTGAATATACTCGACACAGGCGAATGTACCGTAAATGCAGTAACTTACGCAATGACCGAACAAGCAAGTCTTGCGTCAAGCGAATATCCGCGCGGTGTAGATGAATTTACCAAAGCCGGTTTCACAAAACGTGCTTCGCAAGCGGTAGCACCGCCTCTTGTGGCCGAATCACCGTTTTCTTTGGAATGTAAATTGGTAGAGCATTACCCGATTCGCCGTGATATTGGCGGAAACGGAGTAATTCTGATACTTGAAGCAATTCGCGCACATATAGCGGAAGAGGTGATGACTGACGGTGAAATAGACCCGCATAAAATTGACCTTGTGGGGCGAATGAACGGCGATTGGTATTGCAGAGCGCATGGCGATGCAATTTTTGAGGTAAAAAAGCCCCGAACCGTCGGTATAGGCTTCGACGCATTACCCGATTTTATACGAACAAGCGAAATTCTAACCGGTGCGGAATTGGCTAAACTTGCTGGAGTAAACGAAAAACCTGTTGCAGAAATAAGCTTTCAGTTACCGGACGGATTACCCGACGACACTTTCGCGGCGGCTAAAATTATGCTTGCACAAAACAATACGGCCGCCGCATGGCAATTGTTGCTTCGCGCTGTTTGATGATACTTCTCTTCGGAAAACATTTTAGAACAGTGTATTGTCTTTGTTTCGGACAAATCCGAAGCGTTTATATGCCAATTCAGTTGCTTCTCTGCCGCGTGGCGTGCGGTGCAGAAATCCCTGCTGTATCAAAAAAGGCTCGTATACTTCTTCGATTGTTCCGGATTCTTCGCCGACGGCTACGGCAATAGTTCCCACTCCGACCGGACCGCCGTCGAATTTTTCTATTATTGTCAGCAGGATTCGTTTATCCATTTCATCTAATCCAAACTCGTCAACGTCCAGAGCCTGCAACGCTATTTGCGCTATATTTCGGGTAATTACACCGCTTCCCTTTACCTCTGCAAAGTCGCGTGTGCGGCGTAACAGGCGATTTGCTATACGCGGCGTTCCTCGTGAGCGACGCGCTATTTCCTTACCGCCTTCTTCGTCTAATTTAACGCCTAACAATCCGGCCGACCTGCGAACAACCACAAACAGCTCTTCGGGCGAATAATAATCCAAGCGGCAAACTACTCCAAATCGCGAGCGCAAAGGTGCGGTCAGTAAGCCTGCGCGTGTAGTGGCTCCTACAAGCGTAAATCTCGGCAATGCAAGCTGTATTGAGCGCGCACTAGGACCGCTGTCAATCATTATATCGAGCTTGTAGTCTTCCATTGCAGAATAAAGATATTCTTCCACAACCGGCGAAAGACGATGAATTTCATCAACAAACAGTATGTCGCCCTCTTCCAAATTTGTCAGAAGTCCGGCCAAATCCCCCGGCTTTTCCAATACGGGGCCGCTCGTCGCTTTTATATTTCCGCCCATCTCGCGTGCCACGATGTAACTAAGCGTAGTCTTGCCCAAACCCGGCGGGCCGGTCAACAGCACATGGTCTAATGCTTCGCCGCGAGCAAGAGCAGCGGCAATAAACACCTTTAAGTTTTCTACTATTTTCGGTTGCCCCGTAAATTCGTCAAACGACGACGGTCGCAACCCTGCATCTTGTTCATCGTCTTCAGCACGGATACTTGTAGCCTCATTGCGATTGTTATGTTTTGCCATGAAAAAAAATCCAAGCGGAAATTCTACTGTTGTTTGTATGCAAAACTACGATTTTTCTGCCCTCGCGGAAAAGGTTTTTTACCTCTGTGTCGTGAAACAGCATTGCCTCGACTTAATATTTTAAGGTTATATTGCAAAACACAGATTTTAACTAAAAAAACAAAGTATTTCAAAGATATTTTTCAAATAAACCGCTTGTAATCATGATTTTGTTACTGTTATACACAACCTTTTTACAGTATTGATTATTGAGCGACAAATCATATTTACAAACAACTTACATGAACAATAAAATTATATTGCCGAGTGATTTAATATCTATAACAGCCTGCAAACAGGCAATGTCGGTTTATTTAACTTACCTTCTCATTTTTTTCTAACAACAAAATACTTAGATTTGAGTTAAGTATTCGTAAAATCTATGTTAAGACGTTTTTTTAATACAGATTCTTTCTTTACGCTTTTATTGACATTTGCGGCCATGCAGGTGCTTCAGCTCGTAGCGTTGCGCGTTGATTTCCTTAATCCGCTTGCCCGTTCGATTGCAGACTTTCATTTAACCGACGTTGTATTCTCCGGATTACGAACGGTAGAACGAACCGACACCAATATAGTTTTGGTGAATATTGCCGAGTTGAATCGCGCCGAAATTGCGCGTCAAATTCGTAGAATCACAGATGTTTCGCCTAAAGTTATCGGTATAGATGCGTTTTTTCTTCGTGAAAAATCGCCCGAACTCGACGACAACCTTGCAGCCGCGCTCTCCAATGCTCCGAACGTGGTATTATGCTCTAAAATACGCTACAATGCAGGTTCTGCACGTTTCGACGCACCGATATATTCACATCAAAAATTCTCGCACGGCAAAGCATCGGGTTTTGCCAATTTGATTAACGAAGACGAAACCGACTACAAAACTGTACGTAAATTTTCTCCCGTAGAGCAAGCCGGCGAGAAACAAGAGTTGTGTTTTGCCGCCGCAATAGCAAAAATTGCAGATTCTGCTGCAACCGCCCGACTTCTGCGTAGAGGCAATTATCTGGAAACCATCAATTTTACAGGTAATTACGGCAGATTCTATACACTCGATGCAAATACTCTTCTCGATGATTCTGCCGACCTTAGTTTTGCACACAACAAAATAGTTGTTTTCGGTTACTTGGGGCGTTACCTGGGGCAAACAGATTTGACAGACCGATTTTTTACGCCGCTGAACGAAAGACCGGCCGGGCGAACGCTTCCCGATATGTATGGCGTTGTAATTCATGCAAATATCATTTCCATGATTTTACGCGAAGATTACGTAAATGTAATTCCCGATTGGTCGGAAATTACCCTGAATATATGTATGGCTTATTGCTTTATCGTACTTTTTAATTGGCTTTACGTGTATAAGTCGCGTTGGTACGATACTGTTTCGGTATTGGTACAGCTTGGTCTGTCGCTTTTTCTTCTTCTTTGTCAATATCTGTTATTCGAATTATATCGCTTTAATTTAGGATTGTCTTTATGTGTGATAATCATAGCATTAAGCGGTAACGTTCTGGAGGTTTATCATGACATTATCAAAAATTTTGTGCGAAATACGCACTTTTTTTGCAAGAGAAAACGCTCGCCCGATATTTGCAACGAGTAAAATTCTCTCTGTTACAGCAGTTCTTTTTGTCATATTTCTGACGGCCTTGCAAGGTGCTACGGGCGACGGTAAAGAGTTGTTTCGTACTTTGGCCGTAAAAGGTAATGTAACTCTGCGACATAATGGCCAAACAGATAATCTGCATACAGGACAAATAATAGCCGATGGCGATGAAATATATATTACTGCCGACGGTTTCGCCGGCCTTGTTGGGGCCGGCGGCTCGGTGGAATTAAAACGCACGGGACGATACAAGGCTTCCGATTTGGCGAAACAATTCGGCAAAAGCAAGCAAAGCGGTGTTGCGCGGAAATTTGCCGACTACGTTGCCGCACAGATGACTCGCTCGTCCCCGCAAGAAAGCGACAACAAAAATTATCAAACCAAGATGGAAGTTACCGGATCCGTTGAACGGGCAACAAGCGAGCAAACAGACGTACTCGGAAAATTGATCAAAATCGCAACAGACGAAAAAGAAGACGGCGAAATTAAACAAGGAAACGACATTCAACGCATGACTGCGGTTATGCCGCGCTCGGGTAAAATTTTTGGCAACAAAACAACTCTTTCATGGTTGCCGGCAAACGGTACAACGAAATATCGTGTTCTGATACGCGACCGCGAACATCAGATTTTATTTGAACAGAACGTAGCCAGCAACAGTTGCATTGTAAATCTGTTGCCGTTGCGCCTAAAACCGGACGAATGTTACTTTTGGAGTGTACGACCTTATGAAAAAAATGACGACTATCGCTCTGACGAATACGCTATCTGCATTATTACGAAAGAAGAGCAGACATCTGTCGCCGACACTCTGGCGCAACTGACTTCCGAACTCGGCTCTTTGAAGACGGCAACGGCGCAACTTGTTTTGGCCGCTTTCTACGAACAAAACGAGTTTTTTGCTAATGCGGATATATGCTACGGCGAAGCTAAACGGCTTGCACCGGACGTAGAAGATATACGCGAAGTTGCTCGACGTTTCCGCATACGAATCGGGGCACCAACCGAATAATAAAGCAATACTTTTTACAAGTTTCTTTTTACAAGTTTCAGCAACAGACTATCTATATCTTACTATAAAGTAATTTTTTTTATTTATAAGATATGATATACCGTGTGGAAATGTGGAAAACTTTCTTGTCTGTTGTTTTATCTGTGTTATATTTAATGATATTACAACGATTGAAATTGTATTTTCCGATGTTGAATGTTTGTGGAAAACTTGAAGTGTTATCCACCGATATGTGAACAAATTGCCGAAAATGTAAGTTCTTCACGATTGTTTTCACCGCTTTTTTGAAGTATTCCACAGTATTTTGCCCTTATGTTAATAAAATTGTGGAAAAACATAGAACATGACTTATCTTATTGTTTTACAACAGATTACAAAACTAAGGAGTAGAAATCGAACCTAATACGCATTGGCGTTGTGCTCCGGTAACAGACGGTATATTTCCCGGAAGCCCGCCAAGAGTAAGATAGGCGATATAGGCAAAGCACATTGCTTCTTTGAAGTCTGTAGGAACGCCAAAATCATCGGAAGTTATCAGTTCTATATCGCCGAGTTTTTGCATCAAACAATTCATTAACGTAGGATTACGAATTCCGCCGCCCGAGGCTATAACTTGGCGTACGCCGCCGCCGAACAAGCGAATATTCATTGCAATACTTTCGGCTGTAAATTCAGTTACCGTGCGTATAACGTCTTCGCCTGGCGTTGCAGGTAAACGTATGCTGCTTAGTAATTTATCTAAAAACTGCCGTCCGAACATTTCACGGCCGGTTGATTTTGGCGGTGCTTTTTGAAGAAAATTATGCTCCAAGCATATCTTGAGCAATCCAGGTATACAAATACCGGCTTGTGAAAATTTTCCTGCATCGTCAAATTTTTTCCCGAAGAACAATAGCGAGGCCGCATCTATAAGCATATTTCCCGGGCCGGTATCGAATGCCGAAACAGGTGCAGAAGAGGAACGTGCGGGCAGTAAAGTAATATTGGCTATGCCTCCTATATTTAGTGTGCAAACGCCGTAGTCGTCGTGCCGTAAAAATGCGGCATCAAAAGCGGGAACGAGAGGCGCGCCTTGTCCTCCGGCAGCAATATCGGCACTGCGAAAATCCGAAACTACAGGTATTTGAAGGATTTGCGCCAATGTAGAACCGTTTGCAAGTTGAAGCGTTGCCGCTGTTTTTTTTCTTGAACCCGGCGGATTATGCCAAACGGTTTGTCCGTGAATACCGATAGATTTTATTGAAGAGATTGGAATTTCGGTAATATTGCAAGCCGAGAGAATTGCCGTAGCGTAAACTTCTGCCAATTCTACCTGCAACTCGGCTATATCGGAAACAGGTCGTTTTTTTTCTGTTACATTGAGAATTTTATCATGCAAATAGGTGGAATAAGGCGTGAAATACGTTCCAAGCAATCGAAAAACATTGTGTTTGCCTTGTTGCTCAAATTCTGCAATGGCAATATCAATACCGTCGAGAGATGTTCCCGTCATCACTCCGGCCACGATTTGCGGGCGCGAAAGCCATTCTTTTCTCGATGCGTCGTAATAGTTTGTCATTCGTTTCGTTTATATTATGGTGTAGTTGGACATTCTTTGACGTATTATGCGTTTTGAACTGCGTTCCGTTTCCGTACATTTCGACAATATGCCGGCTTTGAATAATATTTCTTGTTCATTGACGAATCCTTCGGCGACTATTATCACCGGCCCTTCGGGAGCGGGGAAGACTACGCTCTTGCGATTATTATATGCCGATATTTTGCCTACAAAAGGCTCGGTGTTTATCAACGGGCAAAATTCCGCTGTTATTTCCGTAAAGCAGAAGCGTTCCTTACTTCGAAATATGGGCGTTATTTTTCAGGATTCTACGCTTATAGAAATCTGTACGGCTGTCGAAAATATCCAATATCCGTTAATAATCAATAAAGTAGCTGCGGGCGAGCGTAACAAACAGTCTTTATCGGTATTATCTTCGCTCGGCATCAGTCATTTACGCGATAAGTTCCCGAAACAGCTATCGGGCGGCGAAAAACATCTGGTTGCTCTTGCACGTGCCATAGTTCATAAGCCTCAGATTGTAATTGCAGACGAACCGACGGGAAATCTCGACGAAAAAACGTCCATTGCAGTCGCTTCTACACTCAAATCCCTTTCTGATGAAGGAACCACGATAATTTTATCTACGCACAGCACGGAGCTTTTGTCGTATTTTACTTATGCCGAAAAACTTTATCTGTCCGACGGAAAAATTGTTCATCATTCGGTTGGCAGCGGTCGTTCGCTTCTTTTGTAATTACTATGAAAATCGCTTTAATTGGTTGTGGCTCAACCGGTAAAGAAATAATAGAAACTGCGAATGTTCGTAATGACGAAATAGTTCGAGTTTTCACAAGCGGTATGCCTGTAACGCCGTATAATAGGGTGGAGGCCGATGTTTTTATAGATTTCAGTACGTCTGCGGCTGTTTTGCATAATGTACAAACTGCGGCTGTATTAGGCGTGCCAATCGTAATAGGAACTACGGGCTGGCATAACAAAGCTGCGGAGGTAAGAAAAATTATTGAAGACAGCGGTATAGGTTGTGTGTACGGCTCAAACTTTTCATTAGGTGCTAACTTAATGTTCTCAATAGCACGCTACGCAGCATCTTTGGCGCAGGCTGTGGGCGGTTACGATGCAGGAATTTACGAAGCGCATCATAAAGGCAAGGCGGACAGTCCGAGCGGTACTGCGTTAACGCTTGCGGAGAGTATAATGAAAGAGTTATCTTGGAAAAAAGAAATTGTTGCCGGAAATCTTGGAAGAGCCGTACAGCAACAAGAATTGCATATAGGCTCTTTGCGGGTCGGCAGTATTTTCGGGCAACACTCGGCAATTTTTGATGCAGATTCCGATACGCTTGAGATAACTCATACAGCGAAAAACAGAAAAGGGTTTGCACTGGGCGCGTTGCAGGCCGCCGAGTGGATAACAAACAAAAAAGGAATGTACAATTTTTCCGAGTACTTCCTGACAATTATTGGCAATCAAACATAACAATATGAACATCAACAAGTTAATACTTATGATTCTGAGCCTGTTCGTTGTTTTTAACGTTCAAGGTCAAGAAAAAGAGCAGGATCCCGCCAAACCGGCTGAGGCCTTCACCTGGCAGGTGATGGCGGCGCGCAGCTATCTGGTGCTCGGCCAGGCCAAACCGGCCGCCGCCCTATATCAACAGTTGCAGAAGCAGGCCGGCAACCCGGTGCAGCAGGCACAACTGCAGCTGCTGCAGGCGCACCTCCTGCTGGCCCAGGGCAATGCCAATCAGGCCCTGATCCTGCTGGAAGGCAAGCCGGAAGTGGCCCTCGATGCCGATACCCAGAAGGATTGGTATCGCCAGCGGGTGGTGCTGCAACTGGACATCAACAACAAGTTTGGTGCCGCCAAGTCGCTGACCCTGCTGGAGCCTTACCTGGCCAAGAATGAGCTGGCCACCAACCACCAGCAGATCTGGTCCCTACTGAAAAGCATGACCCCCTCCACCCTGCAGGCGCTGGAAGAGGCACCGGCCCCCGACGTGACCACTGGCTGGCTGCGAC
>JAANMT010002772.1_pt1 | contig 13790 bp, 7 predicted proteins | sample 7279711 | NCBI WGS metagenome assembly JAANMT01 (sample SAMN14094538, study PRJNA606508) | bioreactor metagenome | isolation source: A lab-scale SPAN reactor treating ammonium-rich wastewater day 1 | place: Ireland: Galway | collected 2017-01-16 | reverse complement strand
GCGGGCGATTGCGCGCGGAGGAGCGCATCACCCGGACCTTTGGGCGTGAGCGCACATGCACGATCGAGAGCAAGTGTGCGCCCAAAGATCCGGCGTCTATACCCCCGATCAATCCAAAGCATGTGTGCGCCCAAAGATCGGGCTTCTCAAGATCGCAGACACTCCGACGCAGGCGCTCGATAGCAGGTACTGAATCAAAGAGACTCCAGGAGTTTCAGACCCTTGGAGTTCCTGGACGCCGGAGGTTTGCACCGACAGGTGCACACCTCCGGGTGCGGATATTCGCGGGCGCCCGCGCACGGGGTGGCGCTTGACCCGGACCTTTGGGCGTGAATGCACACGAACAAGTGGAAGCAAGTGCGCGCCCAAAGATCCGGCGTCCAAAGGCAGCGTCTAAAGGCGGAGCCCGAAGATTCGGCGTAAAACGTCCGAAGCGTGAGATCAGACATTAGAATTCCGAAGTCTGCTGAACAGGGCAGACTGTGGCAATAGTCCTGGACGTCAGTATCGACGGGCAACTCCGTTCAATCGGGTACGACCTGCCTGCTCGCACCGGCCTCACCTTGCGGCGGGTTGGCGTCTTCGCGCAGTTTCATGAGATAACGCGCGTATTCCTCGTTGGTCATGTCGCCCTGAGGCGGGAGATTCGGATTTGCCGAGTTGTTTGGAACTGGCCGCTCAAGGAGTTGCTTCTGTCGGTCAGTCAGTTTTGGTTCGCTGCTGCCGGTGAAGGCTCGAATGATGAGGACGCCAGCGGCGATGAAGAGGACAGCGGCAACGATGCCAAGGATGTGTTGCTTCTTCATGTTGCGGTTTTCTCAACGTGCGAGGTCGCGTCCCTTGATGCCGTTGCGTGTTGCCCAGAAGTGTGCGGGGTAACTGCCGGGGTTGAGGGGGTCGCCATTTTCGAGGTTGTCCTTGTCCATGCCGTAGGGGCGAAGCACGGTGTTGGCGATGGGGTTCCAGACGTCGGTTGGGATGAAATCGCGAGCACGCACGGGATCGGGATCAGCGGCTCGTTCGTAGAGGTCGGCCATATCAACACGGCTCACACCTCCGTCGGCTGTGGCGACCTGTGGGAGAGCCAGCGGGTTGTTCCAGTTGGGGCTGAAGGGTTGCCTCGGGAATGCGAACGTCTGCGGAAAACCGGGAATGACTGCGGACGGGATGCGCGATCGCTGCGTCGTGTCGAAGCGTTCCCAGATTACGACCTTAGAGGATGGGTAGGTGACATGATCGATGCGATTGCGGCGCACCTTGGATGCTGGCGCATTAGCGGGAACATTGTTACCGCGTGGAGTGGTGGAGTATCGCTCGGGAGCGTACCAAGTTGTGGGGCTGAGAATGTATGAGGTATCCCAGATCCAACTGGAGAAGTTGCCGTTGCCAAAGACGATGAGGTCAAGGAAGCGCTGTTTTGGCATCGGATCAAGCGGCGCAAACTGTATGTCAGAGGCCCAGTCATTTTGATTCAGTTCTGCTGCCACAAGGCTGTACCAATGGAAGGCGTACATCTCGCTGTACCACACGCCGGGCGAGTTGAAGATATAAACGCCGCCGAAACCGGGCTTGCGCACGCGCGCCCATCCACCGAATCCACCAGTGGTGGCCTCGTCGAATGGATTGATGAGTGAGTCCTTGTTGTCGGCCTGATACATCGAGGAGATCTGGCTGAGGCCGCGAAGGTTCATGGAACTGACGAGGTTTTGGCCTGCACGGCGTGCCTCGCCGAGTGCTGGCAGCAGGATGCCGATGAGCAGCGCAATGATTGCGATGACGACAAGAAGTTCGATGAGCGTGAATGCGCGGCGTCCGTACGACCTCATGGTTTTTCCCCTTCTCGACCGAGGCCCCCCTCGGATGCTGAACGATTCGGACATCGGGGTGATTTCCCCGATATGTGACGACCCCGGAACCGGGCCGATGAGAACAGTCTACCCGAAACTGGTCGGGCGTGCCAGATATTGTTCGGGCGGATTGTGGAACTGGATCCCGGTTTGGCTGGGTTGTGTGAAGTCTGCGGCCTGTAGGGGGTTGGACAGGGGGTGTGTTGGTTCTCGGGTGAGGCGGGGGATTGGTCGATGAAGTGAACAGGCCGGGCTGTTGCCCGGAGCGGAGATGCGCGGGGGCAGGCGGCTCGCGGCATAGGGCAGGACACGCTATTGGAGAGACGATGCCTCGCGATTTGCCGGTAGGAAACGGGAGTCTGCTGATCGCGTTCGACAGGTTTTATCGACTGCGCGATTTGTATTACCCGAATGTGGGGCGGCACCATCACACGGCCGGGCACCCGCAGAAGTTTGGGGTCTGGGCGGACGGGGAGTTTGCGTGGATCGATGAGGCCGGGTGGGAGCGGGAGCTGCGGTATCGGACCGACACGCTGGTGACGGAGGTTCGGCTTGTCCACAAGGGACTCGGCTTGGAACTGACGTGCAACGACGCGGTGGATTTTCACGAGGCGGTGTACTTTCGGCGGTGCGTGGTGCGCGACCTCAAGGGCAAGCCAAGGGACGTGCGGGTGTTTTATCACATCGACCTCTCGATCAAGGGATCGGCGGTCGGTGATACGGCCAACTATGACCCGCAGACGAACTCGGTGGTGTTGTATAAGGAAGACGCGTACTTCCTGATCAATGCGTGCGACCAGCACAAGTGCGGGATCGACCATTGGGCGATCGGGACCAAGCGCATCGGCGACGCTGAGGGGACGTGGCGCGACGCTGAGGACGGGCAACTGGGGCGCAACGCGATCAGCCAGGGGAGCGTTGACGCGACGGTCGGGTTCAACCTTCAGATTCAGCCCAACGACGAGGCGTATGTGATCAGTTGGATCGCGTGCGGTGAGACGTATGACGACGTGAAGAGGCTCAACAAACGGATCTGGGAGAAGAGCCCGGACAGGCTGGTGGCGCGGACGGAGGCGTATTGGAGGTTATGGGCGCGGAAGGAGCCGCTGAACACGACGCCGCTGCCCGAGAACATCCGCGATGCGTTCTATAGAAGCCAGTTGATCATGCGAACGCAGATCGACAACGGGGGCGCGATCGTTGCGGCCAATGACAGCGACATCACGCAGTTCGGGGGCGATCATTACAGTTATTGCTGGATGCGCGATGGGGCGCTGGTGGCCTATGCGCTGGTGCTTGCGGGGCAGAGCGAACTGAGCCGTAGTTTTTTCAGGTTCGCGGCCAAGTGTGTGCGTGAAGATGGGTTCTTTCTGCACAAGTACACGCCGCAGGGCAAACTGGCGTCGAGTTGGCACCCGTGGATGCTGGGCGGCCAGCGGGTGCTGCCGATTCAGCAGGATGAGACGGCGTTGGTGACATGGGCGCTGCGGCGGCACTTCGAGACGTTCCGCGATGTGGAGTTCATCAAGCCGTTGTATACGCCGCTGGTTGCCAAGCCGGCCGAGTGGATGCTGGAGTATCGCGATCACAACGGGCTGCCGCAGCCGAGCTGGGATTTGTGGGAAGAGCGGCGTGGCGTGCACACGTTCACGGTGGCATCGACGATTGGGGCGCTGGAGGCTGCGAGCCTGTTTGCGGCGGATTTCGGGGAGATGGATCGGGCAGCGAAGTTCAAGGAGGGTGCGGAGCGGATGCGGGCGGCGCTGCGCAAGCACCTGTGGCACGAGGGGCACGGGTGCTTTGCGCGCATGGCGGTGCCGCTGGCCGATGGTGGTTACCGGCTTGATCTGACGGCCGACTCGGCGAACTTTTCGCTGTTTGCGTTTGCCGGTCTGGACGCGGATGATCCGATGGTGGTTGCGGAGATGGGACGGATCCGCGAGCGGCTGTGGGTCAAGACTGAGGTCGGGGGCATCGCGCGCTATGAGCACGACTATTACCACCAGGTCGAGGCGAGCGACATCGAGCGAGTGCCGGGCAATCCGTGGGTGATCTGTACTCTGTGGCAGGCGCAGTATGTGATCGCGCGTGCCCGGACGCCGGCGGAGTTGCGGCAGGCGCTGCCGCTCATGGAGTGGGCGGTGTCGCGGGCGTTTGAGTCGGGGGTGCTGGCCGAGCAGTATCACCCGTACACGGGCGCGCCGATGAGCGTGAGCCCGCTGACGTGGAGTCACTCGACGTTTGTTGTGGCGTGCGTCGAGTACCTGCGCAAGCACGAGGCACTGGCGGCGGCGGCGCGGGACCGGCAGTGGGAAGACCGGGCCATTTAGAGAGCGGTGCGAGGTGCTACCCGGCCCTTCGGGCAAGAGCGCACATCCGCGAGTGAGAGCAAGTGTGCGCCCGAAGATCCGGCATCCGGAGGCGCGGGGACGGGTGCCATGTTGGGGGAAAAGCGGGTGATCGGATTCGAACCGACGACTTTCACGTTGGCAACGTGACGCTCTACCGCTGAGCTACACCCGCTGAAGGTGCCCTTCCCCGATGTGTATCGGCTTGCCGGGGAGGGGAAGTGAAGGTAGCGCGGGTCCAAGTCTGAGTCAATCGGGTCGGGCGCGGTTGGGGCGGGCGATGGCGCTGGGCCGGGTGGTCAGCGCCCGCGGGCGGCGGCGATGGCCTCCATGACTTGTGCCGGGGTGTAGGCGTTGGCCTGCCAGGGCGAGTCGAGGCCGGGGCCGTCGATGACCAGCAGCGGGATGCCCGTCTGGCCGAGGCTTTCGAGTCTGGCCCAGCCGGGGGCGTTGCGGCTGGTGAGGTCGGCGACCATGGGGATGACCGAGGTTTTCGCCAGTTCGCTCTTGACCGGCTCGCGGTCGAGGACGGTGGCCTTGAGCACCTGGCAGTTGAGGCACCAGTCGGCGGTGAAGTCGAGCACGACGACCTCGCCGCGCGCCAGTGCGGCGTCGAGGCTCGCCTGGCTGAACGGGATCCAGATGTCGTCCATCGCCTTGTGTGTGCGGCCGAGGGCGAACTGCACGCTCACGGCGGCTATGGCGAGTCCGGTGAGCGCGAACACCGCGCGGTTGGCCGGTTTTTTCGAGATCATGAACGTGCGCACCATCAGCCACAGACCTGCGCCCGCGGCCAGCAGCGCGATGACCCACCACGACGCGACCTTGGCCGCGACGGGGAGTGTGGCGGCCCGGATCGGGTCGGCCTTGACCAGGGCCATGATGCCTGCGCCCGCGAAGTAGGCCGCGGCCGCCAGCAGCAGAAGTCCCATGACCTGTTTGACGAGGGTGCTGGCCGGGCCGGTTCTTGGGATTTTCGCGACCCACTGCGGCCTGGCCGCGAGCACGAGGTAGGGTGCTGCCATGCCGACGCCGATGCCCGTGAAGATGGCCATGATGTCAAACGCGGGCATGGTTGCGAGTCCGACCAGCAGCGCTCCGGCCACGAACCCGAAGCATGGCAACCCGAGCACGGCGGTCATGATCCCGAAGACGAACGAGCCGCCGGCGCTGTCGGCCGAGGCGTTGACGCGGTAGGCGGCCTGTGGCAGGCGGATCTCGAAGAGGCCCATGATCCCGAGTCCCATGGCCGCGATGACGAGCCCGATGCCCAGCGTGACCCACCAGATGCCGAAGAGGGCTGACGGGTCGCCGAAGGTTTCGCGCAGGATGACCACGGGCAGGCCCACGCCGATCCAGAACGCGACGACCCCGGCGGCCATCCAGGCTCCGAGTTGCAGGGCTTTGCCGGGCGTGGCCGCGTGATTGGACAGCGCCATCACCTTGAGCGGGATGACGGGCAGCACGCAGGGGGTCAGGTTGAGCACGAAGCCGCCGACGATCGCCAGCGCGACCAGGGCGAGCAGCCCGCGGGGCACGGAAAACCCGAAGAACGACGAGCCGCCCGCGGCGGGCGGCGGCGCGTTGGCGCCTTCCCACGAGCGGTCGAAGGCGCTGCGATCGAAGGCCGCGAAGTCGCCGGTCCAGGCCGGGTCGGGGGCCGAGTCGTCCGCGATGGGGATGACCAGTTCGCGGTCTTCGAACACGGGGGCCTCGCAGAGGCGATCATCGCACGCCTGGTAGATCAGTTGAAACGTCAGGCGGATTTCGCTGGCTCCGGCCTCGGGCATGAGCGGCACATAGATGGCGGCCCGGCCCGCATACACGGGGTAGTCGATCGGGCCGTCGCCGGTGAAATCGACCTTGATGGTCTTGCTGGTCGGCCACTGGATGGGGCCGACCGCGGCGCCGGCCGCGTTGATCCCGGCCAGTTCGGTCGCGACGGCGGCGAAGCCGGGGATGGGCGGCGGGCGGTGGGTGTGGCTGTGCCAGCCAGGGATGTGGTCGAGGATGACGGCGATGGCGAAGGGGGTTTCGGGCCGTGCGCTCGGGGCGGCGGGGATGATTTCGACCTCGACGACCGGGCCGACGGGAGTTCCGAACGGGCTGAACCCGCCCTGGGCGGCGGCGGGCGCGGTTGCGAGCAGCGCGAGCATGAGCCCCAGCAGCATCCTCAGCCCTGCGGCTCGGGCGGGCGTCGGGCTGAGCGGGCGTCGGGGCGGTCTGGGCATGGGGGCGGTCCTCGGGTCGGGGTCGGGGCTGGGGTCGCAGGGATCAACGCCGCTGCGGGCCGGATTGTTCGCAGGCCGGGCGCGCCTGTCTGCGGGGGTGGAGCCGAGGTCTGCGGCGGCTGCCGGGCCGGACTTGAATCGAGCGGACCGGTCCGAAAACGGGCGGGGCGGGCGGGCGGGCGACCCCCGCGGGCGCTGCGGAAACGCGGTTTTTGAAGGTTTCCGGGCGTGCGGAGGGTCTGTTCGTCGTGTCGGGAGCTTTGGCCGGCACGCCGAATGCTCTGCCCGGCATGCCGAATGCTCCGCCCGTGGCCTCGGGCGGAACGGTCGCAGGGGCGGCTGCCCGGTTCGGGCGGGTGCGTGATCGGACCGATCGGGCGGAAGCAGTCCCCTCAACCGGGGGAGCCATACCCAACGCCTCCGCCACACATCGCCCCAGGCCCGGCCCGCTCAGCCGGACATCGAGCATTCTTCCTACGGTGCAGCCCCCTGCCACCGTGACGCCCACCGCGCCACATCGCTATTGTGGTGGGATGCATCCCACGCCGCCTGACCGGGGAATGGTCACGACGGAAGCCCCCAACCCCGCGACAGGGGGGTTGGGAGCCATGGACATCGCCGACTGCGTCGCGGCCCTGATGGCCGTCGAGGCCGAGGTTGTCACCGCGATGGCCGCCGCCCGGCCCGCGCTGACGAGGCTCATCGAGCAGGCCGCCCCCGGTTTCGCCGCGGGCGGGCGCATCGTCACCCTCGGGGCGGGGACCAGCGGCCGCCTGGCGGTCCTCGATGCGGCCGAGCTGGGGCCCACGTTCAGCCTCGAGAGCGGGCGCTTCGTCGCGCTGCTCGCCGGAGGCGACACGGCGCTGCGCACCAGCAGCGAGGGGAAGGAAGATGACCCGGCCGAGTTCGCGCCCGCCCTGGGGGCGCTCGAACTGGACCCCCGCGACACCGTCATCGGCCTCAGCGCGGGCGGGACCACGCCGTGCGTGCTGGGCGCACTGGCGCTGGCGCGCGCAGCTGGCGCGGGCACGGGACTCATCGCCTGCAGCCCGAGCGCCCCGGCCGACGCCGCCGACACGCTCGTCGTCATCGCGACCGGACCCGAAGCCGTCGCAGGCTCGACCCGCCTCAAGGCAGGCACGGCGACCAAGATGGCGCTGAACATCATCAGCACCACACTCATGGTCGCCGACGGGCGGGTGCACGAGAACCTCATGGTGGACGTGCGGCCCGCCAACGCCAAACTCATCGACCGGGCCGCGCGCCTCATCGCAACACTGACCGGAGTTGATCGCGCTGCGTCGCTGGCGCTGCTCGAGGCGGCGGGACGGAGCGTGAAGGTGGCGGTCGTGATGCACGAGCGCTCGATCAGCCGCGAGCAGGCCGAGGCGGCACTGGCCACAGCCCGCGGCAGACTGGGCGCGGCGCTGGCAGCATCGGACACGCCGCCGCTATGATCGCCCGACGCGGCGCGAGCAGCGCCCGAAGGAAGACCTATGCCGCGCATCACGCTGCCCGATGGATCCGTCCGTGAGTTTGACGCGCCCGTGACCGCGCGGGCCGTGGCCGAGGCGATCGGCAAACGCCTCGCGGCCGACGCCGTCGGGGCCGAAGTCGATGGCGAGGTCGTCGATCTCTCGACCGTGATCGCGGGTGACGCGCGCGTCGCGATCATCACGCCGACCACGCGCGACGGCAAGAGCGACCCGCGCGCGTTGCTGCTGCTGCGCCACTCGGCGGCCCACGTCATGGCCGAAGCGATTCAGCGCCTCGTGCCCGAGGCGATGCTGGTCTATGGCCCGCCGCTGGAGACGGGGTTCTACTACGACATCGCCTTCCCCGAGGACCGGCCGCTGCGCGAAGGCGACTTCGAAGCGATCGAAGCCGAGATGGGCAAGATCGTCGCCGAGGACAGAGCCTTCACCCGCTACGAGGTCACACATGACGCAGGCATGACCAAACTCAAGGGCGAGGGGAGCAAGTACAAGGTGGACAACGCCCTTCGTGCCCACGAGGCGGGCAGCCTCACCTTGTCGTTCTACGCCACGGGCCAGCCGGGGAAAGACTTTGAAGACCTGTGCCGCGGCCCGCATGTGCCCAGCACCGGACGCATCGGGGCGTTCAAGATCACCAGCCTGGCATCGAGCTACTGGCACGGCGATGAGAACAGCGACCGCCTCACGCGGGTCTATGGCACGGCGTTCTTCAGCAGGAAAGACCTCGATGAGCACGTGACGCGCCTCGAGGAGGCCAAGAAGCGCGACCACCGGGTCATCGGGCGCGCCCTGCGGCTGTTTCATATCGACGACATGGTCGGACAGGGCCTGATCCTGTGGACCCCGGCCGGGGGCGTGATCCGCGATGAGTTGCAACGGTTCATCGCGGCCGAACTGCGGAAGCAAGGCTACCACCAGGTGTTCACGCCGCACATCGGCAAACTCGATCTGTACCGCACGAGCGGGCACTTTCCGTACTACGCCGACAGCCAGTTCCCGCCGCTGGTCGAGCGCGAGGAGATGGACAGCCTCATCGCCGAAGGGTGCTCGTGCGCGGACCTGGCCAACCGCATGAAGACCGGCAACATCGAAGGCTTCATGCTCAAGCCGATGAACTGCCCCCACCACATCCGCATCTTCGCCAGCCAGCCGCACTCATACCGCGACCTGCCGGTGCGTCTGGCCGAGTTCGGGACGGTGTACCGCTGGGAGCAGAGCGGCGAACTCAACGGCCTGACGCGCGTGCGCGGCTTCACGCAGGACGACGCCCACCTGTTCTGCACCGAAGATCAGGTGGGGGCCGAAGTGACCGGCTGCCTGGAACTGGTCAAGGTGATCTTCAAGACGCTGGGCATGAGCGACTATCGCGTGCGCGTGGGGCTGCGCGATCCGGACAGCGGGAAGTATGTGGGCAAGGCGGAGGTGTGGGACAAGGCCGAACGCGCGTGTCGTGAGGCGGCGGCCTCGCTGGGCGTGCCCTTCAGCGAGGAACCAGGCGAGGCGGCGTTCTATGGCCCGAAGATCGACTTCGTTGTCAAGGACGTGATCGGGCGCGAGTGGCAACTGGGGACGGTGCAGGTCGATTACAACCTGCCCGAGCGCTTCGACCTGACGTACATCGGGCCTGACAACCGGCCGCACAGGCCGGTCATGATCCACCGCGCGCCCTTCGGCAGCATGGAGCGCTTCTGCGGCGTGCTGATCGAACACTTCGCGGGGGCGTTTCCGACGTGGCTGAGCCCCGAGCAGGTCCGCGTGCTGCCGATCAGCGAGAAGAGCGCCCAGTACGCGGCGTCGGTCGCAGCGAAACTGAAGGCTGCCGAGGTGCGCGTGACGCTCGACGACTCGAACGAGCGCGTGCAGGCGAAGATCAAGCACGGGTCGGAGATGAAGGTGCCGTACCTGTTGGTGGTGGGCCCGCGCGATGAGGAGAACGCGACGGTGAGCGTGCGCGCGCTCGGCATCGAGAAGGATCTTGGGGCGATGGCGGTGGACGAGTTTGTGGAGGCGATCGAAGAGGAGATCGCGGGGCGGGGCTTGAGCACGGTGAAAACGATGATGGGCGGGTGAGGGACAAGGTGCCATGGCCATGGCTTTGCATGGCCATGACGGAGGCTCACTGGGCAGAGTCCCGATGCTTTGGCTTTGCGCAGCGAGGCGGGGTATGCTGTGGACGGAGCTGGGCCACTGATCGTGGCCATGCAGAGCCATGGCCACGCCACCCGGTCGAGAAAGTGGGCGGGGAGTGAGCCCGCTGCGGGTGCATGCACCAAAACGAGGCTGAAGGCTGCCGATCTCGACTCTGCGGGCCCATAACACAGCCGGTGCCCGCCTACCCTCGCCTTTTCCAGCCAGACCCCCACCATGACCACCCCGCGCACCCGCCGCTACCTCGGTTTCTCGACCGCCGACGCCTTCCTGTTCGCCATCATGGTCGGCTGCGGGGAGGCGTACTTCGGCGCGTTCGGGCTGGCGGTGGGGATGAGCGAGATTCAGGTGGGCCTGCTGGCGTCGGTGCCGCTGCTGATGGGGGCGGCGATTCAACTCATGAGCCCGACGATGGTGCGGCTGCTCGATTCGCACAAGAAGTGGGTCATCATCTGCACCGCGCTGCAGTCGATCGCATTCGTGCCGATGATCGTGATGGCGGCGATGGGCAAGGGCTCGGCGTTCTTCGTGTTCGCGGCCGCGGCGATGTACTGGGGGGCGAACCTGGCGACGGGGCCGGCGTGGAACACGTGGATCGGCACCGTGGTGCCCAGGCCGATTCGCTCGCGCTACTTCGCGTCGCGCGGGCGCGTGGCGCAGGTGGGCATCGTGCTGGGGCTGGTGGCCACCGGGCTGCTGATCCGTCAGAGCGAGACCGAGCGCAGCCCCGCGATCTTTCTCGTGCCGTTCATCATCGCGATGATCGCGCGCTTCGCGTGCGTGTGGCTGCACGGGGCGATCGCCGAGCCGAGGCCCATCCCGCAGACCGAGCAGCACCTGCCGATGCGCGAGTTGGTCTTCGGCAAGTTTTCGGCCTCGGGGGGGCGGCTGCTGCTGTACATGCTGTGCGTGCAGGTGTGCGTGCAGATCTCGGGGCCGTACTTCACGCCGTTCATGCTCGGGCAGCTCGAGTTCAGCTACACGACGTTCACGCTGATTCTCATCGCGTCGTTCGTGGGCAAGATCATCGCGCTGCCGTTCCTCGGGCGCATCGCCAAGGTCATCGGCGAGCGGGCGCTGCTGTGGATGGGGGGCATCGCGATCATCCCGCTGGCGGCGGTTTGGGCCGTCACGGACCACCCGGTGGCACTCATCGGGCTGCAGTTCGCCGCGGGCTTCGCGTGGGCGTGCTATGAGCTGGCGACAACGCTGATGCTCTTTGAGTCGATCCCCGCGGCCAAGCGCACGGCCATGCTCACGTTGTACAACTTCCTCAACGCGGTGTGCGTGGTCGTCGGGGCGATGATCGGTGCGGCGATTCTCAAGACGCTGGGCAGCGACCGCGAGGCGTACCTGATGCTGTTCATCATCAGCTCGATCGTGCGTGTGCTGACACTGCCGCTGCTGACGTGGATCCATGTGCCCGCGTTCGTGCCGAGGCTGCTGCCCTTCCGGACGCTGAGCGTGCGTCCGAATGCGGGCTCGGCCGAGAGGCCGGTGCTGGCCGCCGACGAGGATGCGCCGGGACCGGAAGAAGAAGAGGAAGAGGTCGTGAGCGGGGCGTCGTGAGTCGGGCTCGTCCTTGCCCAGCATGACACGGAGCGGGTGGGCTTTGCATTCTGCGGTGTTCGCACAAAGTTCGCCTCGGGGCCCGTCGGAGGGCGGTCTTGGGCATTTTTCTTACCCGCGGGCAGCGAAATCTGCTACCTTGGGATGTCGGCCTTGGCGCGAGGGGCGTTGAGGTCTGAGACATCTCACACGCAGGTTCAGGGGAGCAGCATGTCGAAGACTCGGAATCGAACAGTGGCGATCGCGCTGGCCGCCGTCGCCGGATTGGCTTTTTCATGTCACGCGCAGGTGCAGTGGCGCTCATCGCCCGACGGGATCCTCGAGGCGCACACGCCCGCCCAGGTTCAGCAAGCGCTGGCCACGCTGGCAGCGCGCGAAGGCAACACGCGCGTGGTGATCGAGTTTGCCCGCGCGCTCTCGACGGCCGAGCGCGAACAGATGGCGACGGCTGGGGTGAATGTGCTCGCGCCGATCGGAGGCGGAGCGTACTTCGCTGCGCTGAGCGGGCCGAGCTTCGACGCGGGGCGCGCGGTCACCCTGAGCAGCATCGCTCGCGTGCGCGCGATCGACACGAACTGGAAACTGCACGAACTGTTCACCACCGGCCAGCGCACAGCGTGGGCGGAAGTCGGAGGCACGCCGGAGAACCCGGTCATCGGCGTGTATGTGCAGTTCCATCAGGACGCGCCGCTGGATATGGCGGCCGAGAAGCTCATCGAGCAGTTCGGCGGGACCGTGCGCGACTTGATGATCAGCGCCAACGCCTACGTCGTGGAGATGCCTCGCGACCAGGTCGAAGCACTGGCGGCGATGGACGCGATCCAATGGATCGAACCGGCCCTGCCGCAGATGAGCGAGCTCGCGCTCAAGCGCAACAACGAGAACCGGGCGCTGACGGCTGTCGATACGGTGCAGAGCGTCTACGGGCTCGACGGCACGGGCGTCAACGCGCTGATCTATGACGCCGGGCGCGCTCGCCTGACGCACTCGTTCTACGCAGGACGCATCACCTCGATCGATTCGGCGAGCATCATCTCGCACGCCACGCACGTCGCAGCGACGGTCGGAGGCTCGGGCGCTGTCGGTACAGGCAATCACCGCGGCATGGCGCCCAACGCCACGCTGTTCACGGCCGGGTTCCAGACCGATGGCTCCGGGACGTTCCTCTATACCAACCCCGGAGACATCGAGCTGGACTACGGCAACGCGATCAACAACCACGGCGTGGTGCTGATGAACAACTCGATCGGCACCAACACCGAGACCAATGGCTTCCCCTGCTCGATTCAAGGGGATTACGGCATTACCGATGTCGTGATCGACAGCATCGCGCGCGGATCGATCGGGCCGGCACCGATCATCGTCTGGGCGGCCGGCAATGAACGACAGGGCACGCGCTGCAATGTCGAAGGCTACGGGTCGTACTACTCCTCGGCCCCGCCCGCTGGCGCCAAGAACCACCTGTGCATCGGCGCGGTCAACGCCAACAACGACTCGATGACATCGTTCAGTTCGTGGGGCCCCACCGACGACGGGCGACTCAAGCCCGACTTCGTCGCGCCCGGGTGCCAGTCGAACGGTGACGGGGGCGTCACGAGCGCCGCGTCATCGAGCGACACCGCAACGAGCGTGTCGTGCGGCACGTCGATGGCATCGCCCACCGCGTGCGGCATTGTCGCGCTCATGCTCCAGGATTATCGCATTCAGTTCCCCGGCCGCAGCGATCCGCTTTCCTCGACCGTCAAGGCGCTGCTCGCGCACACCGCGGTCGATCTGGGCAACCCCGGGCCCGACTACCAGTTCGGCTACGGCTCGATCCGCGCGACCAGCGCGATCGACCACATGAGGCTCGACTCGCATCAGGAAGTCAACATCGAAAACGGCGAAGTGCGTTCGTTCTACTTTACTGTTGATCCCGGAGAAACTTCGGTCAAGGTTACGGCGGCATGGCCTGATGTTCCTGCAGCCGCGAACGCGACGGTCGCGCTGATCAACGATGTTGATATCCGGCTGGTCTCGCCCAGCGGTGCGGTGTTCCAGCCCTGGACGCTCAACCCGCTCGTTCCGTCGGCTGCTGCGGTGCGTACGGTGCCCAACCGCCGCGACAACATCGAGCAGGTGCTCGTTGACAATCCGGAGCCCGGACAGTGG
>JAANMT010002769.1_pt1 | contig 13798 bp, 12 predicted proteins | sample 7279711 | NCBI WGS metagenome assembly JAANMT01 (sample SAMN14094538, study PRJNA606508) | bioreactor metagenome | isolation source: A lab-scale SPAN reactor treating ammonium-rich wastewater day 1 | place: Ireland: Galway | collected 2017-01-16 | reverse complement strand
TCGCGCTGCAGCCGCGTCAGGGCGATCAGGGCGCCGACGAACAGGCCGATGGGCAGGATGACGGCGATCAGCTGCGGCAGGGCCAGCAAGGTCAATTTGACCATGACCCAGACGCTCTGGCCGCGCTCGACGATGACCTCCAATTGATCAAGGCTCTGACTCAGCAGGCCTATCCCGGCCAGCGCCGCGACCGCCGCCACGATGGGCAGGCCGATCTGGCGGAAAAGATACCTCTGAATCAGGGTCATGCGGCGGGTAAGGTCGTATAATCGGCTGCGAGCGTGTTGCAGCCCAGGGCGATGCGAGCCATGTAATACACATCCGGCCGCCCCGACGAAACCGTCGCCGCGACCATGGCAAATTCAAGCGTGACCGGGGCATGATTTCTCGGTCTGGAGTCAGTTTATGAAAATCGAATTCGTCGCTTCGTCGGGTGCAGCCGAAATTCTCGCCTTGCTGGTTCATGAAGGGCGGGCGCTGGCTGGGACCGGACCGGCGCTGGATCAAGCCGCCTCGGGCGCCCTGGTCAAGGCGATGAAGAACAGCCGCTTCAACGGCGCCGCCAGCAGCAGCCTGAACGTCGCGGCTCCGGCCGGGATCGACGCGAACGCCGTCCTGCTGGTTGGCGCGGGCGCGGCGGACAAGCTGGACGATCTGGCGGTCGAAACCGCGGCTGCGGCCGCTTATCAGGCGACCAAGCTGTCGGGCGCCGAAGTCCTGACCATCGACGTGTCGCACCTGTCGCCGGAACTGGCCGCCCGCGCCGGATTCGCCGTGCGCCTGGCCGCCTATCGCTTCGCCAAATACCTGACCAAGCAGAAGGCCGATAAGATCCCGTCGGTGACGACCGTGCGCGTCGTGACCTCGGACGTGAAGGCCGCAGAGGCCGCCTTCCAGCCGTTGTCGGCTGTGGCCGACGCCGTGCTGTTCGCGCGCGACCTGGTGTCGGAGCCCGCCAACATCCTGTACCCGGCCGAGTTCGCGCGCCGCGTGAAGGAGCTGGAGGCCCTGGGCGCCAAGGTCGAGATCCTGGGCGAAGCCGAGATGCAGAAGCTGGGCATGGGCTCGCTGCTCGGCGTCGGGCAGGGCTCGGTGCGTGAAAGCCAGCTGGCCGTCATCCAGTGGAACGGCGGCAAGGAAGGCGAGGCCCCCATCGCCTTCGTCGGCAAGGGCGTCTGCTTCGATACCGGCGGCATCAGCCTGAAGCCCGCCGACGGCATGGAGGAGATGAAGTGGGACATGGGCGGCGCCGCCGCCGTGGCCGGCCTCATGCACGCCCTGGTCGGCCGCAAGGCCAAGGTGAACGTCGTCGGCGTTCTGGGCCTGGTCGAGAACATGCCGGACGGAAACGCCCAGCGTCCGGGCGACGTCGTCACCTCCATGTCGGGCCAGACCATCGAGGTGCTGAACACCGACGCCGAAGGCCGCCTCGTGCTGGCCGACGCGCTCTGGTACACGCAGGACCGCTTCAAGCCGAAGTTCATGATCGACCTGGCCACCCTGACGGGCGCCATCATCATCTCGCTGGGCCTGGAATACGCGGGCGTCTTCACCAACAGCGACGAACTGGCCGCCAACATCGCCGACGCCGGTCCGAAGGTGGGCGAGAAGTCCTGGCGCATGCCGATCCCGGCGGAATACGACCGCCACATCGACAGCCCGATCGCCGATGTGAAGAACATGGGCAATGGCCGCGCCGGCGGCTCGATCACCGCCGCCCTGTTCCTGCAACGCTTCACCAACGGCACGCCGTGGGCGCACATCGACATCGCCTCGACCGCCTGGGTGAAGGACTCCAAGAACCCGACCGTGCCGGACGGCGCCGTGGGCTATGGCGTGCGTCTGCTCGACCGCATGGTCGCCGACCACTACGAAGGCTGACCTCAGTTCAGGAAGGTAGGGCCGGGTGTCTGACGCCAAGCCGGAAATCTGGTTCTACCACCTGGAGCGGTCGACGCTGGATCAGGTGCTGCCGACCCTGCTGGAGCGCACGCTTCAGCGGGGATGGCGCGCTCTGATCCGGGGCGCGACCTCGCACCGGCTCGACGATATCGACGAGCTGTTGTGGACCTATCGCGACGACAGTTTCCTGCCGCACGGACGGGCTGACGGCGGACACGCTGCGCGCCAGCCTGTGCTCCTGTCCGAATCGGGCGAGAATCTGAATGGCGCTCAGGCGCTGTTCATCGTCGATGATTCAGAGCTTGGGGCCACGCAGGAGTTCGCACGTTGCTTCATCATTTTCGACGGCCGGGACGAGCAGGCGCTGAACCATGCGCGCGGGCGCTGGCGGACGCTGAAGGCGGACGGCGCCGACCTGGCCTACTGGAAACAATCGGACGAGGGCCGCTGGGAAAAAGCGGCCTGATCCTGGGCGTCGGCCTGGTCGCCCTGTCGGCCTGCGCTTCGCCGCCCGCCCGGCCCGTCGGCCAGCCGACCGCGCCCGTCCGGACGCCGGTCTCCTCGACCGAGCGGCCCTATCTGTCCGAACCGGGCGTCCGCAGCATCGACGGCGACATGTGCAAGGCCGGCGAGCTTCAGTGGCTGGTCGGGAAACCGCGCAGCCAGATTCCCGTTCCGGTGGATGTGGTGAACCGTCGCGTCGCCTGCACGACCTGTCCCGTAACCGAAGACTATTCGCCTTACCGCTTGAATATTTTCTATAATCAGCAGACGGGCCTGGTCGAACAGGTTCGCTGCGGCTGATCGAAAAGGACGCCGCCATGAAGACGATTCTGACCCTGAGCGCCGCTGCGGGCTTCCTCGCCCTGGCCGCCTGCGCCCCGACCCAGGGCGGCGGCGCGACGCCTGCGCCCGGCGGCGAGGCGACCCCCGTCGCCTGCAAGGCCAGCGACTATCAGGAGTATGTGGGCCGCAATCGCTCGACCATTCCGACCGCGCCGCAAGGCCGCATCTTCCGCGTCCTGTGCAGCAGCTGCGCGGCGACCATGGACTATCGCGAGAACCGCGTGACCTTCACCTACGACGACAAGACCAACGTCGTGACGCGCGTCAGCTGCGGCTAACAATATCCGCTCATGCCGGTGGAGGCCTGGATCCAGTACTTTGGCTGCAAACGCGGCGGATGAAGTTCTCACTGGGCTCCGGCGTCCGCCGGGGTGAGCGGGATCAGGGCTGTGGGGCTTATCGCTCCAGACCGTAGAGGGCGTCGGCGACGTCCTCTACCTTCTGGCGCACCACGGTCTCCGCGTCGCGCAGGCCGCGGTTGTAGAACAGGCGGCCGATGTCGCGGCCGATGAACTCCACCAGCATTTCGGCGGGCAACTGGCCGACCTCCACCTCCATCTCGTCGCGCAGGTAGGCGCGCAGACGGGCGGACGCCTCCTGCATCTCGTCCTTGGTCAGCAGGGGCGGCGTCTTGCTCATCAGGACACCTCGGCCAGGGCTTCTTCGGCGGCGATCCAGTCGACTTCGGCCTGATCCAGGTCGGTCTGGGCCTTGGCGCGGGCGCGGGTCAGGCCTTCCAGCTTCTTCGGATCATTGACGGCGGCGTTGGCCAGGTCGTCGTCCAGCCGCCCCAGGTCGGCGGTCAACTGGGCCATCTTCTCTTCCGCCTTCTTCACCGCATGGCGGAGCGTGGACGGAGACGGCCCCTTCTTCTTTTCGGCCTTGGGCGTGGGCGCGGGAGCCTCGGCCACAGCTTCCTCATGCTTGACCTGACTGGGCTTCATCCCCGCCTGCTTGGCGCGGTCCAGGACGAACTTCTGATAGTCGTCCATGTCGCCGTCGAACGGCTTCACCGACCCGTCGGCGGCCAGCCACAGGCGGTCGGCCACCAGCTCCATCAGCGAGCGGTCGTGGGTGATCAGGATGACCGCGCCCGTATATTCGTTCAGCGCGTCCAGCAGGGCGCGGCGGCTGTCGATGTCCAGGTGGTTGGTCGGTTCGTCCAGGATCAGGATGTGCGGCGCGTCCATCGCCACCAGATTCAGCAGCAGGCGCGCCCGCTCGCCGCCCGATAGGGACGCCACAGTGGTCTCCTGCTTCTCGAACGGCAGGCCGAACTGGGCCAGGCGGCTGCGGCGGCTGCTCTCCGAGGCATCCGGCATGGCGCGGCGGATGATCTCCAGCGGCGTGTCGGTCGGGTCCATCGCTTCGATCTGGTGCTGGTGGAACCAGCCCACGCGCATCTTGCCGTCGCGATGGAACTCGCCCGTCTCGACGGTCAGGGCCTTGGCGATCAGCTTGGCGAAGGTCGACTTGCCCGCCCCGTTGACGCCCAGCAGGCCGATCCGGTCGTCCAGATCCACCCGCAGGTTCAGGTTCTTCAGGATCGGCTTGCCCGGCTCATAGCCGACGTTGGCCTTCTCCAGCCGGATCAGCGGCGGGGGCAGGGGGCGTTCCGGCGAGGGCAGGGTGAAGGGGGCGACGCGCTCTTCGGGCGGCAGTTCGATGCGCTGCATCTTCTCCAGCCGCTTGACGCGTGACTGGGCCTGCGTCGCCTTGGAGGCCTTGGCCTTGAAGCGGTCGATGAACTTCTGCAGGTGGGCGCGCTCGGCGTCCTGCTTGGCCTGGGTCGACGCCATCAGGCGCAGTTTCTCGGCCCGCGTCTTTTCAAAGGTGTCGTAGTTGCCGGTGTAGAGGTCCAGCTTGCGGTTCGATAGCTGCAGGATGTGGGTGCAGACGCCGTTCAGCAACTCGCGGTCGTGGCTGATGATCAGGGCCGTGTGCGGATAGCGTTTGAGCCGCTGCTCCAGCCACAGGGCGCCTTCCAGGTCGAGGTAGTTGGTCGGTTCGTCCAGCAGCAGCATGTCCGGCTCGGCGAACAGGGCGGCGGCCAGAGCCACGCGCATTCGCCAGCCGCCCGAGAACTCGGCCATCGGGCGCAGGATGTCGTCATGGCTGAAGCCCAGACCCGCCAGGATTTCGGACGCACGCGCAGGGGCGCTGTCGGCGTCGATCTCGATCAGGCGGCCCCAGATCTCGCCCATTTCCTCGGGCTCGGCGGTTTCCAGCCGGGTCAGCAGGTCGTGACGCTCGACGTCGGCTTCCAGGATGGTGTCCAGCACGCTGACGGGCGTCGCGGGGTGTTCCTGATCGACCGAGCCGATGCGGGCGGTCTTTGGCAGGGAGATTTCGTCGCCGTTGGCGGCCAGTTCGCCCAGGATCAGCTTGAACAGGGTCGACTTGCCGATGCCGTTGCGGCCGACCAGGCCGACCTTTGACCCCGGCGGCAGGCTGACGGAGGCGTCGTCCAGGAACTCGCGGCCCCAGGCGTTGTAGGTCAGGTTTTTGATCTGCAGCATGGCAACCGGAAAGAAAAAGGCTTACGCGCGGGGATATTGGAAAGATGTGCGGCGCTCGCTATAAGCCGCCGACCCTCAAACTCCCAAACAAGAAGTCACTCCCATGACCGAACGTACGTTCTCGATCATCAAGCCGGACGCCACCCGCCGTAACCTGACGGGCGCCATCAACGCCGTGATCGAAGGCGCCGGCCTGCGCATCGTCGGCCAACGCCGCGTCAAGCTGACCGAAGCCCAAGCCAAGAAGTTCTACGAAGTGCACGCCGAGCGTCCCTTCTACGGCGAACTGGTCTCGCAGATGATCGCCGAGCCGGTCGTCGTCCAGGTGCTGGAAGCCGAAGGCGCCGTCGCCAAGTACCGCGAAGTCATGGGCGCCACCAACCCGAACGACGCCGCTGAAGGCACCATCCGCAAGCTGTTCGCCCTGTCGATCGGCGAGAACTCGGTCCACGGTTCGGACTCGCTGGAGAACGCCGGCATCGAGATCGCCCAGTTCTTCACGGACGCCGACATCGTCGGCTAAGGGGCTTTTCTGAGGGGCCGCGATCGTCGCCCTTCGGGATCACCCGGCTCGACGCGGCCTGTTTTTCTGAGCCGCGGTCAAAAGGCTTCGCCTTTTCGACCCGACGCGGCCTGATCGTTCGCGGTCAAGCTGTGTGACAATTCGGCCCGCCCTCGGAACCGGGGGCGGGCCGTTTCGTTTTCATGGTCACGCTGTCTCTCGAAGAAGAACAAGGATGACCGCCATGAAGACGATGCTGAAACTCGCCCCGGTGATCGGCCTGACGGCCCTGCTGGCCGCCTGCGGCACCACGACGGAACAACGCGCCGCCACGGGCGCCCTGGGCGGCGCGGTCGCCGGTCAGGCGATCGGCGGCAACACCGGCGCGACCGTCGCCGGCGGCGTCATCGGCGCCGTCGCAGGCGCCGCCACCACGCCGAAGAAGCCGCACGAGTAAGGCTTTCTCCGCAAGGGGAAAACAAAAAGGGCGTCGGCCGCGAAGCCGACGCCCTTTCCTTTTGTCCGTCGCCGGACGCGCCGCTTACCAGATGCGGGCGCGCTTTTCGGGGGCGATGTATTCCGCCTGATCCGGGGTGACGCCGAAGGCGGCGTACCAGGCGTCGATGTTGCGCGGCGGGGTGGCGGCGCGCGCCATGCCGGGCGAGTGCGGGTCGGTGGTCAGCTGCTCTTTCAGAGCCTCTTCACGCGACTTCTCGCGCCACACCTGGGCCCAGCCCAGGAAGACGCGTTGTTCGCCGGTCAGACCGTCGATCACCGGGGCCGGCTGGCCGTTCAGGCTGCGCTTATAGGCGTCCAGCGCCATCAGCAGGCCGCCCAGGTCGGCGATGTTCTCGCCCATGGTCAGGTCGCCGTTGATGTGCGTGCCGGGGACCGGCTCTTCGGCGGCGTAGATGGCGCCCAGTGTCTTGGCGCGCTCCTCGAAGCGGGCGGCGTCCTCGGGCGTCCACCAGTCGCGCAGCACGCCGTTGGCGTCGGTCTTGCGGCCCTGATCGTCGAAGCCGTGGGTGATCTCGTGGCCGATCACGGCGCCGATGCCGCCGTAGTTGACCGCTGGATCGGCGTTCGGATCGAAGAAGGGCGCCTGCAGGATGGCGGCCGGGAAGACGATCTCGTTGCGCGGCGGGTTGTAATAGGCGTTCACCGTCTGGGGCGTCATGCCCCATTCCAGCGGATCGACCGGCTGGCCGATCTTGCTGCGGTTCCAGGCCCAGTCGAAGGCGGAGGCGCGCTCGACGTTGCCGTAGAGGTCGCCCGCCGTCAGCTCCAGCCCGTCATAGCTGCGCCACTTCTCAGGATAGCCGATCTTCACGCCGAACTTGGACATCTTCAGCAGGGCCTGCTCGCGCGTGGCCTCGCTCATCCAGTCGAGAGCCTTCAGACGCTCGGTCATGGCCGCGCTGAGGTTGGCGACCAGCGTTTCCATCTGCGTCTTGGACGAAGCCGGGAAGTGCAGGCGGACGTATTCCTGGCCCAGAACCTCGCCCAGCTGGCCGTCGACCAGGGCGACGCCGCGGTTCCAGCGCGGACGGTTCTCGGGCTGGCCGCGCAGGGTCTTGCCGCGGAATTCGAAGCGCGAGTCGACGAAGGCGTCGGACAGATAGGGGCTGGCCTGATCGACGGTCTGGAAGGCCTGCCAGGCCTTCAGCGTCTCGATCGGGGTGTCGGCGAACACCTGGGCGATGCCGGGGATGGCGGTGTTCTCCATCAGCACCAGGGTCGGCACGCTTTCGACCTTGGAGGCCTGCAGGAAGGCGGCCCAGTCGAAGCCCGGCGCGAAGGTCGACAGCTGCGCGGCCGGGGTCGGGTTGTAGATCTTGTCGATCTGGCGGCGCTCGACCGTGGTCCAGTGCTTCTCGGCCACCTTGGTCTCGAAGGCCAGGATGTCGGCGGCGGCCTGGGCCGGGTTGCTCCAGCCGGCGGCGGTCAGGGCGCGCGTGACATAGCCGACATAGGCTTCGCGCTGGGTGGCGAAGTCGGGCTTCAGATAATAGTCGCGGTCCGGCAGGCCCAGGCCGCCCTGGCCCAGATAGGCCGAGTTGACGTTGGGGTCTTGCAAGTCCTCGAACACGGCCACCCCGAACAGGGAGCCGCCGAAGCCTTCGTGGCTAGCGCCCATCAGGCGGGCCATGTCGCTGTGGTTCGCGACGGCGCGGATGGCGGCCAGGTCGGCGGCCAGGGGCTGGGCGCCCAGCTGGTTCACGCGGGCCTCGTCCATGAAGCTGGCGTACAGGGCGCCGACCTTGCGGGCGTTGTCGTTGACCGGGTTGGCGGCGCTGGCTTCGATGATGGCGCGCAGTTGGGCCTGCGAGTTCTCATACAGGACGTCGAACGGGCCGAAGCGGGCCTTGTCGGCCGGAATTTCGGTATCGCGCAGATAGACGCCGTTGGCGTAGGCGTTGAAGTCGTCGCCCGGCTTCACCGTCAGGTCGCGGCCGTCCAGGTCGAAGCCCCAGGGCTTGATCTCGGGCGTGGTCGAAGCGGTCGCCGAGGCGTGGGCGTGTTGGGCTAAGGTCGGCCGAGCCGAGAAGGCGAGGGCGAGCGCCATGGCGGCGGCGCCCATCAGGCGGGTTTTCATCATCGGGTCTTTCCCAGTGGTGCAGACGTGCGCGATTACGCCATCAGGACGGCGCATTCGTGCTTGCGGGCAACCTGCGCTCGCCTGCGACCGGCTGTCGCATTAAAAATCGTTAAGGATTACGAGCGGCGGACGAAATCGGCGAGCGCCTGGGGATAAAGGCCGTGCTCCGCCGCCTTGACCCGTTCCGCCAGAATGTCGGGCGTGTCGCCCCGCAGGATCGGCACGCGCGCCTGGCCCAGGATCGGGCCTTCATCGACGCCTTCGGTGACGATGTGGACGGTGCAGCCCGCCACAAGGTCTCCGGCCTCGATGGCGCGGGCGTGGGTGTTCAGGCCGGGATAGAGCGGCAGCAGAGACGGGTGGATGTTCAGCATCCGATCCGCCCATTTCCCGACCAGCCACGGGGTCAGCAGGCGCATGTATCCGGCCAGGGCCACGACCTGGACGCCGCGTTCGGCCAGCAGGGCGTCGATGGCGCGCTCGTGCGCCTCGCGGTCCTTGCCGAAGGGCTTGTGCTCGACCGTCAACGCCTCGACGCCTGCCGCCTCGGCCTTGGTCAGGCCGCCCGCGCCCGCGATGTTGGAGACGACGACCACGACTTCATAGGGCGCGTCCGCCGCCTGACCCGCTGCGATCAGGCTGGCCATGTTCGAGCCGGTTCCCGAGATCAGGACGGCGACGCGGGTTTTGGCGACGGACATGGGCGGCTCACGCGTTGAAAAAGGCGCGACTGCCATGCGGCCCCGACGGCGACTTAGCAAGAGGGACTTCAAGGCGAAGGGGAGGGCGCAGCGCCGCCGAACGAATATCGACCAACTGACGCAAACTCCGTTGCTTCTTCGGAAACGGCGGCGCTAGCGTCGATCCGCCGGAGAGTCCGGCATCCTAGGGGGGAGTATCCTATATGCGTCGTCTGTTGACCGCCGCCTGCGCTGCGGCCCTGTTGGCCGCGCCGGCCGTTTCCATGGCTCAGGAAGCCGCGTCCAGCGGCGGTTCGGGTCCGATCCGCTCGGCGGCCGAACGTCTGCGCAACGCCAACGCCGAACAGATCGAGAAGAACTGGGCCCGCGCCAGCGCCGACGAACAGACGGTGACGACCAGCCACTCGATCACCGCCCACGGCCGCGCCATGCGCTACAAGGCCACGGCGGGCACGCTGACGGTCCGCAACGACGCGGGCATGCCGACGGCCAGCCTCTTCTATGTGGCCTATACGCTGGACGGCCAGCCGGTCGGTCGTCGCCCGATCACCTATATGTTCAACGGCGGTCCGGGTTCGCCGACGGTGTGGCTGCACATGGGCGCCTTCGGCCCGATGCGGGTCCAGACCGACGCCCCGGTGGTCGAGCGCCCGGGGCCGTTCAACCTGGCGCCCAACGACATGACCCTGCTGGACAAGACCGACCTGGTCTTCATCGACATGGTCGGCGCCGGCTATTCGCGCCCGCTGGGCGAGACGCCGGGTTCGGCCTTCTGGGGCGTGGATCAGGACGCGGACACCTTCGCCCGCGCCATCATGCGCTACACGACCAAGTTCGATCGCTGGTCCAGCCCGAAATACGTTCTGGGCGAAAGCTACGGCACCTTGCGCGCGGGCGCCCTGGTGCATCAGCTGGAAAGCCGCGGCATGTCGCTGAACGGCGTGGTGCTGCTGTCGTCGATCATGAACTACGGCGTGCGCCAGCCGGGCTATCCGCAGAACTTCGTCACCCTGCTGCCGACCTATGCGGCGACGGCCTGGTATCACAACAAGATCCCGAACAAGCCCAGCCTGGAGGAGCACGTCCAGCGCGCCCGCGAATTCGCCATCGGCCCGTACTCGGCCGCCCTGTCGAAGGGGCATCTGATCTCGGACGCCGAGCGCGCCCAGATCGCCCAGCAGATGAGCGCCCTGATCGGCATTTCGCCCGAGGTTCTGGATCAGGCCAATCTGCGCCTTGAGCTGAGCCCGTTCCGCAAGGAGCTGCTGCGCGACCGTCGCCAGACGGTCGGCCGTCTGGACACCCGCTACCTGGGCATCGACGCCAATGCGGTCGGCGGTTCGCCCGAGGAAGACCCCTCCAGCAGCGCCATCACCGGCGCCTATTTCAGCATCTTCCGCGACTATGTGGCCACGACGCTGAACTACCGCACCGACATGGACTATCGCCAGTCGGCTCGCGGCCTGCCGGGCTTCGACTGGGACTGGAGCCACCGCCCGCCAGTCGGCGGCCCGCAGACTACGCCGAACACGGCGGTCGACCTGGCCACGACCATCCGCCGCAATCCGCACCTGAAGGTGCTGGCGCTGAACGGCTACTACGACGCCGCCACGCCCTTCTTCAGCACGGAGTACGACCTGGCCCAGATGATGCTGGAGCCGCACCTGCGCGGGAACCTGGAGTTCACCTACTATGAAGGCGGCCACATGATGTACACGGCCCTCCCGGCGCTGGAGCAGCTCTACACCGACATGGCCAAGTTCTACGACGAGACGCAGAACGGCGGCCTGCGCTAAGGATACCTCTCTCCGCTCATCCCGGCGGACGCCGGGATCCAGTCCTTTGGCCTTAGGCTCGGCGCCTGAGGTTCTCACTGGGCCCCGGCGTCCGCCGGGGTGAGCGGTAGAGAAATGCGGGCGCAGAAAAAAGGCCCCAGTCGCTGACTGGGGCCTTTGTCTTATCCGAAGCGGCGACGCCTTACGCCGCCTGAAGCTGTCCGCAGACAAACGCCGTCTCGCCCGCGTTCAGCAGGGCGGCCAGCACCGGCTCGACGTTCTCCGGCGTGACGATCAGGATGAAGCCCACGCCGCAGTTGAAGGTGCGGCGCATTTCGTGATCCGAAACGCCGCCCGTCTCGCCCAACCACTGGAAGACGGCGGGCATCGGCCAGGCGTCCCAGTCGAAGCTGGCTTCCAGGCCCTCGGCGATGCAGCGCGGCGGGTTTTCGATCAGGCCGCCGCCCGTGATGTGGGCCGCGCCCTTGATCAGGTCCGCCTTCATCAGCGGCAGGACCGGCTTCACATAGATGCGGGTCGGCTCCATCAGGGCCTGGGCCAGGGTCTGGTCCTTGGCGAAGGGGGCGTCGTCGCCCCAGGCCAGGCCGGACTTCTCGACCACCTTGCGGATCAGGGAATAGCCGTTCGAGTGCGGACCCGAGGAGGCCAGGCCGATGATGACGTCGCCCGGCTTCTGCTGATCCAGATAGGGCAGCACCTTGCCGCGCTCGACCGCGCCGACCGAGAAGCCTGCCAGGTCGTAGTCGCCGCCCGAATACATGCCCGGCATTTCGGCCGTCTCGCCGCCGACCAGGGCGCTGCCCGACTGGCGGCAGCCCTCGGCGATGCCGGCGACGACGCGGCGCGCGGCGTCCACGTCCAGCTTGCCCGTGGCGTAGTAGTCCAGGAACATCAGCGGCTCGGCGCCCTGCGCCAGCAGGTCGTTGACGCACATGGCGACCAGATCGACGCCCACGCCGTCGTGACGGCCGGTTTCGATGGCGATCTTCAGCTTGGTGCCGACGCCGTCCGTGGTGGTGACGATCAGCGGGTCTTCAAAACCGGCGGCCTTCAGGTCGAACAGGGCGCCGAAACCGCCCAGCGAGGCCTCTGCGCCGGGGCGGCGCGTGGATTTGGCCAGGGGCTTGATCGCGTCGACCAGCTGTTCTCCGGCGTCGATGTCTACGCCTGCATCGGCGTAGGTCAGACCGTTTTTCAGGGCCTCGGGGGTGTCGCTCATCGGTCACGGCTCGAAATCGGGGGCGAAAATTTGTCGCGGCGCTCTTGCCACGACGGCGTCGCGCGGGGCTATAGCATCGGAATGACGCCAATCACCACCAATGACGCGCTGATCGCCTTCTGCGAGCGTTTGGCCAAGGCCCCGTACATCACCGTTGATACGGAATTCATGCGGGAAACGACCTACTGGCCCAAGCTGTGCCTGATTCAGGCGGCGGCTTCGCCAACGGACGCCGCCATCATCGATCCGATGGCGGAGGGGCTGGATCTGGAGCCTTTCCTCGACATCCTGCGGGACGAATCGATTCTGAAGGTCTTCCACGCGGCCCGGCAGGACGTGGAGATTTTCAACAAGCTGGGCGCCATGCCGCGCCCGCTGTTCGACACCCAGGTCGCCGCCATGGCCGCCGGTTTCGGCGATCAGGTCAGCTATGAGGCCCTGGTCCGTCAGATGCTGCGTCAGGAGCTGGACAAGGGCAGCCGCTTCACCGACTGGGCGCGTCGCCCGCTGTCGGATGCGCAACTGACCTATGCGCTGGGCGACGTGACACACCTGTCGGCCCTCTATCCCAAGCTGCGCGACCGGCTGCAGAAGGAGGGCCGTCTGGACTGGGTCATGTCGGAAATGGGCGCGGTCACGGACCCGGCCCTCTACGACACCTCGCCCGAGAACGCCTGGAAGCGGCTGAAGCCCAAGAAGTTCAACGCCAAATATCTGGCCGCCTTCGTCGCTGTCGCCGTCTGGCGCGAGCGCGCGGCCCAGGAGCGCGACCAGCCGCGCGGCCGCATCCTGAAGGACGAGGCCATCGACGAGATCGCCGTCCAGGCGCCGACCGACCCCGACGCCTTCAACCGCCTGCGTTCGGTGCCCAAGGGCTTCGGCGGCTCGCGTCTGGGGCTGGAGCTGGCGGCGGAGCTGAAGCGCGTTTTGGCCGACCCGGAAGCCCACGCGCCCAAGCTGGAGCGCCCGGCGCACAACCAGCCGGCGCCGCCTTCGGTGGTGGAACTGCTGAAGGTGCTGCTGAAGGCCAAGAGCGACAACGCGGGCGTGGCGTCAAAGCTGATCGCCACCGTGTCGGACCTGGAGAAGATCGCTCTGAACGACAACGCCGACGTCGAAGCCATGAAGGGCTGGCGCCGTCAGCTGTTCGGCGAGGACGCGCTGAAGCTCAAGAAAGGCGAGATCGCCCTGGTGCTGAACGGCGCCCGCGTCGAAGTGGTCGAGATCGAGGGCTGATCAACCCTCTCCCGGCGGGAGAGGGTTTTTAGATTTTCAGCGCCAGATCCATCGCTTCGGCCAGGGCCTTGGCCCGACGTTTGGTCTGTTCGCCCAGCAGCATGTCGGCGTAGCCCGTGGCGGCCGTCACCCGCAGGGCGCCTTTCTCGACCGTGGCCGTGGCGTTGGCCAGAAGCTGCGGCGAACGGCCCGACAGGTCGCAGGCCAGCCGCATGGCCAGCCCCAGGGCGCGGGCGCGCTTCTGGCCCTTTTCCGACAGCAGGCGGTTGACCGTTTCCGGCGCGGGCGTGCGCGCCTCGCCGCCATAGCGGGCGTTCATCGCCACGGCCATGAAGGCGCGCTCGGCGTGGGTCTGGCCCGGAATGGGCGACCACAGCACCTGATCGAACACCAGGTTGGTGCGGTGGTCCGGGTGCAGCCGCGCGCCCAGGTCGGCCAGGCGGCAGACCGAAGACGTCAGCAGGGCGTCGCGTTCCTC
>JAANMT010002755.1_pt1 | contig 13853 bp, 9 predicted proteins | sample 7279711 | NCBI WGS metagenome assembly JAANMT01 (sample SAMN14094538, study PRJNA606508) | bioreactor metagenome | isolation source: A lab-scale SPAN reactor treating ammonium-rich wastewater day 1 | place: Ireland: Galway | collected 2017-01-16 | reverse complement strand
CCAGCGTGGTGCCGCGGTGCCGTGCGATGTACCAGTCCGGGAACAGCGCCAGCTCGCGCCGCAGCAGGGCCTCGTCATACGGCGGCAGCACGCCGGGGCGCGACGCCAGTTGCCACTGCAGCAGGGTGTCGGTGGCCTGCTGGTACCAGGCGAAGGCGTCCTGGGGGCGCTCGGGGTCGAGCGCTTCAATCAGCGTCTGCGCGCCCAGGTCGGACAGCAGCATGAAGCCCTGCGCCTCGTCCCAGGCCAGGATCTGCGGCACGTTCAGCCCGGCCGCCTGCATCAGCGACTGCACCTGCACGAAAGGGCGGCAGTCTTCCTTGTCGGGCGGCGCGTCCATCACGATGCAGCTCTGGCCCGGCGTGGAGGTGTCCACACGCAGGTAGCGGCGAAAGCTGGCGTCGGCGGACGCAGGGCGCAGGCTGGTGCTGTGCAGGCCGTGCGCGGCGGCCAGGGGGGCCAGCCAGGCGTCGAACGCGGCGTGGCGCCGGGCATCGGGCCAGACAACGGCCGCCGACGCAGGGGTGGAAGAAGGGGCGGGAGCGGGGGAAGTGGGGTGGCTCATGGATAATCGGATTCTACAAACCCGGCCCGTCTGGCGCGGGTGGCTGGCGGGTGCTCCTTGGGAGCCTGTCGGACTTGGGGCGTCGAAAGCGAAAACCGACCCCAGCGAGACCAGTTTTTGCCGGATTTGCAGCCCAATAGCCGAGCTATTGGGCAAAAAGACGGTGAAAAATGGGCCGCTGCGGTCGATTTGCAGCCGACGATTCGCAAGTCAGACAGGCTCCCTAGGGCACCCGGCGCGGCCTGTTGCCATGGACCGATGACACCCTTGCCTGATCTGCACCGTCCCTCTTTCCTGCCGTATGCACCGCACCGTGCTGCGCATGGCATGGCTGCGCCGATGAAGCCGCTGCGCATGGCCGTGGTCCAGTGGGCGGTCGGCATGCTGTGCGGGGGGCCGCTGGCGGCTCTGGCGCAGCCCGGCGCCTGGGAGGCGCCCACGCCGTTGCGGCCGTCCCCGATGCTGGGCGAAACCATCCCCGAGGCCGTGCGCTCGCAGCTCCCGGTGTTCGTCTTTGGCGAACGCATCACCGGCCAGCCCGATGTGCGCGCCGAGATCGAAGGAAACGCCGAATTGCGCCGGGGCGACACCGTGATCCGTGCCGAGCGCATGGAGTACACCGTGCCCGACGACATGGCCCGCGCTTCGGGGCAGGTGCGCATCCACCGCGCCGGCAACGTGTATGAGGGCGCGGCACTGGAGTTGCGCGTGAATGCCTTCGAGGGCTTCTTCACCGATGCGCGCTACCGGTTTTTGCGCAATGGCGCGCATGGTGACGCCGTGCGCGTGGATTTCATCGACCGCGACCGCGCCGATGTGCACCACGCCACCTACACGACCTGCACGCGCGAGGAAGGCGCGGCCTGGCGGCCGGACTGGGTGCTGCGGGCCGACCGCATCCACCTGGACCAGGCCGAAGAGGTCGGCTCGGCCGAGAACGCGGTGCTGGAGTTCAAGGGCGTGCCGCTGCTGCCCATTCCGTACATCAGCTTTCCGCTGTCGGACAAGCGCAAGTCGGGCCTTCTGCCGCCCACCGTGGGCCTGGACAGCGTCAACGGTTTTGAATACGCGCAGCCCTATTACTGGAACATTGCGCCCAACCGCGACGCCACGCTGCAAGCGGCCATCATGGCCAAGCGCGGCCTGCAGCTGGGGGGCGAGTTCCGCTACCTGGAGCCTACCTACCAGGGCCAGCTGCGCGCCGATGTCCTGCCAAGCGACCGCCTGCGCGACCGCACGCGCTGGAGCTATGGCCTGCAGCACAGCGGCGTGATCGGCTCGCCCCTGGGCGGGCTGGGGGTAAACCTCAACATCCAGCGCGTGAGCGACGACAACTACTGGCGCGATTTCGCCCGCGGCTCGCAGCAGCTGGCGCAGCTCGCCCAGCGCCTGCTGCCAGGCGATGCCCAGCTGTCCTGGGCCGAGGGCGATATGTCGATGCGTTTGCGCACCCTGAAATGGCAGACCCTGCAGGACGTGACGGCGCCCATCGTGCCGCCTTACGACCGTCTGCCGCAATGGCAATGGCGGTATGCGCCCACCCAGCTGGGCGGCGGCTTCGATGCCAGCGTGGAGCTGGATGCGACGCGTTTCCAGGCGGACCGCAGCCGCACCGGCCAGCCCAATGCCCAGCGCAGCTATGCGCTGGCGCAGATCAGCCGGCCGTTTCTGGCGCCCCAGGGCTTCATCACCCCGCGCGTGCAATTGCACGCCAGCCACTACCAGTTCGACAGCGTGCTGGCCAACGGCGCGCGTTCGTTCAACCGCGCTTTGCCTACTGTCAGCCTCGACAGCGGCCTGTTCTTCGAGCGCGACACGCAGTATTTCGGCCGCGCCTTCCTGCAGACGCTGGAGCCGCGCGCCTTCTACACCTACACGCCCTACCGCGACCAGCGCCTGCTGCCGGTGTACGACACGGCCGCGAACGATTTCAACTTCGCCACCATCTACACCGAAAACGCTTTTGGTGGTCAGGATCGCATCGCCGACAACAACCTGCTGACGCTGGGTGCGACCACCCGGCTGCTCGACCCCGCCACCGGGGCCGAGGCCGCGCGCTTTGGTGTGGCGCAGCGGCTGCGCTTTTCCGACCAGAACGTCACTTTGCCAGGGGCCCCGGCCGTGAGTGAGCGCCTGTCCGACGTGATGCTGGGCGCGGCCGTGAACTGGACGCCGCAATGGGGCATGGATTCCACGGTGCAGTTCAACCAGAAGACCGGACGCTCGATCCGCTCGACCATCGGCGCGCGCTACCAGCCTGGCGATTACCGGGTGGTCAGCGCCGCCTACCGCCTGCAACGCGGCACCAGCGAACAGGTCGATGTAGGCTGGCAGTGGCCGCTGAACAGCCTCTGGGGAGATGCGGGGACAGGCAGCAAGCCGAGCGGGTCGCAAGGGCGCTGGTACAGCGTCGGGCGCCTGAACTACAGCCTGCAGGACCGCAAACTGGTGGATACCGTGGTGGGGTTCGAATACGACAGCTGCTGCTGGATCGGCCGGGTGGTGCTCGAACGCCTGCAGAACAGCCAGACCACATCCAACACGCGCCTGCTGTTCCAGATCGAATTCGTCGGCTTCTCACGCCTGAGCCTGGGCTCGAACCCGCTGTCCAGCCTCAAGCAGAATATCCCCGGCTACCGCTACCTGCGCGATCAGGTCAGCACCCCCAGCCGTTTCAGCAACTACGACTAACGCACACCGACAGACCATGAATCCACGTGCTATTGCCATCGGCCTTGTCTGCCTGGCCTCTTTTGTGTCGCAGGGCGCGGTGGCGCAAGGGGTGCGTCTGCCCGGGGCGTCAGGCATGGGGGGCGTGCGCCTTCCCGCACCCGGCACCGAGGCACCGGCAGGCCCCAGACAGGCCGACTTTATTGTCGCCGTCGTCAATTCCGAGCCCGTGACCAACAGCGAGGTTCGCACCCGCATGGGCCGCCTGCAGCGCCAGGTGGCCCGCCAGGGCGGTGCCCAGCCGCCGCAGGAATGGCTGGCGCGCGAGGCACTGGAGCAGCTCATCCAGGAGCTGGCCTTGGTGCAACTGGCCCGCGAGAGCGGCATCGTTGTCGATGATCTGGCAGTGGATCAGGCGGTGCAGAGCGTGGCGCGACAGAACGAGGTGTCCGCCGACGAGGTGTACCGGCGTCTGGCGGCCGATGGCGTTGCGCGCGACACCTTCCGCCAGGAACTGCGCCGCCAGCTCATGCAGCAGCGCCTGCGCGAGCGCGAGGTGGATGCCCGGGTGCGTGTGAGCGAACCGGAGATCGACCAGTTCCTGCGGGAGCAGGCGAACGGGGCAGGGGCGCCCCCGAGCGAGATTCAATTGGGCCATGTGCTGGTGGCGGTGCCCGAGGGTGCCAGCCCCGCCCAGGTGGCCACCGCCCAGGCCCGCGCCCAGGCTGTGGCCGACAAGGCCCGTGCGGGCAGTGATTTCGGGGCGCTGGCACGCGAATTTTCCGAAGCGCCCGAAGCGTCTGCCGGCGGTCTGATGGGGCTGCGACCGGCCGACCGCTACCCGGACCTGTTTGTCGAGGCCACGAAGACGCTGCCGGTGGGCGGTGTCGCCGGACCGGTCCGTTCGGGTGCGGGTTTCCACGTGCTCAAAGTGGTGGACAAGACCCGGGCGGGAATGCCGACCACCGTGACGCAAAGCCATGCGCGCCACATTCTGCTGCGCACCAGCGCCCAGCTGACGGAGACGGCCGCCGCCGAAAGGCTCGCCGATTACCGCCGCCGTGTGCTGGCAGGGCAGGCCGATTTTGCTGCGCTGGCGCGCGAGCACTCACAGGATGCCAGCGCCAAACAGGGGGGCGACCTGGGCTGGTCGAACCCGGGCAGCTATGTGCCGGAGTTCGAGGAAACCATGAATGCGCTCAACACCGGCGACATCAGCCAGCCTCTGGTGTCGCGCTTTGGCGTGCACCTGATCCAGCTCATCGAGCGGCGCGAGATCCGGCTGACACCGCGCGAGCAGCGCGAGATGGTGCGCCAGGTCGTGCGCCAGAGGAAGATCGAAGAAGCGTACGCCACCTGGGTGCAGGAAGTACGGGGCCGCGCCTACGTCGAGCTTCGCGACCCCCCGCAATAACTGCCGCATGAAACATATTCCGCGCAAACGCTTCGGCCAGCACTTCCTGTCCGACCACGGCATCATCGACAGCATCGTGCAGGCCATCGCGCCGCAGCCGGGTGAGCCCATGGTCGAAATCGGGCCGGGCCTGGCGGCGCTGACGCAGCCGCTGGTCGAACGCCTGGGGCGCCTGACGGTGATTGAGCTGGACCGCGATCTGGCCCTGCGCCTGCGGCTGCACGGGCAGCTCGATGTGATCGAATCCGATGTGCTGAAAGTCGATTTTGCGCAGGTGGCGCAAGCGCTAAGCGCTCCTAAAATCAGAGTGGTGGGCAATTTGCCCTACAACATCTCCACGCCCATCCTGTTCCATCTGCTGCGCTATGTGGATGTGATCGCGGACCAGCATTTCATGCTGCAAAAGGAAGTCATCGACCGCATGGTGGCTGATCCTTCCACCAGCGACTATGGGCGCCTCTCGGTCATGCTGCAGTGGCGCTACGCGATGGAAAACGTGCTCTTCGTCCCGCCCGAAAGCTTCGACCCGCCGCCGCGCGTGGACAGCGCCGTGGTGCGCATGGTGCCGCGCGCTGCGCCCGTGGTGCTCGACACCGGTGTGCTGGAAGAGATGGTGCAGGTGGCTTTCAGCCAGCGGCGCAAACTGCTGCGCCACACCCTCGGGCGCTGGCTGGAGGCGCGGGGCTTTGCCGGCGCGTTCGATGTGCAGCGCCGCGCCGAGGAAGTGCCGGTGCACGAATACACCGCGCTGGCCGCCAGCCTGTAACTTTTCCCAAAGAAAAACGCCCGACCGCTCATCGGAGCGGACGGGCCCTTGTCGGAGCCGAAGGCTTGTTCAGGTGGTCTGCAGCAGGGTCGCCATGCCGGGCGTCTGCCAGACGCTGTGGTCGCGGTTGACCACCAGCGCCTGCACGGCGGGCTGGGCCTTGAGCAACGCGCGTGCACCTTCGCTGCCCAGCACCATGATGGCAGTGCCCAGTCCGTTCACGCTGGCGGCGTCCTTGGCCAGGAGGCTCACGCCATGCGGCCCCTGGGTCGGGCGTCCGGTGGCCGGGTTCAGGATGTGGTGCTGGCGTTCGCCCTGCGCCATGAAGAAGCGCTCATAGTCGCCCGAGGAGGCCACGATGGCCTGTCCCTGGAGCGCCAGCACGCCGATCATGCGTTCGGGTGCGCGCGGATCGCGCAGGCCCACGCGCCAGGCTCGCCCATGCAGCTGGCCGGCGACCAGCACATCGCCGCCGCCGTTGATCATGGCGTTGTCCACGCCATGCTGGCGCAGCGTGCGCATGCCGGCTTCCAGGATCGGCAGCTTGGCGATTCCGCCCAGGTCCAGCGCCATGCCGTGCTGGTTGAGGAAGGCGGTGCCCGCGCGCTCGTCCAGCACCAGGCCGCGGTAACCCACCAGACGGCGTTGTGCCTCGATTTCCCGGGGCGCGGGCAGGGTGCTCTGGCCTTCGCCAAAACGCCATGCCTTCAGTGCACCCACGGTGGCATCAAAGGCGCCGTGCGTCTGGGCCGCAATGCCCTGGGCGGCCTTGAGAACGGCCATGACCTCCGGCGCCACGGCCACGGCGTGCCGACCGGCTGCGCGGTTGATGGCACTGACGGTGCTGTCCGGGCTGTAGCGGGTCATGAGGGCCGTCAGGCGCTCCATTTCCAGCCAGGCCTGGTCCATGGCGGCCTGGAGCGCGCGTGCGTCCGGGCCGTGGGTGACCATGTCCACCTGGGTGCCCATCAGGGCGCGACTGCTGCGTTCGGCCACCGCAGGTGCGGCTGCGAGCGCGGAAGGAATCCAGGCGGCGCTTCCCAGCAGGGGCAGCGCCATGGCCATGCGCCGCCTGCTCAATCCTCGGGGCGGGTTCATGCGGTGCATGGCCGTCTCCGGGTTTAGCTGGACAGGCCGACCATGTAGTCGACGGCGGCCTTGACGTCGTCGTCGGACATGTTGGCGTTGCCGCCGCGCGCCGGCATCATGCCCTTGGCGCCGGTGAAGCCTTCAATGGCGTGCTTGTACAGCGTGTCCTTGCCCTGGGCGATGCGCGGGCCCCAGTCGGCCTTGTCGCCGGGCTTGGGTGCACCGGCCACGCCTGCGGCATGGCACATGGCGCAGGTCTTGCCGTAGGCGCTCTTGCCGGCGCCGCTGTCGGCCACCGGGGCGGCGGGCGCTGCGGGCGTTTCGGATGCCGCAGGTGTGGCTGCGGTTGCGGGCTCTGCCACCGGGGCGGGCGCTGCAGCGGGTGCCGGTGCGGGAGCAGCCGTCTCGGCGGGCTTCTTGTCGCCGCAGGCGGTCAGGAAGAAGGCCAGTGCGGCCACGGCGAGGACAGAGGTAGGTTTTTGCATGGGGATTTTCTGGAAATGGAAAAGTGAAAACAACAGCATGCCATGCCTGCACAAGCGCTGCTTTGGTCAGAAAGCAACGGTTCCGTGCGGGTGAAGTGCAACGGCATGCAATCGGATGCGATCGGGCGGTGTTGCGGGTGGGTTGAAAGTCATTACTGCGTCCCCCTGAAGGGTTGTCCGCCACCGATCACGCAGCCCATAATGTAAAACAAGAATTGGGCCTGCTGCTTATGGGGTCTTGAAACCAACCGTGACGAATGTCAAGGACAAGTGCTTTTGCCCTTCTATACTGGTCAACCATGAAAGCCCTGAGATCCATGACCCAACTGCGCTGGTGGGTATTGGCGTGGTTTGCGCTCTGTCTGGGTGTGGCGGTGGCGTCTCCGCTGGTTCAGCCCAAAGCCATGGATGTTGTCTGCTCGAACGCAGGCGGCGTCAAGATTGTTGTCCATGCCGACGACGGCCCCGTGAAGCACGGCGCCAAGGGCATGGAATGTCCCCTTTGTCTGCTGGAGTCTGCTCCACCAGAACCCCCGCAAGCACGGTTGCCGGCACTTTTGCCGCTGGCACGCCAGCCCCTGCCCCTGTCCTGCGTGCATACCGTGGCCGCCATGGCGGCGCCACCCCCGGCGCGGGCTCCTCCGTTTTTCCTGAGCCAATCCTAAGAGAGGTAATCACCATGAGCGATAAGAGAGAAGACCTGAGTACCGAAACCACCGGCATGGGCCGTCGCCGGTTCATCAACACCGCTGCCGTAGCGGGCTTGGCTGTGGGCGTTGCAGCGTGCAATGACAAGCCTGCCGCTGCTCCCGCAGCAGCCCCGGCAGCACCGGCTCCGGCCCCTGCGGCCGCGCATGCAGGTGCCAATGTGCACCTCAAGCCCGGCGAACTCGACTCCTATTACGGCCTGTGGAGCGGCGGCCATACCGGTGACATGCGCGTCCTGGGCCTGCCCTCGGGCCGTGAAATCCACCGCATTCCCTGCTTCACGCCGGATGCGCTGGTGGGCTGGGGTGTCACGAACGAATCCAAGGCTGTCATGGGCACGAAGGCCGATGGCTCTTTGCGCTACACGGTGGCCGATACCCACCACACGCACGCCTCCTACAAGGACGGCAACTACGACGGCCGCTACGCCTGGATCAACGACAAGATCAACAGCCGTCTGGCCCGTATCCGCCTGGACTACTTCGTCTGCGACAAGATCACCCAGCTGCCCAATGTGCAGGGCTTCCACGGCATCTTCCCGGACAAGCGCGACCCGGTCGATCCAGCGATCAACTACACCACGCGCGTGTTCTGCGGCGCCGAGTTCAGCATCCCGCTGCCCAATACCGGCTCGGAGGATCACACCAAGTACCGCTCGATGTTCACCTGCGTGGACGCCGAGACCATGGAAGTGCGCTGGCAAGTGCTGATCGACGGCAACTGCGATCTGACCGCCACCTCCTATGACGGCAAGCTCGCTGCGACGAACCAGTACAACGTCGAGATGGGCGCCAAGTACGAGGACATGATGTCCGCCGAGCGCGACGCCTGCCTGTTCTTCAACGTGGCTCGCATCGAAGAAGCTGTCAAGGCCGGAAAGTTCAAGACCGTCGGCAGCTCCAAGGTGCCCGTGGTCGATGGCACGCACGAAGCCAACAAGGACCCCAAAACCGCTCTGACCGCCTACGTCAGCGTGCCCAAGAACCCGCACGGCGTGAACGCCAGCCCCGACCAGAAGTATTTCATCTGCGCCGGCAAGCTCTCGCCCACCGCCACCGTGATCGAACTGGCCAAGGTGCTCGACTGGTTCGACGGCAAGCTGGAAAAGCTTGACGACGCCATCGTCGCCGAGGTCGAAATCGGCCTGGGCCCGCTGCACACCGCCTTCGACGGCCGTGGCAACGCCTACACCACCTTGTTCCTGGACAGCCAGGTGGTCAAGTGGAACGTGGAAGCCGCCATCAAGTTCCACGCTGGTGACAAGAACGCCAAGTATGTGGTGGACCGCCTTGACGTGCACTACCAGCCGGGCCACATCAACGCCTCGCAGTCCGAAACCATCGCCGCCGACGGCAAGTACCTAGCCGTGGGTTGCAAGTTCTCCAAGGACCGCTTCCTGCCCGTGGGCCCGCTGCACCCCGAGAACGAACAGCTCATCGACATCTCGGGCGACAAGATGGTGCTGCTGGCCGACCACCCCGTGCGTGGCGAGCCGCATGACTTCATCATCTTCAAGCGCGATCTGCTCAAGCCCAAGCAGGTCTATAGCCTCGACGAGTTCCCGCTGGCGGTGAAAGACGCCAAGGAATCCGGCGTGTTCCGCAATGGCAAGAAGGTCACGGTGAAGATCACTTCCCAGGCACCGGCCTTCAGTCTGCGCGAGTTCAAGCTGAAGAAGGGTGACGAGGTCACGCTGATCCTGACCAACCTCGACAAGATCGAAGACCTGACGCACGGTTTCGCCATTCCGAACTACAACGTCAACTTCATCGTCAATCCGCTGGAGACCAAGTCGGTGACCTTCATTGCCGACCAACCCGGCGTGTTCTGGTGCTATTGCACCCATTTCTGCCACGCGCTCCACCTTGAAATGCGCACGCGCATGATCGTGGAAGCCTGATAGGCGGTTTACCGGGAGGCTCGGCGCATGGGCGCCTTGCCTCCCTTGATAGGAAAGCGCGATGACTTTGCTTGGCCAACGGTTTGCGATCCTTGGGATCGCTTTTTTTCTGGTGCTGTCGCTGTTTGCACCGCGTGTTCAGGCGGGTGCCTACGAAGCGGAGTTGCCGGCGGAACTGGCCACGGCCAAAGACATGTGCGCGTTGCTGCCCTGCACGGAGGTGTTCCCCGGGGCCAAATATTTCTCAGAGCGCAAGGGCCAGCCACCGTATGTGGAGGCCTATGACAACGACACCGCCGAGAAGAAGCTGCTCGGCTATGTGATGCTTTCGACCGACATCACCGACACGCCCGCCTACTCGGGCAAGCCGGTGGTGACGCTGATCGGCATGGACCTGCAGGGGCGTTTTGTCGGGGTGCAGGTGCTCAAGCATTCCGAACCCATCCTGCTGCTGGGCATTCCCGAATCGGCCCTGGTCAATTTCAACAACCAGTACCTGGGCAAGTCGGTCAAGGACACCATCGAGGTCGGCCCGTCCCGGCCCGAGGAAAACGTGATTGGTCTGGACGCCATTTCCGGCGCCACCGTCACCGTGATTGCGCAGAACCAGGTGATGATGATGTCGGGCGCCGCTGTGGCGCGCCAGACGGGCATCATCGAGCCCACCGTGCGAGACCCCGCACGTTTTCTTGCCAAGGGGCAGCGATACGACTGGGCGCAACTGGTCCAGATGGGCCTGGTGCAGCGGCTGCTGGTCAAGCCCGAACAGGTCGGCCTGCCGCGCGGCCCCGAGCCCTTCATCGAACTGTGGTTCGGTGACCTCAACCACCCGGACATGGGGCGCAGCCTGCTGGGCGAGCGGGGTTATGACAATCTGCGCTCGCGCCTGCAGCCGCAGGAGAGCGCCTTTTTCGTGATCCGCACCGCAGGTGTGGAATCCTTCAAGGGGTCGGGCTTTGTGCGCGGCGGCATCTATGACCGCGTGCAGGTCAAGCAGGGCGCGGATTCGTTCACCTTCCGTGACCTGGATTACTACAACCTCTACGGCCTGGAGGCCGCCGGGTCGCCCAGCTACAACGAGTCGGCCGTTTTCGTGATCCGCTCGGCGGCCTTCTCGGCCGCGTACCCCTGGAAGCTGGCCTTCCTGGGCAACCGTGTCGATCGTGCCACCGGGCATCGCAGCTTTGCCGTGTTCGAATCCAAATACTGGATGCCCGCCAGCCTGCTGGACGGCGGGCGCCCCAAGGTGGTGGAGCCCGATGCGCCCTGGGTGCGCGTCTGGAAGTCGCAAGCCTTGCCGATTTCCCTGTTCGCCCTGCTGCTGGTGGCCGTGACCGTGGTGTACGCCTACCGCGAGAAGCTCACGCGCCTGTCCACGCACAAGAACAAGTGGCCCGTCAACGGCTTCAAGTACGCTTTCTGGGCCATCAGCATCTTCTGGATCGGCTTTGGCTACATGGCACAGCCCTCCATCACGCAGGTGCTGACCTGGTTCCATGCGCTGCTGTTCCAGTGGACCTGGTCGCTGTTCCTGTCCGATCCGTTCATTTTCCTGTTCTGGATCTTCATCATCGTGACCGTGTTCCTGTTCGGGCGCGGCCTGTTCTGCGGCTGGATGTGCCCGTTCGGCTCGCTGCAGGAGGCTATTTACAAGATCGCCAAGGCCGTCGGTCTGAAGCGCTTCCAGACCCAGCTGCCCCAGAAATGGCATGACCGGCTCAAGTGGATCAAATACGCCGTCTTCTTCTTCCTGGTCGCGGTGTCCATGTTCTCCATGGGACTGGCGGAGAAGCTGTCCGAGGTCGAGCCCTTCAAGACCACGTTCCTGGTGGGTGTGCTGAACCGTTCCTGGCCCTATGGGCTGTTCGTGGCCGCCATCCTCGGTGTGTCGATCTTCATCGAGCGCCCCTACTGCAAATACATCTGCCCGCTGGGCGCCTCGCTGGCCATGCCCAGCACCTTCCGCTGGTTCGGCCTCAAGCGCAAGCAGGACTGCAACAGCTGCAAGGCCTGTGCCGTGGGCTGCGGCGCGCAGGCCATTGATGCCGATGGCCGCATCGACCACCGCGAGTGCCTGCACTGCCTGGACTGCATGATTCTGTACACCGACACCAAGGGCTGCCCGCCCCTGGCCAAGGAACGCAAGCGCCGCGAGAAAGACGGCCTGGAGATCACGCCGATTGGCGCCAACGGCTATTTCATCCCGATCCACCCGGTCACCAGCCATACCGAACAGATCAGCGCCAAGGCCGCCAATGGCCCCGACCCACGCATGCCTACTGAACCTGTGGCACCCTTCCACAAGGCGGGCGAGTCCCGCCTCAAGTGGATCATGCTGGAGGTGCGTGACCACATCTGGCCCTGGAGCACCGAAGGCTGGCACAGCCAGCGCGCGCTGCAGGTGGCGGGCTTCTCGCTGGCGGTGGCGGCCACCGTGGCCTGGGTGATGGCCGCGATGGGCAGCCTGTCCTCGGGGGCGATCATTGGCTGGTGGTTTGGCTGGAGCGTGTACGAAGTGCTGATACGCCTGTCGGGCCGCCGTTATGTGAAGGATGGCGTCTGGTGGCGCGGTAACTACCGCGCGGCCAGCGTGATGGACATGATGAGTTACGTCGGTTTCAAGAATCTCCTGATCGGTGCGGCCCTGTTCCTGGCGCTCAAGACGCTGGGCTTGCTGAACCTATGAAGGGTGTCTTGGCGCGCATGGCAGGCGCGGCGCTGCTGTGCCTGGGTACCGTGCTCCCGGCCTGGGCCGCCACCGTGTCGGTGCAGCCGGGCCAGGATCTCGCGGCCGCCATCCAGGCAGCGGCGCCGGGCGATGTCGTCGAGGTGGCACGCGGGCTGTACCGCGTCAACCTGCTGATCGACAAGCCGCTCACGCTGCGCGGCATCGACCGCCCCACCCTCAGCGGTGGCAACCAGGGCGACACCATCCGGGTCACCGCGCCCGACGTGGTGATCGAAGGCCTGATCGTGCGCGACTCGGGCGACAGCCTCAAGCACCAGAACGCCGGCATCTACCTTTTTCCCGGTGCCCACCGGGCGGTGGTGCGCAGCTGCGACCTCACGTACAACCTGTTCGGCCTGTGGATCGAGAAGGCCGACGACGTGCTCATCGAGCACAACACCATCACCGGCAAGCGCGAATACGGCTCGTCGCAGCGCGGCAACGGCATCCAGCTCTACAACACCCAGCGCGCGCGCATTTTCAGCAACAACATCAGCTTCGTGCGCGATGCGCTGTATGTCGATGTGTCGCACAACGCCGTGTTCCGTGGCAACCGGCTGCACCACAGCCGCTACGGAACGCACTACATGAATTCTTACCACAACCTGTGGGAAGACAACGACACCTACTACAACCGGGGCGGCCTGGCGCTGATGGAAGTGCGCGATCAGGTGGTGCGCAACAACCGCGCCTGGGGCAACTCAGACCACGGCATCATGCTGCGCACCCTGCAGGACTCGGTGATCGAGAACAACATCGTGGCCGGCAACAACCGGGGCTTCTTCATCTACGACGTCGAGTACATCAAGCTCAATGGCAACCTGGTGGTGGACAACGTGGTGGGCGTGCACCTGTCCGCCGGTTCCACGCGCAACGAGGTCGAGGGCAACGACTTCGTTGGCAACCGCGAGCAGGTGCGCTACGTCGGCGCGCGCGATGAGCGCTGGGGCGCCAAGAGCGGCAACCACTGGAGCAACTACCTGGGCTGGGACCGCGATGGCGATGGCACGGGCGATGTGCCCTACGAAGCCAACGACATGGTGGACCGCCTGACCTGGCGCCATCCCAGCATGAAACTGCTGCTGGCCAGCCCGGCGGTGCAAGCGTTGCGCCTGGTGGGCCAGCAGTTTCCGGTGCTGCGCGTGCCCTCGGTCGTGGACCCGAAGCCGCGCATGCAACCGACCAACCAACAATGGAGTGAATGGCGTGGCAAGCACTTTCCCGGCCAGTGACGGCGCAGCGGTCTCGCTGCGCGGCGTGAGCAAGCACTATGGCGTGCTGCATGCCGTCGATGGCGTCGATCTGGAGATCCCGCGCGGCGAAATTTTCGGCCTGATCGGGCACAACGGCGCGGGCAAGAGCACGCTGTTCAAAATGATGCTGGGCCTGGTGGAGGCCACGCGGGGTGACATCCTGGTCGGCGGCGCACAGGTCGGCGGGCCGGGCTTTCGTGCCGCGCGGCGCCACCTGGGCTACCTGCCCGAGAACGTCGTGCTGTACGACAACCTCAGTGGCCTGGAAACGCTGC
>JAANMT010002749.1_pt1 | contig 13872 bp, 12 predicted proteins | sample 7279711 | NCBI WGS metagenome assembly JAANMT01 (sample SAMN14094538, study PRJNA606508) | bioreactor metagenome | isolation source: A lab-scale SPAN reactor treating ammonium-rich wastewater day 1 | place: Ireland: Galway | collected 2017-01-16 | reverse complement strand
GTTTTTTAAAAACTAACGGTTGTATAATTTGCTTTATAAACGCTTTCGAGGATACATTTGTAAAAATTAAAAGTATGAAAAAATTTGCACTTATCACAGCAGTACTTATAACTGCTATATCATTCCAATCATGTAGACAAGCTGATGATGTATTAACACCTGAAGAAATAGCAACGTTACAAAAAGTTCAGGACTCATCCAAAAATTCTAGCAGTAATAAAGATGTAACTGCATCTTTTGAGTTAGGCGAGCCTGCTGCATCATTAGTAGATGGTGAGACAGCTCCACCACCAAAAAAGTAACCCCCTAAACTAAATATTTTTTTTTCATCATTTGTGTTTGGTTCTTCCGCGATCTTCGCGGAAGAATCTTTTTATAGAACAATCACACCTACTGCTTGTGGTTTAATCAAGGTTTCCTTATTTTCGTACCTTTGTAAAATATTTCTTATTTATGGAGGCCACCTATATTGAAACACAACAGATTTCTTTTCAGGATTTTAAAAACCAGATTTTAGCCGATTATAAACTCGGCAGAATTTCCCGCGAAATGTCTTATCTCGGGAGACGCGAAGTACTTACCGGCAAGGCGAAGTTCGGTATTTTCGGGGACGGAAAAGAGCTTCCGCAACTCGCAATGGCTAAGGTCTTTAAAAATGGGGACTTCCGTTCCGGATATTACCGGGACCAGACTTTTGCCATGGCGATTGATGCTGTAAGTGTAGAAAGTTTTTTTGCTCAGTTATACGCAGATACAAGTGTTGAGCGCGAACCCGCTTCTGCCGGTCGCCAGATGAATGGTCATTATGCGACCCGAAGTCTGAACGAAGATGGCAGCTGGAAAAACTTAATGGAGCAAAAAAATATTTCATCAGATATTTCACCAACCGCAGGTCAGATGCCGAGGCTTTTAGGACTTGCATTAGCTTCCAAAGTATATAAATCAGTCAAGTTCGAAGGTTCAGAAAAATTTTCCAACGGCGGAAATGAAGTTGCTTTCGGAACCATTGGTGATGCATCAACCGCTGAAGGACATTTCTGGGAAGCTTTGAATGCTGCCTGTGCTTTGCAGGTTCCAATGATTGTTTCGATCTGGGATGATGGTTACGGAATTTCTGTACCAACTCAAAACCAGCGTGCTAAAGCAGATATTGCCGAAATGCTGTCAGGGTTCCAGAGAACTGAAGGACAGAATCAGGGATGCGAAATCATTCAGGTAAAAGCCTGGGATTATCCGTCACTTCTTGATGCTTACGCAAGGGCAGAACATTTTGCGAGAACTGAAAGTGTTCCTGTTGTGGTTCATGTTGTAGAAGTTACACAGCCTCAAGGACATTCCACATCTGGATCGCACGAGAGATATAAAAATGAAGAACGCCTGAAATGGGAAGGTGAATTTGACGGTTTGAACAAATTCAGGGAATGGATTCTGAATTATTCTATTGAAATTGAAGGAAAGGACGAACAGCTTGCAACCGCTGAGGAACTTGATCTTATTAATGAAGAAGCGAAGAAATTCGTAAAAGAAGGTCAGAAAAAAGCTTGGGAAGACTATCAACGATCAATTACCGTTTTAAAAGATTCAGTGATTCCATTAGTTGAGAATTTAAAAGACCGGAACGCAGAAATCACCGCTGAACTTGATAAATTCAATAAGATCATTGCGGTGGCGAAACGTGATATCTTCCATTTGGTAAGAAAGTCTTTACTCCTTACAAGGGGCAATGAATCTGCAGAGAGAAAAACTCTTCAGAATAAATTTAAAGAAATTTTTGCGACTGAGAAAGACAATTACTCTTCGCATTTATATTCTCAGTCTCAGTGGAAAACAACGAATATAAAAGAAATTCCTCCTGCTTTTTCTCAAAATTCAGAGAATGTTGACGGAAGAGTTGTTGTAAGAAATAACTTCGATAAAATATTCGAAAAATATCCTGAAACGCTGGTTTTCGGTGAAGATGCCGGAAATATCGGCGACGTAAACCAAGGTTTAGAAGGTCTACAGGAAAAATATGGCGAACTTCGAATCGCAGACACCGGAATTCGTGAAGCCACTATCCTCGGACAAGGAATTGGTATGGCAATGCGCGGACTCAGACCGATTGCAGAAATCCAGTATCTCGACTACATCCTGTATTGTTTGCAGGGAATGAGCGATGACTTAGCCACCGTTCAGTACCGTACAAAAGGTGGGCAAAAAGCTCCGGTAATTATCAGAACACGTGGCCACAGGCTCGAAGGTGTTTGGCATTCCGGTTCACCGATGGCTGGAATCATCAATCTTTCAAAAGGAATTCTGGTTCTTGTTCCACGAAACTTGACCAAAGCTGCAGGATTTTACAACACGATGCTTCAGAGTGATGAACCAGCCGTAATCGTGGAATGTCTGAACGGTTACCGTTTAAAAGAAAAACAGCCTGATAACCTCGGAGAATTCACTGTTCCTGTCGGTAAAATTGAAGTAACCAAGGAAGGAAAAGATGTAACGTTAGTGACATACGGATCCACATGGAGAATCGTAATGGAAGCAGCTGAGGAACTTGAAAAAATCGGTATTTCTGCCGAAGTAATTGATATTCAGTCATTAATACCTTTTGATCTCAGTCACGACATTGCTGAAAGTGTAAAGAAAACTAACCGTTTGGTGGTAATTGACGAAGATGTGGAAGGCGGAACATCTGCTTTTATTCTTCAACAGATTCTCGAGAAACAGAAAGCTTTCAGATTTTTAGACTCAGACCCTTTAACCATTTGTGCAGAAAACCACAGACCTGCTTATGCAAGTGACGGCGATTATTTCAGCAAACCAAGTGTGGATGATATGGTCGAAAAAGTATATGCGATGTTTAATGAAATTAATCCGGCTCAGTTTCCGGCGATATAGATTTTAATATATAGGGATAAAAAAAGCAAACTTCGGTTTGCTTTTTTTTGTGCACTATTCTTGCATTGCTTCGTGAAAGTTAAATTTTATGAAAAAGATATTTGTTCCGCTTATAGCCTCACTCTTAGCTGTTTCATGTAGCAAGACTGAAACTAAAATTCAGGATCATTCAACAGAGCAGAATCAGAAAAATGAAACTAAGAACGAAATGGTTGCGCTTATGGATGAAATGATGGATGAAATGCACAGTGAAAAATCTACAGGGAATAATGATGTAGATTTTGCTAAGATGATGATTGAGCACCATAAGGGAGCAGTTGAAATGTCAGAACTTCTTTTAGAGAAAGGCCAAAATGAAGAATTGAAAACATTTGCCCGCAAAGTCATTGCTGCACAGGATCAAGAAATTGGCTTGATGAAAAAGTTTGAAAATCAAACCGAAGTTTCACCCGACAGCAATATTTTTCAACAGGAACTCAATCAGTCTATGGGCGCGATGATGAATAAAAACATTAAAATCCATAATGATATTGATAAAGATTACGCCGAACAGATGATTCCACATCATCAAAGCGCGGTTGATATGGCCAAAGTTTATCTGAAATACGGTAAGCAAAAGGATTTGTTGAAATTGTGCGATGATATTGTTAATACGCAGACTTCAGAAATTCAACAGTTAAAGACTTGGCTCACTGCAAATTAAATTAATGATATGAAATAACTCAGGCTACCGCCGTAAAAAAGGAATGTGATGCATTCCTTGAAAAAAATTCCGTAAATTCGCGTTAAATTTTTTAACACATGAACTACGATATTATTGTCATCGGAAGTGGCCCGGGTGGATATGTAACCGCGATCAGAGCTGCACAACTGGGTTTTAAAACCGCCATCATTGAAAAGGAAAATTTAGGCGGGATCTGCCTGAACTGGGGCTGTATCCCAACCAAAGCTTTGCTGAAGTCGGCACACGTTTTCAATTATTTAAAACACACCGAAGATTACGGTTTGAATAAAATTGAAAATCCAGGGTTCGATTTTTCGAAAGTAATCCAGAGAAGTAGAGGTGTAGCAACCAAAATGAGCGGAGGGATTTCTTTCCTGATGAAGAAAAACAAGATTGATGTCATCATGGGAACTGCTAAAGTTCAGAAAGGCAAAAAAGTTTCAGTAACAGATAAAGACGGGAAAAACACAGAATATTCCGCGGAACATATTATCATCGCCACCGGCGCAAGATCAAGAGAACTTCCGAACCTTCCTCAGGATGGCGTGAAAGTGATCGGATACAGACAGGCATTGAGCCTTCCGCAGCAGCCAAAATCGATGATTGTTGTTGGTTCAGGTGCAATCGGTGTTGAGTTTGCTGATTTCTATAATTCAATGGGAACTAAAGTGACCATCGTTGAATTTATGCCAACCGTGGTTCCTGTTGAAGACGAAGAAATCTCAAAACATCTTGAAAAATCCCTGAAAAAATCAGGCATTGAAATCATGACGAACGCTTCTGTTGAAAGCGTGGATACAAGTGGAGAAGGTGTAAAAGCTAACGTAAAAACCGCGACTGGAAACATTACACTTGAAGCTGATATTCTACTTTCTGCTGTTGGAATTGCTGCAAACATAGAGGGACAAGGATTTGAGGAGGTTGGAATTCAAACTGAAAAAGGCCGTGTTTTAGTTAACGAATGGTACGAAACTTCAGTTCCGGGATATTATGCAATCGGTGATATCCTCCCAACCCAGGCGCTGGCTCACGTAGCTTCTGCAGAAGGAATTACCTGTGTTGAGAAAATCAAAGGACTTCATGTAGAGAAAATCGATTACGGAAATATTCCGGGATGTACATATTGCCATCCGGAAGTCGCTTCAGTTGGTCTTACTGAAAAGCAGGCGAAAGAAAAAGGTTACGAAATTAAAGTAGGTAAATTCCCGCTTTCTGCAAGTGGAAAAGCAACCGCAAACGGAAATACCGATGGTTTCATTAAAGTGATTTTCGATGCGAAATACGGAGAATGGCTCGGTTGTCACATGATTGGCGAGGGCGTTACCGATATGATTGCGGAAGCAGTTGTCGCGAGAAAACTTGAAACGACAGGCCACGAAATCATTAAATCTATTCACCCGCACCCGACCGTTTCAGAAGCGATCATGGAAGCAGCAGCAGCAGCTTACGGCGAAGTGATTCATATTTAAGATTACTATTTTAGTAAACAAAACCACAGTTCAGGCTGTGGTTTTTTTGTGTCCAAAAATTCTTATCTTAACAAAAAAATTACCCCATGAATTACAAATACTTTTTTCCGGTCCTGTTGTTTTCGGGAACGCTGTTTTTCAGCCAGTCTAAAAGCGATATCATCGTTCCGAACGAAAACCTGATTACCGAAAATATTCCTGCAATTCCAAAAAGCCTGAGCGAAAAAATCAAAAAATACTCTGAAAGCCGCGGCGCAAATTTCACCGCCATTCATCCCAACGGAAAAGAACTGATTATGGTGACCAGATTTGCTTCCACCAATCAGCTGCACAAACTTTCTCAGCCAATGGGCGCAAGAAAACAGCTTACTTTTTTTGATGAACCGGTCAATTCTGCTGATTATGAACCTGTAAAAGGCGAATATCTGGTTTATTCCAAAGACATCGGCGGAAACGAATTCGGACAACTTTTTAAACTGGATTTAAAGTCAATGGAATCCAAACTTCTGACTGACGGAGGTAGATCACAAAACGGCGGTATGACCTGGAAAAAAGACGGTTCAGGATTTTATTTTTCCTCTACAAAAAGAAATGGCGGCGACCGTGATATTTATTTTATGAATCCTTTTAAGCCCGGGGATACGAAGCTCGTTCTTGAACTGAAAGGGGGAGGCTGGGGAATTAATGATATTTCCGATGACGGCAAAAAGCTGATTATCGGTGAATATGTTTCTGCAAACGAATCTCATCTTTATCTTTTTGATACAGAAACCAAAAAACTGGAATCGATTACTAACCGAAACGAAAAACAGATTGTACAGGGAAGCGCGAGATTCAGCAAAAATGCTGACGAAATATGGTACGTAACCGACCGTGACAACGAGTTTGACCGTTTGGCATCAATGCATCTTAAAACAAAAAAAATTGAATACTTTACCAGTTCTATTCCATGGGAGGTGTCTAATTATACGCTTTCTAAAGATAAATCAAAAATCGTTTTTGAAACTAATGAAGGAGGTTTGAATAAACTGTATCAAATGGATACAGCTTCAAAAAAATATTCTGAGATAAAAGGCCTTCCGGTAGGCCTAGTCAATAATTTTGAGTTCACGAATGACGGAAAATCTCTTTATTTTTCACAATCTACCTACGATTCTTCCGCAGATATTTATAAGTTAGAACTCGCTTCAAATAAAATTGAAAGATGGACCGACAGTGAACAGGGTGAAATGCAGAAAACAGATATGTCTGAACCGAAGCTGATTGAGTGGAACAGTTTCGATGGGATGAAAATTACAGGGTTTTATTATCCGGTATCTAAAAAGTTTACCGGCAAAAGACCTGTTCTGATCAATATCCACGGCGGTCCGGAAGGGCAGTCGATGGCGTCATCACTTGGTTCCGGTAATTATTACACCAACGAAATGGGAGTTGCTTTAATCTATCCGAATGTGCGGGGGTCCTCAGGTTTTGGTAAAACATATATTGCCAGTGATAATGGTTTTAACAGAATGAATTCGGTAAAAGATATCGGCTCTTTACTAGACTGGATTGCGAAACAGCCGGAACTCGATAAAGAACGGATTATGATTATGGGCGGCAGTTACGGCGGTTTTATGACGCTGGCAACCGCTTACGAATATGCTGACAGAATCAGATGTTCAGTAGATATTGTTGGGATTTCAGATTTTAATACTTTTCTTAAAAATACCGAAGAATACCGCCGTGATCTGAGAAGAGTAGAGTACGGCGACGAGCGTGATCCGAAAATGAGTGCATTCTTCACGAAAATAGCGCCGCTGAACAATACTGATAAAATTAAAAAACCTATGTTCATCATTCAGGGAACCAACGATCCGCGGGTTCCGGTAACGGAAGCGACGCAGATGCGTGATAAACTGAAAGCACAGGGAAATACGGTGTGGTATCTTGAAGCGAAGAATGAAGGACACGGTTTCCGTAAAAAAGAAAATGTAGATTTCCAGCGACTCGCGGTTATCCGTTTTATGGAAGAATATCTTTTAAAATAAATTTTACATCTGAAAACATCTTAGCCATTTCCTCCGGAGATGGCTTTTTATTTTGTACACAGACCGTATTTCAGGAATGTTTCTTTACTTTTGACCTACAAAATTTTTTAAATGTACAATTTAGGTCTTGCCCTTTGTGGCGGCGGTTCGAAGGGGATTGCACATGCAGGAGTTATAAAGCTTCTGAACGAAAAGGGAATTGTGCCCGATGTTTTGGCCGGAACCAGCGCCGGAGCAATCGTGGCCACCATGTATGCTGCAGGGAAGACTCCCGAAGAAATCGTAGGATTTTTTAAATCTGTCTATTTTTTTAAATGGAATCATTTTGCATTCCGCAAGCCAGGCGGCTTCATTCAGTCTGATGTTTTCGGGAAGTACCTTAAACCCATTTTTAAAGACAGAAAACTTCAAGATCTTGATAAAAAGGTATTTGTTACCGCCACCAATATCATTTCAGGTAAGCTGGAAGTCTTCGGTGGCGAGGTAAAAGTCGTAGATGCGGTTATTGCTTCCTGTGCCGTACCCATGGTGGCAACGCCGTACAGGATTGGGAATCATCTTTACAGCGATGGCGGAATTCTGAATAATTTTCCGGTGGATGTTCTGAAATATGTGAGCAGAAAAAACATCGGAGTTTATTTTTCTCAGCAGAAAACTATTGACGAAAGCAGTCTCAGGAATCTTTTTGATATTACCGCGAGGGCTTATGACATCATGACTACTCAGGCTGAATTGGGCAAAATTGCGAACTGCGACTGGCTTATTAATCCAGCAGAACTCCAGAAATATAAAATGTTTGAAACAAAGGTCGAAAGGATGAATGAAATCTTCGGGATCGGTTACAAAACTGCTGCCGAAAGTTATGAATTACACAAAAATATACTGGGGATAAATTAGCAGTGCTATAATAATTGCGGCTATTGCTAGGAGTAACACAGCGCCGGCCGAAATGTCCTTGATGAGACCAATGTTTTTATCGAATTCCGGATGTACGAAATCACATAACTTTTCTATTGCAGTGTTCAGCATTTCGGCACTTAAAACTGCAAAACAGACAAGAAAAATAATTGAGGCATGCTCCGGGGAAAGTCTTAGATAGACAATTAGAAACAGGTTGATCAAGAGCGCCAGAACTTCAAGCTGAAAATTGCGCTCCGATCTCAGCATCCGGATGATGCCGTGCAGGGAATTCAGGACACTTTTGTGGAATGCGGGTTTTCTCATTACCAGTTTTTATCGATCATATAAATTAGCTGACTCATTGCTACAGCGCCCAGAAGCAGTTCGCGGTGGTTTACTTTATCGAACGTGTCCTCCTCGGAATGATGAATTTCAAAATAACGCTGAGAGTCAGGAACAAGCTCTGCTAAAGGAACTCCAAGTTTTCTCATCGGTTCAATATCTGTTCCGGCATACTGAAGTTCAAAATTATGAAGACCGTACGGGAGAAAAAGATGACGCCAGGACTGTACCTGTGCACGCTTATCGGCATCCATCACTAATGCTATTCCTCTGGGTGTAAATCCGCCGCCGTCACTTTCGATCGCAAAAATATGTTTCTCATTTTTCTTCTGGATGTTGTCTGCGTAGGTATTCCCGCCGCGTACGCCATTTTCTTCGTTGGCAAAACACACGACCCGAAGCGTATGATTATTTTTTAAACCCAGTTTTTTAAAGGTTCTGAGGACTTCGATACTTTGTACAATCCCAGCTCCATCGTCATGCGCGCCTTCGCCCACATCCCATGAGTCCAGGTGACCGCTTACCACGATCACTTTACTGTCTTTATGGCCTGTGATTTCACCAATTACCGAATGGGTAAGTTTTTCTCCTTTCATTCCACAGTTAGAATTCAGTTTGGCTACAATTTTCTGGGTTTTCAAAGCTTTCTCTAACTCGTCAGCACTTTTGGGCCCGATAGCAACCGCAGGAATTTTTACCGTATCGTCCTGATCATAACGCATCATGCCGGTATGCGGAACATCATCAACTGCGGAAGAAAGGGACCGTATTATCACGGCTTTCGCTCCTTTTTTTCCTGCCCATGAGGCAGCGAAACGACGGTAGATTCCGGCATCGCCGTAAGCCTGACCGGTATTGATAAAAGTTTGGTTAAAAGCGTAATTAAAAAATACAATTTTTCCTGCTACCGCGCTGGCCGGCAGCCTGTCGAATTCTTCTTTATTTTTCACAAAAATAATTTCAGCTTCTACATCTTTACCTTTAGTCCCTTCAGAATTTCCTAAAGACAGCATTCTGAGTGTTTTCCAGTTCCCTTTTCCAACCTTTATATAAAGTGATTCTTTGCCTCTTTCCCAAACCGGAACCATTACTTCTTCCTTCCATACTTTATCTGCGCCGGCTTCCTTCAGTTTCTGTACTGCCCAATCCGTCGAACGCTCATACGATGCGGAACCGCTTAGCCGGTGACCGATATTTTGGGTAAGATCACGGAGATTTTCATACGCAGTGCTGTGAACCAATATTTCATCGGAAATATTTTTGAATTGGATGGAATCCTGCGTGGTTTGTGATAATAAAAATCCGCCCAGAAAGAGCGGAAGTATTTTGAGGAGAATCTGTTTCATGAATTGGATAATTGGTAACCAAATTTAAACAAATTTATTGAATGAGTAATTATTGTTTCATATCGTACATTACAAGGGCGGTTACAAGTTTAGGTTCAATATAGGTACATTTCGGGGGCATTTTAATGTTTTTGTTTGATACTTTCAGCAAATCATTAAAACTCACTGGATAAATTCCGAATCCTACTTTGAATTCGCCTGAATCTACTTTATCTTTGATCTGATTGATCCCTTCAATACCGGAATTACCTTTAATATAGGTGATTTTATCAGTAGTTTTAGGATCTTCAATGCCTAAGATGTCTTTAAAAACAAATTCTTCCAGAAGGAAATGATCCAAATCGTTCATATCACTCTGTTGTTTTCTAAGGTCGTGTTTCACGTGCAGGGAATAGAATTTTCCACCCAAATACATGGAGATATGAAACTTTTGCGAAGGGTAGTACGGCGTCTCGCCTTTGTCATGAACCAGAAAATTTTCTTCTATTTTGGCAAGGAATTCTTTTTCGCTTAGTCCATTCAGATCCTGTAAAAGCCTGTTGTAATCATGAATTTTAATCGACTGGTTCGACACAATGAAACTGAAAACGTAATTATAATGCTCAGTTCCCGTATGTTTGCGGTTTTTTTCCTGAAGATTTTTTGCATTCAGTGCAGTAGATCCAATCCTGTGGTGACCGTCCGCGATGTAAAAGGAATCAATCTGCTCGAGAACTTCCTTAAACTGCAACATTTTCAGGCGGTTATCTATCCGCCAAACTTTGTGACGCACCCCGTTATCGTCAAGATAATTGAGTACCGGAACGTTCTTTTCCTCATGATTCATAAGCAATTCCACTTTTGGGTTCGCCATATAGGTCAGCAGCACGGGTTCTGCCTGAAGACTCACTTTTTCTAGATAATAAGCAAGTTTTTCTTTCTTGTGGGTGAGGGTAGATTCGTGTTTTTTAATTCTTCCATTCCGGAAATCATCAACACTTACCAGACCTAATAATCCACGGAACACTGATTTATTGGGCAGAAACTGCTCATAAAGGTAATAGGAAGAATTATCCTGCACGAGTTTCTTGTCATCCAGAAGTTCCTCGAAATTGGTGCGTATTTTCCGTAAATTTCGGTCGATATCCTTGGATTTGCTTACCACATAAGGCTTAATCATCTGAATATAAGATGATTCCTGCTGGGCTTTTTTATTAATTTCTTCCTGTGAGAAGTTGTCTAACGGATGGGTAGGGAATATGTCAACGTAATCTTCACTCGGCCTAATTCCCCTAAAAGGTTTAAAGATGGGCATTGTATTACTATAGTTTATTTTTAATATCAATAATCTGCGCTGCAAGTTCTGTTCCGATTTTCTCCTGTGCATCAACTGTATTCCCTCCCAAATGTGGAGAAAGAGACAGGTTGGCATTCATGAGAAGCGGCAGTTCCGGCGTTGGCTCATTTTCAAAAACATCAAGCGCGGCACCCGCAATTTTTCCGGATTCAATAAAATTAAGCAGCGTCACTTCATTCAGAACACCGCCCCGTGCTGTATTTACGATGAAAACACCGTCTTTCATCAATTCAAACTGAGGAGTATCTAAAATGTAATTATCGGATTTTGGGGTGTTGATGCTTAAGAAATCAACGTCTTTCAGAAACTCCACCCAGTCGGTAGTTGAAGTAATTTCAAAATTGAGCGTCTGCCCGTCGAAGAAATCGAGGAAAAGCGTTTCGGTACGTGGTTTACGGGTAAGGACTTTCGCTTTCATTCCTAACGAGATTCCCATTTTCACGACTTCCTGACCAATTCCGCCAAAACCGATAACGCCAAGTGTTTTTCCTTCCAGTTCCACAGCGGTAGAGAAAGATTTTTTCAAGGCTTTAAAGTGAGTTTCCCCTTCAAGCGGCATTAATCTGTTGGATTCGTGGAGAAATCTTGCCAAAGAGAAAAAGTGTGCGAAAACCATTTCCGCGACAGACCTAGATGATGCTTTTGGCGTATTGATGATATACAGTCCTTTTTCAATCGCATATTCGGTGTCGATATTGTCCATTCCCACGCCGCCGCGGCCAATGATTTTCAGTCCTGGGCATGCATCGATTAAATCCTGACGAACTTTCGTAGCACTCCGTACCAAAAGGACATCGATATTGTTTTCGTTAATGAAATTGGCAAGATGTTCCTGAGAAACCCGTGTTTCTACCAGTTCGATTCCTGCTTCTGCTAAAGCGTTTTTACCTGATTCTGAAATACCGTCGTTGGCTAAAACTTTCATAAATGTTATATCAAATTAACTGAGTAAATTCAAAGTGTGATTCTGAAATTATTTTAAATTTTTCATCACATCCACCAAAACCTGTACACTCTCAATCGGCAAAGCATTGTACATACTTGCTCTGTAACCGCCTAAGCTCCGGTGACCATTAAGACCGTTGATTCCAGCCGCTTTCCAGGCAGCATCAAATTCTTCTTTTCTGGATTCGTCCAACAGCTGGAATGATACGTTCATGAGTGAACGGTCTTCTTTCTGGCAGAAGGTTTCAAATAAAGGATTGCTGTCGATTTCTTCGTAAAGGAGTTTTGCTTTGGTTTCGTTTCTGGCTTCTGCAGCAGCAATTCCCCCGTTTTTTTCCAGATGCTGTAAAGTCAGGAGGGTAGCATACACCGGGAAAACGGGTGGCGTATTGTACATGGACTCTTTGTCGATATGATTCTGGTAGTTCAGGATTGAAGGAATTGTTCTTCCGGTTTGTCCCAGAATACTTTTTTTAACCACAACAAGCGTAACGCCTGCAGGTCCCATATTTTTCTGTGCTCCGGCGTAGATCAGGTCAAACTGTGAATAATCAATCACACGGGAGAAAATATCTGAGCTCATATCGCAAACCATAAGCGTTTCAACCTTCGGGAAGGTTTTCATCTGTGTACCGTAAATGGTATTGTTCGAAGTGCAGTGAAAGTAATCGTATTCGCTGCCTACGGTATAATCTTTCGGAATGAAGGAATATTTCTGCTCTTTCGAGGAGCCAACTACATCTACCGTTCCAAAACCTTTAGCCTCTTTGATCGCGCCGGCAGCCCATGTTCCGGTGTCCAGATAAGCAGCTTTTCCGTTTGCAGCTTTCATAAGGTTATATGGAACCATCAGAAACTGTAAACTCGCTCCTCCGCCGAGATAAAGCACTTCGTAATCGTCACCTAGATTCATGAGTCTTTTTACGATGGCTCTGGCCTCATCCATCACCGCTACAAAATCTTTGCTCCGGTGGGAAATTTCGAGGATTGAGAGTCCTATTCCGTTAAAATCCAGAATTGCTTCTGCTGATTTCTGAAAAACTTCCTGCGGTAATATGCAGGGTCCTGCGCTGAAATTGTGTTTTTTGCTCATGTTTTTTTTATTTGAAACCGCATTACTGCGTTTTTGGTCTGTTGAATTTTATTCCTGAAAGTAGGGCAGAAGGATAAAAAAAAACGCCCACAAAAAGTGAGCGGATATTTACTCTCCGTGTAAGAAAGCTTTTTTCTCAAGTAAGCTTTCCTCAGATTCTACATGGTCTTCATCAGGTATACAGCAGTCTACCGGGCAAACTGCCGCACATTGCGGCTCTTCGTGGAAACCGATACACTCGGTACATTTATCGGTTACAATAAAATATACATCATCACTTACCGGTTCCTGCGGAGCGTCTGCATCTACGGTTAATCCAGATTTCATTACAACCTTTCCTTTCAGTGCGGTACCTTCTGAAGCTTTCCAATCTACAGCACCTTCATAAATAGCATTGTTGGGACATTCCGGTTCGCAAGCACCACAATTAATACATTCGTCTGTTATTCTGATAGCCATTGCTACTTTATTTTTTAAATTTGCCCCAAAATTACTAAAAATCCCTCAATTTTCCGCACGATGTACAGAGAAAATCAAATTTCAGGACTTCATAAACTTAGTTTATATATTAAGAATTTTTTAGCGTCAGATCCTCAGGATTTGCATGAAAACGATGATGAATTTAATGCAGTATTGCGAAAATCGGAAATCGAAAATCCGTGGTTTACCATTGAAAATCAAAAATTTGCGTTGAAGCAATGGGCAGACTTACTGACGACCGAAAATATCGGGAATTGGGTTTCCAATTATAAAACTCCGGTTAACTCTAAAAGAGTAGGACTTATCCTGGCCGGAAATATCCCT
>JAANMT010002748.1_pt1 | contig 13873 bp, 9 predicted proteins | sample 7279711 | NCBI WGS metagenome assembly JAANMT01 (sample SAMN14094538, study PRJNA606508) | bioreactor metagenome | isolation source: A lab-scale SPAN reactor treating ammonium-rich wastewater day 1 | place: Ireland: Galway | collected 2017-01-16 | reverse complement strand
AAACCCGGAGATCGTCAAGACATCGCGGGAGATGGTCGAGGGAGTCGAAGCCTGCCTTTCCATCCCCGGCTACTTCGGCAAGGTCGAGCGCAGCATGGCTGTGACCATCCGGGGTCAGGACCGGCATGGCAACCCAATTCGAATCAAGCCCTACGATTGGCTGGCCCGCGTCTTCCAGCATGAGATCGATCACCTGGACGGTGTCCTGTATATTGACCAGGCAAGCGAAGTATGGAAGGCGGACGAAGAGCCTGCCGCCCCCGATGCCGAGGAGGAGCCAAGCGGCGCGACCGCCTGACGCCCCTCCTCCAAACTCGCCCGCCCACGAGCCGCCGCTGCGCCAGCCGCGCCGGCTTTTTCGATCCACCCCCTTGCTCCGCGCCCATGCGGCAGATTCCCCCGATTGGTGTAAGATGGTGTTATAATCGCGGTAGCGCGTCCCACACGGGGAGAGTAGCAACTTGTTTGACCAGATTCTTGACCTCGTTGGTCAACCACCCGGCAGCCTGGTCTACCACTTCATCGTCCTGTTTGCCGTCGAAGCCGCCTTTGCGATCAGCATCGGCCAGTGGATGCGCGAGCGGAGCCCTGGCACGCTGCGCCTGGTCATCGCCACCTTCGTGATCTTTTGTGGGCGTGTAGCCCTGCTCATAGCTGCGCTGGCCGCCTGGCAGGGGTATCTGCCTCACAACCTGCTGCTGCCGCCCGTCGAGCGCCTGGTCGATACGATCTCTGTCCTGGGGCTTGCCTGGGTGTTCGTCACCATGGACGACCCGGAGATACTGCGCCGCAACTTCCTGCCCGATGTGGTCGCAGGGGCGACGCTCGGCGTTGCGCTCGTCGGGTTTGTGGGCACGTACTATTACTGGGCGTCCGGTGCGGCGGGCGGGCTGCTTTTCAACGGCCTTTGGTTGGACGCGGCCTGGGGCATCGCCCAGGTCACGCTGGCCGTCACCTGGCTGGTGTGGATGCTGACCCGCGCGCGCTACGTCTACGACCCCTTCCTGAAAGGCATCATGCTGTTCCTGCTGGCAGCCGGGGCGGCCATCCATCTGGTGCGCCCGGTGCTGGGCGACGTGGCAGCGGCGATGCGTGTCAGCCAGATCGTTGTCCTCCCGATGCTGGCTGCCGTCGCTTACCGGCATGTCGTCGAGCAGTTGCTTCACTGGGATACTTTCGAGCCAAGCCGCCTGGCCGAGTCGCCGCTCCCCGTGCATATCCCGTCCGCAGAACAGGAAGCGGACGCGCCCGGCGCGGCCCTGTCTTCTCCGCTGCTTGGCATGGCGGACGAGACCGCCCGGCACGAGGAACCTGAGCCCCCTGCGCCCCCCGCCGGGGAAGCAGCCGCGCCTACAGGGGCGACGCTGTACGAAGTTCTTGAGGCGGTCGGCAGGCTGCTGAGCACGCTGGAGCCAACCGAGATCGTGCGCGAAGCGCCGCGCGCGGTGGCAACTGCGCTGCGGGCTGACATCTGCGCGCTGGCGATAGTGGACGAGGCGGTGCAGGAGGCGGCCCTGCTGGGCGGCTACGACAATATCGCGCAGATTGCGCTGCCCCAGGGCGCGCTTGAACTGGGTGGCCACCCGACTATCGTCAACGCGCTGGGTCGCCTGCGGCAGATGCGGCTGACCACGCAGCGCAACCTGGCTGAGTTGCGGGACATCTACCAGCGGTTGCACATCTCCCACGTAGGCCCGGCTTATATCCAGCCGCTGGTCAACCACGATGAGCGGGTCGGTGTCCTGATTGTCGGCTCACCCTACTCGGAGCGGCATTTCAGCATCGAGGAGCGCGACCTGCTCGACCGGCTGGGCCCGCTGGTGACCGCCACCCTGCTGAACGCTGAAGCCTATAAGGACGCGCAGGAAGCGGCTGAGGCGGCTGGCGCGGAAGAGGCCGCGCGCCTGGTGGCGCTCTCCGACGATCTGACGGCCAGGACCTCGGAGTTAACCGCTGCCCAGCGGCAGATAGAGGAGATGAAGTCCTACATCCGCGACCTGCACCGGCAAATGACCGAAGCGCCTCAGCAGCAGCAGGCTGCCCAGGAGCAGATCGAGAGCCTGCTGGCCGAGATTGAGCGGCTGCGCGTGGAGGCTGCTCGCGTGGAGCAGTTGGAGGAAGAGGCGCAGCGTCTGCGCCAGCAGGCGCGCACGCCGGGCGAGGTGTTTGCCGCGTCAGCGATGGGTGGCGTGGTCTACCAGCACCAGCTTGAGGAGGAACGGCGGGCGGCGCAGGGCGAGATCGCTGCGCTCCGCATGCGCCTGACGCAGGCGTCGGTGGCCCAGCAGGAGGTGAGCTTCCTGCAAGAGCAGTTCGCCGCCAAAGCGCGCGAGGCGATCATGCTCCAGACGCGCCTGACTGAGGCCCAGGCCGTTTCCGAGGCGCTGCGTGAGCAGATCGGCAGCGGGTTGGGCAGCGTGCGCCAGTTTGAAACCCTCCAGGCGCGCGTGGCCGCCCAGGCGGCAGAGATCTCCGCATTGGCCGCGCAGCTTGCCCAAGCGCGGGCCAGCGCGGAGCTGGGTGGCGATGCGCTGCTCGCCCAGCAGGAGATGGACCAGTTCGACCGTGATGCGATGGGCCAGCTTGAGGCCAAACTGGCCGAGCGCGGCGTGCTGATCGAGGCGCTGGAGGCCCAGCTCTCTGACAAGGTGCGGGCCATCGTCGAGCTGAAGTCGCACATGGAGGACGTCAACGCCTCGCTGCGCAGCCTGGAGGAACAGCTCAGCTACAAGACGACCGAGGTGGCCGATCTCCAGGAGAGCCTGGCGCGGACGCGCGCCCAGGCTGAGGAACGCATCACCGCACTGGAGTCGGCGTTGGAGGGTGGCGCCGCCGACCTGGAGGCGGTCGACCAGGCGCGCGCGGTGGCGCTGGAGGCCGAGTTGGCCGAGAAGTCCGCCGCCATCGGCATGCTTGAGGAGCAGTTGGCGCGCACGCAGCATTCGCTGGCTGAGCTTGAGCAGCAGCTTGCCGCCACCCACCAGGCGGTTGATGCCGCGATCTCCGACGCGCGGCAGATCGACCAGCACGACGAGGTGATTGCCTCGATTGCCCAGGAGCTGCGCACGCCGATGAGCTCGATTATGGGCTACACCGAGTTGCTGCTGCGCGAATCGGTCGGCATCCTCGGCACGCTCCAGCGCAAGTTCCTCCAGCGGGTGAAGGCCAACACCGAGCGCATGGGGGCGCTGCTCGACGACCTGATCCGCATCACCGCGCTGGATATGGGCCGCCTGCGCCTGGAGCACGAGAAGGTAGACGTGTTGTACACGCTCGAAGAAGTGGTGATGTCGGTTGCCAACCAGTTCAGCGAGAAGGCGCTGACGCTGCGTTTGGCGACGCCTGAAGCCTTGCCGTCGATCACTGCTGACCGCGAGGCGCTCCAGGATATCCTCCAGCACCTGCTGCTGAATGCTGCGCTGGCCTCGCCGGTCGAAGGTGAGGTGCGGCTGACGCTCGCTGCCGCCGATGAGATGGTCCCATCAGGGAACGGCGACCAGGTGACGGCCCCCTGCCTGGTGATCTCTGTGGCGGATACCGGCGCGGGCGTCGGCCCGGAAGACCAGGAGCGGGTTTTCTTGCGTAAGTACCGGGCTGACAACCCGTTGATCGATGGTCTGGGAGATACCGGCGTAGGGCTGGCGCTCACCAAGGCGCTGGTCGAAGCGCAGGGCGGGCGCATCTGGCTGGAAAGCGAGCAGGGCGCTGGCTCTACCTTCCACGTCGCGTTGCCACTGGAACCACTGCGCCAGGGCGAAGAGGCATGAAACCCGGTTTGGCGCAGCAGGCTCTTGCCGGGCTGGTCGTGCTGTTTGTCGTCGCCGTGACGCTGGCAGGTGGCGTGCTGCTCGCTTTCAGCGACAACCCGGATGCTGCCGGGCCGCTGGCTGCGCGCACCGCTGCCGCCACGCTTGTTCCGCTCGCAACGCTGCCCTCAGCGACCGCTACCGCCCTCCCCCCGACGGCTACCGACACCCACCTTCCGCCGACCGAGATGCCGGTGCTGCCCACGTGGACCACCATCCCCACCAGCATCCCGCTCCCCACCCGCACGAGCGTCCCGGCGCAGCCGACCACCCCACCGACCCCCACCCGGACGGCGACGCCCGTCCCGACCGCCACACCGGATCCGCTGCCGCGCGTCACCCCGACTTCGACGGGCGGCGACGGCATCTGCTCGACGCCTGACGCGCACTTTACGCGGCCACGTGTGGGCGAGGTGCTCGGCGGCGTCATCTCCTTCTTTGGCACGGCTACCCATCCGGCCTTCAGCTTCTACAAGCTGGAGCTGCGCCAGGAGGGCGCTTCGACGTCCGCGCAGTTCGTCACCTTCGTCACGGCCTACGAGCCAGTTGTCAACGGGCTGCTGGGCCAGGTGGATACGCGCGCTTTTCCCAGTGGCGAGTATTGGGTCAGGCTCGTGGTCGTCGACTCGACTGGCAACTACCCGGAACCGTGCACAAAGCTGGTGGTGTTCCGCAACTGACGGCGCGTGTTGGGGCCACGCGCAGAACACATAAAGAAGGGCAGTCACCCGTCCAGGTGGCTGCCCATTTTTGATCGCGCACAGGCGCTATGGCTCCTCAGGGGGCCGGGTTGGGCGGCCTGAGGCAAAGTAGTAACCTACCCCGGCCAGGATAACCAGCACACCCGCCCCGATCAGCATAACCGGGAGCCAGCCGGTCAGTTGGATATCTGGCAGCGGCGTGCCCGCCTGGGTGGCTGGCGTGGGCGAGGGCTCAGCCGGGGCGGCCAGCGCCGGGTCAGACGTGGGCTCCGGCAGGTCGGCTGCCTCCGGCGGCGTCTGGGTTGGCTCGGCCTCGGTGGGCGCGGGCGGCAGGGTGGGGGTGGGCGGCAAACCCTCGGCGGTGAGCGGGGTTCCGCCTGGCTCGACGCTGACGGGCGGGGCCGTCTCGTTGAGCGGGTCGGCCAGCCCTTCTTCGACGAGCAGCCAGGGCGCGCCCCCGATCAGGCAGCCGGATAGCGGGTCGTTGCACAGCGCGCCGCCCGCCGCCACCCGGTAATCGCCGCCCTCAGGGCGCACCGTCCACTCGTTGCCGTAAACGTCGAGCAGGCGGGCTTCTGTGCTGCGGGCGGGGATGACGAGCGTCGCAGGTTGCTCGCCGCGCGCCCAGACGACGTGCGTCACCCTGGTGGGGAAGGTCAGGCGCACGTACTCCAGGTCGGGGTGGGTCTCATCGTCGAGGCGGCGGGCAAACACGAACCCGCTAAACTCACGCACCACCAGCTGGTAAGCGTCGTAGGCCGGGCGCGTGCTGCCGTCCTCGCGGAGCAGGCCGTATGCCTCGCCGCCGTCGGCCTCCAGGTCATCGACCAGGCGGTAGAGGGCGATGCGCGCCCCCCGGTTAGCCGCGAAGCCGAGCACGTAGGCCTGCACGACGTAGGCTGCCTGCTGCTCAAGCGTCAGGTTGGGGTGCTGGCTGAAAGTGGCGTCCTGCGGGTAAGCAGCCGGGTCAACCGCCGGGCGGGCGTTCATGCGCGTGATCCACACCTCTTTAAGCGGGACGCCCTTCTGCTGCATGGCGGCAAACAGGCCCTGTGTCCGGGTGTAAAGCCGTTCCGGCGAGTAGAAGCTGTGCAGGGTCACGCCGTCGAAGTAATAGTCGTTGGCCGGGGCGGTCAGATCGTTGATCGCCACATCGAGGAGTTGGCCGAACCAGGCCGCGTCCGCCCCAGCTATCCCACCCAGCAGGACGAGGGCGTTCGGGTTGGCGTCTCTGGCGACCACGTAGGCTACTTTGACAAGCTGGTAATAGTCCTGCACGTTCCCGCCCCATGTCGCTCCGGGTGTGCCGGGTGGGATGTCCTGCCCGTCCCAGATGACCCAGGCATTGATGCCCCGTGCTGCGCCGTAGTTGACCGCCTGCCGCACGAACGCCGCCCACAGGTTGGCCGGGTCGTTGGCAGGCAGGTACAACCCGCGTGGCTCGCCTGTGCCCGGCTCGCCGTCTGTCGCCCAGCCGGGTGTGCCAGCCAGCACCCCGACCACCTCCCGGCGACCGCTCACCGCCGCCGAGATGCCGTCCGCCAACGCCGGGGATATGTTCCATTGGCCGGGGCCGCTGGGCTGAAGCTCGTCCCAGCGCAGCGGCAGCGTTTCCCAGCCTGCGCCCAGCGCCGCCGCCGCTTCGGGGGCCTGGTAGGCGTTGGCCAGCCCGAAGCGCGTCTCAGGGGGCTCCTGGGCTGCGCCGGGGGCGGGCAGAACCAGCAGGGCGAGCAGGGCAAACGCGCCAGCCAGCGCGCGCAGGGCATTTGAAACCGGGTTGCGAGTCTCCATCATCAAACCATCACACCTTGCAGCAACGATCAGCTCTAGACAAAGCGCAAAAACGCAGGGGCCTGCCTGTTCCCCGCTCCAATTAGTTCTTCCGCAGCACCATGCTCAGATACTCCAGTTTCCCCGACTCTAGCTGCTGGTGAATGTACGAAGTCCCTTCGATGCCTGCGAAGTGATAGAAGGCTTTACGAGCAAACCAGGGGGCGATGCTGTCGATCAGCGCCTTGTTGCGCTCCGTCTGGACGGCCATCGCCGCCAGAACGTTGGCGCTTATATTCTCCTTCTTGATCACGGCAAACCCGGCCTGCTCGATATCGGCGTGCAGCGAGCTGATTCGATCGGGCGGGCGGTGATCGGCCCAGAGCAGGTGTCCGCCTGAGCGCAGCACCCGGTGTGCCTCGCTCAGGAACTGGGTCATCTTCCCGTAGCAGTGGGACGATTCAACGTTGACAACGGCGTCGAACTCCGTATCCGGGAAGGGCAGGTCTTCGGCATCGCCGTGCATGTACTGGAGTCCGTTTCCGGCGTGGCGATCCTGGCAGAAGGCAATCGCCTTCTTCGAGTAGTCCACGCCCGTAAGGGAACGGGGGTCAAGATAGCGCTTGATGTAGGCGGCCCCGCCGCCCCGGCCACTCCCCACTTCCAGCACATCCAGCCCACTCAGCTCAATTGCGCTGGCAACCTTATGGTACAGTTGGAGGCAGTAGCGGTTGGATTCGCTTTCCACATCTAAGGGGATGGGTCGTGCGTCCGGGTCAAGGTCGACGTAGCCATAGTTCATAAGCGTGACCGCGCCGTTCTTGTCTAGCCTGGAGAGATACTGGTAAAAGAGCTGGCTGCTCCCCCGCCGGACGAGCGAGGAGCCTTCCGAGAGGGTTCTTACAATCTTATACATGATGCTTCCCTTGTCACGCACTCCGGTCGGGCGGTGGCAAATGCGCTACGCTTTCTCGTGGCCGCCCGGCCCTGCTTCCGCCATCTCGTGATGAACGCTTCAATTCCGATAACAATCACACGCACTGATTATACCAGTCCGGCGCTCTGCCTCAGGTGGCTCCGGCAGGGCGGATGTCCTGCACGTTGAGTTGCAGGCGGCTGCGCCCGTTCCAGGAGTTCGTCTCAAGCTGGTATGCCACGTCTACCTGCTCAGGCAGCGTGTCGATCTCCTCGCCCCGCCGGAAGGCGATCGCCTCGAGGCTGGTCTTACCGTCGGAGAGCGTCAGGCGCAGGTGCTGGCCCTCCGCGCCGACCGTCTGCCGCCCGGCCAGCCGCGCGTTGCGCGTCACGAAGAGGGGCGTGGGGTTGGCCTCGCCGGTCGGCTCCAGTTTGAGCAGTGCCTCGGCCAGCTCAGGCGTCAGCTCGTCCAGCGACAGCTCGGCGTCGATCTGGAGTGTGGGCATAAGCTCGCGGTCGGCAAGCTGCCCGGCGGCGATCTCCCACAGCTGCTCCTTCAACGGCTCGATGTTCTCGTTGAGGATGGTGAACCCGGCGGCGGCGGCGTGCCCGCCGTAGCGCACCAGCAGGTCACCGCACTCGTCCAGCGCGTGGGTGATGTGAAACTCCGGGATGCTGCGGCAGGAGGCGTGGCTCTCGTCCTCGCCAAGCTGGACGACAACCGACGGGCGGTAGTGCTGCTCGGTCAGGCGGCTGGCGACCAGGCCCACCACCCCCTGCTCGAACCGCTCGTCGGCGGCGAACAGCAGCGGCTCGTCGGCAGGGTCGCCGGGCAGGGCTTCCTCGGCCATGGCCTGCATCTCTCGCGTCTTGCGCTGCCGCTCCTGGTTCAGGCTGTCCAGTTCATCGGCGAGCGGCCTGGCGGTCTGCTGGTCGGGCGCGGCGAGCAGGTTGTAGGCGAGCATCGCCGACTTGAGCCGCCCGGCGGCGTTGACGCGCGGGCCGATCACGAAGCCGATGGTCGTCGCGGTGACGCTGCCCGCCTTCACGCCTGCCGCACCGTACAGCGCCTGCAATCCGGGGCGCTGGCCGGGTTCGTTGAGCCGGATCAGCCCCTCCTGCACCAGCGCTCGGTTCTCGCCGCGCAGCGGCGCGATGTCGGCCACCGTGCCAATCGCCACCAGGTCGATCCAGTCTTCGGGCCGCCAGTCGCCGCCGCGCGTGTAGCCCCGGCGCTGCGTCTCCATGAACAGGCCCTGCACGATCTTGTAGGCCAGCCCTACCCCGGCCAGCATCTTTTCCGGGTATGAGCAGCCCGGCTGCTTGGGGTTGATGATCGCCAGCGCGGGCGGCAGCTCACGCCCGACGCTGTGGTGGTCGCTGATGATTACGTCCAGGCCGTAGCGGTTCGCGTCCTCGACCTCCTGCACCGAGCGGATGCCGCAGTCCACCGTCACCACCAGCCGCACGCCCTCATCGGCCAGCGACTTGAGCGCCGGGCTGTTCAGGCCGTAGCCCTCGTCCACCCGGTCGGGGATCTTGGGGCGCACGTCCGCGCCGAGTTTCTCCAGTGCCTGGGTCAGCAGCACGGTGGCCGTCACCCCGTCGCAGTCAAAGTCACCGTAGACGGCGATAGGCTCCTGGTGGCGGATTGCCATACGCAGCCGGTAGACGGCCTCGACCATGCCCTTGAGGCCAAAGGGGTTGGCGTCCGGGTGATAGTGAGTGTACGGCTTCAGGAAGGCCTGCGCCTCGCCGGGATCAGCGTAGCCCCGGCTGTGCAGCACCTGGGCCAGAACGGGGTGGATGCCCTCCGCCTGGAGTTGCTCCACAAACGGCCCTGGCGCAGAAGGCGCAAATTCCCACTGCTTGCGATTGGGTGCGGCCAACGATTGTCCCTCGCTCGGTGGCTGGCTGGGTCTGGGATGCGGCTGGTAGGCAGGTAACATCCTATCATACCTGCGCCGACGCCGCCACGCTTGAGTTCAAGCCGCGCCCGGCCTACGTATCTGGGCGGAATTGCCTTTCACGCATTTCTGCGCCTTGCGCGATCCCTATCGGCAGCGTGGACACGACCAGGTTCCATAACCGGGCCACACCATCCGACCCCAGTTCTTCGGGATGTTCATCTCGGACGTTAGGATCAGCTTCACAACGCAGCATCTGGGCAAAGACGCCAACCGAAAGCATCCACCAGACAAAATTGGCGGCCTTCTGAGATTCTTTGGGGAGCCTTACGCCTCTCCAGGCGCACGCCTCGCTAAGAAGCCGCGCTCTGGCAGCATCGTCGAGCGCGGCGTTGTTATCTGCCATCGCCCAGAGCTCTGCGTTGGTTTGGTTGGAGGGAATAAGGAAATGTCGTTGCAGGAAATCTATGTTGTCAAATTCCTGTTTGCCCACAGGCTCCAGGAGAAGGAGGATTGCGCCCCCTCGCTGCTGCGTTCCCACCAGCGCCTTGAAGGCCTGCTCGCTGGGTTTGGTTACCTCAAGCGAAACAACGTGCTCTGCGTAGAGGTCGTCGTAGGCGTCGACTACCTCTCTGTCCACATGAGCAACGTGCGCGTCTACCCCTGCCTTTCCGCCAATCGTGGCAAGGAAACTCTTTGTGTAGGGCGCGTCTTTGGAAACAACGTGGAAGAAGAACCTCTCCGATCTCTGCCTCAGACTGGCGATAAACTCCAGCAGAAAATCAGTGCCAACCGCTGCCCCGGAGACGGGAACGGAGACTTCGATTTGGGTTTTGCCCTCCGCATCAAGCTGGCTGATCTTGTTCGCCCACTCCTCCGCATTCAGCGGCCTGCCGAGGCCCTGGCTCACGGGGTATGGCAGTACCTCTATCTTTTCCTTTCCACCCAGGCTCTTGCCATGAGCAACAAACTTCTCTTTGGTGAAATGGCTTGGCACAACAATCAGGTCTGCCCCATCCACGTACCAGATGTACTGGAACGTATCATCTGTGACGACCACGACGAGGAATATCTCAACTTGCCTTTCTCTCCGCACTCTGTCTTTGATGGCCGCCAGTTTGTGGGCTAACCCAAAATGCGTCGAGATCACCAGCACCTCTTTGGGCGGATCCAGCTTCTGGTCAATTACCGCGTTCAACTGCTCGTACACGAGACGTGTGCTTGAGCGCAGCGATGCCCGGTACAGCTTGTTGGACAGGTACGCAAGAGGCCCGGCCTGGAGCCACTCAAAGAGCGATCTGGCGAGCGGGTGGATGCTCGTTATCCTGTGGATGGCCTGCAGGGATTTGTCGCGGCTGCCCAGAACAACCGGGTTGACGATCTCTGGCAGGCCATGGTACAGGGCATCTGTTACTCTGAGGTGGCCGAGCCCCGCGGGAGCATAGGTGAGGATCAACTGCAATTGCCTTGCAGCCAGTTTGTCAAGTGACGCTTCGTCCACCTTCCTACCCCCCTTCTCCGGTAGCTGCGCGGATGATTCGGGCAATTCGCCCCGGACTGGTTAGAGAAGGTCGGGGCGCAATGCAGCGATGTGCCCATTATACTCACAGGCGCGCTGCCGGACACGCATCCCCATTCACGCACACGTCCAACCGGAGTCGGTGTCGGCGCTGGCTCGTCGTATCGGGCGGCCCGCTCTATAATGGCCCCGATCACACCATACCAGGATCGGTTCAGCGCTATGCGTATCTTCGTCGCCTCAGGCATCTTCCACCCCGAACCGGGCGGGCCAGCCACCTATCTTTACGAGCTGCTGCCTGAGTTGCTCGCGCGCGGGCACGCCGTCACCGCGCTCTCGTTCGGCGACCCGCCTGGAGAAGCGCAGGGCTACCCCTACCCCTTGACACGCATCTCGCGGCGGGCCAGCTACCCGCGCCGCCAGTGGGCCTACTACCAATCCGCGGCCCGCCTCTGGCCGGGGCATGACCTGGCCTACGTGCACACGCTTGGCTTGCCGCTCCCGGCAGGTGCGCGCCCGCGCGTGGGCAAGATCGTCGGAGACAAGGCATGGGAGCGGGCGGTCAACCGGGGCTGGGTTGCCCCCGGCACGGATATCGATCGCTTCCAGACGGAACGCTACAGCCCTCTTGTCGAGGCGGGTAAGGCGCTTCGCGCCCGGCAGGCGCGCCGCTTTGACCATATCATCGTGCCCAGCGAGTATCTCAGGCGCATGGTGATCGGCTGGGGAGTTGACCCGGCACGCGTGACGGTGGTCTACAACGCGCTGCGAGCGGATGATCCGCCCCCGGTCAGCCAGGAGGAGGCGCGGGCCCGGCTGGGGCTGCCGCCGGGGCCGCTGCTCGTCACCGCCGCCCGCCTGACGGCCTGGAAGGGCATCGACCAGTCGCTGCGGGCGCTCCAGCAGGTAGACCATGTGCGGCTGGTCATCGCAGGCGACGGGCCGGAGCGCGCGGCGCTTGAGGCGCTGGCCGGGCAGCTTGGCCTCGCGGAGCGCGTCCGCTTCGCCGGGCGCGTGCCGCGCGACGAGATCGGGGTGTTCTTCCGGGCGGCGGACTACACGCTGCTATACTCAGGCTACGAGGGGCTGCCCCACGTGCTGCTTGAATCGCTCCACGCCGGGACGCCAGTCATCGCCAGCGACAAGGGCGGCAATCCTGAAGTTGTGCAGCCCGGCGTCAACGGCCTGCTTACGCCCTACATGGATGCGACCGCGCTGGCCGAGTCGATTCGCGCGGCGTTTGCCCCCGGCGAGCGGGCGCGGCTGGCGGCCAGCGCCCCGGCAGGCCTGGAGCGGTTCGAATGGGGGCGGCTCGTGGAGCAAACCCTGGCCGTACTGGAGAGAGCAGGAGGCGCACAGGATGTACGCATTGGCGGTCAAACGTGACTTCGTTGCCCAGCACTACCTGATCGGCGGCGACTGGGGGCCGGAGAACGAGAAGCACTCGCACCATTACGTCATGGAGGTGCGGTTGGAGGGCGACGAGCTTGACCAGCACGGCTACCTGGTTGACATCGTAGACGTGGAAGCGAAACTCGACGAATCCGTTGCCTACTACCGTGACAAAACGCTCAACGACCTGCCGGAGTTCGCCGGGCTGAACCCCAGCATCGAGCACTTCTCGCATATCCTGTGCCGGACGCTCTCCGAGCGCATCGACGCGCCAAACATCAGCGCGATGACGGTCACGCTGTGGGAGAACGAGATCGCCTGGGCATCGTACCGTCTGGTACGGTAGACCCTGCGAAGCGAAGTTTCGTTGTGCGTGTCGGCCTGATCATCTACGGCAGCCTGGACACCCTCTCCGGCGGCTACCTGTACGACCGCAAGCTGGTCGAGACGCTGCGCCGGGCGGGCGAGCAGGTCGAGGTCGTCTCGCTGCCCTGGCGCAACTACGCCCGCCACCTGGCCGACAACTTCTCCGGGGCGCACCTTGAGCAGTTGCGCGCCGCGCGCTTCGACGTGCTGCTGCAAGATGAGCTGAATCACCCTTCGCTGTTCCTGCGCAACGCGCGCCTGCGCGGCCAGATCGGCTGCCCCATCGTGTCAATCGTCCACCACCTGCGGATCAGCGAGCAGCGGCCCGCCTGGCAGAACGGGTTGTATCGCGTGGTCGAGCGGCGCTACCTCGCTTCGGTGGATGGCTTCGTGTTCAACAGCCAGACCACGCGCAGCGTAGTCGAAGGGCTGGTGGGGCCGGGGCGACCGGCGGTCGTGGCCCTCCCGGCAGGCGACCGGCTGGGCGCGCCGCTCGACGCAGAGCAGATCGCGGCGCGCGCGCAGCGCGGCGGGCCGCTGCGCGTCGTCTTCCTGGGCAACCTGATCCGGCGCAAGGGGCTGCACACGCTGCTTGACGCGCTGGCACGGCTGCTGCGTGGAGGCTGGGAGCTGGTCATTGTCGGCAGGCTAGACGCCGACCCGCCTTACGCGCGGCGCATCCGCCGCCAGATTGAACTCAGCGACCTGGCGGCGCGGGTGACGCTGGCCGGGCCGCTCGACGACGCAGCGCTGGCCGCGCAGCTTGCGGCGAGCGATGTGCTCGCCGTGCCGTCCTCCTACGAGGGGTTCGGGATTGTCTATTTGGAGGGGATGGCTTTTGGCCTGCCCGCCATCGCCACGACGGCGGGCGCAGCAGGTGAGATTATCACCCACGGCCAGGACGGTTTTCTGATCGAGCCGGGCGGCGTGGAGGAGCTGGCCCACTGCCTGGGCACGCTGGCGTCAGACCGGGCGCATCTGCTGGCGATGAGCCTGGCTGCGCGCCAACGCTATACCGCGCATCCCACCTGGGCGGAGAGCATGGCGCGCATCCACCGTTTCCTGCAGCAGATGGCAGGCGCGTGACGGGTCGCCCGGCAGCCGCGCCGGGGCCTGCCCTAGAACTTGATCTCGTCCAGATCGTCCAGGTCGAGCGCAAAGTCAAAGTCCACGTCTACTTCGCCTGCCGCAAGGCCTGCTTCCTCCAGGCGGCCCGCCCGTGCGCCCCGGTCGCACAGCGAGCGGTACACGCAGTACCGGCAATGGTGCTCGTCGTCCGTCAGCGGCCAGGTGGGTTCCCCACGCCCCAGAATCTCCTCAATCAACCCGCCCAGATAGGCGCGGTTGTCCTCGTGCTGGGGAACCGTGTAGCGGAATATCTCAGGCTGTGCTGGCGCGCTGGCGAACCAGTAGAGCAGCGTCACCTGCTCCGGGTCAAGCGGCCCGCCGAACAGCCCTGCCCCTGCCTCGACCAGCACGAACGGGTATACGCGCGTC
>JAANMT010002736.1_pt1 | contig 13926 bp, 9 predicted proteins | sample 7279711 | NCBI WGS metagenome assembly JAANMT01 (sample SAMN14094538, study PRJNA606508) | bioreactor metagenome | isolation source: A lab-scale SPAN reactor treating ammonium-rich wastewater day 1 | place: Ireland: Galway | collected 2017-01-16 | reverse complement strand
ACCATAAAAAGTCTGAATGCTCCATGTGAAGTAGTTTTCAGCCACCTTGGCATCCTTAGCGAAGGGGTTGAAGATACGGAAAGCCGTGAAGTAAAGGAATGGAGTGGCGCTGAAGAACAGTATTTCCTGCGGAAGATTGATGAGAATACGACTCATGTTCGCGCGATTCTGCACACGCTGCAGGAATATGAAGAACATATGAACAACGGTTTTAATAAAGGTTTCGAAGTGCTGAAAAAATTAGCCGAACAGTAATCAATAATTACGCGGAAACTCAAACTTTCCGCTTTTTTGTGGAGTACTAATTTTTTTAAATCCTTACTTTTACACCCCAAAACCGAATTCTGTATTCCATAATGAAGAATTATTATTATTTTCTGAGTGTACAAGAAAATGCTTCTGATGAAGACATTAAAAAAGCCTACAGAAAATTGTCGCTGAAATATCATCCCGATAAAAATGAAAACGATGAATTTTTCGCACACCGCTTTATGGAAATTCAGGAAGCGTATGAAACGCTCGGCGATAAAGAAAGAAGACGGATTTATGACGATAATTTAAGCCATCAGCAAAGGGCCTTCCGCCCAAATCTTCCGCCGGCGATAAAATCGTTTTCAGTAAATAAAATCAATGTTCAGAAAGGGGAAGAGGTCATTATTACCTGGCAGACAAACCATGCCGACGTGGTTAAAGTTCTGCCTTTTGGTTTAGAAAAAAGCTACGGAGAAAGGAAGATTAGAATTACCGAATTTAAAGACGGGAAATTTCAGTTGTTGCTTCATGCGACGAATTCTCTTCTCAATAAAACAGTAGTGCGGGGAATAACAGTTAATCAGGTTTTCGATTCGGAAAAAGAAAAATTCAGAGAAGGTGTCGAAGAACTTTTCAAGCCGCAAACACCAACGCGAACTAACCCAGGCGGCCAGCCAAAGGCGCTGAAAATTACACTGGCAATAATTTTTCTTGTAATTGCAATACTGCTTTTAGTAAAAACATTTGCAGGATAAAATTCCGACTGGTTGTAAAATGCAGTTATGCCATTTTCAGTCTTCCAGGACACTTTTTGCAGCGTTTTCCTTTTTTGAATTTCTTGCAGCATTTTTTCTTGTCACAGAACATTTCCTCCGTTTTATGGTAGAAAGGTGTTAATGGTGCAACTTTGAAGGGAATGATTGGTGAGTTCATGGTGCAAATGTAGTTCTAATTTAGAATAAATCAAAATAGCTGACAAGCTTTTTTGTGTTTCGCACATGAAATTTATCAATTGTACTGTTCATCAAAATATTGTATTTTTACGAACCTTTATTTCTAAATAAATCCAGTAAAAATAATGAACACTACACAGTTTGTAAACCGCCACATTTCTATGAACGAAGCCGACAAACAGGCAATGTTACAGGAAATTGGTGTTTCGGGTATTGATGAATTAATTGCCCAAACCATTCCCAATTCAATCCGTTTAGAAAAAGACTTAAGCATTTCCCCGGCTCTTTCAGAGTACGAAATGTTAGCGCATTCTAAGGAATTGGCAGCACAAAATTTACTTTTCGATAATTATATCGGATTCGGTTACCACAATACTATTTTGCCAAGCGCGATCCAGCGCAATATTCTCGAAAATCCGTCGTGGTACACCGCTTATACTCCCTATCAGGCAGAAATTGCACAGGGTAGATTGGAAGCGCTATTGAATTTTCAAACCGTAGTTTGTGATTTAACAGGTTTCAAACTGGCAAACGCTTCTCTTTTAGACGAATCTACGGCTGCGGCAGAAGCCATGCATATGTTCTTCGAAAGCCGAACAAAGGACCAGAGAAAATCCGAGGCTAATAAATTCTTCATTTCAGACCTGGTGCTTCCACAAACGGTTGCGGTATTGAAAACAAAAGCGGAAGGTTTGGGAATCCAGATTGTTGAAGGTGATCACGAGAACCATAATTTTGATGAATCGTATTTCGGAGTTTTACTTCAGTATCCCGGTAAAAACGGAATTGTCCTCGACTATACCGAAAACATCAAGAAATATAAAGAGCTAAACCTTCAGGTAGTTGTTGCCAGTGATCCAATGGCGTTGGTGAAACTCAAATCACCGGCTGAAATGGGCGCCGACTGTGCCGTAGGAACAACACAGCGATTCGGCATTCCGATGGGTTACGGTGGGCCTCACGCTGCATTTTTTGCCTGTAAAGAAGATTATAAGAGAGATATTCCGGGAAGAATCATTGGGGTTTCCCAGGATGCGTACGGCAAACGTGCGCTGAGAATGGCACTTCAAACCCGTGAACAGCACATCAAAAGAGAAAAAGCAACTTCTAATATCTGTACCGCGCAGGTGCTTTTAGCAGTTATGGCGGGGATGTATGCGGTTTATCACGGTCCGAAAGGCCTTAATTTCATTGCAGACCAGATTCATTTCAAAGCAAACGCACTTCACAGCGGTTTAAAGGCTTTAGGATACGACATTGTGGAGGAACCGATATTCGATACGGTAAAATTCCGCATGAGTGAGGAAGATAAAAAATCTTTGATGTTTTTAATGCTTGATCATAAAATCAACCTTAATTATTTCACAGAAGGCTTTGTAAGCATTGCCGTAAATGAAACTACAACACTGGAGAAACTGCAGATTCTTTTTGATTCTTTTGCACAGTTCAGAGATAAACAGAGTTTCAAACTTGTGATTAAAGATGAACTACAGATTCCTGAAAATTCTTTAAGATCTGATGAGATTTTAAAAGAAGAAGTTTTCAATAAATATCACACGGAAACAGAGTTAATGCGCTACATCAAGCGTCTGGAAAGAAAAGATCTGTCATTGACACATTCGATGATTTCCTTAGGTTCATGTACCATGAAACTGAATGCTGCGACCCAAATGCTGCCGATTTCCTGGCCGGAATGGGGCAGTGTACATCCATTCGTTCCTACAGATCAGGCTGGAGGATATCAGCAGTTAATTAAGGAGTTGGAAAAAGATCTTGCTGAAATTACAGGTTTCGCCGGTACTTCGCTTCAGCCAAATTCCGGAGCTCAGGGTGAATATGCTGGTTTGATGGTAATTCGCGAGTATCACAAATCACGTGGAGAAAGCCACAGAAATATCGTTCTTATTCCACAGTCTGCACACGGTACAAATCCAGCGTCTGCAGTAATTGCCGGAATGAAAGTGGTAGTAGTGAAAAACCTTGAAAGCGGGGAAATCGATTTCGATGATTTGAAAGCTAAAGCGGAGCAGCACGCAGATAATCTTTCTGCAGCGATGATTACTTATCCGTCAACTTATGGATTTTTTGATGATAATATTAAAGAAATCACAAAACTGATTCACGACAACGGCGGACAGGTTTATATGGACGGTGCCAATATGAACGCACAGGTTGGTTTCACCTCTCCGGGTAATATCGGAGCCGATGTTTGCCACCTGAATCTTCACAAAACCTTCGCAATTCCTCACGGAGGAGGAGGTCCGGGAGTTGGTCCGATCTGCGTTGCTAAACATTTGGTGAAGTTTTTACCATCGAATCCGAACATCAAAATCGGTGATAAAGAAGCCATCGACGCAATTTCAGCTGCACCTTACGGATCTTCACTGGTTTTAAATATTTCGTACGCCTACATTAAAATGCTGGGAACTGAAGGATTGAAAAAATCTACAGAGCACGCCATCCTCAACGCCAATTACCTGAAAGAAGTTTTAGCAGAACATTTCCCAATTCTTTACGCGAATACTGCGGGTAGAGTAGCTCACGAATGTATCGTAGATTTCCGACAGTTTAAACCACTTGGGATTGAAGTTGCTGATGTCGCAAAACGTTTGATGGATTATGGGTTCCATGCGCCAACAGTGAGTTTCCCTGTGGCTGGAACTTTGATGATTGAGCCTACAGAATCTGAAAGCAAAAGAGAAATCGACCGCTTCGCAGAGGCCTTGATTTCCATTAAAAAAGAAATCGAAGAAATCGCTGAAGGAACTGCTGATGCCGCAAATAACGTTTTGAAAAATGCGCCTCACACAGAACAGCTGGTTATTTCTGACTCCTGGGATAAACCTTACAGTCGAGAAAAAGCTGCCTATCCGCTGGATTGGGTTCGCGACCATAAATTCTTCGCGTCGGTTTCACGAGTTGATGAGGCTTATGGTGACAGAAACCTAATCTGTACCTGCGCACCGATTGAAAGTTATATGTAAAAATTTGCGTTTAGCAGTCTTAAAAATAAAATTCCCGAACGAGAGTCCGGGAATTTTTTATGAATAGATACTGTTTGTCTGATGCTTATTCTTTAATGAATTTTGAAGAGTAAGTACTTCCTTTTGTGCTGATCATATTAATGAGATAAGCGCCGGCTTTTAGGTCCTGTAGATCAATTGATTTTCCAGAGGCTGTTTTTGTTACCATAAGTTGCCCTGCCATATTATAAATCTGAATCTTTGCAACTTTTTCACCTTGTGGAAGATTGAAGTTAAGAGCATTCTTTACTGGATTTGGATATACCGAAAGGCTTCCTTTTTTAACGTTGTTTACAGACATTTCAACATCATTAATCCTGATATTGTCGATATAGGCATCGCCACTGTAATTATCGTGAAGGAAATTCATTCCTAAAAGATTAATCTGTGTGAAGTTAGGAGTGGTGTAAATTAAGGTCCCGTCGATGAAATACTTAATTTCGTTTGTTGATACTTTTACCACTACTGAATACCACTGGTTTGGGTGCCATGCAGTGCCGGTATCATCCATATCATAATCCACGCTGCTTACCACCATTAGTGTACCAGAATAATCAAAGGCTAAATCGAATATGGGAACATACTCATTATCTGCATTGATTCCGTAGGCTGCCATTTCAAAATTTGATCCATCAGTTTCGGTAACCAAAACGTCAAATGAGATTGTACTTTCATTAAAATCCACAGGCTGGTCAAACTCCTTCTGGGCACCAATGATTGGGAAAAACTGAGGTCCATATGCATCCGTATAACCATTCTTAAAGGAATAAATTCCGGAGGTGAATTTTTCGGCGGAAACCAGCTGGTTTTCAACGAAATTTCCGTCTCCGTCATCGGTAATCTGCCATGAGTTCTGTCCGTTAATACTTCCCAACTGATAACCTTCTGAGGTTTCAAAAGAAATTTTGTTTTGTGCAGAAATGGTGCTGCAAAATAGCGCTGCCGCGAGTAAATATAAATTCTTCATAAATAATTTTTTGCAATAATAACACAACATCGTTGCGGATGCAACTTCAAATTCAGAGAAAAATTCCGTATGAGCGCAGTATTTATAAATAATTATACAAGATTTGTCAAATGTTATCCGAATAAAGCTTCTGGTCTTTTTCGCAGAAAAAACTGCGGCGGTTGCTAAGTCCTGTGTGTCGTTTTGTTAAAAGATTTCCGCACTTCGTACAGATTTTTTTGGTATGAACCAGCCAGTTTTTCTTCAGTACATAGTCTTTTTTCCATCTCAGAAAATCAAAACTGTAATTTCTGGCTTCAAAAATAAGTGCTGAAAGTTTTTTAGGCGGAAGATTTCCGATGAGACTTTCCGGATGAACACCGATTCTGAAAAGGACTTCGTTTTTAATGATGTTACCGACACCGGAGAAAATATTCTGGTCGAGAAGTGCGTCGCAAACCATCATCTGGGATTGGGCTTTTAATTTTTTTCTGGCTTTAAGGGGTTTCCAGGCGTCGCTTAAAACATCGGCGTTCCAATCGATTTCTTTTAGCACCGTACTTTCCAAAAGTTTTACGGAGCAGGAATAAAAATACAGATTTCCGTTTTCAAATTTCAGATGCAGCCGTAATTGCCGGTCGGGTTTGGTCTGTTCATCAATGGAGTAGGAGCCGAACATTAAAAGATGTATTCTGATGACGTGTTTTTGCATTACCAGATAAGACTGCTTCCCGAAAATACGGTACTCTTCAAAAATTAATCCAGGTAATTTTTCCATTTCAATTTTGGCATTGCCGTTCGCTGCGATAACGGTTTGACCGATAAATTTATGGGCTAACTCTTTCAGAATTAATATGGATGGACCTTCCGGCATGTTTCCTGGTTTTATAACGTGAATTCAAAACTCAAACCATTTTAAAAAGCACAATAAAAAATGTATTTTTGAAGGATGGATTTAAATAAGATTTTCACCAATCAACGGACCGGACAAAATGCCGCGACTGCTGCTTCCAGAACTGATTTTCAAAGAGATTTTGACCGGATCATCTTTTCGGCGGCATTCCGGCGACTTCAGAATAAAACCCAGGTTTTTCCGCTCCCGGGAAGTGTGTTCGTTCATAACCGGTTGACGCATTCTCTCGAAGTTTCTTCTGTAGGAAGAAGTTTGGGCAGTGCAGCAGGTGAATTTATCTACGATAACTACAAAAACGATTTGGATGAAAATGCGAGAAATTTTTATCAGCACAATCTGCAGAACGTAATCGCGGCCGCATGCCTTTGCCACGACGTAGGGAATCCTGCTTTCGGGCATTCCGGTGAAGATGCAATTGCGAGTTATTTTGAAAAAAATGAAAATCATCTAAAGCCGAAATTTTCCGAAAAAGAATGGGCAGATTTGGTAAATTTTGAGGGTAATGCCAACGCAATCAGGGTTTTAACGCACCAGCAGAACGGTAAGGACGAAGGCGGAACTCAACTTACCTTTTCTACTTTGGCCAGTATTGCAAAATATCCGTGCGAAGCGATTGCCAAGCAAAAAGGAATTATTCACCGCAAAAAATTCGGATTTTTTCAAAATGAAAAAGATACCTTTCTGGAAATCGCAAAAGGCGTGAATTTAATTCACGAAAATGAAGAACCTGTAATCTTTAAAAGACATCCGTTCGTATGGCTCGTTGAAGCTGCCGATGACATTTGCTATAACATAATCGATATGGAAGATGCGCACCGTTTGGGAATTGTTTCGACATCCGACTGTGAGAATCTTTTTCTGGACCTCATTAAATCCGAAAATCAAAACATTGAAAGGGTAGAAGAGAAACTTACGATACTTATGAATCCTAACGAAAGAATTTCCTATTTAAGAGCGAAAGTAATCAATGCGCTCATCAATAAATCCATTGAGCTTTATCAGCAGAACTTCTCTAAAATTTTAGATGGCAGCTTAGACAAAGCCTTACTTGATATTTATAAGGCTGATAATCCGTCTCTACAGGAAATTGAAAATTTTTCGATCGCTAAAATTTATAACCACAAAAATGTAATCGAGATTGAAAATGCCGGGTACAATGTAATGTATGAATTGCTGAATCATTTTATCCCACCGGTTTTAAAGCCAAAAGATGCGCGAAAATCTTATGATAAGATGGCGCTAAAGCTTTTGCCGCAGCAGTTTGTTTATGACGAAGGAACAGATTATCAGAAAGTTTTGGGCGTTATCGATTTTGTTTCGGGTATGACCGATAATTATGCGACAGATCTTTATAGGAAAATTAAAGGAATTGATATCGGAATGACCGTGTAGTTTCGGTAAAAATTCATTATCTTTAAGCAGTACAAGTTCTTTATTAACCTACAAAAAAAATTAAACAATGACGTATTTAGGAATTATTATTTTCTTAGGACTTATCGTCCTCTTTGCCTCGTTTTTTACGGTTAAGCAGGCTACTGCTGCGATCGTGGAACGTCTGGGTAAATTTCATGTGGTGCGCCAGTCGGGGCTGCATCTTAAAATCCCGTTTATCGATCAGGTTGCAAAACGCATGAACCTCAGAATTCAGCAATTGGATGTTATTATTGATACGAAAACACTCGACAACGTATTTATCAGGATGAAAGTTTCTGTTCAGTATCAAGTAATTACCGCACAAGTTGCAGATTCATTTTACCGTCTGGAAAATCCTGAAAACCAGATCACTTCTTACGTTTTTGATGTGGTAAGAGCAGAAGTTCCGAAGTTGAAACTTGATGATGTTTTCGTGAGAAAGGATGATGTGGCGATTGCCGTGAAAGGTGAACTTCAGGAAGCGATGCAAAGTTACGGTTACGACATTATTAAAGCCCTCGTTACCGATATTGATCCGGATGAGCAGGTAAAACACGCGATGAACAGGATTAATGCAGCTGAAAGAGAAAAAACGGCCGCAGAATACGAATCTGAAGCTCAGAAAATCCGAATCGTTGCTGTAGCAAAAGCAGAGGCTGAATCTAAAAAACTTCAGGGTATGGGTATCGCGGACCAAAGAAGAGAGATTGCAAAAGGTTTGGAAGAATCCGTAAAAATGCTCAACGAGGCAGGGATTTCTTCTCAGGAAGCATCTGCATTGATTGTTGTTACCCAGCATTATGATACTTTACATTCGATTGGAGCCAACAACCGAAGCAATTTGGTACTGTTGCCTAACTCACCAAGCGCAGCAAGTTCTATGCTGAACGATCTGGTAGTTTCAATGGCTGCCACGCAGAAAATGGAGGAAACCGGCAACACAAAAATGCCGCCTCCACCAAGTTCGCATATTCATTAAAAACGTAAAAATCCCGAAATTTAATTTCGGGATTTTTTTATGATGAGAATCACTCATAAAAAATTTGTGTAATCGCAAAGTATTCTTAGTTTTATTAAAAATAATTATCAATGAAAAAACTTAATCTTCTGGGGCTTATCGCTCTTTTTTTTATTATGATGTCCTGCCAGGTTCAGGTTCCCATGAATGCAGAATATTTTTCAAAACCATCTAAGATTGGTCTGTTTGTAAATGTTAATGAGCCACAAAAATTCAGAGAAGGTTCTCAGGGGCTTCTTGATTTGGCAGTAACATCTGGTGACAAGTACCAGCCGCTTCTTGATCTTGCAAAAAAAAATCAGGATCCAAAGCAGGAGTTAATTAGTATGTATAGCGAACTTTTGCGCTCCAAAGGCAAAGAAGTTGTATTAATTAATGATACATTTGACTACAAGACTGCCGAAAAATTCAAAGGTGATAAGGTAGAAGGTAAGAAGTACTCCAATTATGACTTCCGTTACTTAAAGGCTAAGTATGATATTGATGAGGTTGCTTTTGTAAACGTAAACTGGGGAGTGATTATTAGCTATTACAGCATGATAGAAACCGGAAGAGCCGGATATACCTACATCGATAACAGAATTGTGAATCTTAATGATAACAGCCTTCACTTTGCCAATGACAATGTTAAGAATGCCATCATTAAAGGGAAGTGGAATACTCCACCAAACTACGACAATGCATTAGCTAAAATTACTGAAGCCTTAACCAAAGCAAAAGAAACTGAAAAGACATTATTCCAATAACAGTAAACTCCCGAAAGGGAGTTTTTTTATGCTTTAAATTTTCAGCTTTCCGGTCAGCAGTTCAAAAAACATCCTGAAATCACTGATTATAGTTAGAATGGGATATTTGAAAGCCGTGGGTACATTTTTCTCGAAAACATAATGGCTGAACGCTGAAACACCCCACCCTAAAATCGGAATATACCAAAGAAACCGTTCTTTGCCCGACTGCAGTACATAAATAATAACTCCAAGTACAAGAAACGTCCCTGCAAAATGGAAGATACGGGTAAGTTTTTTACTGTGCTGGTTTAGATAATATGGATAGAATTCTTTAAATGTTTTTATTCGCTCAGGCATTTTTTCTAATTTAAATCACCATTCAGGTCGTTATTCAGTTTACTGTTTTTGAACCCGTAAGAGAAATAAATAATCATGCCAATAGCGAACCACAGCAGGAACCAGAACCAGTTATTATGCGTCATCCCCGTAAGGAGATAAAGACAGGAACTGAGACCTACTAGCGGAATCAGAGATAAATTCTTCACAAAAGCTAAAACGCACAGCACCAGATTAATAATAATGAAAACAATAATTGAAATCCGGAATTCACCTTCTGCAGGATCATGCCAATCGGTTAGATTGTGGAAAAATTCCGGCTGCCACCAGTAAAAGAAAAACAGGCCGCCCAGAAATGTTACCGGAAATATAAATCTTGAATTAATATAAGGCATATGGAATCTTCCTTTCAGCTTCTGTTTAGCGGGTAGGAGTAAAACACCTCCGCAAACCAGAACAAACGCGAAAATTGTCCCGATACTTGTGAAATCAAGAATAAAAGATTTATCCGTAAAAAGAATCGGAACTCCTACAACCAGTCCCGTAATAATGGTTGCGTAAGAAGGTGTTTTATGTTTCGGATGAATGGTCATGAATTTTTTCGGCATCAGCCCGTCACGGCTCATCGCATACCAGATTCTCGGCTGCCCCATCTGGAAGACGAGTAACACGGTAGTAATGGCAATGATTGCTCCTAAAGAAACCACAAACTCCATCCAGGGAACATTCGCATTTGAACCTGCGAAAATGTAGGCCAGCGGATCACCGATGCCGTCAAACTTGCGGTAATCTACCATTCCCGTCAGTACGAGTGTTAATACAATGTAAATCACTGTGCACAATACAAGCGAAATAATCATTCCTCGCGGTAGATTCTTCTGTGGATTTTTAGTCTCTTCTGATAAAACACTTAAGGCATCAAAACCGATATAAGCAAAGAAAACACCTGATACAGCACTCATCACGCCAGTAAAGCCATTCGGCATAAAAGACTGAACACCCGTTTCCGGACTTGCAGGAAACCAGTTATCGGTATTGATATATGCAATTCCTACAGCGATTACCAAAAGGATGATGAAGAGTTTTAAAAGGACAAAAATATTGTTGAAGTTTTTAGACTCTTTTACCCCAACATAGCACAGCCACGTAATCAAACCGTTGATTACAAGTGCTGGCACATCAACAATAAATTTTAGATTGCCTATAAGAGGTGCGCTGCTCCAGGCATTCAGCAGTTCCTTGTTTTCTGAACCGCCAAGAAAAGCTTTTTTGGCTTCAGTGTAGCTGCAGGTCAAATAGTCGGGAATATGTATCCCGATTCTTTCCATAAAACTTGTAAAATAATCGCTCCACGAAAAGGCAACATAAATATTTCCGAAAGAATATTCCATGATCAGCGCCCAACCGATGATCCAGGCAATTAATTCACCGAAACTTGCGTAAGCATAAGTATAAGCCGAACCAGCCTGAGGGATACGGCTGGCAAATTCAGCGTAACAGAGTGCCGTGAAACCGCATGCAAAACCGCAGATTACGTATAGCACAATCACGCCGGGCCCTCCACGGAAAACTGCTTCGCCCAAACTGCTGAAACTTCCGGCTCCAATTATGGCAGCGATTCCAAAAAATACAATATCCCAAACACCCAAAACCCGCAACAGTCCCGATGACTGATCGCTTTCACTGTACTGTTTTCTTCTGAAAAGCTGATTCATAAAAATAATAATTTACACAAATGTAAAAGAAAATTCTAAAAATCATATTTTTTTTGGTTCTACATAATAAAATTGGCCAAATTTTGGTTCATAATAATGTCGTAATTTTGACTAAACACTTATTTGATGCGGAAGATTTATTTTTTACTGTTTATTTTATCATTTGTCTCAGCCTTTGCCCAGTCCGTAAATCTCTATAATCCTGCAAATAATGTGGTATATCCTGCCCAGCAGTATTTCTGTACCGGTGAAAGTTTTAATCTGAAGGTTGATGCAGTAGCTACTTCTACAGGGGATTATCAGGAGACAAGTGTGCTTCCCTCTGCTTTCCCTCTTTCCGCAGGATCAATTCCTATCACTTTTCCTGCAACAGGTTCCAATAAATTCAGTGAATCGTTTCCGATTGGTTTTACCTTCAGTTTTTACGGGAAAAATTACACGCGGGTAGTGGCAGGTAGCAATGGTAGACTCGTATTTACCAACGATCCGGAACTTGAAAATCTGAAAGACGTAAATACATACATCGACCGTACGTACAGCGGGATACCGGGATATAATTCATATTCTGCTTTGCCTTCTACTGATTACAACAAAGTTTACCGCACCAATCCCGCGCAGGAACTTAATCTGGCCCAGATCTTCTTTGGCTATACCGATCTTGTTCCGCGCTCTCAGAATTCCAGTGTAACTTACCTTTATAAAAATGTGACTGTGGGCGGAGTAAACGGTCTCATTGTTTCTTTCCAGAATCAGATCAGAACCAATGGAACAGGCGGAATTTCCAGCGTAAGCTATTTCAGTAATGTGCTTCTGCTTGAAGATGGCAGAATGGTTATTTACGTAAATAATAAAACAGAGGATACTTACAATGCCATCTTAGGAATTCAGAATGACGATGCATCCAAGTTTAAAGTTCCTACGCACAGTAATACGGCTTATAATTACAACAACGGTAAGTGGCGAAGTGAAGGAAACGCGTGGCTTTTCACCCCAAACCAAAATCTAACCCCAAAATTTAAATGGTTTCAGAATGCCAACCAACTCACAGAAGCAGGAAATACTCTTTCAGGATTTGTGCCCAATGATAATGACGTATTGAAAGTTGAGGTAACCTATCACGATCCTTCCGGAGCTCAGGTTGGACCAATGGTTTCGGATCAGGTTACATTCAGGAAAGCGCAGACTCCTGTTATTACCAAACAACTCGATAACTGCCAGGTCATCATGAAAGTCACCAATTATGATCCTGCTCTGAAGTATGAATGGTACCGCGTCGGAAATTCCGCAATTATCAGCACAAACAATGAAATTTATTTAAGTAGAGTCACTGATGCGCCCGGTAAATTTTTTGTAAGAGTTAAAAAGCCGGATGGTACGATTTGTTCTGCGGGTTCAGACAGTAACCAGCTCGAATATCTCAGTGAAAAACTTCCGGCACCGCTCAATTTTAATCCAGCGGCGGTTTGCGATAATTCGGCAACACCCGCAGCTACAAAAACTGTGAATTTGTATCAGCTCATTTATCCAAAATACGATCCGGCTTCAGGTCTGGAGAAATATAATGTTTACTTCTACGAAGGATCTGCGAATACTCTCGTTATTAATCCTGAAAATTATGTGGTGAATGCCAATCAGATTGCCAACTTAAGTTTTGCTGTAAAAGACGGAAACGATAATATGTCGTGCATCACCGGAGGATCGCCCGTTTATTTTATTTCGGTGACCAATGCGATGAATATTTCCACCTGTTCATCGCAGCCGTTTTTCGACTTGAAAACTGCTTTCGAACAGAATTTCCCCAGCTATTACACCTTTACCTATACCTACGCTGACGGAACTTCTGCGGGAAACGGAACTGCAGTTGATATTACGAAATCGGTTAACGTTAAAACAACATTTTTAGGAGCATCATGTTCGGCAAATACTGTGGTAACATTTACTTCCGGGCCTGCGATTGCGGTCCCTCAGGTTCCGGTCCAGGAAAGATGTGCGGGAGCTGACAATAATGCGAACCGCTTTGACTTTAATTACATTAAATCAATTCTGGATCCCGCCAATCAGTATGATGTTAAATTTTACAACAAATCAGATAATTCAGAGATTGTAGTGTCAAATGGTCCTGGAGCGAATTTAAACGCTGCAGGTTATTTCTGGACCACAATCATCGGTGATTATATTATTTATGCCAAGTTAATCAGCAAAACCAATTCTTCCTGTTTTGCGAACTCAAGTGATATTGTTCTCAGGGTATACCGCAAACCGCAAGTTGTGGCTCAGAATCCTCTGGTCATGAAAAACTGCCAGGGAAATAATGTGTTCAATCTGACTAAAAATGTAACTGATTTGGTAAATGCTTCGCCTGAAGTCAGCGTTTCACTGGAGTATTATTCGCAGAACGGAACTTTGCTAACGACATCACAAATTACCGGTTATGATGCTGCGGTTTTCGGCACCAAACCTTACATCAAAATCATTTATAATCCGAGCTGTGGTGATGTGGTTAACTTCGATTTACAGTTTAATCCGAAACCTTTGGCTCAGGTTTCGCAGATTATTATTTGTTCCGAACTCAGTTATTCTCTTCAGAATTTCCAGAATGCGGTGATCAGCAATTCAAGTCAATACACAT
>JAANMT010002734.1_pt1 | contig 13927 bp, 10 predicted proteins | sample 7279711 | NCBI WGS metagenome assembly JAANMT01 (sample SAMN14094538, study PRJNA606508) | bioreactor metagenome | isolation source: A lab-scale SPAN reactor treating ammonium-rich wastewater day 1 | place: Ireland: Galway | collected 2017-01-16 | reverse complement strand
GTGTCGTGGACGAGGATGGGGACGCAGAGGAGGGTGGGCACTCGGGGAGTGTAGAGGCCCGGGGTGAACCACCCACCCCGCGGCGGGGTGATCAGCAGCCCGCGACAAAGGCGTTGAGGAAAGCCACGAAGTCCAACGTGTTGACGACGGTGTCGCCGTTGAAGTCGGCCGCGCCGTCCTGTGCGACAAAGGCGTTGAGGAAGGCCACAAAGTCCAGCGTGTTCACGACGGTGTCGCCGTTGAAGTCGGCTGGACACGCGGACTGCACGCCCGTGGCGGCGAAGGTGAAGGTGCCGTTCAGGGCGGACGAGACGGTGTCGAGGGTGAGGTTAAGCAACAGGTGCGCGGTGTAGCCCGGCGGCAGGATGGTCGGCAGGTCGAGCGGGAACTCGGGGAGTTCGAGGCCGGGTTCTTGCGAGTCGCTGAACTCGATCGTCTGCGAGGCAACAACCGTAACGACATCGCCCGCGACCGTGATCGTGCCCGCCAGAGCAACCGCGAAGGGCAGGTCCGCGACCGGGAACGAGCTGCCCAGCAGTTCGAACTCCGCGTTCATCACCGCGGGGATAACAACGGCGAAGTCGAACTCGCCGGGCGCGGTATCGGTCAGCAGACCGACGGCCGCATCCTCGGTCTGCACGATGACCATCGACGTGATCGAGAGGTCGCCGAGCGGGAGTTCGATGGGAATCCCGATGTAGGTCGAGTCCGGATTGCGCGTGCGGAAGGACTCGGGGAAGAAGGAGATGCTGGCGGGGATGGAGGCAGGGCCATCGGCGAGAAAGTCGGCGGAGAACCCGCTGATGACGAGCGTCGCGCCGTCGGTGTCGAGGTACAGACCGAAGCCGCCGGAGGTCTCGGTGTCCAGCGGGCCTGCGAGTTCGAGGCCCAACTGCACCGGCACGGGCACGTTCTCGGTCGCGCCGAACGACCCCCACAGCCCGGGCTTGGTGCGCGTGCCGCCGGGGTTGGTGTCAGGGTCATAGTTGCCGATCAGCGAGCCGCTGGTATCGGCCTCGAACGATGTCGAACCGACGAGACCGCTGGCGGCCTGATCGATGACGACAACGTAGTTCTGTGCGAGCGAACAGGAAGCGAACACGAATGACGCCGCGACGGCGGCGAACGAACGGGTCGACGGCATGAATGGCACTCCTGGGACTGAGAACAGGATACGCGAACAGGCTCTCCCGACACAAGAAGCTCGATCAAGAACAATGATCCGCGGCCAATAATCACCAATGGACGCCGCGTACGCCCTCAGAGGGCCGCGAGCCGTTCGGCCGTTCGCTGCTCGAGGAGAGCGGCGAACAGCGGTGCCAGGTCCCCGGCGAGGACATTCTGGAGATTGAACTTCTCGTCCAGCCGCTGGTCGGCGACAATGTTGTCCTGGTATCGGTAAACTCGGATCTTCTCGGAACGCTCGCCCGCCCCGATCTGCCCGCGACGCTCGGCGGAACGCTCTGCCTCCACGCGCCGACGTTCGATCTCGTGGACACGCGCCGCGAGCAGTCTCCGGGCACGCTCGCGGTTTTGGTGCTGGCTCTTGGACTCCTGCATCCGAACTTCGACGCCCGTCGGCACGTGGACAAGATGCACGGCGGTCGCCACCTTGTTCACGTTCTGCCCGCCGGGGCCTTGCGCGGTCGTGACATGCTCCTGCACGTCCCGCGCCCAGTCGATCTTCACCGCCACCTCCTCAGGCTCGGGAAGGACAGCGACGGTCGCGGTCGAAGTGTGGATGCGGCCTTGGCTCTCGGTCGCGGGCACACGCTTGACCGAGTGCACGCCCGCCTCGAACGAGAGTTCGGACCACACACCCTCGCCGCGGATGTTGACCACGGCGGATCGCACCCCCCCCACCGACGGGTCAGCAACGACATCGAGCTGCTCGAAGGCCCATCCCCGACGCTGGGCGTACTTCTCGTAGATGGCGAGCAGGTCGCGCGCCCAGAGACCGGCCTCGTCGCCGCCCGTGCCCGCGCGGACTTCGAGCATGACGGACCCGACCCGGCGATCCTCCGCCCCGACAAGCAGCGTCTTCACGCGGACGGCGAGTTCCCCCGCCTCCGCCTCGACGAGCGGCAGTTCCTCTTTGGCCAACGCTGCCAGTTCGGCATCATCGGCTTCGATCGCTCGACGCAGGTCCGCGGCCTCGGAGCGGAGCGTTCTCCAACGCCGATACGCCTCGACCGCTGGCGCGAGCGAAGCCCGCCGGATCGAGAGGTTGCGCGCCGCACGATGGTCCGCGGCGATGCTCGGATCAGCCAAGCCACGCTCGATCCCCTCGAGCTCGGCATCCATCGCGTTCAGCCGCGCGACCAGGGCATCGGGAAGGGCGTCGGTTCCGGGCATCGCGCCCACGATAGCCTCCGAGGCGGCGGATCGTTGACCGGTGAAACGGCGGGGCGCGAATCCGCAATAATCCAGCGACCGGGCAACGCAGCCCGGACGCGAAAGGGGTGGACGTGACCGATGCCATCGTGATGCGGGGCGTGAACAAGTCGTTCGGCCCGAAGCAGGCCGTGATCGACATGAACCTGACCGTGCCCCGCGGCGCCCTCTACGGGTTCATCGGGCCGAACGGAGCGGGAAAGACCACGACCATCCGCATGGTCATGGCCATCCTCTTCCCCGATTCGGGCCAGTTGTCCGTGCTCGGACGTCCATCGGCGGTCGAGAGCAAGGACCGCATCGGCTATCTCCCCGAGGAACGCGGCGTCTACAAGAAGATGAAGGTCGGGGCGTTTCTCCGGCACATGGGGCGACTCAAGGGCGTGCCTGGGCGCGGGCTTGATGCCAAGGTCCGGGCATGGCTGGAGCGGATGGACCTCGCCGATTGCGCGCGCAAGAAATGCGAGGAACTCTCCAAGGGCATGCAGCAGAAGGTGCAGTTCATCTCGGCGGTCTTGCACGAGCCGGAACTGCTGATCCTCGACGAGCCGTTCAGCGGGCTGGACCCGGTGAACACTCGATTGCTGCGCGACCTGATCCGCGAGCAGCACGCTGCCGGGCGAACGGTGATCTTCTCAACGCACGTCATGCCTCAGGCGGAACAGATCTGCGAGCACATCGTGATGATCAACAAGGGGCGGAAAGTGCTGGACGCGAGCCTGCCCGAGATCAAGGCCAGGTTTGACCCCCACACGGTGCTCGTGGAGCCGCTGAACGGTTCGGCCGAGAGCCTGCTGGCAGGCGTGCCGGGGGTGCGAACGGTAACGCGGGTGGACGGCGCACTGGAGGTCTCGCTGGAATACGGGCACGACCCCCACGCTGCGATCCGGGCGATCGTCGAGGCCGCGCCGGTGTCGCGCGTGGAGTTGCGGCGGCCGACGCTGGAGGACGTGTTCATCGAGATCGTGCAGGGATCGGCCGGCGATGGCGACGAGGCTTCGCTGCGGGCGGAGTTGCGGGGCGAGGTGGAAGCCGTCGCCGCCCTGGAGGGGAACCGATGAATCGTGTGCTCGCGGTGGCGTGGCGGGAGTTCGTCTCGACTGCGCTGACGAAGGGATTCATCATCGGGGCGGTCGTGGTGCCGTTGGCGTTCATCGCGATGATCCCCGTCATCGTGATGCTGACGATGGCGGCCAAGGGACCGAAGGTCGAGGGCGAAGTCGCCCTGCTCGACCGCACGGGCGTGCTCGGGCCAGCGGTCGAGCGGGAGTTGTCGCCGGAGACGATCGCGCGACGACGCGGTGAACTCACGCAGGAAGTCGCGGACCAGGTCGAACTCCTGAGCGGGATCGGCGCAGCAACGAGCGGGAGCGGCTCGCCCGTGGCTCCGGAGGCCGCGCTGACCGCCGCGCTCGGGCAGGTGCCGATGATCAGCGTCGTCGCCCTGCCGGAGGGCGCTGACCTCGAAGCGGAGAAGGCGCTGCTCAAGCCGGCGAGCGGAGACGAGCGGCGGCTCGCCGTCGCCGTGATCGCGCCCGACGCGGTGGTGAGAGCGGAAGGCGCGGACGCGTTCGGCGGATACGAGCTGTACGTACGATCGAAACTGGACGACAGGATCATCGAGGAGATTCGGGCCGGGATTCGCGGGGCGATTCTCGCGGAACGGTACCGAGCCAATGGCTTCTCGCCCGAGGAGATCGGCCGCCTGACGACCGTGAAGGCAGGGCGGCCGACCGAGGTGACGGAATCCGGCGAGCGCACCTCGACCCAGGAACTGACGGCGATGCTGCCCTTCGGCTTCATCCTGCTGCTGATGATCTCGGCGATGGTGGGCGGGCAGTACCTCCTGACGACGACCGTCGAAGAGAAGTCGAGCCGCGTCGTCGAGGTGCTGCTGAGCGCGGTCTCGCCCATGCAGCTGATGACCGGGAAGATACTCGGGCAGATGGCCGTCGGGTTCGTGCTGCTGTTCGTGTACACGGGGCTGGGCACGGGCGCCCTGGCGGCGTTCGGGCTGACGGATCTGATCGGGCCCGTCAAGCTGCTCTATCTGTTCGTCTTCTTCGTGCTGGCGTACCTGATGCTGGCGTCGTTCATGGCGGCGGTCGGGAGCGCGGTGAACGAGATGCGCGAGGCGCAGTCGCTGATGGGGCCGGTGATGATCGTGGTGATGCTGCCCTACATCCTGTGGCTGCCCATCACGCGCGACCCGAACTCGACGCTCTCGGTCGTCCTGAGCCTCGTCCCGCCGATGAGCCCCTTCGCCATGGTCATGCGACTGACAAGCACGCAGGCGGACGTCATCCCGACGTGGCAGGTTCTGCTGTCGATCGGCGTGAGTGCGATCGGCGCATACCTCTCGATCTGGGCCGCGGCCAAGGTCTTCCGCGTCGGGCTGCTCATGTTCGGCAAGCCGCCGAACTTCCGGACACTCGTCCGCTGGATCAGGATGGCGTGAGCGAAGACCCGACACCGGAGAATGAAGCCCGAAGGCACGCCAGACTCCGCACTGCCTTGCTCCGAATGTCCACTGTCCATTGCCCAGTGTCCACTGTCGCCATGCTCACCCGCCACGACCTCTACGAACTCTGCGTCCAGTCGCCGCACCACGCGGTGCCGTTGTTGCGCGTGGTGCACGGCGGCGAACCGCGGGTGCTGGGCGAGGACTTCGCCGGCACGGCCGCGCTCTCGCACCTGTGGGTCGAGCGAGTCGAGCACGGTCGGGCGATCGCGGTGGACCTCGACGCCGAGACACTGCACGCGCACCGCGACGACCCTCGCGTGCTGAAGATCGTCGGCGACGTGCGCACGGCAACCCGCCCCGGCGAACACGACGCCGACACCATCTTCGCCGGCAACTTCTCGATCGGAGAAATTCACACACGCCACGAACTGCTGGCGTACCTGCGCCATGCCCGCTCGCGCCTGCGGCCCGGCGGCGTGTTCGTCTGCGACACCTACGGCGGCGAGACCGCCTTCCTCGTCGGCAGCGTCGAACGCGACCACTGGACCGACGACGGCAGGCGTGTTCGCTACACCTGGGAACAGCGCGAGGCAGACCCGCTGACCGGGATGGTCGTCAACGCCCTGCACTTCCGCGTAGACCGGGGCGGCGAGGTCGAGCAGACCATGCACGACGCCTTCGTCTACCGCTGGCGGCTGTGGAGCGTGCCCGAACTCCGCGACGCGATGGGCGAAGCGGGCTTCGCCGGCACCGAGGTCCACGACCACGTGCCGGACGCCGTGGACGACGAGGGCAACGTCTACGCGACGCCGATCCAGAGCGGCGACGAGGTGGACGCTAGTTTCATCGTGCTGGTTGTCGGGCGGACGTGACGAACAACGAGGCATACGGAGTACGAAGCGCAAGAGAGCACGAAGCGCCAGCGAGCGCCCATCCCCCCCGCGGTACACTCAGGCCATTCGATGTCCGACCTCCCCACCGTAACCCCGAAACCCACGCTCCACCCACCCCTCTGCGCGCGATGCGGTTACGACCTCACCGGCCTTCGCATCGATATGCCATGCCCAGAATGCGGCCAACCGATCATGCAGGGGCGCGACCTGCGCGGGCCGAGCGGACGGGCCTGGAGGGCGTAGGTTGTCACGGTCATCGCAGCGCTCCTGGCGCCGTGCACGTTCGGCGTCGGTTCGTTCATCGTCGCCGTGGTTGCGATCGTGCTCGCGGTCAAGGCTGACGAGCGAGCCAGGATCGGACTCGCGCCACTTGCCGACATCGGCATGTGCATGGCCACCGTCACGATGGCAACGCTAGTCGTGGTCATGAGTGTCTTGATGTTTGCGTACTTCATAGCGATCATGCACTGGTGAGAATCGCTCGTGCCGAGCGTGCCATCCTGCGGCATGGATGGCTGGATGCGGGCGCTCGCTTGCACATCGTGCGCCGTCCGCAAAAAAGGCCGCTGGCCTCCGCTCTCACGGAGGCCAGCGCCGAACGGTCCCGCATGGCTGGTAAGCCGAGTTCTGTGCCCATCGGCGGTTCGCGCGTGCCTTGACGGGGGCTTGTACGCGCGCCTGCCGCGGGCCGCGGCCATTTCTCTCGCCGCGCCGTTGCCGGCGCGATCCGGGCCATCGTGACCCGAGCGCCCGACCCGTTCCCTTCCGCCCGAGCCGGGCGTCCCCTTGTGGGGCGGGAACTGCTTGGGCTTGCACGCGGTGGGGTTTGCCGTGCCCCGGGCGTTGCCGTCCGGGCGGTGCGCTCTTACCGCACCGTTTCACCCTTGCCTGTGCCCCGATCGGCGGGCGAGACGCCCGCTCCGCTGGGCCATCGGCGGTCTGTTCTCTGTGGCACTGTCCCTCGCCCCGGACCGTGGGGCGGGTGGGTGTTGCCCACCACCGTGCTCTGCCGTGCTCGGACTTTCCTCGGACGCGCCTCCCGGCGGGTCCGCGGCCGCGTTGCCACGCTTGCACCCATTCTACGCCGCACGGTTCGCGCCCGCGTCCAGTACCATGCACGCGCCATGAGGGAACCTGCACGGGTAGTGGCGTGGCTTGAGGAACACCAGGCGTCGCTGGTCGGGCGTCTCGCAGAAGCTGCGGGGCTTTGGCTGGTCGGTGCAGGCTCGCCGGGGCGGGGGCGTGCGGGAGCCGCGGCGGCCGCGCTCGGCGTCGGCGCGCTCGACGACCTGCGGGCCGCGCTCGCGGAAGCGGACTGCGACCTTGTGCTGCTCGCTTCGCCCGGTGAGTTCGGGGCATCCTCCGCGGACCTGGCCCCGCTCGTTGCAGCCCGCGCTCGCGGCGTTCGGATCGCCTCGCTCGAACCGATCCCGGCGACGGCCATCGAACTGGCCGGCGGTGGTTGGACGAGCGGCAACCCGAGGCCGATCGACGCCGTGCGATTCTGCCCGCTTGCCAGGTCGTCGCGTTCATTCCGCGACGCGGCGGACGTGCTGCAGATGTTCGGCCCCGTGCGAACGCTCGCGGTCGAAACCTGCTGCACACCGGCGGAAGGATCACTCGGAGCACGCCTCTTCGCAGCGATGGAACTTGTGCATTGGCTCATGGGCGAGCCTGAGACGATCGACGCCGCCTTCGCCGGCCCGGCGCAGGGGCCTGGCGTGCATGCCCTCCCGGGAGAGACCCTTCGCGATCTGCACGGCGACCTGACCGCGAACCTCCGATTCGCCGACGGGCGGGCGGCGTGCGTCCTCGCCAGCGACCAGAGCGGGCGATGGTCGCGCACCGCGACACTGCTGGGACCGAACGGGCGGCTGCGCGTCTTCGAGGACGGGTTCGAGTGGGTCAGCCGAGCGGGTGAGAAGGTCGATCAGGCGCGGCGAACCAAGAAACGCGGCTCTGAGCCGACCCCGCACGCGGTGGAGGCGATCGCGGAAAGCCTATCGAGGCTGATCGACCCATCGGCTGGCGACGATGCGCCGCTCGACCACGAGTCGCTCCTGTGCATGAGCCAGGCCGCGCTGCTGAGCGCGCGCACGGCCAACGGCGAAAGCCCGGCGACCATCCGGCGAATGGTGTCGGTGCAGTAGAGTCAGACGAGGAGCGAACGGCCGGTCATCTCCGGCGGCTGCGCGAGACCCATCATGTCGAGCACAGTCGGCACGACGTCCGCGAGTCGTCCACGCTTCGCCCGCGCGGCCTCATCGAACCAGCCAGCGGGATCGGCGTCGCCGCGAAGCACGCGGGAACGGAACGACTCCCCCGCCACGATGAGCGGCACGTCGTAGGTCGTGTGCGCGGTGTGGGGCGAGTCCGCGTCCGGATCCCACATCTGCTCAGCGTTGCCGTGATCGGCCGTCACGATGAGCGAGCCGCCGCGGGCCAGCGCAGCCTCGACGATCGCGCCCACGCACTCGTCCACAACCTCGCACGCCCTTACCGCCGCTCCGAGGCTGCCCGTGTGACCCACCATGTCCCCGTTGGCGAAGTTGACGACGATGAACGGCTCGCAGTCGATCGCGGCAAGGCGACGCAACACGGCGTCACGTACGCCGAAGGCAGACATCTCGGGACGCTGGTCGTATGTCTTCACGTCGGTCGGGCTTTGGATGATCTCGCGGCGTTCGCCCGGGAACGGCTCGTCGCGATAATCGTTGAAGAAGAATGTGACGTGCGGGTACTTCTCCGTCTCCGCGCAGCGGAACTGCGGCATGCCGAGCGAAGCCAGATACTCGCCCGCGACGTTCACCATGCGAGGCGGCTTGGGGAAGGCGACCTTCGCGTGCCGAGCGAGCGCCTCGGAATAGGCGGTCATCATCACGAAGTCAGTGTCGAGACGCGGGCCGCGAGCGAAACCTCGAGCGCCGGTGTCGGGCGAGGGCTTGACGGCGCGCCATTCGTCCTCCGGGAGAACGAACGCACTGACGAGCTCGCGCGGGCGGTCGCCGCGGTAGTTGTAGAAGATCACGGCGTCGTCAGCGGTGATGCGAGAGCCGCACAGAGTCTCGGGCGACTCCCCCACCATCGTCGGAGGGACGAACTCGTCGCCGAGTTGCTTGGGAGCTTCGGGATCGTCGTAGGCGGCACGGACGGCCTCGGCGGCGGAGCGCGCGGTGCGGACTCCCTGCGCCGCGGCGTCCCTGCCCGTCAGACACGCCCAAGCCCGGTGCACGCGCTCCCAGCGGTGGTCGCGGTCCATCGCCCAGAATCGGCCGATGACCGAGGCGATCCTGCCGACACCGTGCCGCCGGAGGCTCTCCTCGACGCGCGCGACGAACGCCGCGCCCGTGTACGGCCCCGTGTCGCGTCCATCCGTAAAGAGATGCACGAAGACCCGGTCGTGGCCGAGCTTGGCACAGATCGCTAGCAGGGCGTCGAGGTGTTCGAGCAGGCCGTGCACGCCGGCATCGGAGCAGATGCCCATGAGATGAACGGCGCGCCCTCGCTGCTTCGCGCCGCGCACCGCCCCGGCGATCACGGCGTTGGTTTCCAGGCCGGCGCGGCAGGCCTTGGTGATCCGCACGGCCTCCTGGTCCACGATGCGCCCCGCGCCGATGTTCTGGTGCCCGACTTCGCTGTTGCCCATCGTGCCTTCGGGCAGACCGACGTCCTCGCCGCTGGTCTTGATAAGCGTGTTGGGCCACTGCGACATCAGGCGGTCGGCGACAGGCGTTCGTGCCAGGTGAACGGCATTGAAGGGGCCGTGCGACGGGTTGGGGTTCGTGCCCCAGCCGTCGCGGATCACGAGAACGAGGGGGGTGTTGCGTGGAAGTCGGCTCTGCATGCCGGAGTCTACGGATGCAGACCGCGCTCGTTCGGAACTGAACGAACGAAAACGGAACCCCTGTCCGTCGTTCACGGCTCCCAGTCGGGGTCGTCCTTGCGGGCAGCCGTGTCGGACCAGCGCCGGCGGTCGGTGAGTTCGCGCGGCTCGATGCGCTCCGCGTGCCCGTCGAAGAGCGCGGCAACGACGCGATTGTTGTAGCGTGCGTCGAGATGCCCGAACGTCTGCGGCTTCGCGGCGGATGAATAGATTGCGCCGAGTGGTGGCGGCTCAATGCGGTGGAAGCCGGGAACTACAGCGTCACCCGCACCCGGCCCTCTCGCGGAAGCGAACACGAGGAGACGCTCCGGACGCAAAGGTTGATCGCTTCGGCGAACGGGGTTCGTTGCGCGAAACACCTGCGGCGTGTCGGCGTAGTTGCCCCCGACGTGCTGGACGTTCAGGCCGAACGAGGGATAGACGCTCATGCGGTACGCCCACTCGAAGTGGCCGTTGTCCATCGCCTGGATTCTGGCGCGGTCGCGTGCGAACTCCGCCTCCTCGCCGACGATGGTCGTTCCGAGCATGGCATGATCGAACCACGGGGCGAGCCGGTAGACCCACCGCTGGGCGATGAGTGCGCCCCACTCGTTGCCGTATTCGTCTGTCACGCGGGCGTCGGTCGTGATGGGGAGATAGCCGGGGATCAGTTCGCCGCGGTGGTCATTGGCGTAGAGCGTCCACGCGGCGGCGAGCGAGCGCGAGGCGACGGCGGAGCGGAGGGCGCGAGCCTCGTCCCGCGCGCGGGCGAGGCCGGGCAGCAGCAGCCCGAGCAGCACCGCCACCACGGCGATCACGATGAGCAGTTCGACGAGGGAGAACCCGCGCCGTCCGGCCGCCACAGGACACCTCCGGCTCAGCAGCCCGCGACGAAGGCGTTGAGGAAGGCAACGAAGTCGAGGGTGTTCACCACTGTGTCGCCGTTGAAGTCCGCCGAGGTGTCCTGAGCGACGAAGGCGTTGAGAAAGGCGACGAAGTCGAGGGTGTTCACCACCGTGTCGCCGTTGAAGTCGGCGGGGCAGGCGTCCGCGCGGGCGAAGGTGTCTACGGCGATGCGGTCGATCGCCGCGTGGGCCTCGGCTGTGGCGAATGATGCGACGTATACGCTCTCGTTGCCGTCGAGCTCGAAGCGGAAGAGCGAGTCCACGAGCCAGCCGAACTCGCCCATGCTCTGCCGAAAGAGCTCGACGTGCTCGACCGGAGGCACGCCCCAGACGTTGACCGAGCCGTAGTCGAGTTCGTTCCCCTGCGTGCGAACCTGGAGGATGAGCGTCGTGGCGCCGATCGCGTAGCCGTAGTTGGGAATCACAACCTCGAGCGCGATGGGTCCGACAAACGAGTAGAAGTTGCCCGACGACGTGATGATGGCCAGGCCGGTGGTGTCGTAGACGTCAGGTGTTGCCCAGCCGCCCGGCAGGGGCGAGGGAAACTGGCCGACATCGGGCAGGTTCCCGCCGCTCGGGTTGGTGAAAACGTCCCACTCGAACCAAGCCGAATGGGCGTCCCCGCGCGACCAGCCGTAGGAATCCGGCTCAACGAACTGGGCGTGCACAAACGATGCACAGGCCAGCACCACGGCGGGCGAAAGCAGCGGTCGCATGTCAGACCTCCCGGAGACCAGAAACGAGGATGGATCGAAACGACGACCCAATCGTCAATCCTGTTTGACAGTATTTGTTGCTATTTTACAGCAGTTGCGACTGAAACTCAACTATATCTTCGACGAGTGTCAAAAAACCCAGAGAATACCGGGGCATGCGGCATCCCGCGTACACTCCGCAAACTCTTGCCGGATCGAATGTTGCAGCCCAACCAGGTCGTTCGCCGACCGCGGTCGAGGTTCGCATCTGGAAATCGAGATCGCGTCAGCGCGGCGCTGCAAGCCCGAACTGCGTGACCCCGATGGCCCACGGAACAGCTTCGAACTCGATGTGCAGATGGCTGGGTTCGAAGAACGTGCCGGGCAGTTCGAGCCGCCACGGGTCCGACTGGTGCCGGAGCAGGCGGTAGGCGAAACGCACGCGCATCGTGACAGAACCATCCGGCTCGACGACCAGACGGGTTACGGCATCAGGGCTGGAGGCGGCATTGAGCACGCCGAATCGGCCTCGCGTCCGAGGGATGGAACCGCCCAGGTCGTCGGTGAGGCTGGCGAGGTTGTACATGTCGGCCTGATCGGTCGGCAGGCCGCAGGCGAGGATGTCGTCCGTGTTGTACTTGAGGTGCTGAAGAAGGGAATCGGGCCTCGGAAGCCCCGGAGAGATGAAGGCGATGTTGCGCAGTTCGACTTCGACGAACGAGCCGTAGGCGATATCATGGAACATCAGCCGCTGATCGTCTTCCTTGTCGAGTCCGACCCGGATGATGATGCCGTCCGGGTGACCGACACCCTTGTCCAGACGAGTCCCCCCGACAGCGACGAAGGCCCGCAGGTTGCCGCCGATGGGGACTCGCTCGGCCGGAGCGGCGTAGGGCAAGTCGGCCTCGTACTCGACGACCTTCCCGGAGTTCGTCGTCCAGGATACGGAGAGGTGCGGAACACGCTCATCATCCACGAGGAACATCGAGGAAACCGCGGGCGACATACCCGAAGAAGCCGGAACGGACGCTTGCCCGAGGCTCGCGGTTGCCATCGCGGCGGTGACCAGCATGGGGATGATTACCCTTGGATTCATGCCTCGAAGCCTCTCATCAGGATTCGCTTCAGCAAGCAGAACGGTTCGGCGTTGCCTGGGAAGGGAACCGGGGAGCATCCCGGTGCATCATAACAGCGTACCGGCGTGAGTTGAGCGTTGCGTTTCGATGATCGCCGATGTAGCCTGAACGGGCCGGGGGTCAACGGGCCGCAGCCCGTCCGATAGGCGAGTTCATGGCAAAAGGGGCCGCTGATCGCCGCCCCGAGGGAGTTTTCGAATGGCATCGAACAGGGCATGGCGAGCGGCCGCGATCGCGGGGATGGTGGTCGGAGGTTCGGCAGCGGCATGGGCCGGCGATGAGGATCTGCGCAAGTACAAGGGTGAGCCGGTGGTGGTCGAGGGCATGGCGGCGGTGTCTGGAATGCCGCGGTACGGGCAGAGAGGCTCAGACTCGCGGAGCATGTTCGAGAGCCAGAACATGACGCTTTACGCCTGGTGGCCCCTGGCGTCGTTTCCGAACGGCCAGAGTTCGGGGAACGACTGCTGGGGATACGTGTCGCCTTCGGGACGTGAGTACGCGATCATGGGCCTGGCGAAGGGGTTCGCGTTTGTTGAAGTGACCGATCCCTGGAACACGACGCTCGTCGGGATGATTACGGGGCCGAACAGCCTGTGGCACGACGTGAAGGTGATCGGGCACTACGCCTACGGCGTGAGCGAGGGCGGCTCGGGCATCCAGGTCATCGACATGAGCCAGATCGACAGCGGCGTCGTGACCCTGGTGCAGAACAAGACGCAGGGCGGGCACTCGAGCACGCACAACATCGCGGCGAACGTGGACTCCGGGTTCCTGTACCTCGTCGGGACGAACATCAACAACGGCGGGCTGACGGCGGTGAGCACGTCGAACCCGTCGAATCCGACGATCGCCGGGACGTGGAACAACATGTACGTGCACGACGCGCAGATCGTGACGTACACGGACGGTCCGTACGCCGGGCGGGAGATCGCGTTCTGCCTCAGCGGGCTGAACGGCGGCTGGAACTCGACGGGCCTGCGGATCGTGGACGTGACGAACAAGGCCAACATGTTCACGGTGAGCCAAGCCTTCTGGAGCGGGGCTCGCTACGCGCACCAAGGGTGGCTGAGCGAGGACCGCAAGTATTTCTACATCAACGACGAACTGGACGAGGGGGATTCGGTCTCGGTGACGACGACACGCGTCTTCGACGTGAGCAACATCAACAGCCCGGTGTACATGGGCTGGTTCACGTCCGGTGCGCAGGCGACGGACCACAACCTCTACACGCACGACGGGAAGATTTTCGAGGCGAACTACAAGTCGGGCCTGCGGGTCTTCGACAAGACCAATCCAACCGCTCCGGTGCAGATCGCGTACTTCGATACCTACCCGGAGAGCAACACGTCGGGGTTCAACGGGGCGTGGAGCACGTACCCCTATTTCCCGAGCGGGACGATCCTGATCTCGGATCTCGACCGAGGCCTGTTCATTGTGCGCCTGGACGGGGTGAGCATCGACTTCGACGGCGCGCCGCCGACGCAGTTGACGCCGAACCAGCCCACCCCGGTGACCGTGGTCGTCTCGCCCCAGTTCGACGGGTATGACGCGGGTTCGGTGACGCTGCACCTGCGTGAA
>JAANMT010002733.1_pt1 | contig 13929 bp, 5 predicted proteins | sample 7279711 | NCBI WGS metagenome assembly JAANMT01 (sample SAMN14094538, study PRJNA606508) | bioreactor metagenome | isolation source: A lab-scale SPAN reactor treating ammonium-rich wastewater day 1 | place: Ireland: Galway | collected 2017-01-16 | reverse complement strand
AAAGAGGCTGCCCAGAAGATCAAAGTTCCTTATGGAGTCCGCTTCGAACCCGGCCTCAAGAATAAATCGAATGTCAAACCGGGCGACATGCTGTACCGCCGCGAACCCTGGAGCCTGCCTCTGATCGCCACTCATGCCGGAACAGTTCGATATTCCGATGTGATTTCGCTTGGTGATCCGGAGACCCTCAAGGGACGCCAGTTCGGGGATCACCCGACCATTGAGATCACCAACTCGAAAGGGGAGGTTCTCGAGCAATTCCCGCTGACTCCCCGAGCCAGGGTTTCTGTTCCGGAAGGCAGCAAAGTGGAACCTGGTGATTTTGTTGCAGAACTGCCGATTCCTGTGATAACGGAATATGAAGGAAAACTGCGATTCCAGGGAGTAGCAGAAGGCCGTACCATTCGGCAGCGGCTTGACCCGGTGACAGGGAACCTGACTTCAGTGGTCACCCATGTCGATATCCATAATGTCCCCCGGATAACGATCATCGGGAGGAAAGGCGAGGTTATCACCCAGTACTACCTCCCGCTCGGTTGTGAAATCAAAGTCAAAGATGGCCAGGATGTGTTCCGCGGCGATATCCTTGCCCAGAGCGAGAATCTCCGCCAGGTGGAGTTCGTGCCCATCGGCGCCAACCTCCAGGTCCAGGATGGCCAGGTCATCGAAGCCGGTGGTGGAAAACGCCCGATACTGGCTTCCTGGGATCCTTACCAGATTCCCATTATCGCCACCCGTTCCGGCCGTGTGAATTATCGGGATATCGAGCTGGGTGTCACCGTCCGTGCGCAGCGCGATTCCAGTGGGCAGTCCTCCGAGAGTGATTCGGGAGAAGGCGCCCAGCTGATCGTTATGGAACAGAAGGAAGACAAACATCCCAGCCTCGAGATCATCTCCAAAGGGGGAGAGCCTGCGATTGAATCCCTTCCCTCGGGCGCAATGATTGTGGCGCGCGATGGGCAGGAGGTTCAGCGCGGTGATACACTCGCCAAGATCCCCCGCGAAACATTCAAGACACGCGATGTGACCGGTGGCCTGCCTCGTGTCGAGGAAATCTTCGAAGCACGCCGTCCCAAGGCCAAAGACCTCGCCATTGTGGCCCGTGTCAGCGGCTGGGTTAAAATCCCGCGTCCTGGAGCTCATGACGATGAAGCTTCGATTATCGAGAAGCTCGGCAAGAAGCGCAAACGCGGAACCCGGCTTATGGCCATCATCGACAGCGATGGCGTCATCCTCGAATCCTACGAGGTGGATATTGGAAAGCGCCTGATCCGCAATGATGGAGAATGGGTGAATGTCGGCGATAAGCTGGTCGATGGCTCCCTTGACCTGCATGAATACCTTGAAGTCATGGGTGAAAAACGCTGCATGGAATACCTTCTCAATGAAATCCAGGAGGTCTATCGCCTCCAGGGTGTGTCCATCAATGACAAGCACCTCGAGGTCATTGTCCGCCAGATGATGCGGAATGTGACCATTCTCGACCCGGGAGATACTGAATTTCTCCCCATGGATGTCGTCGATCGATTCCAGGTCATGCGGGAAAACAAGGAGGTTCAGGCCAGTGGTGGGCGCCCGGCAAAATTCCAGACCAACCTGCTTGGCATCACCAAGGCGTCACTCGGCACTGAAAGTTTCATTTCCGCCGCTTCATTCCAGGAAACAACCCGTGTCCTGACCGCTGCGGCTATTTCAGGAAAAGAGGACCGTCTCCTTGGCCTCAAGGAAAATGTCATCATGGGCCATCTGATCCCTGCGGGTACCGGCAAACCGGAGTACCGCAGCCTGCGTATCACTGATGCGGCCCTGCAATCCACTTCCGAGCCTGGAGATGTGCTCACCGAGGCCCCTCCCGACCTTGAGGAGACACTCAATCAGGGAATCCTGGACATGGATGAGATTGCTGAAATGTCCGAGGTGGACCTCAGTGATGATTTCGAGGCGGATTGATCCGAAACCATCCATCTCCAAAAAATAAGTTCTGTTCTATTCAAGGCCCCTCTTTCCCGAGGGGCTTTTTTTTTAACGACCGGGCATTTGGTTCCTTGCCGTCCATAAATACCATGCTGTTACCAGACACCTGTTGTAGGGGCGACATTTATGGCGCCCCAAAAATCCCTTGGCGTCCTGAAACTCCAGACCAAAAGAGGCCACCCCCCGGCCCCCAGAACCCTCATCCCCGGCCCCAAAATCGTCATCCCCGACCTGATCGGGGATCCAGAAAGTGTGAGGGAGGCCATGGATTCCCGCTTTCGCGGGAAAGACGATGAAGGGAGCAGGAATGGCGAAAGGAAACGTCACCCCCCGCCCCCAGAACCCTCAACCCCGGCCCATCTGCCGTCATCCCCTGGCCCCAAAATCGTCATCCCCGACCTGATCGGGGATCCACACCCAAGCCGTCATTCCCACGGAAGTGGGAATCCAGAAAATTGTGCGAGGATCCGGGTTTGACCAGACCCATAAAGGCCGGCAGCGGATTACTTCCTCAAGTACAGGTAATTGTTTCCAAAGGGTGAGTAATACCCGCGGAAGCGCACATCCGGGGTGGCTGGTGAAAAGGGTGCTGCCGGAACCACCCGATACCCGCGTGCAACAGCAGCAGCAACCTCTTCGGTAAACTGGCTCCACCATCCATCATCCTTCCAGGCATCCGGGTTCATATCGAGATCAAATGGAAGAACAATGGCATTGAACTTCTTTTCCTGGATCATCCGGATGAATGGGGCAGGGTCGAACCGCCCCTGTTCAGCAAGCTGGGTCATCATGAATGGATCCCAGACCAGACTGTGACCTGAAAGCAGGGCTGCCCCGGCATCCTGGCTGAAAATTGGCTCAGGAATATCCTTGAGCCTTTCCACCAGCATCGCAGTCAAATCCTCCGAGTCGCTGTCTGGAGTCCCTCCCCAGTCGAAAATTTTCCACTCCCCATAAAAATGAGGCAGGTGAACCGGGAACAGGATCCCGAGAAACAGAATGGCTGGGATCAGCATCCGCAAGGGATTCCCACGGGGCAGGTACACCCGCAATTCGGCAATCACCAGCCCGACTGTCCAGGAAGCCACCAGTGTCAGCTCGAAAAGATAATTGGTGGCTGAACCAATCTTCCCCACCAGGCAGAAGGTGGCAATCGAGAACGGGATACAGAAGGCCGCCAGATCCCACTGGCGTGTAAAGGCTGCTCTGAACAGATAATAAAGAAGAAACGCGACCTGAAGCTTCATCATCTGCATCACTGCATTGTGCAGCATTACCCACACATCCTTCCAATGAAAACGGTTGGCGTTGTAATACACAATGTGCTGGTAAAATTCCCCCCGGGTCAGCAGGATCAAAGCAAAAAAGATGATCCCGCCGGCCAGCAGCACCCCTCCAAACCAGCTCGCCGCCGCTCGGGGGCCCCGGGTGCGGCGCAGGTACAGGTAACCGGCCAGTGGCCCCACCCAGAGTGTCTGCCGGGTATACAGCGCAGCAAGAAATAAGCCTGCTGAAGCCTTTAAATGGTTCCCTCCGAAAAGAAACAATAAGCCCAGCGCCTCCAGGCCGATCCCGACCGAATCCACACGGTGATGGGTTCCCCAGTTGTAAACAGGATAGGCGGTAATCCATGCCAGTGCGCCGACCCAGGCTGCAAATCGGTCTCCTGTCTGCTCCCGGATCAGCCGCAGCAGGCAGTAACCTGCCAGAAGAATCCCAAACAGGGAGAGAAGCCTGCCGAAGTGAAATTGCGGCCCGAAGGCTTTGACCCCGACACCCACCAGCATGGGATACACCGGAGGATAATGAACCACCAGCCAGGGAGGCTCGCTAATCGGGCGATATGGATTGCGGAAATTGGCCAGCTCATTGGCATGATTGAGGATAAAACCCTCACCATAATCGATGGTATAGGGATATAGAATCAGCCGTGCCGCATGATACAGAAAGAGCAGGGAATATCCGGCCAGTACCGCCAGGAGCAGAACCTGGAGGAGTCTTTCACCCCGCAGTCCGGCAGGTTGGGGTTCAGGTGGTTCGATGCTCATGTCAAGGAACTATAGCCTTCCCAGTTCAATCATCTCTTGGTTCCACTCGTCCTGAATAATAGCCTATCACCTGGCTCGTGGATCAACCAGCCACCACAAGAGTGCAAATCAAATGGGGAGGCTGGTAATCTCCCTCCATGCGGATCCTGATGGCTCAACGTTTCGACATCGCCAATGTCGGTTGCGCAGAAAGAATCTGGCGCCAGGCAGAGCAACTCCAGCAGCAGGGCCATTCCATCACCCTGGTGAATTTTCCACACCCGGAGCGGCGCCGGCTCTACCCGCGCCTTCGATCCGATGCGCCGGAGGGTGTGAAGGTTCTGGATCTTGACCGAAAAGCGACCTCCATTCGGGCAAATTATTATAGGATCACGCAAGCAATGTCTGAGGTCGATCTTGTTCACCTCTGGAAGCCTTACCCGGACATTCTGCTTCCGGCCTTGTTTGCGCTTGGAAAATATCCAAAGCCATTACACTACGACTGGGATGACCTCGAGGGAGGCCCCGATGGGGTCGCAGCCCGCCTGACAGGCTCCCGCATGGCGGGCCGCCTGCTGGCCTTCTGGGAACGGGAGATACTGAACTGGTGTGATACCATCACCTGTGCCAGCGAGGAAATCTGTCGGCTTTGCACCAAGGCTGGCTTTCCGCCCGGCCACCTGTTTCCCGGGCCGGTCGGAGCCACCATCCCCGCCCTCCCGGAACCTCTCCTCAGGCAGTGGAACCATCGCCTGGAGGGGCGTATCCCGCTGGTCTTCCTTGGACAGCTCGAAACAGATGATTTCCCCGGAATGATCCTGGATTGCCTCCCAAGAGTCATCGCACAAATTCCTCATGTCCTGTTGGTGGTGGTGGGTGACGGGCAGGCCCGGAAGAAGCTTGAGTGCGCGGCCTCAAACCAGGGACTGGCCAGCCATGTTCTCTTTACCGGCTATGTCCCGAGGGAGGAGGCGCATACGATCCTCTCCAAATCCTCCCTGCTTCTTTTTCCACTGAATGATGATCTGCTGTCGAGATGCAAGTCTCCGCTGGTGGTCATCGAAGCCATGGCCCATGGAATTCCGGTGGTCGCATCCAGAGTCGGTGAAGCACCACGGATGCTTGGAGATGCGGGATGTTATGTTGAAACCCTGAATGCGGATGATTGGGCCGGGGTTATCCTTGAAGCCCTTGGTTCGGGAAGTGGCCTTGATTCACGCGGAAATGAACTCAGGCAGCGCTACCTGGACAACTGGACCTGGAAGCATTCCGTCAACAGCCTCATTCAGGCGTATGAATGCGCCATGAACTGCCCTTTGTGAATCCCAAAGGGCAGATAGACCTGCTTCCTAATCGGCTCCATCGATGATTTCCACCTGGTATTCAATCGGCATTCCCATTGCTTGAGACAGGAGGTTCCCCTTTGCCAGGGCTTCCTGGATTTCCAGGTCGATCGGCTCCAGCGCCTGAACATGGAATACCAGCTTGTTGGGGCCAGCTTGCACTTTGACTGTCTTTACAAGGCTCTGATGAGTGAAATCGAGTGCATCCGCGACCCGCAGGATTCCTGCAAGGATGTCGATCCTCCGGCGCATCCGATCGGGGAGTGCTGCATATTCGGAATGGTGGGGTCCCGGAAGCTCATGGCTGTGGAAACGGACCAGCAGGGCCAGCAGCCGGATCTCCATCTGGTGAAACCCTTCCATGTCGCTGTTCAGCACCAGGTATTCTGAATGGTGATGGTGGCGTGTGGTGTTGATGTGATATCCAATGTCATGCAGCAGGGCAGCCGACTCCACATAGAATCGATCCTCATCTCCCAGCCAATGGCGTGGGCGCAGTTCCTCGAAGATCTGTTCAGCGAGGTCCAGGGTCTTGTTGCAGTGTTTGACCTCATACCCGTATCGCCGCGCCAGCTGAAGGATGTTCTGTGAACGCACATCGAGGGTTTCTTCAAACAGGCCTTCATTCGCGGTTGCATGAAACAGGCAGTTGCTGCGCCGGAGCGCATCTGCATGAAACTCCCTCTCGAGAAAATCCAGGATGATCCCCGCTCGCAGCGCCTTTGCTCCAGTCACGAGGGTTTCCAGCCCAAGCTCCTCCATCGCACATAAAAAGATCATTCCTCCCGGAATGAGCGTGTCGGCTCTTTCCGAAAACGGCCCCAGCCACTCTCTTCTCTTTTCCAGGTTCATTTCCGCCAGACGTTCAAGCAGGTTCCTCAGTGAGGCTTTGAGGATGATCCGGGTTTCGAGTGAGGTGGCCGCACGATCCCTTGTGCCGCAGAGCTCTCCCAGCACCAGGGCAGTCCCGCTGGTTCCCGCTGTCCAGTCCGGTTTAGGGAATTTTCCCCGCAGGACCGGGACCAGCGCTTTACGGATAACCTGATAGAGGTGCTTAAGTTCCTCCTGTTCAGGAGGGTCCTTCAAAGATGTCTGCTGAAGGATGCGCACCGGTCCGAGTTGCAGGCTTATCAGGTTCTTGGGAACACTGTCTTCGATAAATGCAAACTCTGTGGAGCCTCCTCCCACATCGATAACCATTGCTGTTCCCTTCAACAGCCCGAGGGAGTGGATTGCAGCCATTGAAGTTAGACGGCCCTCTTCGCGGCCAGAAATGATGTTGACTTCAAGCCCGATTTCATTCTTGATCCGCTCGATCACATCCCGGCTGTTTTCAGCCTCGCGAAGGGCGCTGGTGGCGACTGTCAGTATGGTTTCAACTTCATGATTCTGGCAGGAAACAAGGAATTTCCGGATGGCGGCCATACCCCGGAGCTGCGTGGTGGAATCGATCGCTCCCTGGCCAAAAACGGGCAATCCAAGGCGAATCTGGGCTCTTTCCTCATGGATCGTGGTATGGGTGAAATCCTCCCAGATCTGAACCACCATCAGATGGGCACTGTTCGATCCCAGATCAATCACGGCCACTTTGGTTGGCAGTGCCGGCCTGGTGCTGAGGATGGTGGTTTCCTCATGCCCGGGGAGCGATGAGGATGGCTGGCTGATGATATTTGCGGGGAGGTCATTCATGGGTTCAACCCCTTTCAGTATAAGAATACTCACCCGGCAGCTGGAGGGAAGGTTATATCGATTCACGAAGCGGAAACTGGTTCCAAACCATGGAATGTTCCGGAGCGGGTCTGAGAGAAGTGACCCCAACGGGATTCGAACCCGTGTTGGCGGAATGAAAATCCGCTGTCCTAGGCCGACTAGACGATGGGGTCACAGAATGGATTCGCTTCTTCAACAGGTTGCCTGGGCTGACTGACTCCGGGCCTGTTTCCCTGCTTCATGTGCAACGTTGTGTTGGTACCACAATCCCCGCTTGAAAGCAAGAGTCACACGCTGATCTTGGCGTTTTGTTATAAGGCTCTCGTCCCATAGAACATCATTTCGGTGGGGGCACGTCAAGCCGTGCCCCTGCACATGGACAATGGGTGATCTCCCCTTTGTGGATTTCTGGCACGCCAGTTGCCTTATGGATTACTGCATTCCGAAAAAGGCTCCATATCACTCTTTTCGGATGATTGACTGGAATCGGATCAATGAGTGGCTTTTTTACACATATTCCTGTGTTTTCCCTTCTGAGCAGCCTGCTGTCTCAAGTCGGCTTACAGCTCCCAATGGGTTCGGCCACCCCTGGCGCCGATGTGCAGAACCTTCCCTCTGCGGCAGACTTTGCCGGTTTAATCCAGTCGATGCTCCCGCACTCACCTCGACCATCAGAAATAACACCGGCTCCCTGTTTACCAGGAAAATCCCCTCTTCTGGAGGCTCTCCAGAATCTGGTCCCCTCTGAAGCAGGAAAAACCCATTCGGGCCTGAAGGTTCACAAGGTAAGCACTGAATCCCCAATCGCCACCCAGGAAATCAGCGAATCCGTCAAACCCAGTTCAGAGGTGGACCCCGCAACCGAAATCCTGGTGGTTTTCTCTCCTCAGGTTCCTCAAACCCCCATTGGTTTTCAGAAGATCGATTCAATCGAGCCGGAGCGGCTTCCAGCAGCCATCATCGCTGCAAGGAAACCCATTGTGGAGCCAGAGGATGGATTATCTCTTCCGAAGCAAGGAATCAGGCCTGTTGAAGTGCTCTTAACATTAACCGGGCAACCCAATCTTCTGCAGGTTTCAATGGTTTCGCTTTCCACAGCGATTGATGGGCCACTTCCTGCAACAGGTCAGCAGCCACCCTTTGAACAGGGCGACCCGCCCGACACAAGTTCAGCTTCGGAGTTTTTGCATCAGCCTGGGGATTTCCCCATTTTCGGATTACCAGTGCCAGGATTCCCTGATCACATTGAGCCTTCTCTGCTAGGCAGCATAATAGCCAATACACCATCTGCGGAATTTCCAGTTGAGCTGCATACCGCCGGGCTGCATACCGCCGTTGCCCCGGTTACTGGCCTGGAAAACAAGGTCTTTCCCATTCCTGAGCCTGCTTCGTTAGTCCCATTTTCAGGCAGCCTCCGGATCCCCCTCGAGCCATTGACCAGCCTTCAAATACTCCCGGGTGAATCAGTGCAATTTACTGCTCAGGGAGATCTCGATCCGGAAGTTCTCTGGGAACAGTTTACTGCACACCCACAAAATAAAGGCTTTTCACCATCGATGGTGGCTGTCCGAATCTCAACTGATCTGGCCGGCATGATCACAAATCAGATCAGCCAGTGGAAACCCCTGGCAGAGCCTGCAAATCCTGGTCAGCCAGCGGTCCAGGGGAGTCATCCAGCATTCAAGTCCGAATCTTCTGATATGAACCCTTCTCTTCACCTGCTGGTGGGGGATGGAGTCAACACACTGAATGAATTGAATGGCAAAGTGACCGCTGTTTCTCCACCCAATCCTTTCATGCCATTACGGGTAGATCCTCCACAACCCGAAAATTTTGTCATGGCTTCGTTTTCCCTGGGAACTGTCGCCAAACCGGCAACTCAGGAACCTGCCGGGACAGCAGGGTTTCCAATCAGGGCTTCTATTGCCCCGGGTGCAGTCACGCCAGTAGATGCCAATCACCTGATGGGTGGGGCTGAAGGAGCAGACCCAGGCAGCCAGCCGGTGGCTGTGAGGGAATCGGAACACCTGCCCCCGATCGGCGCCGTTGCTCGTTCAAGGCCGGCTCCCATGAGTGGGAAACCAGTCGAATTCATGGCAGTGACGCATGTTTCCAACACAGCCCAGCAGGTCGCTGCAGCATACGAGAGTTTTATCACTGCAGCACCTGGAACCTCATCGCAGCAGGCAGCGATCATTGTTGAATCGAAACCGGTCTCTCCTCCGCAGGAAGCTCTGGATGTGATGCCACAACTACAAACATTTTCGCCTGAAGTTGTGGATGGCATTCATCTCCAGCGAGACACAACATCTTCGATTGCTCCCTCCGACCTTCAAACAGAATTGGTCCGGTCAACACCCGCTCCAAAGATCCGAAAACAGGGTAGCCTGGAAGTCCATATAGCCCCTCAGGTTATCTCACCTGAAGTTGAACTGAGAGAACCGAAGTCTCAACGACAACATATTGAAATTCACAAACCGGAGAACCCAGGCACACTCCCTGTAAGGCCTGCGACAATAACGCCCTCCCCAGTGGCATCGGCACCCCCAGTGGCATCGACATCCCCAGTATTATCGGCATCCCTTGTGGCATCGACATCCCCAGTGGCATCGGCATCCCCAGTGGCATCGGCATCCCCAGTGGCATCGGCCTCCCCGGTGGCAACGGCATCCCCGGTGGCAACGGCATCCCCGGTGGCAACAGCATCCCCGGTGGCAACAGCATCCCCGGTGGCATCGGCATCAACTGCGGTTCTTACTGCACCTGGTCCTGTTGAGGGAATGGTTGCGTCAAATCCAGATATTCCTCTTACAGCAACTCCTCGGAGGGTCGATTTACCGCAACCGCCTCTCCAGGCAGTCCAGATGGATGAAATCCCACAGGCAGAAACCAGACCGAACTCAGTTGAAAAAGTCGCACCTCCCCAGTTCGCTGAAGGGCCAAACAAAACCTCCCCAGCTCTCTCAATCACACAGGATCCGAAGGTTTCTGGAATTGAATATGTGCATCGATTCGTAAAAAACACAGGGGAGAAAACGATATCTGATTCGGGCAGTACTACCGAGTCTGCCGCTAATGGGCAGCCCGTTCAGTTGAAACCAGCATCCAGTGAGCAGGTATCGCTACACAGTACACCATCCAGGGCCAGTGTGAATGAAAACCGAAATCATTTTTCGGCCAATGCTGCTGCAAACATCAAACTCAATTCAAGCCTTCAACAGCCTGGAAATCAAAGTCCCGCTGGAACTCCACCTGCATTGGAGAACCTTCCAGAATCTTCAGAGGCAGCACCGTTGCCTACAGACAAACAGAACCGATATCAACACGGCTCTCCCGAAATGATGCAATCTGGAGAAGCCGAAGGACCGCACACAGAAAGGCTAGTGGTCCTTTCGGGCGGAAAAACGGATCGATCCATTCAATCCGATAACTCTCCAATACAGCCTGCACAACCGACGAAATCGGATAGCCAAATCCAAGGCAGTCCTGCAGCCAATGTGGGAAGGGAAGCCGAATCTGGAAGCAGCGTGGCCTCGGTTCCTGACACTGCGATTTTCGAGGGGAAAAAAGTCGACAGGCTTCCATCCACAACAACATGGAAAACTCAGGAACCGAAAATCATCGAGCAGGTTATTAACAGGGTTGAAAATCTGAAACCCAGCCAGGGTTCTGAGATCAGAGTCCGGCTCAATCCGGCCAATCTTGGAGAGGTCCACCTCAGGGTTGTGTCAACACCCGATGGGCTGCTGGCAGAAATCCGTGCGACAAATTCAGGAACCCAGGATGTTCTTCAAAGACATGCAGTCCAGATTCACAACCTGCTGCAGGAAAGTGGACTCCGAGTGGATCAGGTCATCATTCGGCCCTTTGGGAATGAAACCTCCCAGGATAATCGTGGGCACCAATACCAGCGTGAGCCAGGCGGTTCTTTCAGCCAGCAGGGAAGGGATCAGGACACACAGCAGGACCGAGGCACGCGCAATCCATGGGAGCAGCATGGGCGTGGCAATCACAAAGACAACAACAGGAAATGGGATCGCTATGCCTGATCCCGTATGGATGATGTAAAGGAGGGATACTATGCCGGGAATCGATGCACTCAGCAACATACCGGGCGGCCTGATGCCGACAGAAACCCCAAGCACGCCATCGTCAAACATCGATCGTGAGGGATTCCTGAGGCTGCTGGTGGCGCAGTTGCAGAACCAGGATCCGCTTGAACCGCTGACCAATGAGGAGTTTGTCCAGCAGCTGACCTCATTCAGCTCGCTGGATGAGCTGCGTGAGATCCGGAAAGGGATGGAGGGGCTTGGTGAACTTGAAGATATTTCAAAGATCCTCCAGGCCAACCTCGCGCTTCAACAGACCAATGTCAATGCCATGGCTGTGGGCCTGATCGGCAAAAAGATCGAGGCTGTATCCGATACGGTCAAGCTTGGCTCGGATTCCGATTCGGAAATCGTCCTGGATGTGCCGGCCTCGGGCGCCAACGAAATTACACTGGAACTGAAAGGGAGCTCCGGCAATACCCTCTATCAGATGACCATCAATCCATCCAATCCGCCTGAAGGTGTCCGGGTGGATGGCAACCGGATTTATGTCGAGATTCCCTCCACCGATGCCAATGGGAACCCTCTCCCCTCAGTGACTGCAAAGATTGTCGCTGCAGCAAAGAATGGCACAACCTCCATCCCACTCGAAACAACCCTCCTCGGGGTTGTTGAGGGAATTGATTTTCGCGGGGAAAAGACACTGCTCAATCTCGGTGGAACCGATATCGATATCGTCAATGTGCTGGCAGTAAACAACCCGAATTAAACGGGAAAGAAATAAAGTGAATGGCAGATAAAACCAGATCAGGAAAAAGGAGGCAGTAACATGACAATCAGATCATTATACTCAGGAGTATCCGGTCTCAGGACCCAGTCCAATGCGATTGATACGATCGGCAACAACATTGCCAATGTGAACACAGTGGGTTTTCGCCGTGCACGCATGACATCAGCGGATCTGTTCAGCGCCACTCTTTCAAGTGCCAGCGGCGCAACCGCGACCCGCGGCGGAATCAACCCGCGCCAGATCGGACTCGGAACACAGACCGACTCGATTGATACTATTTTTACACAGGGGAATCCCCAGCAGACTGGAAGGCTCCTCGACCTGGCTATCCGGGGTGGAGGCTTTTTCCAGCTCGCAGATGGCAATGGGGCAACCTACTTTACACGTGCTGGGAACTTTGGGCTTGATGAAATGGGATATGTGACCAAGCCCAGTTCAGGCCTGCGGTTGATCGGGCAGATTGCCAATGCCCAGGGGGACATCGATTCCACCACTCCGCCCCAGGCCATCAAGATTGATTTCAGCTCCCTTTCAGATGCGGTGCCGACTGGTGTAGCCACACTCGGAGGAAACCTGAGCAGTACGTCCACCTCCACCGGAGCCACCTCCCTGAACACGCTGGTCACCCTTTTCAATCACCAGGGGATCCCTCTGGGACTCAATGCGGGGGATGTGATCAAGATTGGCGGAGGAACCTACAACACAGTCCCGCCTGGAGTTCCGGTAAACATTCCAGCGACAGACATCCTGACTGTGTCTCCGACGACAACACTTGGTGAACTTGCCAGCAGCCTGCGGTCCAGCCTTCGAACTCTGACCGGCAGCACCACACTGGATGTGACTGTGGATGCCACCGGCGGGTTGCGCATCGAAACCGGCCCTGAAACCATCACCGATCTGTCGGTGTCCGCTGTGGGTGTCGATGGCACTGAAAAAACCCGCATCCGTTCGATCTTCAATGATGGAGAGCTGGATGGAAACATTGATCTCCTGGCAAATACGTCGGTAACAACCGGGGTTTTCCGCCAGGCTGATGCCACCAGTTCCACCGAGGTCTTTGACTCCCAGGGAAATGCGCGCACTGTAATCACGACTTTCGCTCGTGATACCCGGAATGTGCCTGCCCCTGCGGAAACACTCCTCACCGGCCTTTTTGATGATGCCTCAAGGTCACTGGGTGTGACTGCCGGAACGACAAACATTGTTATCGCTGCGGGTTCCACTATCGGAGGCACCACCACTGTGACCGATACCGCAGTTCTCGCAGTTGCAGCCAACTCGACTCTCGAGGATCTTCGTTCCGCGCTGGAGACCCAGCTGAACACGATCGGCGGGGTTTCGGATATCACTGTCAGCCTGCTCCCGGATGGTTCATTCCGGGTCAGCTCGCCAACATCAACTATTACCGATATGCGGATCCACATCGACAATGATGCTGTCAATGGCGGATCAGCCAGCACCGCAGGAACGATTACAAGACTTTTCAATAACCGTGACTTCGGAGTTGCCTCTGCAACTGAAGGCCTGGATGTGACCGCGGGAACCTATTCTGATTCCAACACTTTTCACACCAGCAGCCAGATCCTCAACAGCTGGACCTACCAGGTGGTGGTCCCTCATGGCGTCAACCAGCCCCCCAGTGCTGCCACTGGCGAACTCGTCTTCCTGGCCAATGGCAATTTCGACAGTTATGGCCGCGATTCCAGCAACAACATTATCTCCTCGAATCCGATTATCCAGTTTGATCCGGATGGTGTCGATCCTCAGAATGGTGGAGTGGATTCCCTCACCATTCAATTCGATTTCTCCGATCTCACTCAGAACGCCTCAACAACCACTGCGTCGATTCTGTCGCAGGATGGAAGCCCGGTTGGCCGTCTGGAAACCATCGATATCAGTAATGATGGTGTCGTCACCGGGGTCTTCTCGAACGGGACATCACGCACTCTTGCGCGCATCCTGGTTGCGAGCTTCGCCAATGATGGCGGCCTGCTGCGTGCCGGCGATAACCTCTTCGTTCAGTCGAGCAACTCTGG